>Ga0070737_10005282_pt1 | contig 12420 bp, 11 predicted proteins | sample Coa_R1_10_FD_66438 | JGI IMG/M metagenome (GOLD analysis project Ga0070737, IMG submission 66438) | Surface soil microbial communities from Centralia Pennsylvania, which are recovering from an underground coalmine fire - Coalmine... | ecosystem: Environmental > Terrestrial > Soil > Unclassified... | reverse complement strand
CAACCGCAAGAACGATCTCGACCCGGCCTTTGTGCGCCGCCTACGCTTCATCGTCGACTTCCTTACGCCGGGACCGGCGGAACGCCGCCGGCTGTGGGAACTGGCGCTGATTCCGGCTACGCCCGCGGGCGAACCGCTGCTGGACGGGATCGATTTCGACTTTCTCGCCGCGCGCCTGGACATGACCGGCGCCGATATCAAGGCGGCGGCCCTGGCTGCGGCATTTCTCGCGCGCGCCTCTAACAGCCGGATCACGATGGAACACGTGCTGCACGCGGCGCGCCGCGAGATGGTCAAGCGCGGAGTTACGGTGCGCTGCGACTGGACGGAGGGGGACCGTGGCTGAGGTCGCGATCGGCAGGTTGACGCTGAAATTCTCCGGCGCGGCGCCGGCCCATCCGGAGCGCCTGGCGACGCTGATCGCACAGGCGCTGGCGCAGGCGCCGACCCCGGCGGTGGCGCGCGAATTGGGTGCGATGGCGCTGACCGTGGCGGCGGCGCCGGGCGATGACGACGCGGCGATTGCGGCGCGCATCGCGGCACAGATGCTGGCCCGTTTGAGGAGCTGAAAAACAGGGAGTTGACCATTCATCATGGGCGGCAATTACATGCGGGGCGCGCTGGTCGAGTTCATGCCGACCTTTCTGATTCCGCTCCCCAACGTGATCATCTTTCAGTTCAACCCCGAAACGATGACCCATCGCTGGACTCAGCCCGAGGCCGCCTCCAGCACGCCGGGCGGAAATCCGCTGGCGGTCAAGGGCGTACCGGGTGAAGCATTTTCATTCACATTGGTAATGGACGCCGCCGACATGATTTCCGACGGCAGCCCGGTCGCGCAGGGCATCGCGCAAACCACTGGCATCTATACCCGGCTGGCGGCGCTGGAGATGCTGCAGTATCCGACCGGGGCCTTTTCCGGCGGCGGGCTGGTGGGCTCGGTGTCGGCTGCGGCGGGAGCGGCCGGCGCCGCGATCGGCGGCGGCACGAGCGCGCCCACCGCTCGCGACGTGCCGCAATCCCAGGTGCCGACCGTGCTGTTCGTATGGGGCCCCGGGCGCATCCTGCCGGTGCGCATCACCGGCCTGAGCATCACCGAAAAACTCTACGATCCGCTGCTCAACCCGATTCACGCCGAGGCCAGCGTCGACATGCGCGTGCTGACCCCTGATGAATTGCAGGCGGTCAGCGGGCCGCTCGCCGATGTCGCCAAGGTTGCCTACACCTACTCGCAGGGGCTGCGCCAGGCGCTGGCGCTGGCCAACCTGGCCAACGCGGTCGAATCGATAATCGGAATGCTTCCGGTGTGAGGAGGTGCAGATGTTTTTTCCGGGCAGCCGCTACGCCAACGCCGGCATCTATACGGTGACGCTTCCCGGCGGCCGGATGGTCGCCGCCACGCGCCTCCCGCTGCCGTCGGCGGCAAAATTGATTGGTTATCATCGCCGGCTGGAGGGCCAGCGCCTGGATCTGATCGCCTACCATTATCTGGCCGATGCCACCGCGTTCTGGCGCCTGTGCGATACCAACGACGCGATGGTGCCGGACGCGCTGGCGGCCCACGACCTGATCGGGATTCCGGCAAAGGGGCGCTGAGCCGTGGCGAGCACCTACAGTTTGTTAATCGACGGCACCCCGGCCGATGACACACTGGTCAACGCGATTTCCGAACTGGAGGTCGAGGAGAACGCCGACCTGCCCGGCGCGATTTCGCTCAAGGTGCCGGTCAGCGCCACGGCCGACGGCGATCTGACTTACGTGGCCGACGACCGGTTGAGGCCCTTCGCCAATCTGGCCGTGGTGGCCACGCCCGAAGGCGGCGAGGCGCAATGCATCTTCGACGGCTTCGTGCTCTCCCACAAGCTCCATCTGCAGACCGGCACCACTGCATCGACGCTGGAGGTCTGGGGTCAGGACGCGTCGTGGCTGATGAACCTGGAGGAAAAGGCGCACGAATGGGTCGACGTCACCGATGCGGACGTGGCCAACGCCGTATTCGGCGATTACGGCATCACACCCGCGGACGACAACACCCAGGACGATTCGCCCTCGCACACCGAGTCGGGTCACAGCCTGATGCAGCGCGCCACCGACATTCAGTTCCTGCGCGCGCTGGCGCGCCGCAACGGCAAGCTGTGCCGTGTTGCCTGCGCCGGGCAGGCCGGTCAGCGCATCGGCTATTTCGCCAAGCCCAAACTCGACGGTGACGCGGTTCTGACCATTACGCTTAACGATCCGCAGGCGTGGACCGTCAATGCGCTGGACATCGAATGGGACGCGACGCGGCCGACTTCGGTGGTTGCGCGCCAGGCCCTGTTCACCGACGACGATCCGCAGGGGGTCAGCGCCGATACCTCCGATTCCGGGCTTGCGCCGCTGGACCAGCGTGGGCTGGCCGATTTCTCCGGCCATCCGATCACCGCAATGTTGACCGCGCCGGTCGATGACGGCGGCGAGCTGAGCCTGCGTGCGCAATCGCTGCTGCGCGAAGCGGGCAACTTCGTGCGCTGCGAGGGAGAGGCCGACGTCGCGCGCTTGGGCGCCGTGATGCGGGTTGGCACCGTGGTGCAGATCGACGGCATCGGCAGTCTGCACTCGGGCAAGTACTACGTCTGGAGCGTGCGCCACACCATCAGCGCCGACTCTCACAAGATGAAATTCGTGCTGGTGCGCAACGCGGTCGGGCCCCCGCCGTCGAGCGGCGGGTCGGGGCTGCCCGGAGGAGTCGGCCTGTGATGAACGAGCAGGCGATCAGCGAGCTGATCGAGCGCGTACGCGGCCGCTTTTATGGCAAGTATCGCGGCATCGTGATCGACATCGACCGCGCCACCCTGCGGATCAAAGCCCAGGTTCCAGCCGTGCTCGGCACGCAGGCCACGGGATGGTGCAGCCCCTGCGTGCCGTACGCGGGGCCGGACGTCGGTATCGTTTTTCTACCGGAAGTAGGTGCCGGGGTGTGGATCGAGTTCGAGGGCGGCGACGTTTCCTATCCGATCTGGACCGGATGCTACTGGCGCGAGGGCGAGATGCCGTCGGACGCCGCAGCGGGCGTAAAGACAATCGTCACCAAGGCCGGGCACAAGATTCTGCTCGACGACGACGCCGGCGCGGTCACGATCAGCGATTCCAACGGCAACAAGGTGACGATGGATTCCTCGGGGATCGCGATCGAACGCGGAACCAACAAGGTGGCGGTGAGCGACTCCGAGGTCAACGTCAACAACGGCGCGCTGGAGGTGATGTAGCGATGGCCTTCGCGCGCGCCGGCAGAAGCGAAGCAGACCGCGCCGCGGCCCGGTGCCGGACCCGCCGTCCGCCTGGTCCGCCGAATGCCGCTGATGGGCGGCCGGTCGGCGCCTGGGGCAACCAGGCGGCGTTGCGGATGCTCGGTTATCGGTTGCCAAACGGCGAACTGCATCGCAAATGTTCCTGCGCGGGATCGGGCGGAGCGGGGGGCGAATGTCCGCAATGCGCCGGCCAACGTGAGGCTTTGCTCGATCGCAAGGCGGCCGGCGTTGGCGCGAGCAGCGGCGTCCCGCCGATCGTCAACGATGTTCTTCGCTCTTGCGGACAGGAACTCGATCCCGGCGTGCGCGGCTTCATGGAGCCGCGCCTGGGGATGGATTTGCGCGCCGTACGCGTCCATACGGGCGAGCAGGCGGCGGAGTCGGCCGCCGCGGTCAATGCGCTGGCCTATACCGTGGGGCGCCGCATCGTGTTCGGCGCCGGCCAGTATTCTCCGGACAGCGGCGCAGGGCGCGCGTTGATTGCGCACGAGTTGGCTCACGTCGTCCAGCAAGGCGCGGCCGAAAGCGCAGGGCCGCAGCGCATCAGCAACCCGGACGACGCTTCGGAGCGTCAGGCTGACGCCGCCGCCGAAGCGGTGATGCGCTCTGCTTTGCCGCCCGGCCCCTCATCGCGGCTCGACCCGGAGCTTCCCGCCGGCGCCCTCCTGGCAAGAGCGTGCATGAGCAAGGAGGACTGCGCGAAGAAGAAGGAGCGCACACCCGAGGAACTGATGAAGGAGGAGACCGCCAAGCCCGAGAACAAGGACAAGCGCGACAAGCGCAAGGCGGCCTGCACCAAGACCCCGCCCGATCCAGGTTGCACCGCTGACGGCCACGGCGCGCGCGCGGTGCAGGCCGAGAAGGTGCTTCATGACTGGGATCCGGAGCGGCTGAAATTCATCAAGAAAATCGTGGTGGACAAGGACATGGAATCGGGGTTCGGCGCGCTGACTGGGCCATGCAGTGACTTCATGCCGCCGATCGCCGGGGGAGGATTGTGCACCTTCATCCCCGACCGGCTGGAGAGCGAAGCGGCGCAGTTCAACAACACGATGGACCCCAAGATCGGCGGCCTGTCCCGCGATCTTTGGCGCGACAAGGCGCTGATGACGCTGATGCACGAAACCGAACATGCGCGCTTCGACGTGACCCGGATTGCCTCGCCCAGGGCCGGCGCCTGCAAGTTCGACGACATCGAGGACGCGCTGTCCGAAATCGCCGCGATGCTGGTCGAGTTTCCGATCGTCTTTCGCGCCAGCCGCGAAAACGTCAGCCTCACCGAAAAACAACGAGCAGATATTCTCGACAGATGGTTTAAAGGGCGCATTACCAACGAGTTCCAATCCTTCAAGAGCACCCTGCACTCGATTTATTGCATCTGCGAGTGTCCCGACGCCGACGCCTACGTGAAAAAGACCATCGAATTCTCCACCGCCGACTGGTCGGCGGAGGAAAAGGCACGCCTTCACACCGAGATGAACGATCCGAAGTGGGCCGAGCACAAGCTTCGATGGCCCGTCAAACCGCCGCCGCCGGCTGCCGGAGCGAGTCCCAAACCATGAACTCCAAACCAAACTCTCGACCTCGGCCCACTGTCGCACGCCTTGTGCTGAAGGCCCGGGAGGCGATGCAGCGATGATTGTCGCGCGCGCAAGCCGCAGTGGAAACTCGCCCGACCTTCCGCATCCGGGCGCAGCGGCGGCAGTGCCAAAGCATCCCGAGGCGCACGCGCCGCGCGAAGGTATGGCGCGGGTGCTGCAAGCGGAAGGTGCTCCCTGTGCGCCGGGGTCTCAAGATGGGCGGCGGCCGCTGTCCGCAGCGTATCGCGGGCGCGGCAATCAGGCCGTGCTGCGGATGCTCAATCGGAATGCAGGGATCGGCGCCAGGCTGGAGCGCAGATGCTCTTGCGAAAAATCGGGCGGTGGGAGCGGGCAATGCGCCGAGTGCGCCGCGAAAAACCGCCTTGAGCGTTCGGCCAAAGACCGTGCGCCGATAAGCGCGGTGCCACCGATCGTGCACCAGGTGCTGCGTTCGGCGGGCCAGCCCATCGATACGGCAACGCGCGCCGCGATGGAGCGGCGCTTCGGATACGATTTCGCCGGCGTACGATTCCATATCGGCAGCGAGGCCGAGCAGTCCGCCGCCGCTGTCAACGCGCTCGCCTACACGGTCGGCCACCATGTCGTGTTCGGCGCGGGCCAGTATTCGCCGCACACTGACGACGGACGCCGGCTGATTGCGCATGAACTGGCGCACGTCGTGCAGCAGCGCGACTGGGCGGACAGCGGCGCCCGGCCCGACCGGATCAGCAGCCCCAACGACGCTGGAGAGCAGGAAGCCGAGCGTGCCGCGGGCGCGGTAATGGCCGGGTTGACGGTCGAGGTGCCGGCGCAAAAGGGCGTCCTGTCGCGTTACGGCCACAGCGACTGTTCCGAGGACGATCTGAGGAACTTCGTCTGGCCCTCGGATTGGGTGACAAAGCAGATGGTGGCCAAGGCGATCCGCGTGCTGGGCGCCGATCCGCTGGATCCCGCGGTCCCGCCCCTGCTGACGAAATACTTCATGACCGCAACGCCCAACCTCGCCCGTATCCGCGAGGTCTACAACAGCATCCAGGCCGACTTCACGGCGAACAACTATACCTACGAATGCGAAACCGAATGCGATGAGGTCGAAGCCGCATACGTGCGGGCGCGGCTGCGCTATATCGGCGTGCTGCCGAACATCCACTTGTGCATGGCGGTACTGAGGGGCTATGAGCGCAACTGTATAGCCAGCATAATCCTCCACGAGTTCTCCCATTACTCCGCCCACACCGACGACAAGACCGGCTGCTACGTCTCGTGCGACACCAACGGCTGCGGCGCTGGCTTTTCCGCGTCCGACGCGCTGGATAACGCGTCGTCGTACGCGAATTTCGCGCTTGAACTGTTCACGCTGGCGATTTAGCCGGAGCCGCCGAATCGAAAGGAGAAGCCGCCAGGGAACCGCGATGGCAAACCTGCTCAACACCTCCAGCGTCATGATGTGTCCGCACGGCGGCACCGTCACGGCGATCTCGTCCAACATTAGGGTGCAAGCCGCGGGCGGTCCAATCCTGCGCGCCTCCGACACGTTCCTCATCGCGGGATGCGTGCTCAACGTTGCCGGCGCGCCGCATCCGTGCGTCCAGGTGCAATGGATCGCGCCCGACGCGCGCTTACGCGTGATCAGCGACTTTACGCTGAGCCAGCAGAGCGTCGGCCTGTGCGTGGCGGCAGACCAGGCGGTCCAGGGCGCGGTGATCATCACGTCGACCCAGCCGCGCGTTGGCGGGATGTAAGGAGTATCAGTGATGGAACGGCACGATTACGCCTACCCGTTTCGAATCGATCCGGTGTCGCATCAGGCGGCGCGCACCGGTTACGAGTCGCACGTCGAGCAGATGATCCGCCAGGTGCTGCTGACCAGCCCCGGCGAGCGCGCCGACCTGCCCGAGTTCGGCTGCGGCCTGCGCCGTCTGCTGTTCGCGCCCAACTCCGACGCCACCGCCGCGACCACGCAGATCATGGTGCTGCAGGCGCTCAACAAGTGGCTGGCGGGTCAGATCCAGGTCAAGCAGGTTACGGTCGTGCCGCCCAGCACGGCGCCCGATCCGGCGCAGCTCCTGATCCGGATCGATTACGTGCTGATCGAAACGCAGACCGACAAGAGCATGCTGCTGCCGGTGATTTAAGATGGCTGCGCAGAAAGACCGGCTGGGCGCGCTGCTGGATCCGTCGAACACGGCCCTTAACGGGATCGACTTCGTCGAGATCGCGACGCAGGACGAAAAGACGCTGCGCGTGCACTTCCTCAACCAGGTTACGGTGGCCGGAACGATCGCCTCAGTGGCGATCGCGGGCGGCGAGTCGATTCCCACCGTGGCTGTCAATCCGATCAATGATGCTACCGACTGGAGCGCCGACGCCGAAGGGCGTCCGGTGCTGACGCTGACCGTTGCGGCGCCGGGCGACTTTTCTTTCTACACCCTGACCATCAAGAGCAGCGCGCTGGACCTGTTCTTCGACCATTCGGTCTTTTCCTTCAAGGCGCTGTGCCCCTCGGAGCTGGATTGCGCGCCGCCGGCGCGCGTCTGCCCGCCGCTTGCCGAAGACCTGCCGCCGATCGATTACCTGGCCAAGGACTTCCTGAGCTTTCGCAAGGCGCTGTCGGATTTTTCTACTCAGCGTTATCCCAATTGGCAGGAGCGCTCCGAGGCCGATTTCGGCGTGATGTTCCTGGAGGCGCTCAGCGCCCTGGCCGACGATCTGAGCTACACGCAGGACCGTGTGGCCGCCGAGGCTGCGATCGATACGGCCACCCAGCGCCGCTCGATCGTGCGGCTGGCGCGGCTGGTCGATTACGAGCCGCGGCCTGCGACCTCGGCGCGCGTGCTGCTGCAATTCGGCGTCAGCGCCGCCGGCTCGATTCCCTCGGGATTGCTGGTCAGTGCCCGTGCGCCCGACGGTGCGACGATTTTCTTCGAGGCCGGCACGGGGCTTATCGATCAAAAGACCGGGGCGCTTACCACGCAGAGTTTCGCGCTCGATCCGCGCTGGAACAGCGGGATCGCGCCATACTGGTGGGACGACAGCCAGCGATGCCTGGAGGCGGGCGCGACCGAGATGTGGGTGCAAGGACACGGGCTCGGTTTGACGCCAGGCCAGGCGCTGCTGATCGACACCGCGGCGCAAACTGCGGCCGACCCTCCGATCCGCGAGGTGATCCATCCGACCGCGATCATCGAGGAGGACGATCCGCTCTTTCCGGGGCCGCCCGCCGGGCCGACGCCAGTCACGCATCTGGTTTGGGACGCCAGCGAGGCGCTCAAATCCGATCACGACCTGACCCGCACGGTGGTGGGCGGCAATCTGGTCCCGGCCACCGAAGGCCGCCGGGTGATAAGAGAGACCTTCGCCATCGATACGCCGCCGCCCGCCGCGCTCGACACGCCGCTGGCGGTCGCACGCACCGGCCCCAACAGTACGACGCAAAATCCTGCCTGGCAGTATCTGTACACGCTCAGCCGCCCGCCGCTCGTCTACCTGGCGCAGGACGATCCCCAAGCGCTGCCGCTGCCGGAGGTCGTGCTGTCGCAGCAGCATTCGCCGCAGCCAATCGCGTGGATTTGGCGGCGTTCGGTGCTCGAGGCCGAACCATTCGAAAACGCCTTTACCATCGACCCGGTCCGCTATGCAGTTACGGCGTCGCGCGGATCCGACGGCCTGCCGACGCGCGATTACTACGGCGACGGCGGCGATACGCTGCGCTTCGGCGACGGGGTCTTCGGCGGCGTGCCCGACCCCGGGGACGTATTCGAAGTGACCTACCGCACCGGTTCGGGCGCCCGCGGCAATGTCGCGGCCGACACGATCGCCAGGGTCGAGCCGGGCGCGCCGGCGTTCGTGCTCTCCGTCAACAATCCCTTCTCCGCCCGGGGCGGCGCCGACCCTGAAAGCGACGCTCGGGTGCGGCGGATGGCGCCGCAGGCGTTTCGCGCCCGGCAGTTTCGCGCGGTGCTCAGGAAGGACTACGAAGCCGCCGCGCAGACGCTGCCTTGGGTGCAGCGCGCGGGCACGGCCTTTCGATGGACCGGCAGTTGGCTGACCGTTTTCACCACGCCCGATCCCAGGGGCAGCGAGTTGCTGCCGGTGGACGAGCATATCGAGCTTATCGATCTGCTCAACCGCTACCGGATGGCGGGCTACGAATCCTACGTGCCGGCGCCGCGCTACGTTTCGCTCGACCTGTATATCACGGTGTGCGCGAAGCCCGACGCGTTTCGCGGCGACGTGCAGGCCGCGGTGCTGGCTGCGCTCAGCGCCTCCAGGGCGCCCGATGGCAGCAGCGGCTTCTTCCATCCCGACAATTTCACCTTCGGGATGCCGCTTGAGCGCAGCGCGCTGGAGGGGGCGATCCAAAACGCTTACGGCGTCGACGGCGTCGTGTCGATTCTCTACCGAAAGCGCGGCGTGATTGCCTCGCCCGTTGAGATGCCCGACGTGGTGAGCGTCGCGTCCGATCAAATTCTGACCGTGGACAACGATCCGAGCCGGCCCGAACGCGGCTCGCTCCACGTTACCGTCGAGGGCGGCAAATGAACAGCACCCTGATTTGTCCGTGCGACGTCTTTATCCATCCCAGGACGATCTTCAATCCGCCCGGGCGCACGGCGCTCGATTACCGGGTGGGCGATTTCGCGGCCTTCCGCCATGCGCTGCTGCTGTCGCTGCCGGGTGAGGCGGAGCTGACCAACTGGCGGCCGAGTGCAGGCGATGATCTGGCGCTGCAGATGGTGGAGTGGTGGGCGTATTTGGCCGACATCCTGACCTTTTACAACGGGCGCATCGCCAATCAGGATTACCTGCGCACCGCCGACCTTCCGGAAAGCGTCGGACGCCTGATCCGAATCCTCGGCTACCGGCCCCGGCCCGCAATCGGCGCGCGCGGCGTGCTGGCGGCGCTGATCAGCAAGCCGCTGAGCTTTACGCTGCCGCAGGGCTTTCAAATCCAAAGCAAGCCCGGACCGGGCAAGCAGCCGCAGATCTTCGAGCTCGACGCCGATACGATGGTCGGCGCGCCCGACGCCATCTCCTGCGATGCGCCGCCCGATCCATCCCTGGTGCAGCATGACAGCAGCGGCCGCGACACGGTCGTGCTGCGCGGCACGGTTGCGCTCAAACCTGGCGATGAGCTGCTGTTCATGGCCCGTGGATGGAACGCGTCGGACAACAACTACGCGCTGGCCACGGTCGCCGCGGTAAGCGTGGAGAAGGATCCGCGCGGTGCCAACAACACGCGCATCGTGCTGAGCGGTTCGCTGGGGCTGCCGGCCGGCGCGCAAGCCGCGGATTACCGGGTGTTGAGCAGCGCGCAGTCGGCTCACGTATGGCAATACAGCGCCGACACCGTCGTCAGCGACAATCAGGTCGATCTCGAGGCGATTTCACGGGGAATAAAACCTGGCGATCCGATGTTGTTCGAGATTCAGGGGGTCTCGAGCGCGCCCGGTCCGCAACTGGTCAGCGTGACCAGCTACGGCGAGGCCATCTGGTTCGCCAATCCGCAGGACTCGGCGCATCCCGACAAGCCGCCTTCCGACGACCACATACCCGCGGTGCCGATCCCACACAGCCGCATCGGATTTACCGCTTCGCCCACAGCAAGCCATCCTGCCAGCGACTTCGATTCGTACCGCGCCGCGGTGCTGGTGCGGTTCGGATGGCAGGATGCGGGTACGCTGATCGGCGCGCCCGCCACCACGTTCGACGGGTCGACCCCGGCTCTGACCGCGCTGGCGCCTGAGGTCTTTGCGGCGGCCAGCGGACGGCCGCTTCTGATCGAGGACGCCAACGCCATCGGAGTGAGAGCCGAGGGCAGCGCCGGCGCCGGATCCGCGAGCCTGGCGCTCAGCGATCTGCCGTCGCCGATGCCAGCTCTGACGCCGCCGCTGCGCGTGCTGTTCAATCTGTTGCCCGTTTCGCGCGGCGCGAGCGTGGCCAACGAAGTGCTGGGCAGCGGCGATGCGAGGGTTGCCGGACAGGAGTTCGTGCTCAAGAAATCGCCGCTGACCTATCTGCAAAGCCCGGATTCCACCTCCGGCGACAACTACAAGAGCACGCTGCGGGTCTGGGTTGACGGCCTGGAGTGGACTGAGGTTGCGAGCTTTTACGGTCAGCCCCCTGGTGCGCAGGTGTTCGTGACGCGCGAGGATGAGAACAATCAGACGCACGTGCAGTTTGGCGACGGCGTCAACGGGGCACGGCTCAGCAGCGGTCTCAATAACGTCGTCGCCAGCTATCGCTACGGCAGCGGCGCCGATTCGCCGGCGGCCGGCTCCCTGACCGTGGTGCTCCATCCGCAGCCCAACCTCAAAGCGGTGCGCAACCCGGTCGCGGTGGGCGGCGGCTCCGATCCGGATCCGCCGGCCAAGATTCGCGCCTACGCGCCGCGCTCGGTGCTGACTTTCGGACGCGCGGTTTCCGGCGACGACTACGGCACCATTGCCGCGCAGGCGCCCGGCGTGGCGCGGGCGCGCGCCTATTGGAAGTGGGATTCCAGCCTGCAGCGCACCGCGGTGACGATTTACGTGGGCGACGATCAGAGCGCGGTGGACTCGGCGAGAGCGGCGCTCGCCGACGCCGGCGATCCTAACCGCCCGGTGTTGGTGAAGGCCGCGGTGCCGATCGTGATCGCGCTCAACCTGACGCTCGTGATCGACCCCCGGCGCGTTCCTGCCGACGTGGTTGCGGGCGCGCGCGCCGCCCTGCTCGATCCTGAAGGCGGCCTGATGGGCAAATCGATCGGCATCGGCCGGGTCATCTACGACAGCCAGATTTACGCCGCCTGCCTGGCGGCGCCCGGCGTCAAGGCGGTGCATTCGCTGTGGTTTTGGATCTATGGCCCGATGACGGTCAGCTTTGAAGCCGGCGTCCGGCACGATCCGGGCGAGGGCGGTTTCTTCCAACTGGACGCCGACCATCTGCATTTGTCGTGGGAGGTTGCCGCCGATGCCGCCTAGCCCCGATCGCTACGAATTGTATTACGCGGACAAGCTGTGGAACCTGCTGCCCGCGATCTACCGCGCCGAGGACACCGATAACTTCGATCGCAACGGACCGCTGCGCGAACTGGTCAACCGGATCGGCGCGCAGGCCGCGATCCTGCGCCGCAGCATCGATCGGCTATGGGAGGATCAGTCGATCGAGAGCTGCGACGACTGGGTGATCCCGTACCTCGCCGACCTGCTCGCCACCAACCTGGTGGCCAGTCTCGACGCGCGCGGACAGCGCCTGGATGTTGCCAAGACGATTTACTATCGCCGCCGCAAGGGCACCGTCGCGCTGCTCGAAGAGCTGGCCCACGATATCACCGGATGGGACGCGCGAGTTGTCGAGTTTTTCCGCCGCATGGGGCGTACCCGCCACAACCTGGATCCCGAAATCGGACTGCCGGCGGAAGGCGCCGATCCGGCCGGCAATCGCGCGCTGCAACTTGCCGAAGGACTGATCGGTCAGCTCACGGGCACCGCGATCGGCGGATGGGCCGACTTGCGCAACGTGTACGGTGCGCTGCAAAGCCGCTCGGCGTTTGACGAATATTTCCATGTAGC
>Ga0070737_10005280_pt1 | contig 12422 bp, 1 predicted proteins | sample Coa_R1_10_FD_66438 | JGI IMG/M metagenome (GOLD analysis project Ga0070737, IMG submission 66438) | Surface soil microbial communities from Centralia Pennsylvania, which are recovering from an underground coalmine fire - Coalmine... | ecosystem: Environmental > Terrestrial > Soil > Unclassified ... | reverse complement strand
GGCCAGTTTCCGTATCCACGGCTTCCTCTCCGAAGAGAGGCGCGGTGTCGAGCATAAAAGTCCTTACTTCCTTCTCACAGCGGAAGGTTTGGCGTAGGCTGCGGTCGATTGGGGCACAGGCGGAGCACAGTGACGCGCCAGTTCAGCGACGGTGGGCGATTCAAAAATCCTTTTGAGATCGATCTCCACATGCAGCCGCGTGCGAACGCGACTGACTACTTGAGTGGCGATGAGCGAATGGCCGCCGGACTGGAAAAAGTTGTCGTCAATTCCGATTCGTTCCAGGCCCAGCACTTCCGCGAAGATCTGACACAGGATCTGTTCCTCGGGACTGCGCGGCTCGCGATACGCTTCTTGGGTCCATTGCGCGGACGGCAGCGCCCGCCGATTCAGTTTTCCGTTGGGAGTCAACGGGAGCCTGTCCAATGTGACATACGCCGCCGGGACCATGTATTCCGGCAATTGCTGCGCTAGCAAACCGCGCAACTCCGCGGCAGATTGCCTCCTGCTGCCCGTCTCGATCACATATGCTACTAACTGCTGTCCCTTCGCATGTTCCTGCACCGCTACTGCCGCTTGTCCGATGCCGTCGATGCGCTCGAGTGCTCGCTCGATCTCTTCCAGCTCAATGCGTTGTCCACGGAGCTTCACCTGCTGGTCCGCACGCCCCATGAACTCCAGGCGGCCATCGGCGCGCCATCGCGCCAAGTCTCCGGTCCGGTAAATCCGTGTTCCTGCTTCACTCCACGGATTTGCTACGAAGCGCTCCGCCGTCAATCCTGGACGCTTCAGATATCCTCTTGCCAGCCCCAGTCCGCCGATATACAGTTCCCCTGTCACGCCGATCGGCACTAACTCGAGTCCACGTCCCGCTACATAGGCCTCGATGTTATCGATCGGAGCGCCGATGGACGGACGGGGCGCTGAATCGTCAGGGCGGCAGTTCGCAGCCGTCACGTCGATGGCGGCCTCGGTAGGCCCATAGAGATTGTGCAGTTGCACATGCGGCAGTTTCCGGAAGAAATGCGTTTGTAAATCGCTTGTTAGTTCTTCACCGCTGCAAACGACGCGACGTAGATGCGGGAACCGTTCCCCTTCGAGTTGGTTCAGAAACTCCGCCAGCATCGAAGGTACAAAATGCAGCGTAGTGATTCCCGATTCTTCAATGGCCGCCGCGAGGTAAGCAGGATCGCGGTGCTTGCCGGGAGGAGTCACGACCAAAGCGGCCCCTGTGAGGAGCGGCCAAAAGAACTCCCATACCGAGACATCGAAACTGAATGGCGTCTTCTGAAGAACCCGGTCTGAGTCGGACAGACGATAAGCATTCTGCATCCAAAGCAGCCGGTTCACTAACGCCCCGTGGGTGTTTACGACGCCTTTTGGCCTGCCGGTAGAACCGGACGTATAAATCACATAAGCCGGGTGCAATGGTAAGAGTTTTTCCAGCCCTATAAAGTTAGGATCTGGTTCAGAATCATCCACAGCGAGCACATTACGGCTGTCCGGCACGCGATGCCGCAATGATGCCGCAGTCAGGACAATGACCGGGTCGGCCTCGGCGAGTGTCGATGCTATCCAGGCCGCCGGGTAATCCGGCTCGAGTGGCAGATACGATGCTCCGGTTTTGAGGACCGCTAATAACGCAACCACCATATCCAGACCGCGTTCGAGAAAAACGCCGACAATCTTTTCCGGCCCCGCTCCGAAGGCTGTAAGTCTGCCGGCTACTTGATCGGCGCGTTCATGTAACTGCGCATAAGATAGAGTTTCTTGCCCGAAGGACACAGCCAGCGCGTCAGGTGTACGACGTCTCTGAGCTTCAAGTAAGCTCGTCAGAGTAACTTCGGGCACATCATGTTTGGTGGCATTGAATTCATTTAGGAGCCGTCCGCGCTCTTGCTCGGCCAATAGCTCGAATCTATGCAATGGCGCATCCGGCATTTGGACGAGCATTTCTAGGACCCGGATGAAACTATTACGCATCTTTTCAGCAGTTTCACGCTCAAAGAGGTCCGCACTGTATTCGAGATTTCCGGTCATGCCCAGTTCTACGCCGGTGCTGCTATTTTGTGCCGTAAGGTTCATGGTCAGATCAAATTTCGTTACGGAGGTTTCGAACGGCTCCCAACGGACGTCCAATCCGGGCAGAATTAATTCCGTACGAGGCGTATTGTGCAGGACCAACATCACCTGAAATAATGGCTGCCGGGCAAGCGAGCGCGACGGCTGTAAGGCTTCTACCAAACGCTCGAAGGGCAGTTCGGAGTGCGCATAGGCCTGTAAGTCAAATCGACGAACACGCGCGATTAACTCCGTAAACGACGGATCACCTTTGAGGTCCGTACGTAGCACAAGAGTGTTGACGAACAGACCCACCAGTTTTTCTGAAGCCTCTTCGCCTCGGCCGGCAATCGCTGTTCCGACGGGAATGTCATCCCCTGCCCCGAACTTAGAAAGTAGAACTGCGAACGCGGCCTGCAACACCATGAACAGTGTTGCACCATGGCGTCTTGCTGTCTCTGCGAGCTCATGATGCAGCTTACTCGCTATTCGAACCAGGACCGCTCCTCCCCGGTAGCTCGCTATTGCGGGGCGCGGGTGATCTACCGGCAAATCAATTTCAGGCGGCATTCCAGCCAGGGCGCTGCTCCAGAACTCCAGTTGCTCGGCTTGCAAAGGAGAAGGATTGCGATCTCCCAACAATGCACGCTGCCACAAAGCATAGTCCGCATACTGCACCGGCAACGGAGTAAACTGAGGAGCTTCGCCGCGCGGCCTTGCTATGTATGCAAGGCTTACATCTTTCGCCAAAGGCCCGAAGGACCAACCATCGCCGGCAATATGATGCAGAACCATCAAAAATACAAAATGCTCCGGGCCGGCGCGGAACAGCCAAACCCGAAGCGGCGTTTCTTTGGTTAAATCAAGTTTTACTCGGGCGCGCTCCGTCAACTTATTAGGCAAATCGCTTTCGTCCGCCTCTTCAAACACGATTTGCGGACGCGACTCTTCCACTGTCAGAATCTGCTGATGCGGAATGCCATCCTGCTCCGGATAAATGGTTCGCAATATCTCATGTCGAGCAGCAACATCCTCCAATGCAGTTATTAGGGCGGGAATTGATAACTGGCCTGTGATGCAAAGGGCCATGGCTATGTTGTAAGTTGCGCTCGGGCCTTCAAGGCGATGTAGAAACCACAGCCGCTCTTGTGAAAACGACAACGGAATCCTGTCGGGCCGCTCAGTAGCTACCAAGGCAGGCCGATTGTATCCACCGCTCTGTATATGCTCGACTAACCCGGCTACCGTGGGATGTTCGAATATTGAGCGAATGTCCAACTCGATCCCTAATGTTGCACGTACCCGGCCTACCATTCGCATCACTACTAAGGAATGACCGCCGGATTGGAAGAAGTTGTCGTCGATGCCGATTCGTTCCAGGCCCAGCACTTCCGCGAAGATCTGACACAGGATCTGCTCCTGGGGGCTGCGCGGCTCGCGGTACGCTTCTTGGGTCCATTGCGGAGAAGGCAGCGCCCGCCGGTCCAGTTTCCCATTCGGAGTAAACGGAAGCTTGTCCAACGTGACATACGCCGCCGGGACCATGTATTCCGGCAATTGCTGCGCTAGCAATCCGCGCAGCTCCGCGGCAGATGGTCTCCTGCTGCCCGTCTCGGTCAAATATGCTACTAACTGCTGTCCCGCCTTCGCGTGTTCCTGCACCGCCACGGCCGCTTGACCGATGCCCTCGATGCGCTCGATTGCTCGCTCGATCTCTTCGAGTTCGATGCGCTGCCCACGGAGCTTCACCTGCTGGTCCGCACGCCCCACGAACTCCAGGCATCCATCCGCGCGCCATCGCGCCAGGTCCCCGGTCCGGTACATCCGTGTTCCTACTTCGCTCCACGGATTCGCTACGAAGCGCTCCGCCGTCAATCCAGGCCGCTTCCAATACCCTCTCGCCAACCCCGCGCCGCCGATATACAGCTCTCCAATCACGCCTATCGGCACTAACTCGAGTCCACGTCCCGCTACGTACGCCTGGATGTTATCGATGGGAGCGCCGATTGTCACCAAAGAGCCGTCAATGCGGGACCAAGTTGCATCGGCTGCAATCTCAGAGGAACCGTAGAAATTCAAGAGCATCGAATCAGGCTTATTTCGAGAGAATAGATCCGCGAGATCGGAACTTAATGCTTCTCCGCTGCTGATTACAATCTGCAGGTCCGGCAATCGTGCGGCGAATCGATACTCCGGCTCCAACATTTGCCGGAGCAGCGATGGCACTAGAATCAGTCTGGTGATTTTACCCGCTTCGAGCGCACTCAGGAACTTCATCCCATCGTTGACTTCATCTTTGTCAAGAATGTACAGCGGTAATCCTTGCAGGAGTGGGCCAAAAATCTCGGCGACAGAATCGACAAAGCTTAGCGATGTTTTCTGACAACATACTTCGCCAGGCTTGTAGGGCAGCGTTCGCCACATCCACGAGAGCCGGTTCACTATCGCCGAGTGTGTACCGATTACGCCTTTCGGACGGCCGGTGGAACCGGAAGTATAAATAAGATATGCGGGATGATCGGGCCGCAACCGGACTCCCGCAGGTTCGTGCTCTGGATCTCTATCTGGCGCGACCTGCAAGGCAGACTCCAGATTGTCCGAGTCCAAATTGAGCAGATTGCAAGCAATCGCGATCTTTGCCGATATTGCCTGTTTGCTAATGACCACCTTCGGATCAGCATCCGAAAGCATGAACCTAAGCCGTTCGATGGGATACTCGGGATCTAGCGGCAAGTACGCTGCTCCGGTTTTGAGAACGGCTAGCAATGCGACAATCAGTTCGACAGAGCGCTCCAGCAAAATTCCAACGAAACACTCCGGCCCCACTCCCAGGCTCAACAAATGGCGGGCCAACCGGTTCGCTCGCGCATTTAATGCAGCGTAAGACATCGATTCAGCTCTCATGCTCACAGCACAAGCCTGCGGCGTCGCCTCTACCTGCTTAGAAAATAATTCAGGGAGAGTCGCTTCCATCGCGGGGACGCCGGTTCGGTTGAAAGCAGCTAGTAGCTGTTGCTCCTCAGCTAGCAGAACGTTCATGCATCGCACAGGAACATCGGGCGTATCCGCAATAAACCGGAGGAGTTTCACTAGACGAGCTGCTATCGCTTCTACTACCGCACGATGAAGAACGTCCGTCCGGTACTCGAAGAAAAGATGTAATCTCTGACCGGGAATTATCTTGATAGTAAGCGGATAATGATTATAATCGTGCCCCTCCGCATGGCTTACTTTGACGTCAGCCGACGGTTGAGCTAAGGAGCTCTGGTCAAAAGGATAATTTTCAAACACTACCAAGGTGTCAAATAACTCCCCCAAGCCGACGGCCTGCTGTATTTCCATCAGAGCCACATGTTGGTGAGCGAGCACTCGAGACTGTTGATCTTGTAGTTTTGCAAGCAGGTCGAGAAATCCTATATCAGCCGATAATTGCACGCGAACCGGCAAAGTGTTGATGAAGAGTCCGACAATTGTCTCAATGCCTGCGATTTCCGGAGATCGTCCAGAGACTGTAGCGCCGAACACAACATCCCACCGATTGGTCAGCCGTCCTAGTAAGACAGCCCACGTGCCTTGTATCACGGTATTAAGAGTAAGGCGGTGATTACGAGCCAGAGCATTCAACGCTCTAGTTACGTCTTCTGTGAAATCAATGCGGAACTGCTGTGGGAGGCTCGTCGGGTGGCCGTAGCCAGCAGGCGCCAAACGAGTTGCCTCCGTGACGCCCGACAAGATATTTCGCATCACCTCCAGGGAGGCCTGTCGGTCCTGTAAGGCCAGCCATGATAAATATTCGCGATACGGGGTCACGCGGGGGAGCAGAGCGACACTCCCTTTCTGCTCATAAGCTTGGAGCAACTCCTGAACGAACACTGGCATAGACCAACCATCCATCAGAATGTGATGACTTGTGATTACTAGCCGGTGATGATCATTGGTGACGCGAACCAATACGAAGCGAAACAGCGGCGGATTACTCAAATCGAAGCGGTGCGAACCCTCACGGTGCACGAGATCCTGCCACTGCTGCTCGCGCTCCTTCTCTTCGGCAGTTGTCAAATCGACGGTTCGCCAGGGAAAGCGCGCGTCTCTCGGTATTACTTGCATGGGTCTAGTGACGCCTTCATGCTCAAAGCCGGCGCGGAGGTTAGAGTGACGCCGCAACAGCAGATGCACTGATTCGTGCAGAGCTTCCCGGTTTAGTTGTCCGTCTAATCCAAGCACCACCTGAACGTTATAGACATCCACCGCTTGAGCATCAAATAGCGCAAAAAGCGCGTGAAAAAGCAGCCCTTCTTGTAACGGCGATAGAGGAAGTACCTCCTCGAGCACCCCGTGCTTCTTTTCGAGGCGTTCAATCTCTTCCTGAGAGATCGACACAAGTGAAAGATCCGAAGGGGTGAGACAGCTTATGTCGGGTCGATCCGCTAAACCTACCAGTGCCTCAAGAACCTTCAGAAATGATTCCGCCAAATCGCGCACCGATGACTCTGATACAAGGGCTGGCGCCCAGGACCACACAGTTCGCAATTCGATGCCGTTAGGCCCTTCCAAGGCAATCGCATTCAATTCCACTGCATGTGTCAATGGGCTGTGCGGATCTGAACCGGCCCCTAGCAAAAACGGTTCTTCCGAAGTTTGAAATCTCCCTAAATAATTAAATGCAATTTCCGCATCACGAAATACGCTAAGTTCACGCTTCGTTTCTACGTTTAAGAATCGCAGCAGCCCGAAACCCAAACCGCTATCTGGAAGTTTCCGTAACTGTGACTTGACGGTTCTGATTGCATAAGCGAGAGTAATCGCATTGGCGGGATCCGAATACGCCTCTAAATCCGATACGTCGAAAGCCACAGGGTATAGGCTAGTGAACCAACCGACCGTCCGAGATAGATCTACGTCGGAAAATATATCTTCTCGGCCGTGGCCCTCGATATTTACCAGGATGTGTTTCGCCGGAGGTGCTCCGCGCTGCTTAGTCCATCGAAGAAGAGCCAATTTCAGAGAGGCAAGTAAGATCTCATTGATTCGAGCGCGTAGTACGGCTGGAAGGACACTCAACAGTGGTGCAGTTATACGCGATGGCAGAGTAAAGGTTGCGTGCAGCGCGGTCTGCGCGGTGTCGCGGTTTCGATCGAGAGAACCTTCGGCAATCTTAAGCGATGGGCGTTCAAGCATCTCCTTCCAGACAACAGCCTCGTTGACGCGCTCCGGCCGGTGCGCTTCCGTTAGCAGCCGTTTGGCCCATTCCCTAAACGAAGTGGGAACGGGCTGAAGTAACGGCGCTCGTCCGGCCTGCAACGATTCGACAATGGACGAAATATCCGACAGAATCGTTCGCCACGAGACGCCATCAACCACAAAATGATGAATAGTCAGAAGGAGCCAACCCGGCAAAGAACTTCCGGCGTTTATCCAAACAGCCTGCAGCATCAGGCCGGCAGCCGGTTTCAGACGTTTGCGTGCACCGATGGCTTCCCCAAGAATCGTCCGTCGCACCGATGCCTCAGGGAGTCCCTCGACGTCTGCTTGTTGAATACAGGACCGGGCCGACGTCGTGCCGGGCGGAGGTATTTCCAAGTGGGTCGGCCCTGCGGCAGAGAATATTACTCGGCTTCTCAACGCATCATGATGGTCCAGCAAGAGCTGGATGACACTGTCTAATTGCACCAGAGAAATAAGCGCCGGCAAGGGAATCAGAGTAGACTGGCTAAAATCGTTAAGTATTCCTCCGCGCTCAAAGAACCAATGCATGATTGGTGTTAGTTCGACTGTCCCTATGGCTATCTCCGGGGCGGCCGATGGCGCTTTCCGGCTTTCCGGGCGCAGCACGCGGGCCAGCGCTTCGAGCGTCTGTTGTTCGAATACATCGCGAAGCGTAAGAACCAGTCCGTCGCGACGCAATCGACTTACTAGTTGAATGGCGAGAATGCTATCGCCGCCAAGATTGAAGAAATTATCGTCTAAGCTGACACGAGATACGCCCAGAAGTTCACTGACAAGTCCCGACAGGATATTTTCTGTTCTCGTTTTTGGTTCGCGCCAGATTTTCAGGCTGCTGAAATCCGGTAGAGGCAGCGCCTTCGAATCGAGTTTGCCATTTGGATTCAACGGCAATTTATCTAAAACCATCAGAGCGGACGGAACCATGTAATCGGGAAGACTTTGCGCCGCGTGGGAGCGAAGGCTTGCAGAATCTACTTTGTACCCGGGCTTCGGTACGACATAGCCAACAAGCTTTTTTTCCTTCGATGGCTCCTCATGCGCTATAACCACCGCTTGGCTTACGCCCGGATAGCGCAGTAGCACAGTCGAGATTTCTCCTGGTTCAATGCGAAAACCTCTCACCTTTACTTGCGAATCAAAACGTTCCAGAAACTCGAGATTTCCATCTTCACTCCATCGGGCCTTGTCGCCCGTGCGATAAATGCGCCCGCCAGGCTCATTAGAAATTGGGTCCGGCACGAACCTTTCTGCAGTCAACGATGGATTGTTAATGTAACCTCGTGCAAGACATGTTCCTCCGAGATACAACTCGCCCCACACGCCTAACGGAGCAAGATTCAGATGATCATTCAAAACGTATGCTTTGCGAGCTATAGGCGCACCGATGGGAATCCGAATCAACCCAGGGCGTTCTGAGTAATCAACTGGAATGCTAAATATCGTTGCAGTAACAACAGTTTCAGTTGGACCATAAGCGTTCAGCAACTGAACGGACCTATACTGACTCTGTTGCCAGTGCCGAAGCGGTTCCAGCGGCATAAGATCTCCGCCTACGATAATCATACGGAGCGTCGAAGGCGATGGGTATGTCAGATCGTCTTGCTCTGCTAATTGACTCCAGTAAGCAGGTGGTACATCCACCGCGGTCACTCCGAAGTCCTGGACGGCGGCAAAAAATTCCGCCCGACTCCACACCGCGTCGCCCTTGAAGACCAAGGCCGCTCCGGAGAGCAGGGGCGTTATGAGTTGTTCGATCGAAACATCGAAGCTGAGCGAGACAAACTGTAGAACTCGATCTCTGTCTGTGAACTGATACTTAGCAGCAATTGCCGCCATATGGGCGGAAGCGGCAGAATGGGAGACTCCAACGCCTTTTGGAAAGCCGGCAGAGCCGGAAGTGTAAATAATGTAAGCAAGGTTGTCGGGTAAGAGGGGTACTTGATCCAGATTAGAGGACGAATGCTCCGCAATCCGATTCCAATCGTCATCGAGAAAAACACGCCGCTTACGGAATACAGGTAAGCGCATGTGCAGTTCTTTCTGTGTAAGTAGTACCGACGCGTCAGAGTCGCGAAGAAGAAACGCAAGCCTCTCTTGCGGGTATTTCGGGTCAATCGGAACATATACTCCGCCAGCCTTCCAGATTCCAAGCACCGCGACTGGTATGTCGAGGTTCTGGCGAGCGCAAACCGCAACCCGGTCTTCGGGCTTTATACCGCTCGCTTTCAAGAACCGGGCCAGTTGATTGGAGCGCCGGTTTAGATCTTCGTAACTTAACGTCTCCGAACCAAAGATGGCCGCCTGCGAAAGGGGAGTGCGACGCGTCTGCTCCTCAAAGCGACTGTGCAGAAAGTATTGACTTGATACTGAGTTTTCGGGCTGACTTCCGTATGCCAACAGTACGTCTCTCTCTTCGGCGGATAGAACCTTAAGAGAGGAAATAGGACGTTCGGGCTGAGCTGACGCGGCCGCCAGCAAGTTCTTGAAATGAGCCATCATGCGCTCTATGCTGGAGCGGCGAAATAGGTCAGGATTGTAATCGAAGAAAACGGCGCCCGAATGATCGTTGTCGTTGGCGGCGAAATCTATGTCCAGCCAGGACGAGCGGTAGTAGCCCTTCATGCGCTGGACAGTTAAGGGAAGATCAGTCGTGCCGGAAACACCGAAATCGTTTGCGAAGGAGTAAGACGTTTCGACCAAAGGAGACCGGCTCGGGTCTCGCTCTATACGAAGTTTACTCAGAATCATTTCAAATGGCACATCCGCGTTCGCTATGGCATCCAGAAACGTACGCCGTGTACGGCCCAGGAATTCTCGAAAGGTCGGATCTCCTGACAAATCCAGGCGGACGGCGACCGTATTCAGGAAATATCCAATAAGATTCGCGGTTTCACTATGCTTGCGGTTGCTGATTGGCACCGCGATCGTGATGTCGTCCTTCCCGCAATGCGCGGAAATCACCGCCGCGTAAGTGGCAAGAATGGCGATGAACCGTGTGACGTTCTCGGCCGCCGCCATTTGCTTGAATGAATCCCAAGTGGCTGGGTCGATCACCCAATGAACGCGTTCCCCCAAAAAGGTACGGAACGGCGGCCTCGGAAAATCAATCGGGAAATCCAGACGCGGAACACCGTCCAGTTTGTCGATCCAATAAGCTGTTTGCTTCGCCGCTGCTTCCGACTTAGACCACCCATCGAGCCATGTTGCAAAGTCGCCAAATTGAACAGGAAGGCTCTCAAGCGGCGAAGGCAAGTCTCGCGCGTAAGCGTTATACAGAGTGAATATCTCGCGCTCGATCAGATCATAAGAGACAAAGTCTGTCACAAGGTGATGCACCACAATCAACGCCGCATGGTCCCGCGGAGCCATTCGGTAAATCGTGGCGCGCAAAAGAGGCCCCCCGCACACATCGAAAGGTCGGCATATACTCTCCGCGATGAGACCTTGCACATGTTGTAGCCGCTTTTCCGCGGGTATCGAGTCCACTTCTTCTACTTCGATCGCGACCCGGAGTTCGTGGGCGACCACTGCCTTCGGCTTTCCGTTTACTTCCGGGAACGAGGTCCGAAGATTTTCATGCCTGCGTACCACCTCGTCAATGGCTCTTTGCATCACCGGCAACTCGAAATCGCCTAACAGCCGGAATACGTGCGAATGATTGAAGTAGGAGGCGCTCGGGTCCAACCTTTGCAACAGCCACATGTGCTCTTGTTCCGGGGTCATCGCATAGTCGAGCGTTGGCCTTTTACGCAGCAAGGTTTCCGGCGCCTTACCGGATACTCCTCGCAGACGCTCCTGTAACTTTTGACGTTGAGCGGGGCTGAGCTTGGCCATTCTCTCACTCAGTTCAGAGCTTCGGGGCTCCGCGTGTGCTGTCATATCACTTTTCATCGATGAGACATCTCCGTTTGGCCAGCTTTGAATGACTGCGGTTCGAGTGCAGCTTCCTAAGATCCACGACGTTATGTAACGTCGGCTTCGTCCATTGCCTCAACGCTCATGATCAGAGCTTCTTCCACCACCAACGCAAGTTCTGAAATAGTCGAGGCAGCGAGTACAGCTTGGAGCGGAAGCTCAATTTGAAAAGTTGAGCGTAGTTCGGACGCGACCTGAATCGCGAGCAGTGAATTTCCGCCTAAGCGGATAAATAGATCGTGAATGCCTATAGGACGAATACCCAACAGCCGTTCCCAAATCTCAGTTATGCGTTGTTCCAGTTCCTTGGTGGACGCGGCGAATTCGGGCTGAAGATCCGGTCGGACAGAGGTTTCTTCGTCACTGCCGGCGCCACTAGGGTCGCCGGTGATGGCCGGTTCAGGCCCAGGATAACTACGCTCGGTAGGCGATCCGGAGAACGCGTTGGTAAAGGTCTCCCTTTGCCGGGAAGAACTGGCGAGACTGTAGAATTGACGCTGAAAAGGGTACGTCGGCAAAGGAATGCGTCTTCGATTCCTCCGCTCGTGAACCGACGCCCATTGCGGTTCAATCCCAGCTAGCCATAACTCGCCCACAGCTTGCAGGAGTGTCTGGCGATCCGCTTTTTGTTCCGATGCCGATGGAAGCGATGTGACAACAACTCTGGAATCGGAAGCCCCGCTCGTCAGGAATTGCGCGACATGGGCTGACATCATCTGGCCTGGGCCCACTTCGAGGAACAGCGGATTTCTACCGGAACATACTTCCCTTATTCCCAGCGCTAATTGAGTAGGTTGACAAAGATGAGAAATCCAGTAATTGGGATCAACAGCTTGAGAATCGGAAATCCAAGTTCCGGAGACATTGGAAATATAGGGGATCTGCGGAGGCCGCATCCGAACGGATCGCAGAATCGGTTCGAGGATTTCTGAAATGACACGCATATGAGGCGTATGAAATGCGTGAGACGTACGGATACGGCGATGAGTAATTCCTTGATGATCTAACTCCTTATGTTGACATTCGATCGCCTCAATACTGCCGGCCACCATGGTGACGGCATTACTAAGAACTCCGGAAATAAACACGTCCGGCGAAAGCAGCGATCGAACCTCGTTCTGCGATGCTCCAACGGCTAGCATAGCGCCAGGGGAGAGACGCTCGATGGCACGCGCGCGCGCTGCAACCAGGCGCAGACTGTCCTCAATAGAAACAACGCC
>Ga0070737_10005277_pt1 | contig 12435 bp, 11 predicted proteins | sample Coa_R1_10_FD_66438 | JGI IMG/M metagenome (GOLD analysis project Ga0070737, IMG submission 66438) | Surface soil microbial communities from Centralia Pennsylvania, which are recovering from an underground coalmine fire - Coalmine... | ecosystem: Environmental > Terrestrial > Soil > Unclassified... | reverse complement strand
CGGAACGCCTCCTCGATCCACTCGGGCGGATACGTCTCGGCGGCCTCCCGCAGCTCGTCGACCAGCAGCGGGGTGACCAGCCCGATGTTCTGCTCGTACAGCTCGAAGATCGTCGGGCACCGCGCCGGCTGGGGCGTGGCCGCCGTGGCCGGCGCCAGCACCAGTGGCACCTCGCCGCGCCGCACCCGCGCCACCAGCCGCCGCGCCGCCGGCGTGTTCAGGAACAGGCAGGTGTCCTCCCCAGCGCCGGGCGCGGCGTGGGCGGTGGCGCCCGTGACGCGTACCGGCAGCGCCAGCAGCACCCCGCGCGCCACGGCCAGCCGGATCCCCTCGGCCAGCGCGGCCTCCGCGCTGAGCCCGCCACAGGCCCGCAGACTGCGCTGCACGGCCGGGTCGGCGCGCAGCTCGCTCAGCCGCACCAGCCGCGGCGCGCTGCGCCGAGCGTCGAGCAGGCGCAACACGTGCAGGGTGACCTTCAGCTCGGCCAGGCTCTCCGTCTCCGCCAGCGGCCCGCACAGCCACTCGGTCGGCAGCCGCGTCACCGCCGGGCGATCGGGAAAGCCGGGCCAGGCCTGCATGGTGCTCGTGCTCCCTCCCTCGCCGGGCTCACGCGCGCTCGACGCCGAGATCGACGAACTTAGTCAGTTTCTCCAGCCACAGCAGCGACACCTGGCCGGTGGGCCCGTTGCGGTGCTTGGCGACATGGATCTCGGCGATGCCCTTCTTCTCGGTGTCCTTGTCGTACACCTCCTCGCGGTAGATGAACAGCACCACGTCGGCGTCCTGCTCCAGGCTGCCGCTCTCGCGCAGGTCGGAGAGCATCGGGATGTGCGGCGAGCGGCTCTCCACCGCGCGCGACAGCTGGCTCAGCGCCACCACCGGCACGTTCAGGTCGCGCGCCAGCGCCTTGAGCGAGCGCGAGATCTCGCCGATCTCGTTCACGCGGTTGTCGCGGCCCGAGCCCTGGATCAGCTGGAGGTAGTCGATCACCACTAGGTCGAGCGTGATGTCGTGGTGCAGCCGGCGGGCCTTGGCGCGCAGCTCGGCGAGCGGGATGTTGGGCGTGTCGTCGAGGTAGATGGGCGCCGCGGCGAGGACACTGAGCGCCTCGGCCAGCTTGCGCCGCTCGGCCTGCCCGAGGGTCGCCTGGCGCAGGCGGCTGGAGTCGACGCCCGACTCGCTGAACAGCAGGCGCTGCGCCAGCTGGACCATCGACATCTCCAGGCTGAAGAAGGCCACCTTGGCGCCGAAGCGCACGGCGGCGTTGCGCGCCAGGCAGAGCGCGAACGACGACTTGCCCATGCTGGGCCGCGCGGCGACGATGATCAGGTCGGAGCGCTGCAAGCCACCCAGCAGGCGATCGAGGTCCTTGAAGTCCGTCGGGATGCCGCGCTCCAGGCGGTCGACGTCGGCGGTGAGCAGCAGCTGCTCCCAGTACTCGCGCAGCACGTCGGCCAGCTTGCGGAAGTCGCGGTGGCTGCGCCGCTCGGTAACGGCGAACAGCGCGCGCTCGGCCTCCTCCAGCGCGGCGTCGGTGTCCAGCGCCTCGTTGTAGCCCAGCGCGGCGATCTGCCCGGCCGCGCGGATCAGCCGCCGCCGCACCGCCGCCCGCTCGACGATGCGCGCGTAGCGCTCGGCGTGCAGCGAGGTAGGCACCACGGTGAGCAGCGCGGTCAGGTAGGCCAGCCCGCCGGCGGCCTCGTACCGCTCGGTGCGCCGCAGCTCGTCGGACAGCGTGACGATATCCACCGGCTCGCCGCGCTGGTGCAGGGCGAGCATGGCGCCGTAGATCAGCGCGTTGCGCTCGCGGTAGAAGTCCTCGGGGCGCAGGAAGGCGGCGATCGGCGCGATCGCGTCGCGATCGATCAACAGGCTGCCGAGGAGCGCCTCCTCGGCATCGGTGTTGTGCGGCGGCAGCGGCTCGCCGCTGCGCGGCAGGGACGGGTTCTCGACAGCCATCAGCGCCCAGCCACCCGCGCTCGACGCGCGTCCAGTCGCGGGGCCTCGCGGCCCGCGCAGGAAGGATGATGCCCGACGGCGCGGCGCCCGCGGTACGCCGCCGCGGTTGCAGTCGCCACACAGTGTAGCGCCCAGGGCGGCGGCGCCCGCCGACAGCCAGGCACGGGCCGCACCCGCCGGTAGTGTAGAACATCCGTCCGCTGGGCGCGAGCGACGGGGCTACTCGGCGGGCTCCACGCGCACCGTAACGGTGCTGGTGATGTCGCGCAGCAGCGTGACAGGGATGGTGTGGGTGCCCAGCTCGCGGATCGGCTCGTCCAGGTGGAGCTTGCGGCGGTCGAACGGCTGGCCCAGCTCCTTCTGGAGCGCGGCGGCGATATCCGCGGCGGTGATCGAGCCGTACAGGCGGTTCTGGGCGCCGACGCGTGCCTTGACCGTGACGGTGGTCGCGGCCAGCTTGGCGGCCAGCGCGCGCGCCTCGGCTTCCAGCTGGGCCTGGCGCCGGGCGGCGGCGGCCTTCTGGGCTTCCAGGTTCTTCAGCACGCTCGGCGTCGCTGGCAGGGCCAGCTTGCGCGGGATGAGGTAGTTGCGGGCGTAGCCGTCGGCCACGTCCTTGACATCGCCCGGCTGGCCCAGGCCCTTGACTTCTTCCTGCAACACGACCTTCATATGCCCCGACCTAGCAGCAGAGTTGGCGTCAATCGGGCGATTATACCGCAGGGGGGCCCTCCGCCAGCGTCGCCCCCGCGGGACGGTGGGAGTAGCCCCGACGCTCAGCGCGCCTGCTGCCGCTGGCTAGCCCACACCACCAGGAAGCCGGGGGCAGTGAGCAGCGGGAGCAGCAGGAACTGGAGATCGTGACCGGGGTCGAACGGCCGCTGGCCGCCGAGCGCCAACCCTACCTGGAACAGCACGATCAGCAGCAGCACGATCCAGGAGCCGAAGAATACCCGCGCGCCAATCCGCCAGAACGTCGCCATCGGAGTCCCTCCAGAAGCGTGATCCTTCGAGATGGGCACAGGATACGCGGCTTGGCCGCTGGCGGGCTGTGAGACGGCTACCACGCGCGCAGTGAACCGGGTCTCATGCTACTCCCGAGTACGTCGCGCGGGGGCCCGACGCCTCGCAGCAGCCGGCCACGAGGAGGACGGCTCGCGCCGCAGAGGGAGGTAGCATGCCGTTGGCCGGACGGGGCTCAGGCCGGGCGGGGGCGACGGTCGCGCACGCGGCGCGCCTTCAGCTCGAACCGCGGCAGGCTGCCCACAGGCACCGCGCGCACCCGCGGCCGGAAGCCCAGCGCGACCCACAGCTCGCGCGTCACCGCCTCGCAGATCACCTGCGGCTCGCCGCGCGCCACCTCCAGCTGCAGCTCCAGCTCGTCCATCGCCCGCTCCTGGTACACCTCGACGGCGAACTCGTCGACCTCGCCGAACCGCCGTACCAGGTTCTCGATGGCACTGGGGAACACATTCACGCCGCGCACGGTGAGCATGTCGTCCACGCGGCCCAGGATGCCGCCCTCCAGCCAGCGGAAGGTGCGCGAGCCGCGGTGGTCGCGCGCCACCCGCACGCGGTCGCCCGTGCGGTAGCGCAGCACGGGGCAGCCGGCGCGGCCCAGGTTGGTGAGCACCAGCTCGCCCTCGTCGGCCGGCGCGCCGGTTGCGGGGTCGAGCACCTCGACGATGAACTCGGCCTCGTTGACGTAGATACCGCCCGGCTCCTCATACGCCTCGAAGCTGTGCGCCCCGACCTCGGTCGCGCCCGCGTGGTCGATGCAGCGCGCGCCCCAGGCCTGCTCGATGCGCCGCTTGGTGCTGGGAATGTTCGCCCCGGGCTCGCCGGCGTGGATGGTCAGTCGCACGGCGGTAGCGCTGGGGTCGAGGCCCTGCTCGCGCGCCACCTCCGCCAGCCGCAGGGCGTAGGTCGGCGTGCAGACCAGCACGGTGACCTCGTGGTCGCGGAGCATCTGGAGCCGCTGCTCGGAGGTCTGGCCGCCGCCCGCGATGACCATCGCGCCGAGCCGCTGGGCGCCCTCGAACGCCGCCCAGAACCCGATGAACGGGCCGAAGGAGAAGGCGCAGAACACGCGGTCCTCGGCCGTGACGCCCGCGGCGCGGTACACGAAGCCCCAGCAGCGTAGCCACCAGTCCCAGCTCTCGGGGGTGTCGGCGAGGCGCAGCGGCTTGCCGGTCGTGCCGCTGGTCTGGTGCAGGCGCGTGTAGGCGCTGGGGGGGTAGGTGTGGAACGTGCCGTAGGGCGGGTGCGCCGCCTGGTCGGCGACCAGCTCGTGCTTGTGGGTGAACGGGAGGTGGCGCAGGTCGTCGAGGGTGCGCAGGTCGGCGCCGCAGGTCAGCCCCACCGCGCGCAGGCGCGGGCCGTAGAAGCGGTTGTGGGCCAGCAGGGTGTCGAGCAGCGGGCGCAGCCGCGCGAGCTGGTGGGCCTCCAGCGCGGCGCGGTCGGCGGTCTCCAGCGCACGGTCGTAGTAGAGCGTCTCCACACGCGGTCTCCGCGGACAGGCTACCCGTGATGATAGCGCGGCCGCCCGCGAGCGCGTAGGGCGCCGCCAGCGCCGCGCGGGGCGCATACGGGGGATTCGCCAAAATAGGTCCCTCGTGGCGGCACGCACGCGGGCCAGGTTGCTATAGAATGCGCAATGAGTTGCCGGCGGGGCGCCAGGGCCTCGCCGGGGAGGAGCCGCGTGTCGCGCGCCGCCGTGCCCATCCGCCTCGAACGCTCGGTGCTGGCCGTGCCGGGCGCCAACCCGCGCATGCACGCCCGCGCGGCCGCCGCGGGCGCCGACCTGGTGTTCCTCGACCTCGAGGACGCCGTGGCGCCCAGCGAGAAGGAGGCCAGCCGCGCGCTGGTGGCGCAGTCGCTGCGCGCCCTCGATTGGGGCCGTACCACGCGCGCCTTCCGCATCAATGGGCTCGATACGCCGTGGTGGTACCGCGACCTGATCGAGGTGGTCGAGGCGGCCGGGGACGCGCTCGACTGCGTGATCGTACCGAAGGTCAATCGCCCCGAGGATGTATGCACCGTGGCGGCGCTGCTGGCCAGCATCGAGCAGTACCGCGGCTTCTCGCGGCCGATCGGGATCGAGGCGCAGATCGAGACGGCGCAGGGCCTGGTGGCGGTCGAGGCGATCGCCGCGTGCAGCGACCGGCTGGAGGCGCTGGTGTTCGGCATGGGCGACTACGCGGCGTCCATGCGCATGCCGCTGGCCTTGATCGGCGTGCCGGACGCCCACGACACGCTGTACGGCAGCGACCGCTTCCACTACGCGCTGCACCGGCTCGTGGCCGCCGCGCGGGCGCACGGGTTGCGCGCGATCGACGGCCCCTACGCGGCCATCCGCGATCTGGACGGCTTCCGGCGCGCCTGCCAGGTGGCGCTGGCGCTCGGCTTCGACGGCAAGTGGTGCCTGCACCCCGACCAGGTGCCCGTGGCCAACGCCGTGTTCGCGCCGAGCGCCGAGGAGATCGCCTGGGCGCGGCGGGTGCTAGACGCCTACGCGGCGGCCGCCGCCGAGGGCCGCGGGGTGCTCACGGTCGACGGCCATATGGTCGACGCCGCATCGCTGCGGATGGCCCAGAGCGCGCTGGAACGAGCCCGGCGGGCCGGGCTGCTGCCCGCCGCGGAGCCAGCGCGGGGCAGCGAAGAGGGGCGCCGATGAACGGGGATCCGCGCTACGCCGCGGTGGGCGCGGGCGATGTGGCGCTGCCGACCTTCGCCCCCACGGTGCGCGCCGCGCTGGCCGCCGACGGCTGGCTGTTCGCCGAGCTGCCGGGCGGGCTCACCCTGGAGGGGCTGCGGGCGAGCGGCGCGCCGTTCAAGGGCGAGCGCTACTTCACCCGCTTCGCCCACGAGACCGTGGAGTACGCCACGGTGGCGGCGCAGGTGGCCTACCGGCCGGCGCTACTGCCGGGCACGCTGGGGCTGCGCTTCGAGGACGCGCTGGCGCGGGTGGCGCGCCTGACCGACCACCTGCCCGCGGGCGTGGTGGCCACCGCCGCGCCGGCCGCCGCGTACGTCTGGTTGTTCGAGGCCCACTACGCGCGCTACGGCGCCTACCCGTTCGTGCAGTGCTACACCTGGGCCGTGGACTGCTACCAGCAGCGGGCGCACCTGGTGGTGGGGGTGTTCGGGCGGCACCGGCCGCTGCTGGTGGCGCCCCACACCGAGGGGTACGGCGCGGGCGTGGGGCTGTGGCCGCTGCTGCTGCCTGGCGCGGTCGCCGACTTGCTATGGCCGCTAGCCCCGCGCCGGGCGGCCCCGCCGCGATGAGCTCGTCTCCGTCGTCATGATCGTCTCGCTGCGCGGCATCTACCGCGGCCGCACGGCCGAGGGCATCATCGTCGAGGTGGGCGGGGTCGGCTACGAAGTGATCCTGCCGCCGATCGTCGAGCAGGCGCTGGGCGAGCTCACCGAGGGCCGCGAGCTGGACCTGCGCATCGCCTACTACGCCACCCGCGACCAGCCGGTACCGGTGCTGTTCGGCTTCACCCGCGACGAGGAGCGCCAGTTCTGGGAGCTGCTGCGCTCGGCGCCCCAGGTCGGGCCCAAGAGCGCCGCCCGCGCCATGGTGCTGCCCATCAACCGCATCGCCCAGGCCATCCAGGAGGGCAACCGCGAGCTGGTGGACAGCCTGCCGGGCATCTCGGCGCAGGGCGCGGACAAGATCATCGCCAGCCTGCGCAAGAAGGTAGCGCGCTTCGCCACGCTGAGCGACGCCGAGGTGGTGGCGCCCCCGCCGCCGCGCAGTGACGAGGAGCTGGAGCGGCTGGCGGTGGCGTTCCTGGTCGAGATGGGCGTCAAGCGCGCCGATGCCGCGCGCGACGTAGCCCGCCTGCGCCAGCAGCGCCCCGAGCTGCATACAGTGGAAGACTTGGTTATGGAATACTTCCGGAAGACCCGCTAGCGCGCGCCCGGGCCCGACCGCGAGCGCGCGGGAGCTAGGACGACACGAGCAGCATGGCCCAGAACCGGCTCGTCTCACCGCAAGGCAGCCCAGAGGACGAGGGCTACCAGGCGCTGCGCCCCGCGCGGCTGGCCGCTTTCGTGGGGCAAGACGCGCTCAAGGAGCGCCTGGCCATCGCCATCCACGCGGCCCGCGAGCGCGGCGAGTACCTCGAGCATGTGCTGTTCCATGGCCCGCCCGGGCTGGGCAAGACGACGCTCGCCCACATCATCGCCGCGGAGATGGGCGGCAAGCTGGTCACCACCAGCGGCCCGGCGCTCGAGAAGACCGCCGACCTGATGGGGATCTTGACCAACCTGGAGGCGGGCGACGTGCTGTTCGTCGACGAGATCCATCGCACCCCGCGCGCCATCGAGGAGTACCTCTACCCGGCGATGGAGGACTTCGCGGTCGACTTCGTGCTGGACAAGGGGCCCTACGCCAAGGCGATCCGCCTGACGCTCAAGCCGTTCACGCTGGTGGGCGCCACCACGCGCGCCGGGCTGATCTCGGGGCCGCTGCGTGACCGCTTCGGGCTGTACTTCCACCTCGACTTCTACAGCCCGGAGGCGCTGGCGAGCATCGTCGCCCGCTCGGCCAGCATTCTCGGCGTGGACATCACGCCCGAGGCCACGATGGAGATCGCCCGCCGCGCCCGCGGCACCCCGCGCATCGCCAACCGCCTGCTGCGCCGCGTGCGCGACTTCGCCCAGTACCACGGCGCCCCGCGGATCGACAGCGCCGTGGCCCACGCCGCGCTGCTCAAGGAGGGCGTCGACGAGCTAGGCCTCGACGAGCTGGACCGCAAGGTGCTCACCGCCCTCATCACCCGCTACGGCGGCGGGCCGGTGGGGATCGAGGCGCTGGCCGCCACCATCCAGGAGGAGGTGGACACGCTGGAAGAGGTGGTCGAGCCGTACCTGCTGTACGAGAACTTCCTGATCCGCACGGCGACCGGGCGCAAGGCGACCCCAAAGGCGTACCAGCACCTGGGCCTGCGCCCGCCCGCGCCGCCCGCGCAGCCCGCCCTGCCGCTGGAGTAGGCCACGCGGGCCGCATCCGAGGAAAGGGGACCAGAGCCATGTCGCGCACGCTGCTGGCAATCGTGCTGGCGAGCGGCCTCCTCGGTTTCGGCTGTGGGGCGCCCGCAGCCACCCCGCCGCGTACCGAGGGCGCCGCCGCCCCGGGCGCGCCTACCGAGGCCGTGTCGGCTCCCGTGGCGGACGCACCGCCACTGACAACAGTGCAGGTCGCCAGCGTGGGCGCGGTCTCCGACGTCGGGCTGTACGTGGCCATGGACCGCGGCTACTTCGCGGCCGAGGGCCTCCAGGTCGAATTGTCGCCGACCGACGGGATCTCGCGCATCATCTCGGCGTTGAGCACCAACCAAGTCGACGTGGCCGGCGGGACGGGCGGCGCAGCCCTATTCAACGCGTTCTCGCGTGACATCCCCGTCAAGCTCGTGGCCGACAAGGGGCGGCTCGCACCGGGCTTCGGCTACTTCGCGCTCACCGTGCGCCAAGATCTCATCGACAGCGGCCAGGTGCGCAGCATCGCCGACCTGCGCGGGCGTATCCTCGCGGTCAATCTGCTCAACACGGGCAGCATCGGCGAGCGGCTCGCCGACATAGCGCTCGCGCGCGGGAACCTGACGCGCGACGACGTCAGCCTGATCGATCTGACTTACAACGATATGACGGTCGGCTTTGGCAACCGCGGCATCGATGCGGCGATCCAGCTCGAGCCCATGGTTACCGCGGCGGTCGCGCGTGGGCTTGCCACCCGCTTCCTCACCTTGGATGAGGTCTCGCCTGACCATCAAGTGGGCGTGTTGATGTACGGCCCGCGCTTCGCGGCTAGCGAGGAAGGCTACCGCTTCCTGGTCGCCTATCTGCGCGGCGTCCGCGACTACCAGAACGCGTTCACGCACGGGCGGGATCGGGCCGCGATCATCGAGATCCTCACGCGCTACAGCACCGTGAAAGACCCCGCGCTGTACGACCTCATGGTCATGCCCGCGTTCAATCCGGATGGATATGTCAACCGGGCGAGCATCCAGGCCGACTACGACTACTACCGCGCGCGCGGCTTCATCCAACAGGACGTAGGGCTGGACAGCGTCGTCGACGACCGCTACGTCGACTACGCGCTCCAGCGCCTGGGCCGCTACCAGCCCCCGTCCTAGCGGGCGCCGAACAGGCGCGCCGCCTGCTCCTCGATGCCCGGCATCACCCACGGCGTGCGGCGCGCGGGCGGCGCGAAGCGGAGGCCGTCCATGCCCGGCTGCACGCCCGCGATCTCGAGCTGGAACGGCGTCAGGTACTCGATCTGGCCGCTGCGGCTGAGCCGGAACGGGCGGTCGTGGCCCGGGTAGATGATGTCGGCCATCGCCGCCACGCGCTGGATGCTGCGCCGCGCCTGCTCCTCGTTCCAGAACACCAGGGGGTTGATACCCGTCTCGATCACGTAGGCGTAGTGCAGCGCGTCACCGGTGATCACCGCCAGGCCGCCCTCGGTTTCGACCGTGACGCCGATGCTGCCGGGCGAGTGGCCGGGCATGTTCACGATCCCCACGCCCGGCGCCAGCTCCACGCCCTCGTCGACCTCGCGCACCTGCTGACGCTCGATGATCGCGCCGGTCCATTGCGGCGTGGCCCAGTCGTTCCGGTGGGGCCGCTGGGCGTAGCGGCGCTCTAGGGTGTGCAACACGATCGGCGCGTGCTCGAACAGGTCGAGGTTCTGGATGTGGTCCCAGTGAGCGTGCGTCAGCACCACCAGGTCGATGTCGGTCTCCCGGAGCCCGCGGCGCGCCAACGCTTCCTGCAAGAAAGTCCGCCGGCCTACGTGGGCCGGGTCGACCAAGATGCGCGTCGGGCGGTCCGCGGCGCTGGGGACCTCGACCAACACGACCGAGCAGAAGGCGGCGAGCCCGACGTTGGTATTCAGGCCGTAGCCGTCGAGTAGCACGTCGATGGTGGGACGCTGAGCCATCGGCACCGTACCTCCGTTTCCCCAGGCGGGAGCTGTCTCGCGCGGCCATACTATAGGCCACCGCGGGCCGGCGCCAGCGGCCGCGCCGCGCGCGTGCTATACTGCCGCCCGCCGGCGGCGCTCGGGGCGCGCTACCGCTGAGCGCCTGCCCAGCAGTGGCGGCGGGAGGTGATGCGCGTGCCTAGGCAGACAGGCTCCCAGCTGTTCGCCGCGATGGTCCGCGGCTACGGGCTGCAGGCCGTCTTCTTCGTCCCGACCATCCTGTACCCTGCCCTGGCGGCCATGGAGGGCTGGGGGATCAGGCGCGTGATGACGCACGGCGAGAAGGCCGCCGCGTACATGGCCGACGGCTACGCCCGCGCCGCCCGCCGGCCCGGCATCGCCATGGCCCAGATGGTCGGTGCCGCGAACCTGGCGGCGGGGCTCAAGGACGCCTTCCTGTACGGCGCGCCGGTCATCGCCATCACCGGCGGGCCCGACCCCCAGCACCGCCACCGCGGCGTGTACCAGGAAGCCGACGACCGCGCACTGTTCGGGCCCCTGACCAAGTGGCAGGCACGCGTCGATCGAGTCGATCGCTTGCCCGACCTGCTGCGCCAGGCGTTCCGCGTCGCCGTCTCGGGTATCCCGGGGCCGGTGCACCTGGAGCTGCGCGGCCACATGGGCCAGGTTCTCGAAGAGGAGGCCGACCTCGACCTGGTGATCGAGGAGGCGTTCGCCACCTACCCGCCGTTTCGGCCCGTCGCCGAGCCCGAGCGGCTCCGCGCGGCGCTAGCGGCGCTCCACCGCGCCGAGCGCCCCGTGCTCGTGGCCGACGCGGGCGTGATCGTCTCCGACGCCGGCCCGGAGGTCGTGGCCCTGGCCGAGCGGCTGCGCATCCCGGTGGCCACCTCGCTCGACGCCAAGGAGATCATCCCCGCCACGCACCCGCTGGCTATCGGCGTGGCCGGCACCTACTCGCGCTGGTGCGCCAACCGGCTGCTGCGCGAGGCCGACCTGGTGTTCTTCATCGGCAGCACCACCGCCAGCCAGGTAACTGCGCACTGGCAGTGCCCACCGCTGGGCACCCGCACGATCCAGCTGCACATCGCGCCCGAGGAGATCGGCCGCAACTACGCGGCGCCGCTCGGCCTGTGCGGCGACCCGAAGGCGACCTTGCAGGCGCTGCTCGCCCTGGCCGACGAGGGGCCGCCGCGCACCAGCTGGCTGAGCCGCGCCGAGCAGGTGGTAGCCGAGTGGCGAGCCGAGCAGGCGCCGCGCCGCCAGTCCGACGCGCGCCCCATGCGGCCCGAGCGGCTGTGCTGGGAGCTAAGCGCCTGGCTGCCGCCCGATGCCGTGCTGGTCTCCGACACGGGCCACGCGGGTATCTGGACGGGTACCATGGTCGACCTCCAGCACCCCACGCAGCGCTACCTGCGCGCGGCCGGTTCGCTCGGCTGGGCGCTGCCCGCCGCGCTGGGCGTCAAGTGCGCGCTGCCCGACCGGCCGGTGGTGTGCTTCACGGGCGACGGCGGCCTCTACTACCACCTGGCCGAGCTGGAGACGGCTGTGCGCTACGGCCTGGCCGTCGTGGTGGTCGTGAACAACAACCGCGCGCTCAGCCAGGAGATCTGGTCGATCAACGAGGCCTACGGCGGCGACCACGCCGGGCGCGGCGCGGAGATGTGGATGTTCGAGGAGATCGACCTGGCGCGCGTGGCCGAGCGGCTCGGCTGCCTGGGGCTGCGCGTCGAGCACCCGGCGGAGGTGCGGCCGGCGCTCGATGCGGCCCTGGCGGCCGGGCGGCCAGCGGTGGTCGATGTGGTGACCGACGTGGCGGCGGTGGCTGACCGCGTGCGCTGGTAGCCCCCCGCATCCCTTCGGCTCGGGCACCAGCGTGGCCCAGCAGGGGCGGCGTGCTGTTCCGATCCGCACGCCCACGGGGTAGCGGACTATCTACTCAGTCGCTCCCGGGTAGGCCCCACGGTCCGCCCATCGGCTACGGCGGCAAGGCGCCCCTGTTATTCCTTGCGGGGAATACGGCTGCCACACGCCGGTGCATGACCTCATGGGCGCTCGCCCGGCGCGCTGTCCATCGGCTGCAGGGACAGTTGGGCCGTGCCCCCGGAGCGGGGCATGGCCGTAGTATCGCGAGCACCTGCCCGGCGCCGGAGCGCGCTAGGCGTCGTCGGCCATGCCGGTGGTGCTGCGGGCCAGCGACCGCGGGTCGCGCGGCGTCCAGCGGCCCGCCTCGACCGTGGCCAGAAAGTCGGCGACGAGCTGGTTGAACAGCGCGGGCTCCTCCAGGTTGCACGTGTGCCCCGTGCGTGGAAGGATGGCCAGCGCGGCGGTGGGGATGGTGCGCTTGAGCATGAGGGCCGGCTCCAGGCAGCCCTCGTCCTCGTCGCCCACGATCAGCAGCGTGGGCACCTGGAGCTGGCGCAGCTGGTCGGTGAGGGCGTAGAGGGAAGGCCGCTCGCGCTGCACGCCGCGCATGGTCAGCGCGGCCCCTCGGGAATCGTGCTCGGCCAGCTGGCGCGCGAACTCGG
>Ga0070737_10005276_pt1 | contig 12437 bp, 11 predicted proteins | sample Coa_R1_10_FD_66438 | JGI IMG/M metagenome (GOLD analysis project Ga0070737, IMG submission 66438) | Surface soil microbial communities from Centralia Pennsylvania, which are recovering from an underground coalmine fire - Coalmine... | ecosystem: Environmental > Terrestrial > Soil > Unclassified... | reverse complement strand
TCGCCGGAGAGCCGGTCCCCGACACCGTGCTCGCCGCCTGCTCGGCGATCGTGGCGGAGGGAGCGCCGGAGCGGGTGGCAGCACTCATCGACGACGAGGAGGCCGAGGCGCTCTGCCGGCGGGCGGGCTCCCTTTTGCGCACGCGTCGGCTCCCCTCGCCCCGGGACGACTACCGCGCCTACCCGTGGCCGCTCGTGTGAACGGCACCGGCGAGGAACGGCGCGTCGGCGTCGGCCTTTGCATGCCGCCGGTAGGGGTGCGGTAGATCCTCGGGTAACGATGTCGACGACCATGCCGCCATGGCGGACGGGGAGATGGCGCCGGCGGACCTTCTGCGACTGCTCCCGGCGGCGCTGGTGCCGGAGGAGGTGGTCGGGCAGGTCCACGCGGCCCTTGGCCAGCTGCAAGAGGTGGTCGGGAGCCGCCGCCAGTGGTCGGCGACTCCGGCGGGGCGGCGCGCGCTTGGATCCCTCGCCGAGGCACGCTTGGCGCTCGCCCGCCACACGGCCGTGCCGGGTGAAGCGATCATCCTTACCAAGGAGGCGCTGCTCGAGCTCGTGGCCGCTCTCGCCGCTGCCGCCGACGCGCTCGGTCGCTCGGGCTGCCTCGTGGGCTCGTTCGCGGCAGCGGGCTTGGAGGGCCGCCTCCTCGAGCGGCTCGTCGACGCTCAGCCGATGGCGCCGGCCTGAGGCGCGGCAAGCGGGCTTGCGACCTGGTGCCGGCGAGGGGGCGAGGGGCGGCTCGAGAAGCTGCGGCGGGAGCGCCGGCGCTCGTAGAGCTGGTCGTCGGCCTCGTGGAGGAGCAGGGCGGCGTCGAAGCGGCCGAGCGCCCGGACGCTCGCCGCCCCCCAGCTGAAGGCAGGGGCGCCGTACTCGGACACGCGCGCCATGACGACCGCAGCTTCGGCGGGGCCGGCGTCGGCGAGCACCACGACGAACTCATCACCGCCGATCCGGTAGACGCCGTCGAGGCCCCGGAGCGCACGCCGCAGCGTCTCCACGAGCTGGAGCAGGAGCCGGTCGCCCGCCGCGTGGCCCTCCGAGTCGTTCACCTCCTTCAACCCGTCCACGTCGATCGCGACCACGCAGAGATCGAGCTCCGCCCGGGCGCAGCGGGCGAGCTCGCGCTCGAGGTCGCGCTCGAGGGCGCGGCGGTTGGCGCAGCCCGTGAGTGGGTCGCTGAAGGCGGCGCGCTGCAGCTCGTCGGTGGCCGCCCCGGTGGCGGCAAGCATCGCGCGGTCGACGAGCCGCCCGATGCGCTCGCCCCCCGCCGATCCGCTCACGAGATGGCGGAGCAGCAGCATCTGCTCGACGACGAGGGCGGGGCTCGCGACCGAGGCCCCCCAGGCGGCCGCGGCGTCGTCGAGGGCGCGCCGGCGGGCGCCGACGGTGCCGGCCGGGCGAACGAGGCGCTGGCTGCGCTCGCGGCCGGCGAAGGTGCCGCGCACCCGTGCGAGGGCCTCGGGAGCCGCAGCGCGCTCGAGCGCGACGAGCAGGGCGTACCGCTCGGCGGTGTCGTCCGGCCCGGTCAGGCAGCCCGTCGCGCTGCAGCGCTGGAGCCATGCCACGCGCAGCTCGTCGACGGCCTCGGCGTCGAACTCCACGTCCGGCACCTCCGTCGAGCCCACCACGAGCAGGCCGCGCGCGTCGGAGGACCCATCGGCGGCGGTGGGTGCAGCCTGTCCGCCCAGGCGATCGGGAAGATGCTGGTCGACCACTTCAACGTAGCATCGCGGTGCTCGAGAACGAGGGAGGCTGGCGGTGCTGAGGGTCGCTCCACACGGACCTGGCAAGGCCCGGGGAGGCTGACGCGAGTGGGAGGCGAGCGCCGCTCGCCGAGCGTGAGCGTCGTCGTGCCGGTTCTCGACGAGGCCGGGATGATCGGGCCGTGCCTCGAGGCCGTCCTGGCCCAGGACTACCCCTTGGTGCGCGAGGTCGTCGTCGCCGACGGCGGCTCTAGCGACGGCACCCGCGAGATCGCGGCGGGGTTCCGAAAGGTGGTGCTGGTCGAGAACCCGCGCCGCTCGCGGCCGGCGGGCTTGAACGTCGCCATCTCCGCCGCAACCGGGGACGTGATCGTCCGCGTCGACGCGAGGACCCGCCTTGCTCCCGACTACGTCAGCCGGTGCGTGGCCGCCCTCGAGAGGTCGGGCGCCGCCATCGTGGGCGGCCCGATGCGCTTTGCCTGCGCGAGCGCGCGCGACCGGGGGATCGCGGCCGCCATGATGTCGCGGGTGGGCGCAGGCCCCGCTCAGTTCCGCCGTCTCGGGGGAGAGCCTCGCTACGTCGACACCGTCTACCTCGGGGCCTACCGGCGGGAGGTCATCGAGCGCCTCGGCGGCTACGACGAGGACTCCGGCGGGAACGAGGACGCCGAGCTCGCCTACCGGGCACAGGCGGCCGGCGGCGTCTACCTCGACCCCTCCATCGTCTCCACCTACGTGGTGCGGGAGGGGCTGCGGCCGCTCGCACGCCAGTTCTACCGCTACGGCCGCAACCGGGCGCTCACGGTGCGGCAGCATCCGGGATCGCTCTCGGCCCGCCAGCTCGCGGTCCCCGCACTTGCGCTGGGCCTCCTCAGCCCGTGGCGCCGGCCGGTGCTGGCGATCTACCTCTCCCTCGTGCTCGGCAGGACCGCCCTCGAGGCCTCGCGCGATCCCGCGGCCGCCCCCACCCTCCTCGTGGCGTTGCCGACCATGCACGCGGCGTGGGGAGCCGGCTTTGCCCGCGGCATCACGGCTCGATCCCACGGGCGGCAGGCGCCGGCTGCCGGGCCGTCCTGAGCTCGGCTTTAGCGGCCCTGGAGCCCGACGACCGAGCGCAGCGTCCGGCCCATGATCCGTAGGTCGAGGGCGAGGCTCTGGTGACGGAGGTAGTAGAACTCGTACTGGAGCTTCTCCAGCGCGTCGAGCTCGCTCGATCCGTAGTCGTACTTCACCTGCGCCCAACCGGTGATCCCGGGGCGGACGAGGTGGCGGGTCTCGTAGAACGGGATCCGTTCCGCTAACTGGGCGACGTAGTGGGGCTGCTCCGGCCGGGGCCCGACGATCGAGAGGTCACGGCGGATGACGTTCCAGACCTGGGGCAACTCGTCGACGTGCATCCTCCGCATGATCCGGCCGACCGGCGTGAGGCGGGGATCGTCGGTCGCCGTCCACTGGGGCTCGGCACCCCCGGGCCTCATGGTGCGGAACTTGAGGATGGTGAACTCTCGGCCGTCCTTGCCGACCCTCGGCTGCCGGTAGAGCAGCGGCCCCCGGTTCCCGAACACGTTGGCAAGGGCGACGAGCGGTGCGGCGGCGGCCAGCACGCCGAGGCCGGGGAGCGCGACCGAGAGGTCGATCAACCGCTTCATCCGGGCATAGGCCGGCCGGTGGATCTCGTTGATGTCGAACAGCAGCGCGATCCGCTCGAGCTCCGAGATCGGCAGCTTCCCGAGCCATTCGTCGTAGAACAGGGAGAGGGTCCGGACCCTGACGCCGCGGCGGTGGAGCTGCGCAGCCTGCGAGACGGCCTCCTCCGAGCCCTGCGCCTCGCGGGCGAGGACGAGAAGGGTGGCCTGGTGCTCGGCGACGAGGCTCTCGAGCGGAGCCGGATCTTCGTCGGTCGGTAGCACGCTCTTTGGATCGACGGCGGCCCGCAGCACCGCCGGGCGCTCGAGCGAGCCACGCAGGTCCTTTGCCAGCCGCTCCTGGTCGTCCGCGTTCACGACGGCGACGACCCGCTCCTGTGCGGAGTGGAGCTGGCGGGAGCGCTCTCCCTCGGCGGCCATGAAGGTCTGCGCCGGGATGACGAGGAAGATGCACATGGCGAGGACGAAGCGGGGGAGCAGTGGCTCTTGGCTGACCGCCTGGACCACCGAGACGGCGACGACGGCGGTGCCGACGGCGGCAGCAGACCGGAGGAGGCGGTTCCCCGGGCTGAGGCCGTCCTCGGTCACGCCCGCGGCGTAGCTCCCGAGGAGGACGAGCACCGTGAGCACGAGCTCCCAGACGAACCGGGGCTCATCGAACACGCCGTAGTGGCCGATGAACTTGGCGTGAAACACGATGGCGCCGGCCAGGACCACTACAGTCACCACGGGGGTGAGCCACTTGACTGACCGGGTCATCACCGGCAATTCAACTGCAACCGGCACGTCGGTGGACGACTCTTCGGAGCCGGAGCAACTCGTCGGCTCACCGCTGGTGGCGAAAGAGGGAGGGCCCGCTGCCCGAGCGACGGCGGGTTCCCTCAGCGCGAGCACCCTCGCCCAGGCCTCGCCGTGGGCGATCTTTGCCGGCGTCGCCGCCTTTGCGCTCTCGGTCGCGATCCTGCCGAACGTCGAGTCGTACACCCTGACACCGAAGTACGCCGTCATGCTGGTCGTGGCCGCCGTCGGGTTCGTGCCGCTGGTGCGCTCGCTCCGGCTCTCCCGTCAAGCTGTCCCGTCGTGGGCAGCCCTCGGGTTCCTCGCCGTCGGCCTTGCCTCGGCGCTCCTCAGCACTTCGCCCGCGACCAGCATCGTCGGTCAGAACCTGTGGGGAACCGGCTGGCTCATGTGGCTCGGCTGCGCCGGCGCCTTTGGGATCGGAATGCAGCTGCGCACCAAGGCCGACGTGGACTGGCTGATCGGAGGTTTCACCGGCGGCGCCGTCGTCAACGCGCTCGTGGCGATCTGGCAGGCCGTCGCAGTGCCGGACAGCCTGGCCTTCGGCCCTTATCAGGGCAACCAGGCCGACGGGCTGTTCGGCAACCCGGTCCACCTCGAGGCCTACCTCCTCGGCGTCATCGGGATCGTCACGTTCCGCTACGTGACCTCGATCCGATCGGCGCTGAAGCTCGCTCCGCTCCTGCTGCTCCTCTCGGTCGCGCTCGAGACGACCGACGAGCGCTTCGCAGTGATCCTGCTGCCCCTCCTTGCGATCGCCCTCGTCGTGCTCCGACAAAAGGGTGGGCTGGTGGCAGCGGCGACGGTGCTGGTCGGCTACGGGATCGGCTACGTCGGGGCCGGGACGAGCCTCGGTAGCCGCCTCCAGCAGGGGACGGCAAGCCCCGGTTTCACGCTCCGGCTCGACATGTGGAAGCTCGGCCTGCACGCCCTCGCCCACCACCCGCTCATCGGCTCGGGCCCGGGCATGTTCGAGGCCGCCGCGGCGCCGTTCATCACCCGACCGGTCGCACGGCTGCTCGGGCCGGGCACGATGTTCACCGACGCCCACGACGTCGTGATCGAGGTGCTGGCGACCACCGGGATCCTGGGTTTCGCCTGCTTCGCCGTGTGGGTGCTCGGGAGCGTGGCCCGCGCCCGCAACGCGTTGCTGCTGTTCGTGCTCGCGGCTGGCGCCGTCGAGCTCGTCGAGCCGCTGAACGTGGGCATCACCCCGCTTGCCTTCCTGGCCCTCGGCGCGACGGCTGCGCCGGTGACGGCCGCGGCGCTCGTTCGCACCCGGCAGAACCGCCGGGGATCACCGGCGTCAGGGGGAACTGCCGCGATCCACCCGATGCCCGCGATGGGGCCGTGGTGGCGGCTCGCCACCACCCTCCTGCTGGCGGCAGCCATGCTCTTTGGCACGACGATGCTGCTCGGGGACGCGGCCATGGCGAAGGCGCCGCCGAATGGATATGTGCTTGCCGACGCACGGCGAGCCAACCAACTGCTCCCCTACTGGCCGGAGTCGGCCTTCGGCATGGCCCTGTACTACGAGTACGAGGCTGCTGCCAGTCACCGCTCCCTCCCGATCCATCGTTACCGTCTGCTCGCCCGCCGCTACCTGGACGAGGTGGTGGCACGGGCGCCGTTCGACCCCCTGGTGTTCGTAGCTCTCGGAGAGGTCGATCTGAAGCTCGACGACCTGTCCGGTGCCGAAACCGTGTTCCGCAAGGGCCTCGCCGCCGATCCGGAGAGCCTCTACGTCTTGCACGGCTTGGCGGTGGTGGCGGTGGAGCGACAGCAGTGGGCCAGCGCTGCGCACTGGTATGCCGCGGCGATCGCGATCGCGAGGCAACCCTCGCTGAAGAGCGCGTACGAAATCGACCTGCGTGCGGTAGAGCACGACCGCCCTCCGCCGGCGCAAGATGGGTGAGAGAGCCCGCTCCCTGCACGGTGCCCTGCTGTTTCGGCGGCAGCTGTGAAGCTACGCTCAGCCAGAGAACACGGTGCCCAACGGCCGGTTCCCGTGTAGGAAAGGGGGCAGACCATGACCTGGTTCGCTGGATCTGCGGACGCGTCGGCCGAGGAGCAGGATGCATCCCTGCTGGCCAAGAGACTTCTCGAGGTGCGCCGGGGATTGCTGGACCTCCGGTCGGAGCTGACCGCACGGCTTGCCAGCCTCTCGGCCGAGCTCGAGCGGATCGGCGCAGCGCTCGAGTCGATGCAGGACCGGGCCGCAGCTGCCTCCTCTCCGGGCGAGGTGGCACCGGAGCCTCTGGGAGCGGCTCTCGCCGCCTCGGCGACCGTGCCGGCCGCGCCGACCAGCGAAGAGGTGTCGGCCACGCCCGAGCTCGAGGCAGATCCCGCTGCTTCGACGCTCATCGCCGAGGCGCCGCAGGTGCCGTTACCGGCAGCTGCCGAGCACGAGCCCGCGCCGGAGCCTGAATTTGCTGACCCGACACTCGAACCCTCGCCCGGCGCCTCAACTGAGAGCGCAACCTCGCACCTTGGCGAGATCGAGGAAGCGATGCAGTTAGAGGTGGAGGCAGCCGAGACTGAAGCCGCGGCCGGCCCGGCCGAAGCGGAGCTTTCGGTGCAGGAACACGGGTCGCCCGTCAGGGCGGGGGAGCGTCCGTCCCCAGCCGAGGAGCCGGAGGCGACGGTCGCGCCGCTCAGCGCCGAGCAGCAGCTCGACCAACTTCTGGCCGAGGAGTTTGCCGTCTATCGGAGCGCTCCTTCGCCGCCTTCCGTTGCGGAGCTCGAAGCAGACCGTGGAGTCGCGCCCGAGCGTGTCGAGGAATCCTCGGAGCCGCACGTGCCTCCCCAGGCCCAGCGTCCTGACACTGCTACTGACGATTTCTTTGCGAACCGGGGACACTGAGGGTCGAGCACGCTATGGCTTCGAGGCAATCGACATGCACCCGGTTTGCAACCGAACGCTCACCAGGAGCTATTGCTGGTGGGCTCCCGTGGGAATTCGCTAAAGCAATTCCCCTCCGCGGTCGATAGACTCCGTGGTGCAACATCATTGACCTTGAGGAGGAAATAGATCCATGTCGCTAATCGAACGGTGCCGCGAGCGGTGCCGGGGCGAAGAGGGGGAAGAGGGCTTCACGCTCATCGAGCTCCTCGTCGTCCTTCTCATCATCGGCATCCTGCTGGCGATCGCCATCCCGACCTTCCTGAGCGTCACGAAGGGCGCCCAGGGCACGGCGGCGCAGTCGAACTTGCAGACCGCGCTGACGGGTGCCGACACGTACTACACAGATGCCAGCCAGACCTACACGGGTATCCTGGACCCTGCGCTGGCGACTGCCTCGACGCTCACCCAGATCGATACCGGGCTGAGCTACGCCACGTCAGGTAACTCCACCGGCCCGCACGTCATCAGCGTCGATTCAGCGGGTCAGTACATCATCATGACGGCGTGGGCGCCTGGTCAGAACGACTGCTGGGGCATCCTCGACATCAAGTCGACGCAGAACCCCGGAGTGCTGGGTGAGACCGCAACTGGCACGTACTACTTCGTGTACCGTGGCGGCACCGCCTCGGATTGCGTGGCTAGCACAGTCAAGCCGACCACCATCAGTAACAACAAGTTCCCGTCGGCCTAATCGCCAGGAACTGATGTCCTGAAAGGGGCCCCGGGCACATTGCCCGGGGCCCTTTGACATCTCGTGAGGGAGGGAGCACGAATGTCGCAAGTCGAAGAGGGCTGTCCCGAGGCCGGTTTCACGTTGATCGAGCTGCTGGTCGTCCTCCTCGTCATCGGGGTCCTGCTCGCGATCGCGATCCCCACGTTCTTGAGCGTGCTCGGCGGGACCAACAACACCGCAGCGCAGGCGGACCTGCAGACGGCGCTCACTGGCTCGGACGCCTACTACGCCAACGCGAGCGGCAGCTTCGCCGATCTCATGGACCCTGCGGCAGCGCTGGCGTCGACGCTGACGCAGGTCGACACGGGCCTCGACTACGTGACCGGCACCAGCTCGAGCGGACCGCACGTCGTGAGCGTCTACTCGTCACCTGACGGCCAGGCGCTCGTCCTCACCGCATGGGCGCCTCAGGAGGATGACTGCTGGGGGATCCTCGATCTGAAGGCTCGCCCTCCGGCTCCGATCTTCGGCAAGAGCGCGGTCGGCACCTACTACCTGGTCGCCCGCCACCTGCCGGGTTCGTCGCAGTGCGTCGCGGGCCCATCGATCTCGCCGAGCGCCATCTCGTCGACGGGCTTCCCTCACTCCTGACGCAAGCCTCGTTGCCGGCCGGCCTGCAGCCTCGGATCGAAGGGCGAGCCGACCTCGTCCGGCAGGTCGTATCGGAGGAGATGCCAGCAGCCCAAGCCTGCATGCTCCGGTGCGCTCAGCAGGCATAGGAGCACCGAAGCGTGTCAGGAACCGCTCCGCTCCGCCTGCCGAACCCGGCGGCAGCCTGCCTCAGGGTGAGACGCCGCCTCCCGGCGCCACCATGGCGCCGCCGTCCACGGCGAGCGTCTCGCCGGTGATCCCCGAGGCCGCGTCCGAGGCGAGGAACAACGCCGCCCTTGCCACGTCGTCGGGCTCCCCGATGCGCCGCATCGGGAGGCGGCGAGCGACGGCAGCCTCGGCGGGTTCCCAAAGCGCCCGTGCGAGATCGGTGCGCACGAGCCCGGGCGCGATCGCGTTCACCCTCACCTTCGGGCCGAGCTCGCCGGCGAGCTGGCGGTGAGGTGGATGACGGCCGCCTTGGTCACGTTGTACCAGCCGATCCCGGGCTCGACGGAGTAGCCGCCGATGGAGGCGATGTTGATGACCGCGCCTCCGTGCTCGGCCATCCAGGCCGCCCAGGCGAGCTGGGTCCAGACCAGCACGGCGGTCTGGTTGAGCTGCACCGTCTTGGCGGCGCGAGGGCCGTCGAGCTCGACGAGGGGGCCGAAGTAGGGATTCGTGCCGGCGTTGTTCACGAGGACGTCGACCCGCCCGTAGCGCTCCATCGTGGCGTCCACGCAGGCCCGGGCCTGGTCGGGCTCGCCCGCGTTCGCGGCGTGCCAGGACGTCTCCCCGGCGATGCCGGCGGCCGCCGCCTCGAGGGCGTCGGCCTTGCGGGAGGTGATCATGACCCTTGCTCCCGCCTCGGCCATCCGGCGGGCCGTGGCGAGCCCGATGCCGCGGGACCCGCCGGTGACGAGGGCGACCTTCCCGTCCAACCTGAGCTCCATCGGGCTCACCATATATTGCGGCCGTGGCGCTCCCCGAGAACCGCCTCGCCGCCGAGGCGAGCCCCTACCTCCGCCAGCACTGCCACGACCCCGTGGACTGGTACCCGTACGGGGAGGAGGCCCTGTCGCGAGCCCGCGAGCTCGACCGCCCGCTCTTCCTCTCGATCGGGTACTCGGCCTGCCACTGGTGCCACGTCATGGCGCACGAGTCGTTCGCCGACCCGGAGACGGCAGCGGAGATGAACGAGACGGTCGTCGCCGTGAAGGTCGACCGCGAGGAACGACCCGACGTCGACGCGGTCTACATGGAGGCGGTCGTCGCCGCCAACGGCCACGGTGGCTGGCCGATGAGCGTCTTTGCCACGCCGGACGGGCGGCCGTTCTTCGCCGCCACCTACCTGCCGGACACGCCCCGGCACCACATGCCCTCGTTCCGGCAGGTGCTCGCGGCCGTCGCCGACCTGTGGCAGAACCGCCGCGAGGACGTCGAGCGGCAGGCCGACTCCCTCGCGGCAGCCGTGGCCGGGCGGCTCGGGGCACCACCCTTCCTCGTCGGCTCGCGGTCCGTGGCAGAGACCGCGGGCGGCAAGAAGGCCCCCGGCACCGCCGAGGTGCGCGCGGCGCTCGCGGCTGGCGCCGAGCGGCTCCGGGCAACGGCCGATCTCGAACAGGGCGGCTTCGGGGGGGCGCCCAAGTTCCCCCAGCCGCTGCTGCTCGACCTCCTGCTGCGGGTGCACGCCGACCGTGCGTCGGCCGACCCCGATCCCGGTGGCGAGAGAGCCCCGGAGCTCGAGATCGTGCTGACCACGCTCGAGGCGATGGCCTCCGGAGGCGTCTACGACCAACTCGGCGGGGGCTTCCACCGCTACTCGGTCGACGCGCAGTGGCTCGTCCCTCACTTCGAGAAGATGCTGTACGACCAGGCCCTGCTCGCCCGTGTCTACCTGCACGCTTGGCAGGTGACGGGCGACCGCCGCTGGCGCCAGGTCGTCGAGGAGACGCTCGGTTACGTGGCCTCCCGGCTCGGCCATCCCTCAGGTGCCTTTTACTCGGCCGAGGACGCCGACTCCGAGGGTGAGGAGGGCAGGTACTACCTCTGGGACCTCGCCGAGGTCGAGGCCGAGCTCGGCCCGGAGCTAGCCCAGGCCGCCTGCGCATGGTACGAGATCACCCGGGACGGGAACTTCGAGGGCCGCAACATCCTCCGGCTCATCGAGCGGGGAGCGCTCCTCCGGCCTGCGCCGGTCGAGCGTGCCCGTGAGCTGTTGCTCGCCCGCCGGGCGGCGCGTGTGCCGCCCGGCCTCGACGACAAGGTGCTCGTGGAGTGGAACGCCATGACGTGCTCGGTCCTTGCCGAGGCGGCGGCGGCCACGGGGAGCGCCCGCTATGGCGCCCTCGCCGAGAGGGCCCTCGCCGTGCTGCTCGAGGCGAGGGCCCGCAACGGCGGGGTGACGCCTCGATCGGTCCGTTTCGACGGCGGTCCGCAGGTACCGGGCTTCGCCGGCGACGTCGCCTGGCTGCTCGACGCCCTCGTTCGCCAGTTCGAGCTCACGGGAGCCTCCCGCGTCATAGATGAGTGCCGGTCCGTCGCCGCCGAGCTGCTCGCCGAGTTCGTCGACCCCGGCTCGGGCGCCGTGCACACGACGAGGCGCCAGTCGTCGCCACCGATCGTGCGTGCCGTGGAGTCCACTGACGGCGTGATCCCTGCCGCCTCCTCGGTGGCCGGCATCGCGCTCGCCCGGCTCGGGGCGCTCACCGGGGACGTCGAGGCGGCCGCGGCCGCGGAGAGCATCGTCGCTGCGCTGGCCGAGCTTGTGCGATCCGCCCCGACCGCCGTCCCGGAGCTGCTCCATGCTGCCGCACTGGTCGCCGAGGGACCGGTCGAGATCGTGGCGATCGGCCGCGCTGAGAGCCTGCTCGCCGCGCTGCGGCGACGACTCCTGCCGGAGGCCGTGTTCGCCTGGGCTCCGGCAGGCGCTGGCAATGGAAGCGCCGGGTTGGCGTTGTTCGACGGCAGGGTCGAGGAGGCCGTGTACGTCTGTCGCCGCGGGGAGTGCCGCCTGCCGGCCTACGACCTTGCAGGTGCGGAGGCGGAGCTCACCGAGCTCCGGAGCCGGCGCTAGCGGCCATCATCCGGCCGAGCGCCCCGCCGGCCAGGAAGGCCGGCGCCGCTCGTGCGAGGTCCGCGATAATGAGGCCCGCCGTGCCCCGCTCCCGCCTTGCCGTCGCGCGCCGTATCACCCCTGGCACTCCCCGTGCAGAGGGGCCCGAAGGCTCCCTCGACTGCCTGCTGCTTGCTCCCGCCCCGGACTGGGTCGCCGTCGACCTTGCCACCGGGGCGCTCGTGCGGAGCGGGCTCACGAGCGGACCGGTGCCCGAGCTCCTCGAGAGCGGGGGACCTCTACGTTGCCTACGGCTCGCCCTCGCGCCGGCGGGCGGGGCGTGGGACCCCTCCCGCCCCGAAGCGGTCGGCGTGGCGGCCGCCGAGGAGACGGCCAGCCCGCCTCGCCGCTCGGTTCGCCGCCTTCTCGCCTTGCTGGCCGAGGATGGTGCTCGCAGCATGGGCTCGGGCTCTGGACCTGGTGCCGGTGGGCCGGGCCTGCTCGGCGGGATCGGACCCTCGCTTCCCTTTGTCGAGCTTTCCGGCGACCGTCCCTCGGTCACCGTCCTCGATCCGGACGCGGGAAAGGTGCGGATCGTGCACCGGAGCGACTCGGAGCTCGTGGCGCACTTCCGTCTCGCTGCGTCGCCGCATGCGCTTCCCCTCGCTCGAGGTGCGGCGCGGTGGGTGACCGGAGGGGAGGTACCGACGGTGTCGGGTCGCTCGGTCGCCGGCTACCGGGGTCGGCGTCGCTCCCGCGAGGACGTCGCCGCGCTCGGCCCCGGCCTCGAGACGGCAGTGCACGTCCTGCTCGTCGTCGGGCTCGACCGCCCAGCGGGCGGCCAGGTTCGAAAGCTCGTGCTGGGGGTCGTCCCGACCCAGTAGCCCATGGGATCTGTGCCGTCCGAGAGGGCCGAGCCGCTGCTCAGGCGGCGAGCGCTGCCCGCCACGCTGCTGTGTCCCGCGCGTGCGAGAGCGCTCTCTTGGTCTCCTCGAAGGCCACCTCCG
>Ga0070737_10005271_pt1 | contig 12443 bp, 11 predicted proteins | sample Coa_R1_10_FD_66438 | JGI IMG/M metagenome (GOLD analysis project Ga0070737, IMG submission 66438) | Surface soil microbial communities from Centralia Pennsylvania, which are recovering from an underground coalmine fire - Coalmine... | ecosystem: Environmental > Terrestrial > Soil > Unclassified... | reverse complement strand
CCCGTTCGCGCATCCCGATGAGGCCCTTCTGTCCTCGCCCAATCTGCCGTCACTACAGGGCATCGAAATGCCGGCTCCGGGCGTTGTCGCCCTGCATGGGAGTCGGGGTTGCGCACTCTTGCAAGCGCTGTTAGCCGGCAGCTGATCGTTCTGTCGTTCGACGATCCGTGAGGGGACCGGTGTCTTGCGCTCGGGTGGTCTCCCACAGCAGGTCGGAGTCGTACGTGTCGAGGCGTTGATGGGCCAGGCGGTCAGGAAGCGGATCGGGTGCCGCCAGGGGTGGCTGCCCCCTGCGGTGTCCCATGACAGATGCGCTCGCTCAGCGACGGGGAACCGGCTCGCCGGCGAGGACCGACGCCGAGCCATCGCCTTGGTGCTGGGTGGCACCCCGAAGCGCTTCGAGCACCAATGGTGCTTCAGGTCCGGCCGACTCCGGCGTGAGCAGTGATCAGCTCCACCATCCGGTCCCAGTACTGGGGCGGGTAATCGTGACCCATGCCCTCGACCAGCTCGAAACGGGAGCCGGCTACGGCGGCTGCCGTTTGGCGTCCGAACTCCGGCGGAACGAGGCGATCGGCGTCACCATGGATGACCAGGGTCGGCACGGTCAGTGACCGCAGACCCTCCTCGCGCGACGGGGACGTGGCGATGGCCAGAGCCTGGCGGGCCCGCCCGGCCGGGTCCCACGCCCGGTCGAACGCGGCGTAGGCGTCGGCGGTGATCCGCGCCACGTCCATGCACGCCGGGCTGCCCCATGCCCGCAGGCCGGCCAGCTGCCGCTCGGCGGCCTCTTCGCGGGTCGTGGCTGGCGGGGCGGTGAAGGCGGCGACGACGTCGGGGTCGCGCTCGCCGAGGAGTGGGCCGGGCGCGGACATCACCGAGGTCATGGAGAGGATCCGCTCCGGGCGGGCGATAGCCATGGCCTGCACGATCATGCCGCCCATCGACCATCCCGCGACGTGCGCCCTCTCAGCGCCGATGGCGTCGAGGACGGCGAAGCCGTCGCCGGCCATGTCGTCGATCGTGTAGGAGGCACCCTCGGGGAGGTGCGTCGACAGCCCGACGTCGCGGTTGTCGAAGCGCACGGTGCGGAAGCCCCGGGCCACGAACCGCTCGCAGAACTCCACTTTGAAATTGATGCACTGGGCGCCCAAACCGTTGACCAGCAGCAGGACTGGTGCGGCCTCGGGGCCGTAGCTCTCGTAGTAGAGGGTGACATCTCCATTGGGCGCGGTCGGCATGGCCGACGTTCTACCACCGGCCCGGCGGGGGTGGCCCCGTGAGGGTTGTCAAAGAGGAATTCCGGCCAGGGCAGGGGCCCACAGGGGGCCACCGTCGCCTTTTCCCTGCGGTGGTGCTAGGGCGGCGAGGAGACTGCCGACGAGGAATTGGGCTCGTTCATCGAGCTCTACAGCACGTGCAGCCGAGCCGGTTCAGCGATGGCCCAGCCAGCCGCCCACCTCGGACGCCCCGGCCACCAGCGCGGACACTCCGAGCACTGACGGCCAGGCACCGATCCGCTTGGCCAGCGGGTGGGAGGCGCCCATTGCCCCTGCGTAGAGCCCGAGCATCCCCGCCCCCCAGTTGCGTCCCATGGCCCGGAGCCACTGACGGGCGCACCAGCCCCCTGCGACTGCGAAAACCGCTCCGCCAGCCTCCCGCCGGCCGCTGCTGCGGGCGACCGAGAATCCAGCGATCAAGCCGATTGCCGCGACGACAGAGGGGCGAAGGAACAGTTGGACACGCACAGGCCAACCCTACTCGCGGGCCGCCCGGGGTCGACCGCCAACCGAACGGGGGAGTGAGCGGGGGACGGTCTGCCAACGGCCTGAGCCTGTCTCGCCGGTTTCGAGCTCGTCACGAGCGAGCCTCTGCAGCGCGCAGGGACGGGCTGACATGGCGGGTCTGGGCGCTGCGAGCCCAAGAAAGGCCAGCCGGCTACGTTGGTTCCATGATGGAACTCACAGCGACCGAGCCGCCTCGGTCAAAGCAGGGAAGAGCAGCGCAGGCAAGATCAGCGCAGGAAAGAGCGCGGTGAGGTACGCCGACGGCCCGTGCACCGGGGTCGAGGTCCTGGTCGAGGCATCGATCGAGCGGGTGTGGGAGCTGGTCACGGACGTGAACCTGGCGGGCCGCTTCTCACCCGAGTTCAGGGGAGCCAGCTGGGTCGACGACGGACCCCGCCTGGGCGCCCGGTTCACAGGCCGCAACGAGCACCCTGCGCGGGGATCGTGGGAAACGACTTCGTGGGTCAACATCTACGAGCCGCGGCGGGCGTTCGGCTGGGCGGTATCCGATCCGGACCATCCCTCGGCGACTTGGTGGTACACGCTGGACGAGACGGACGGGAAGGTACGGCTCTGCCACGGGGGTCGCATGGGTCCGGCTCCCTCGGGCCTGACCGCCGCCATCGAGCGGATGCCGGAGCAGGAGGAGCGGATAGTCGCCCGCCGGCTCGAGGAGTGGAGGATGGGAATGCAGGCGACAGTCGAAGGGATCAAGGCTCTGGCAGAAGGACGCCTGTGATGCGTGTCGGCGTGTCAGTCGGGAGTTTCGGCGTCGCCGAGGTCGACTTCGTCACCGAGGCGGAGCGCCTGGGTGCGGACGCCGCCTGGTCGGCGGAGTTCTGGGCCGGCGACGCGCTCACCCCGCTGGCGTACCTGGCGGCCCGTACGGCGACCATCCGCCTGGGCACGGCGATCGTCCAGCTCGGGGCCCGAACGCCGGCGATGCTGGCGATGTCGGCGATGTCGATGCAGGCCCTTTCGGGCGGGCGGTTCGTGCTCGGCGTGGGAACAAGCGGCCCCCAGGTGATGGAGGGCTGGCATGGGGTGCGCTTCGAGCAGCCCGTGCGCCGCACGCGCGAGACGATCGAGATCCTGCGTCGGGTCACCTCCGGCGAGCGGCTCAGCTACGAGGGGCGGATCTATACGCTCCCTCTGCCCGGCGGGGAGGGCCGTTCCATCCGCTCGGCGATGTCGCCTGTCCACGTGCCGGTCTACGTGGCCGCGCTGGGACCGGCCAACCTGCGACTCACCGGCGAGCTGGCGGACGGGTGGGTCGGCAACTCGTTCCTCCCCGAGAAAGCGGACGTCTTCTTCGACCCCATCCGGGAGGGGGCTGTCGCAGCCAGTCGCGACTTCGCCGAACTGGATCTCACTGTCGCCGTGGGGGTCGAGTTCACCGACGACGTCGAAGAAGCCGGCAGGCGCCACGCGGCCGGCTACGCCTTCACCTTCGGCGCCATGGGGTCGCTCGCCACCAACTTCTACAACGACATCTTCGCCCGACAGGGTTTCGCCGAAGACGTGCGAGCGGTGCAGGAGCTATGGCGCTCAGGAAGGCACGACGCCGCCCGGAAGCGCGTCCCGATCGAGATCGGCCTGCGCACCAATCTGATCGGTACCGACGCCATGGTCCTCGAGCGGCTGCGGCTATACCGCGACGCCGGCGTCACCGGCTTGCGGGCCACCTTGGCCGGCGAGGATCCGCACCGGCGGCTCGCCGATCTCGCTCGGCTCCTCGACCTGGCGCGCCGGGTCGAGGCCGAGAAGCTGCCATGAGAAGGGTCGACACCTCCGACTGGCCGTGCAACATCGCCCGCAGCGCCGCCATCCTCGGCGATCACTGGAACATCCTCCTCATCCGCCAGGCCTGCCTGGGGATCCGCCGCTTCGCGGACTTCCAGCGGACCTTGGGGATCGGCCGGAACATGCTCACCGTCCGGCTGAACGCTCTCGTGGACCAGGGCATCTTCGAACGGGTCGAGTACCAGTCGAACCCGCCGCGCAGCGAGTACCGCCTGACCGACAAGGGACGCGACGCCTACACGGTCCTCGCCGCCATGGACGCCTGGGGGCGTCGTTGGCTGGCCGGGCAAGGGGGAACGCCCGTGGTTCTCCACCACCAGGAATGCGACAACGACATGCACGCTGCCGTCGTGTGCAGCAAATGCTCCCGGCCTCTCGACGTTCGCCAGGTGACCGCCCGGCCTTCGGGCATCTCCCGCTGAGCGGGCAGGACCGACTCTGGGCCCATTACTTGGCAAGATGGGTGCTGGTCTGCATGCAGCCGAAGGCGGGACGCCCCGGACCGAAGCGCAGACGGCAGTATCAGGCCGTGGCGGCAGTTGTCGGTTGGGTACCGAACGCCGTTGCCCACCTGGAAGTGGGGTCCGTCGGTGCAAGTGGGGCTCGAAGTGTCGATCCTTCGTGGGGCACCCGCCGGCCTGGTTGTGCAACCATGGTGAGGTGACCACGGGGTGGTCGGCGAGGCCAAGAGGCGAGGCTTGGACGGAGCCGCCAGGCACTGCGGGTGGTGGCGAGTCGGACTTCGACATCTTGGGTCCGGCTCCCCGTGATGAGCCAGACCGCTATCCGGGACTGGTTCCGGCCTGTTCTTTCCTCCTCTGGGAAGCCACCTGCCTTGCCATAGCCCCGGGGTCGCGCCATCAACGATCGGTCAGTCGTTGGAGAGCTGAGCGGTGCGCGCTGCGCGTCGAGGGGGAGGCCTTTGTCCCCTGGGGGCGGGAGGTGTACTTTCCCGGTGAAGCTGGGAGGCACCAGACGGCGCCGGCTCGACCGTCGGTCGACTACGTGCTCACGCACCTGGGTGCGACGCCCATGGCCGACCGGGTGCCCGTGCTCGCGGTGGGGTCGAATGCGGCGCCGCGCCAGCTCGCCGAGAAGTACAGGGGCACGCACGGCGTGGTCGTGGTCACTCGTTGCAAGGTGTTCGGGTTGGAGCTGGCCTACGCGCCTTTCGTTGCGAGCTGGGGGTACGTGCCCCTGGTCGGTCAGCATCGTCGGGGTGCCCTGGCCGATCTCTCGATCTGCTGGCTCGACCGGGACCAGCTCGTCCGGATGGTCGCCGACGAGCGCGACGGGGGGGCTGCAACAGGCCCCGAAGCGGCGGCCTCGGTCTCGGGCTACGAACTGGTGCTCCTCGACGGCGACCGGCTTCCCGTGGTGCTCCACGACTCCGGCGAACGACTTTGGGGGGTGACCATGTTCCGCCCCTCCGGGGGGATGGCCGTTGAACCCTACCCGTGGCCCGAGCCCCCGGCGGCGACCCCACGAGCCGGAGCGGCGCAGCCTCCACGCGAAGCAGCCCGCGCGGTTGTCCTGGACGAGGCTTGGCGCCACCAGCCGTTCCAGCAGGACGCCCTCGGACGAGGATGGGGAAAGCCGGGCACCGCCGAGTTGGGCGGCGACGGGCTCGAGGAGGTGATCCTCGGGCCGGTCACGCAGTTGGACAGCTCTCTTGCAGAGGGCGTTCGAAGCGCCTGGGTGGCCTTGGATGACGTTGCAGGCCTGTCGGATCCGCTGACCTCCTCCACCGCGGTTCTCGCCCGCGGCGAGAGCCACGACGAGCGTTTGGGCCCCGTCTTCGAGGTCGCGGCGACGGGCTCGGTCGATCGACGCGGCGAGCACGTGGTGGTGCTCACGCCTGATGCAGCCTCGGCGCTGTGCTGGCACGGCGACGGGAGAGGGGTCTCACGCGACGCCCTGCCTCGTCACCTGCTGGTCATGGCAGCCGACGACGAGGGCGGCTTTCGGGGCGTCGTCGCCCGGGTCGTCACTGCCGACGAAGCGCTCGACAAGCAGCGCCGGCGCGTCTCGTTGCCTGCGGCTGGCATCGCAGCTTTAGACCAGACGCTTCGCTGCGCGATCGGCGTGGACGTTCGAGAGCACGTACGGCTCGCCCCAGTCTCTGCTCACCCGCGCCGCATAGCCGATCGCATCTTCGGTCCGCCCCGATACGTGGTTGCGCGCGTCGTGCGAGGCGAGTACGGAACTGGTGAGTCCGACCTTTGCTGCCTTCCACGGCTGGTGCTCGATGCCCTGGGCGTGGCCAGTGGCGACGACGTGGTGGTCGAGGGTCGCCCGCCTTTGGTAGCCGGCGACGGCGGGATGAACCTGGAGGCACCGGTGCCATCAGTCGAGTTGAGGGCTGTGGAGCTGCCTCCGGACCTCGCCGAGCGGCGGCGCGTCCTTGCCGGCGGCGGCCGATCCGGGTGGCTGGGGTCGGCGGAAGAGATCCTGGGGGTGGGTACCGACTTGCCTGAGATCGTCCTGGATGCTGACGCCCGCTCCCGCCTGAACGTTGGCCTCCTCGATCCGGTCCGGGTCCGCGCCCAGCGGGCGAGCCAGGTGACGGTGGAGCTGCGGGAGGGTATCTACCTGCTCGGACTGTCGCTGTTCGTAGTCGTGTCGCTCCTGTACAACATGGCGGTCCATCGGTGGGCGGACGTCGGCTTCCTGGCGGCCCTGGTTGTGCCTGCTGCATTGATGGCGGGTGCGGCGCGCCACCGGCTCCGCGCCCGTTTTTCGGTGCACCTCCCGCATCGGGTGGCGGGATGGAGAGGTGCTGGCCAGGCTCGCCGAGGGCAGGTCTCGTAGACAGCTCTCGAGCTGAGCGCGGCCGGCCGACCGACGGAGGCGGGGCGCTGCTCGCCCCGCCGGCAAGGGTCGCCAGGTGCGCCGGTGCGCTGCTCGACGGCGCGCCGTGTCTGCCTCTCGCCCTCGATAAATCAGGCTCCGGGACGAGCGTCGCTCGTCCGTTGAAGCCGTCAGGTCCTGCGGGCGACGGCGGTGCTCCGTCTCGCACTGGCAGCGGTCACTGGGGCCGCTCGCCTGGGCGTGTGCTCCGGGGCGGGCCCGTCCTCCAAGGCCCGGGCCAGGCGGCGCAAGAAGGCCCGGATGGTGGCGCGGGCCGCCCGCTCCAGATCTGTTCGGCCGAGTGGGTCGCCCTTGCCGGGCAGCTGACGCCAGGTTCCCTCGATACGCAACTCGCTGCGCTCGGCGTCGAGAGGGACGACCGAAAGCTCCGCCTCGAGCCGGCTGGCGGCAGGCGGGAGGCCAATCTGCCAGCCGAGCATGTAGTTGGCCGCCTGCCCGGAGGGGCTGGGTCGAGCCTTGCGCTCGGGCTGTCCGGCCGGAGCCAGAGTCACCTCCAGCACCGGCGAGCCGTTCTCCCTCGTGCCCCCGCCGCGATGACCATCTCCCGCTGGCATCCCGGCCTCCTCCGCAGCGGCTGCGGCAGCCGCGGAAAGAACCGGTTGCAGCCGGGCCAGGCCGGCGTGGACCGCGGCAAGGCCAAGCTCCACCTGCACCATGTCTGCTACGTCGATGCTGATGGGGTGCGAGCGGTGGGCGTCGGCGGGGACCGAGTAGGTGCCGGCCTCGATGGCGACGTCGCGCTCGGCCACCTCGGCCAGGGACGTTTGAGACAATAGGGCCCGAAGGGCCACGGTGGCCTCCGACCAGGTCTCGTGCAGCGGGCACACCGCCTCCCAGCGACAGGGTCCGTCCCCCAAGGCGCAGCGTTCGGAGCGCAGGGGCCCCTCGGCCGCCTCCACCACCTCCAGCACGCTGATCTCCGCCGGTGGTCTGCTCAGGCGATAGCCACCTTCACGCCCGGCCTTGGAGACCGCCAACCCGGCGCGCACCAGGTCTGCCAAGATCTGCGAGGCGAAGGTCGTGGGCACCTCGGTGTCGGCCACGACCTCCCTGATCTTGCGTGGGGAGTCGTCGGCGAAGGCCCGCGCCAGCGAAATAGCAGCTCGCATGACGTAATCGCCTCTCTTGGACAAGGTCATGTTCATGGCTCACACGTCCAGCTAGTCGCTCTACGCAGCTTACCCGGCTCCAGTATCCGGATTGAGCCAGGTTAGTCAGTATACGTACAGTAAATCAGTTGACATACCTGAGGTGGTGCGGTAAGCTTGACCCGTGACCGAGGCCGAGGGCCAGCATGGGGTGGCAACCCCGGAGCCGAGATGCGTTCCGCACCTCGGCGCCTCCGCTGCACCCGGACGCCGACATCCCCCATGCTCGCGCCTGCGCCAGCTGACGACCCCTTCGCGGCAACCTCATCCCGGTCGTGGAGGCAGGACCAGGGCACAGGCCGCAGTCGTACCGGGAGCGGAGGAGGCGAAGGCCGCGCCCGCGGCCTCGGTCACTCATTACGCTGCGCCCTGACGCACCGCACCCGCCCAGTGGGGCCCGGCGCACCGCTCAGCGGGGCGGAGGTCTAGGCGACGTGGCCGACCCTGCGCTCGATGAAACGCAGGATGCGCAGGTGCTTGGCAGTGTCCAGTTCCATCAGCTCGATGAGCAGGGCCCAGAGCGAGGTGTCGCGCACGGACCGCAATTCCCTGGAGAGGCGTTTGAGCGTTCTGGCGTCGTCTTTTTCCATACGGATGAAGCGGCTGGTCTGCTCTTCGAGCCCGGGTACGGCCTTCTGGCTGAGCCTGGGCACCGCGGGCTCGTGGACGCCGAAGTCGATGTCGGAGCGGATGGCGTTGGCCAACTCGGTGAGAACCCGGTGGTGCGGGCCTCGTCGTCGGCGATGAGGCGCACCAGATAGGCGACGTCGGGAGCCTCGCTTTGTTCGCCGAAGCGGCTGTAGTCGCTCAGGATCTCGGATTCGGCCTCTATGTGAGCCCGCAGGCCTGACAGGATCTTCTCCTCCCAGACGCTGCCCCTGGGCCTCCGCAGCTCGGTGCCGGTCGGAACATGGGATGCGCTCATGGACGGGACCTTCCTCTCGGACCCCTGCTGTGCTGCAGCGAACCGTTCCGCGAAGGTCCGCCCAGCGAGGGCCCGGCCGCGGAGGGGTGCTGACGGCGGCTGAGCGCCCGGGAGGGCGGGCGAGCCGGCGAATCGGGCCAGCAAATTGCCAGCACGTCTTCGGCGAAGGCGGAGGCGTCGGCAGCCGTCCCTCGGGACGGAAGAGCGGCGCTGGTCACGACCTGGGCTCCCTTTTTTTCCATGATCTCGACCATCTCCTCGAGCGCGCTCCGGGGCGACACGGCGTAGGTGCAGAAGACCGCGGCCCGCTTGCCAGCCAGAGGCGGCAGCTGCTCGATGAACCGGCGGGCGGCCCGGGCCGGCCCGACCTTGGCGAGCAGCAGTCCCTCCACCCAGGAGCCCACCACGACCAGGTCCGCGCCAGCCAACTCGTCGGGGCCGACCTTGGACATGGGCAGCAGCGTCACCTCGGACGCCCGAAGGGCGAGCACACCCGCCACGAGTTCGGCTGCGCCGGCGGTGTGGCCCGAACGGCTCTCGTAGCAGACCAGCACCCGCTCGGGAGGGGGCTTGGGCCTGCCGGGACGGACCGGTCGCGCTGCGAGGAGGGCCCGGGCGGCCCGGCGGCCCTGAGCCATCGCCTCGACCACCGTCGAGGGGCCCACCAGGGCGTCGCCCGCCACCCATACGCGGTCGGCGTGGGGGAACCGGGCACGTTGAAGTCCCACCTCGCGGCCCAGGGCCAGCCGCCCTACGGGATAGCGGTAGGCGAACTCCGAGGCGGGGCCGGCCAGCACGCCGCTGGCTGTCCAGCGCCGGTCGGGGATCCCGTTCTGCTCGCGACGCAGGGGAGTGCCGGGCAACGACGCTGAGAAAGCGGGGTCGTTCCGGTAGCCCATGGCCATGACGACCAGGTCGACGGCGAGGACCTCGGTCGCCCCGGAGACGATCTTCGGCCGGCGGTCCGCCCGGGGCTGGGTGGTGCGGGAGATGGCCGCCCGGGCCACCCGGCCACCCTCGCCCTCCAGGGAGGTCAAGGTGGCGCAGAAGCGTATGTCTACGCCTTCGGCTCGGGCCTCGGCCAGCTCGTCGGGCCGGGCCAGTGCGAAGCGCTCGTCGAGCCAGTCGATGCAGGTCGGCTGCAGGCCGAGGCGCCGCGCCGAGCGGGCCACGTCCATGGCCGTGTTCCCCGCACCCAGCACGAGGACCCGCGCGGGCCGCCCGTCAGCAGCCGCCATCCGGTCGGCGAGGCCGAGGGAGCCGAGAAAGACGTCCGGCCCTTCGCTGCCTTCGAGCACGGCCTTGGCACCCTGCAAGAACCGGGTGGCGTCGGTCACCCCGGCGAGGTCGGCTCCAGGAACCGACAGGCGCAGCGGGACGCTCGCCCCGTGAGCCAGGACCAGCCCGTCGTGGTCTCCCAGCAGGCCGGGCAGGTCCTCCGGGCGCACCTCCTGGCCGCAGCGGAGCTCGACTCCGGCGGCCTCCAGCTGGGCCCAGGGCCTGTTGGCGACGGCCCCTGGAAGGGTGAAGTCGGGTATGCCCCAGATGAGCAGCCCACCTGGCACGGCGTCTTTCTCGTAGACCGTCACCTCGGCGCCGGCCGCCACCAGCTCCCATGCCGCCCCGATCGCCGCCGGTCCCGAGCCCACGATGCCGACCGAGAGGGCCGAACGCTCGGTTGGAGGCGCCGGCGGCGGGGCAACGGGAGCGTTGTCGGCCACGAAGCGCTCCAGCCGACCGATGGCCACCGGCATCCCGCCGGCCAGCGACCAGCTGCATGCCCCTTCGCACTGGGCCGCCTGGTTGCACACCCGGGAGCAGACGTCGGGCATAACCGTGGTGGCCCGCAGCACCTCGTGAGCCCGTCCCAGGTCCCCGTCGCGGAGCGCCGAGATGAAGCCGGGGATGTCGTTGTGCGCGGGGCAGCCCCGAACGCAGGTGGGATCCGGGCAGGACAGGCAGCGCTGGGCCTCGGCCAGGGCCTCGGACCAGGTGGAAAATCCCTGGCGGACCTCCGAGTCGTCGCCCAGGAGGACCTCCGGGTGGTGGTAGCTAGGAGCGGTCCGTTCCCCGACGACCAGTGGCCCCTCCACCTCGATCGCCGAGAACGGGCAGGTGCGCACGCACTGGCGGCACCCGACGCAGGCGCGATCGTCGGCCACCGCCACCCAGCGCCCGGTGTCCATGCTCAGCGCTCCTGTCGGGCAGCGGATCACGCACTCCTGGCATCCGGCGCAGCGGTCGGTCAGGACGGTCACGTGGGGAAGGGTCGTTTTCGTTCTTTCGATGGAGGGCTCGACCAGGGTCATCGTTGCCTACCTCCTTGTCAGCTGGCGGCGTGCATGATCACGTACAGAACTGCGGCCGCCGCCCCGCAGGCCACTACGAAGCCGGCCGTGGCGAGGCGCACGCCCAGGGCGCCTCTGCTGATGGGCACGAGCTCTCGGTTGGCGATGCGCCAGGTGGCGTAGAGGGCGGCCAGGGTGCCGGCGACCACGACAGCAACTTGGACGAAGACGATCCAGCCGTTGGCGAGGAGGTGGTACGAGTAGATCGGGGAGGCGGTCGAAGAGAACCCCGCCACGTGGGCGACGGCTGGCACCAGGCGCGGCGAGTGCTTGAAGAACTTCGGCAGCTGGCGTGCGAAGTAGTCGGCCCCGACGACGGGGATGAGGCCGTAGGCCATGGGCACGAAGTAGGCCCGGAACCTCGAGGTCCGCTCCAAGAAGCGCCCGGGCCGAGAAGCGGGCAGGCCCTGTCCGGCGAAGCCCCTGGCCACAAGGGCTGCGATCCCGGCGGTTACCAGCGCACCGATGGCAATGAAGCCCAGGTAGTCGACCGGGTTGGGGTAGTGGGGGAAGTAAAGGTTGCGGTTCAACCAGTTGTCAGCGGCGGTGAAGGCGTTGGTGGCGTTGAACTGCTGGTAGAGGACCAGCCCCCAAAGCAAGGCGATCCCCCAGGCCACGTCGGCGCGCCGGCGGCGGGGAGCCACGACAGAGGTGAGAGGCTTCTGCAGGAACAGCCCTACGTTGTCCGACGGGCACGCCTTGTAGCACTCCGAGCACAGCCCGCAGTAGAGGTTGGAGTCTGCCGATCCTGGCCAGGTGTACCAGGGACACCCGTAGCCGTCGGTCCCTCCGCGCATGCAGTCCTTGGTCGGGCAGGTCAGGCAGACCTCACGGTCGCGGGTCCTGAAGCCCGCCACCGAGCCCATCGAGCCGACAGTGCCGATCAGTGTCGACAAAGGGCAGATGTAGCGGCAGAACGTGCGCCGCTCGAACACCAAGAAGAAGGTGAGAGCCGAGGCGACTATGCCGACCACCATCCAGGAGGTGTCTGCCGGGTTGCCCGGTCCGGCGATGTTGAAGAACTCCTCGATCCAAGTGAGGATCAAGAAGCTGGCTACAGGGATCAGGAACCCCACCCGCGCCAGGCGTTCAGGGAATTTGAGGCCGAGTCCGAGAGAACGCTGGGTCCTCCGGAAGGGGCTGAGCCGCTGGATCCACTCGGCGAAGCCGCCGAAGGGGCACATGGCGCACCAGGCCCTGCCCACCACCACCATCATCACGAAGACGAGGCAGAACCACACGTACCAGGTGATGGCGGCGCCGAAGTTGAGCCCCGGCACGGCCGTGCCGAGCAGGCCCACGAAGATCACAGTCCAGAAGATGATTTGGTTGGGCAGGATCAAGAAGAACTGGAACTTCCGGCTGCGGACCAGCTTGGCGACGCGGGGATGTGCGGTCAGATCCCAACCGGGTCGGGGGTCCGAAGCGGCGAATCGCTCCTGTAGCCCCTGGCGCTCGGGGGGCCGGAGCCGGACGGGGGAACTCGACTCCAGGCTCCCCGAGGGGGAGCGCCGATCCTGCAGCTCGAGGGCCATGCTCTTTCTCCTCGCCTTAACTGATA
>Ga0070737_10005269_pt1 | contig 12448 bp, 11 predicted proteins | sample Coa_R1_10_FD_66438 | JGI IMG/M metagenome (GOLD analysis project Ga0070737, IMG submission 66438) | Surface soil microbial communities from Centralia Pennsylvania, which are recovering from an underground coalmine fire - Coalmine... | ecosystem: Environmental > Terrestrial > Soil > Unclassified... | reverse complement strand
GCTGGTTGCGGGAACCTACGGCCGCGGAATCTGGCAGACTCCGCTCTGGTCTGCCGGAACGAGCCTGTCCGCCGCCTCGGCGACGCCGGCCAGCCTCACCTTCTCCGGCCAGGTCTTCGGCACCCCCAGCGCGGCGCAAACCATTACGATCTCGAACACCGGCAACACTGCGCTGTCGTTTTCCTCGGTCGGCTTCTCCGGCGACGCCGCCGATTTCTCCGCCTCCGGAGGCTGCCTGAATGCTCCTGTCGCCGCCGGCGGCACATGTTCGCTGCAGGTCGTCTTTACGCCCCAGGCCACCGGTCCGCGCACCGCGCAGATGATTCTCTCCGGCAATGTCTACGGCGGCCAGTTCCCGGTCGATGTGAACGGAACGGGACTGCCCAGCGGAGGCGTGACATTGACGCCGGGCAGTCTTTCCTTCGGCCAGGTCGCCGACAACTCGACCTCTTCCGCTCTGCCGGTCCAGTTCACCAATCCGGGCTCGGCAGCCGTTCCCATCTCGTCGGTATCCGCAACGGCGCCGTTTACGATCGCAGGCGACTCCTGCGGCGCGAGCCTCGCGGCCAACAGCAGTTGCCAGATCGAAGTCGCCTTTGCGCCTACGCAGGCGGGCCCGGCGACCGGCCTGCTGATCCTCACCGACGGGGCGGGAACGCAGACGGTGCAGCTGTCAGGAACCGGCGCCGCGCCGGCGACCGATATTCTCGGCCAGAGCTCGATGTCGTTTCCTGCGACGCCCGCCGGCCAGATCTCGGCCGCGCAGCCGCTGACGATCACCAACACCGGCGATTTGCCGCTGGCCGTCTACTCGATAGCCGCCAGCGCCAATTTTCAGCAGTCGAACGGCTGCCAGGGCGGGGTGGCGGCGCATTCGGTCTGCACCGTCAGCGTGCAATTCGCGCCTGCGCAGTCGGGCAGCCTTACCGGCGCGCTCACGATTACCGATCAGCTCGGCGTCAGGACGGTGGGGCTGAGCGGGACCGGTCTTCAGCCGGGCGCGCTCTCTCTTTCCCCGGCCAGCCTCAACTTCGCCCAGCAGCAGCCCGGCGTAGCCAGCCCGCCCCAGACCGTGCTGGTGACCAACAGCGGCGGCGCGGCGGCGGCCAACATCGGCTTTCAGATCACCGGGCCGGCCGCGGCCAGCTACTCGATTTCCTCGACGACCTGCGGAGCGCTGCTCAATGCCGGCGGCTCCTGCGCCGTGCAGATTGTCTTTACGCCCGCGGCCACCGGCCCCATTGCGGCAATGCTTGCCATTTCCTCTTCGACGCCCGGCATCGAGGCGGCCTATGTTCCGCTCAACGGCACGGGCCTGCTTCCGAACGGGCTTGAGGCCACGCCGCCGCTGGTGCAGTTTCCGGCGGCAGGAGTCGGCCAGCCGGCGGCTCCCGAATTTATCACCATCAGGAATGCCGCCAGCTACGCCATCGCCCCGGTATCGCTGGCAGCGACCGGGCCTTTCAGCGTGGCGCAGAATACCTGCACAGGCCCGATGGATCCCGGATCGACATGCACGGCGTCGATTGTTTTCCAGCCGACCGCCACGGGCGCCGCAACGGGTCTGCTCACCGTCAGCTCCACGGCCGTCGCTGCTCCGGCAACAGTCGCGCTCTCCGGCGCCGGATTCAGCTTCACCGTCACCCCGTCCGGCCCAACGGCCCAGACCGTCACCAGCGGCCAGCAGGGCGATTACAAGCTCGTTATCACTCCCGCGGGCGCGCAGGGAACCTTCTCATTCCAGTGCGGCACGCTGCCATCGAATGCTCTGTGTCTCTTCAATCCCGGCACCGAAACGCTCAACGACGGGGTGCAGGGCAACGTCGAGGTGGAAATCTACACGGGCAGCTCCGGTATCGCGCAGGCGCGCCCGGCGTCAGGATTCCCGCCGGCCGGCCTGCCCGCATCGGCGCTCGCGCTGTCTCTTTGCCTGCTTCCTCTCGCTCTGCGCCGGTGCGGGCGGGCATGGTTTGCCGCAGTCCTCGCCGCCGGGCTGATTGCCGGCCTCTCCAGCTGCACCAGCGCCATCGGAGGCGTCGCCGGCAGCGGCGGATCGGGCGGGCAGTCCGCCTCGGGCGGCACTCCCGCCGGAACGTATACCATTCCCGTTACGGTCACCTCCAGCGGCCTTTCGCAGACCGTTTCGCTCACGCTGACCGTCGACTGATCGCCCGGTCCCGGAACGCTATACTTGATCTTCAAGGCTCAGCCGATCGCCGGTTTCGGCCCGGCGTCGCTCCGGCCTGAGGGAACCCGAAGCGCATGTCTGCCAGAGTAACCATCGAAGATGTCGAGCGCGTCGCCGAGCTGGCGAATGTCGAACTCACGCCGGAGGAGATGCCCGGCATGCTCCGCGATCTGAACGCCATTCTCGACTGCGTAGCGGAGTTGAACGAGCTGGATACAGAAGGCGTTGCGCCGCTGGCTCAGGTGAGCGAGCTGAGCGGTGTTGCCGCAGCGCTGCGTCCCGATCGGGCAGGATCCCCGCTGGACCGCGCCGCGGTCATGTCGCAGGCGCCTGAGACCGATGGAGTTTTTTTTAAAGTTCCCAAAGTTATCGAGCGATAGCGCCGCCGGAAAGCGGATCGCCAACCGCCGATTTTTTCCTCGAGGTTCGACTTGCCCAGCGATACCGAGCCAGCCAATACGTTCGTAGAAACTCCCGGGACTCTCGACGCTCTGCGCGGCCAAATCGCCTCCGGCCGCATCAGGGCTGTCGATCTGGCCGCCGGCTACTACGACCGCATCGAGAAACTGAATCCTCGGCTGAACGTCTACCTCAGCCTTACGCGCGAGCGCGCTTTCGCCCAGGCGGAGCGCATTGACGCCATGGCCGCCAGGGGCGATGCGCTGCCTCCGCTGGCCGGCATTCCCGTCGGCATCAAGGACGTGCTGGTGACCAAAGGCGCGCCTTCGACGGCGGCCTCGAAGATGCTCAGGGACTATCGGCCGCCCTACGACTGCACCGCCGTTGCGCGGCTTGAGGCCGCCGGCGCGGTCGTGCTCGGCAAGCTGAATTGCGACGAGTTCGCCATGGGCTCGTCGAATGAAAACTCCGCTTACGGGCCGGTGCGCAACCCGGTCGATCCCGAACGGGTTCCGGGCGGCTCGAGCGGAGGCTCGGCGGCGGCCGTGGCGGCCAACATGGCCGTGGCCGCGCTGGGCACCGATACCGGCGGCTCGATCCGCCAGCCGGCCAGTTTCTGCGGGGTGGTCGGCGTCCTGCCTACCTGGGGCCGCGTTTCGCGCTACGGTCTGATCGCATTTGCCTCCTCGCTCGACCGCATCGGTCCGTTCGCGTCCAATGTGCGCGATGCGGCTGCGCTGCTCGGCGTGATTGCCGGCCACGATCCATGCGACGCCACCAGCTCGACTGCGCCGGTCGAGGACTACGCCGCTGAAAGCGACAAGCCCGCCGCCGGACTGCGCATCGGCGTGCCGGCCGAGTACTTCGGCGACGGGCTCGATCCGGAGGTCGGCGCGGCCATCGAAAAGGGCATCGAGCATCTGAAGGCCGCCGGCTGCGCCGTCAGGCCGGTCTCGCTGCCCAATACCAGATACGCGGTTCCGGCCTACTACCTCATCGCGACGGCCGAGGCCAGCGCGAATCTGGCGCGCTTCGACGGCGTTCGCTACGGTTATCGCTCGCCGCGCTCGGCCACTCTCGCCGATCTGTATCGCCATTCGCGCGATGAGGGCTTCGGCGCCGAGGTCAAGCGCCGCATTTTGCTCGGCACCTACGCGCTTTCGGCCGGCTACTACGACGCCTACTACCGCAAGGCGCAGCAGGTGCGCCGGCTGCTTGCCGAGGAGTTCCTCCGCGCATTCGCCGAGGTGGACGCGATTGTGACGCCGACCTCGCCCGTGCCGGCATTCAGAATCGGCGAAAAGGCCGGCGATCCGCTGGCAATGTATCTCGCCGATATCTATACGGTGACCGCCAGCCTCGCCGGCATCTGCGGCGTGAACGTGCCCTGTGGTCGAACGCCGGCCGGCCTGCCGGTGGGCATGCAGGTGCTCGCCTCGCATTTCGGCGAATCGACGGCCTTCCGCGTGGCCCGCGCCGTCGAAGCCGCGCAACAATAAGCGCAGTCGTTGCCGGCCGGGGAGCGGTTCGGGCGCGGCGTCCCGTTATTGCGTGTCGAGGGTCCTGCGCATCTCAAGTCCGAAGGGGATGGCGTTCGATCCGCCGCTTGAGGCGGCAGTGATAACCGACCCGTTACCTGAGGTTCGCGGCCTCTGCCCGCGCGCCGATTTTCCGGGTTACCATGGGCAAAATCTTCCGGTCTTCTCCGACTGAACCGCGAACGACCGCACATCTGCAGTGCCTTGGGAGCAAGGATGAAGAAACTCGCCCGGGTTGCCGGTCTGCCCTGTGTTGCCGCTCTGGTTGCGGCGTCTGGTTTTGCCGCGCCCGGCAAAGCGCACGTTGTCGTTTTCGGCGCCGCGAAAAGTGTGCCGTATTCGCGCGCCGGCGATCCGGCCGGCGCTGCGCCGGGAGAGGATTCGCTGAAAATCCGGGCGCTGCTTGTCGACGGCTCGCTCAAGGAGTGGACTACCGGCGATTCGCACGATGTGACCGACCGCAGCTTTGTGGTGCGCCGCGCCGTGCGGCTCAATAACTCGCTGCCCGGCGACCGGCTGGACAGTTGGGTCTGGCAGCGCGGCCCCTGGCTGCTGGTCGACCGCCGGACCGGCCGCATCGCCGCGCTCCATCTGCCCGATTACGATCCCGGCGTGAGCCAGGTGAGCTGGTTCCGCGACTATGCCGCTTATTGCGGCCTCACGCCCAGCGGCAAGAGCCTCTACGCCGTGGTGGCGCAGATCGCCGCCCGCCGCCCGGTTCTGGCCAAAAAGCTTTCCGCCTTCGACCCGGAAAATCCGCCTCAGCCGGCCTGCGGCGCGCCGGAATGGCAGCGGCAGCCGATGCGCGTCATCTTCCATCCCGGGGGACATCCGGATGGCAGGGACGCGGTGGCTTTTGATGTGGAGCCCGGGTCGGCCGTGCTGGTGGAGGACTCCGGCGACGGGCCGGAGACGGCCGAACCGGCGAATTAACCCAAAAAGCAGCGGAAGGAGCCAATGCGCCGCCGGGGCCCCAATCTTGACATGCGAGCGGCCGCGCGTATCTTATCTCCTTAGGTGCTCCTGGGGATCCGGGGCGGCGTCTGGCTCTTGATGGGCGCAGGACTTCGCAGCGGGTTCCGGGAGGGCTATGTCGAACAGGAAGCAGACGGAATCGGGATGCGCAGAAACGCAAATTCCGATTTCCAGCGCCTGGCCCATAGCGGTTCCATAAACGCGGTATACCTTCCGGAACTTCAGGCTCCCGCAGTCGAGCGGCGGCCGACCCTTCCGGGCGGCCGAGCGCAGGCTGGCGCCGGTCGAGCACCGTGAAGAAACCGCGTTGTTGGGTCCGTTTCAGGACGGTTTCCGAAGACAAAATCTGTTTTGCCAGGCGTCTGCAGCGGATGGGCTGCGGCTCGTGAGCGGCGGAGCGGCTGCCGGGCAAGTAAAGGACGAGTGTGGAAACAACTTTGGCATTGCTGGCGGGCGGCTCGCCTGCCGCTCCGGGCGCGGGCGTGACGATGCTCCCGCTGCTGCTTCTGATTCCCATCTTTTATTTCCTGATGATCCGGCCGCAGCAGAAGCGGCAGAAGCAGTGGCAGTCGATGCTCGCGAGCATCAAGGCCGGCGACCGCGTAACCACGGCCGGCGGCATCCGCGGCATTATCCTCTCCATCAAGGACGACTCGATCATCATCCGCGTCGCCCCCGACAACCTCAAGCTGGAGGTGGCCAAGAACGCGATCGCCTCGGTCACCACGCAGGACTCGGCGGCGTCCTAGCCGGGGCCGAAATCTGCCCCTCGCCGGTTTCGGGGCTTTTACTTTTTGACCCATAGAACGGAAACAGGGAACGGGACATTCCGATGAAGAACCTCAAAAACAGGGTTGCGCTGATCATCGCCATCCTGGTTGTCTTCCTTTACGGCATCTTCGGCATTCCGCACGGCTTCACCGGCGCGGATCTGGCTGCGGCTCTGACCAGGCGCATCAATCTCGGCCTCGATCTGCGCGGCGGCGCGCACCTGGTGCTGCAGGTACAGGTAAAGGAGGCGGTGAACACCGAGACCGATAATACGGTGGCCCGCATCCAGCAGGATCTGAAGGCGGCCAATCTGAGCTTTTCGCAGGTCTCCAAGCCCAATCCGCTCAAGCCCGATGGCAGCGGCCAGCCGGAGCTGATCGAGGTTGACGGCGTCTCGCCGCTCAACGCCAGCGCCGTGCGCTCGCTGCTCGACCAGAAATACTCGAACGAGTACGACATCAACGACGGTCCGAATGGCTCCATCACGCTGACCATGAAGCCGCTGGTCGAAAGGGACCTGGACGAAAAGACCGTTCAGCAGACAATCGAAACCATCCGCGACCGCGTGGACGCGCTGGGCGTCAGCGAGCCGCTGATTCAGGAGTACAACCTGGGCGCCAACCAGATCCTCGTCGAGCTGCCGGGCATCAGCGATCTCGATAAGGTGAAGGATATTATTCAGTCCACGGCGCGTCTTGCGATTCACGCCGTCGAGGGCGACCCGAACGGGTATCCCGACGAGCAGGCGGCCCTGCAGGCCATGGGCGGAACCCTGCCCCCCGACGACATGCTGGCGCACGGTTCGGTGCAGGCTACCTCGACGGCGGATACGGTGTTTGTCCTCAACCGTGTTGCCGTGGTGGAAGGCACCGACTTCCGCTCCGCCGAGCCGGGCGTCAACCAGAATACCGGCCAGCGCATCGTGAACTTTACGCTGACCAACGAAGCCGGCGACCGCTTCTGGGATTACACCAGCGCCAATGTGGGCAAGAGCATGGCGGTGGTGATGGGCGGCCGCGTGCGCAGCGTCGCGCGCATCAACAGCGGCATTCGCGACTCGGGCGAGATCGAAGGCAGCTTTACCCAGGACGAGGTCATGGCCTTGTCCAAGCTGCTGCGCACCGGCGCTCTGCCGGCATCGCTCGTTTATCTCGAGCAGCGCACGATCGGCGCGTCGCTCGGCGCCGATTCCATCCGCGAAGGCGTTACGGCCGCGGTCGCCGGCGTACTGCTGGTGTGGATCTTCATGCTGGTCTACTACCGCGGCTCGGGAGTCAACGCCGATCTTGCCCTGTTTCTCAACCTGGTGATCCTGCTCGGTTTCATGGGCTTTTCCCACGCAACGCTCACGCTGCCCGGCATTGCCGGCGTCATCCTTACCATTGGTATGGGCGTGGACTCGAACGTGCTGATCTTCGAGCGCATCCGCGAAGAGATTCGCGCCGGCAAATCCGCCGCCGCCGCCGTCGATCAGGGTTTTGCCCATGCATGGATCACCATTGTCGATACGCACGTGACGACAATCGTATCGGCGGCGATTCTGTTCCTCTTTGGCACCGGTCCGGTGAAGGGCTTTGCGACAACGCTGACCTTCGGCCTGCTGGCCAATCTGTTCACTGCCGTCTACGTCTCGCGCGTGATCTTCGAGGCGCACCTGAACAAGCTGAAGCCGGGTGAGATGGTCTCGATTTAAAGAGCTGCGAACAGGGATCGGGAACTGTTCGGCGCGCCGAAGCAGTTCCGGGAAACACAAATTTGCAAGGGCGCGGCATGAGCCGTGCCTCTCGGTCGGCCCAAAAACGAATCAAGGGCTTTGAGCCCCGGCCTTCCAGGAAGGGAAGACAAAAGTGGAATTCTTTCATAACCCACGGATTAACTGGCTGAAGAAGAAGTGGTACTTTCTCGCGTTTTCGCTGATCTTCAGCGTCGCCGGCGTCGCCAGGATGTCCTGGAACTGGATTCATGGCGTCAATGGGTTGTACAGCCCGGTTCCTCTCAGCGTGGATTTCCGCGGTGGCACGCAGGTGCAGGTGCAGTTCGAGCAGGCGCCGGACCTGGTCCAGGTACGGAAGGCGATCGACGCGGTGGGCATTCACGATGCTCGCGTCCAGGCCTACGATCCAACCAATCCCGGCGCTCATGAGGTGCTGATCAGCCTGCCCGAGCAGATGAACGAAAACATGCTCGATGCCGGCCGGGAGCAGATCAAAGACGCGCTGACGAACCATTACAACAATCCATTTACGATCCGCAATGTCCAGGTCGTCGGCCCCACGGTCGGCCGCCAGCTTGAACGCCAGGCCGCGCTGGCTACGCTCTACTCGATGATCGGCATGCTGATCTACCTCTGGTTCCGCTTCCAGCTCATCTACGGCGTGGCCGCCGTAGTGGCCTGCTTCCACGACACGCTGATTACCGTGGGCGCCTTCGCGCTTACCGGCCAGGAGATCAGCCTGACGGTCATCGCCGCTATACTCACGCTCGTCGGTTACTCGATGAACGACACGATTGTCGTCTTCGACCGCATCCGCGAGAACCTGCGCATCAGCCGGCGCGAGCCGCTGCCGGACCTCGTTAACCGCAGCATCAACCAGACGCTGAGCCGGACCGTGCTCACCTCCGGGCTGACCTTTCTTACCGTGCTGTCGCTCTATATCTTCGGCGGCCAGGTATTGCGAGGCTTTTCCTTTGCGCTGGTTGTCGGCATTCTGATCGGGACCTACTCGTCGATTGCAGTTGCGGCTCCGATGCTGGTCGCCTACCAGGAGTGGCGGGCAAGAAAGGGCCGGGCAGTAGCATTGCCGGCGGCAAGGCGCAGCAGAACTTAGAACCGGCTTTCTCCGTCGCCCCTGGGCGGCTGAGAAAGCTTCCCTGATGACCGGTTGAGCGATGACCGGTTGAAGCCCGCTGTTTGCGGTCCTGTTTCGCTGCGGCGAAGGCCGCGGTCTTGCCAGAGAGCATTGGAGCAGCCGGTTCCAGGAACGGCAGTTTTTTGAAGAACGATTAAATTTTTCGATATTTTTATTTCCGGTTTTTTTGCGTTTTCGAGCCGGCTTCGACAGGCCCCGATGGGCAATCTGCCGGCTTCACGCGGCAGAGCCGGAAGATCCGCCGGCGATGAGCGCGCCAATCCGGCAGATTGCGCAGCTTTGATTTCAGGCTATTGGCGCAGGCGGCCTGCGGAGGAAAACTTTTGTGCGGCCCCGGTCCGTGGGGCGCTGCGCCAGCAAAAAAGCAGCGAAGAGGCCATAAAACCGCGGGAAAATTCGAGGAAAAGGGCAACGAAAGCGCGGTCAGGGGGCTGGAAAATCCACTGCCGGTTTGCCGGGTTTTCCGGCAGCGCGCCGCGGCTCCTTGGCAGCTTATAGTTTGCTCTGATAAGGTGATTTCACTTCATGGTTGTTGAGGTTTGCCACTGCGGGAACATTCCGAATTTGCGCGGTGTCTAAACTTAAGGTATCGATACCACCCGATTGAGGCTGGCTCATGTTTGAAGACTCCACATTTGAATCTTCGGGAAAGGTCAGAAAGGCAAGCAAGAGCGGCCGGTGGATGATGTTTACCTTCATCGTCAACGGCTCAATCCTGCTGCTGCTGATCCTCATTCCGCTGATCTATCCCGAGGCGCTCCCCAAGGCTGCCATGGAAACGCTGCTTTTTGCGCCGCCACCGCCACCGCCGCCGCCACCGCCGCCGCCGCCGCCGGAGGTGCACATCGTGCACGTGCAGTCGGAGATGATGAATAACCAGCTCACCGCGCCTACCCGCATTCCGAAGAACATCGAGATGGTGAAGGAGCAGGAAGCGCCTCCGTCGACCTTCGGCGTGGCCGGCATGGACGGTATGGGCGGCAGCGCGAATGGCGTGATGGGGGGCATCTTCGGCAGCGGGAGCGCGCCGCAGGTCAAGCAGGCGCCTCCGAAGAAGGTCAATATTTCAGCCGGCGTGGCCGTCGGCATGCTGATCTCCAAGGTGACGCCGATCTACCCGCCGATCGCCAAGGCGGCCCGGGTCTCGGGAACGGTGGTGCTGCAGGCCACGATCTCCAAAACCGGGCAAATCGAGAATCTGAGGGTGGTCAGCGGCCCGGCGATGCTGCAGGAAGCCGCGCTGGACGCCGTCAGGCAGTGGCGTTACAGACCTTACCTGCTGAATAACGAGCCGGTGGAGGTGGAAACCACCATTAACGTGATCTTCACCCTTGGCGGGTGAATAAACCCTTTGGCCTTCTGCAGCGTCTAGGCAGAAGGCCGTTGCAGTTGCCGGGTTCCGGCCCGCAAGGGCAGTTTCTTTCACCGCGCCCTGGCGGGCGCTTTAACCAAACAAAACTCCTTAGGAGGAACGATTCAAGTGATTCTCGCTCAACTCTCGCACTTTGCTTCGCATATGGTCGGCAGCCTGGCCTTGTTCCAGGAGGAGCAGACGGTCAGCTTCAGCCCCATGGGCCTGTGGAGCCATATGGGATGGCTGGCTCGCGCCGTGGCCATCATCCTGTTCCTGGAGTCGATCTGGTCGCTGGCCGTGATGATCGACCGCTACCTTTATTTCTCAGCCGCCCGCAAGCAGTCGCGCGAGTTCGCGCCCAAGGTTGCCGGCGCGCTGAAGGATCGCAAGCTTGAGGAAGCCATCAAGATTGCCGATCGCAACAAGAAGTCGCACCTGGCCGAGGTCGTGACGGCCGGCCTGCAGGAGTTCCGCGCCTCGCAGGGCTCGCCGACCGAGCAGACGATCGAGAGCTCGGGCCGCGCGCTGGAGCGCGCCGAGGCCATCGTGCACGCCAAGCTGAAGAGGGGCCTGGGGGTGCTTGCGACCATTGGCGCAACCGCTCCGTTCGTCGGCCTGTTCGGCACCGTCGTCGGCATTCTGAACGCGTTTAACCAGATCGCCACGCAGAAGACCTCGGGCATCGGCGCTGTTGCCGGCGGTATTTCCGAGGCTCTGGTGACGACCGCCTTCGGCCTGCTGGTGGCTATTCCGGCCGTTATGGCGTTCAACTACTTCACTGGCCGTGTCGAGGCGTTCGACGTGGAGATGGACAACTCCTCGAGCGAGCTGATCGACTACTTTATCAAGCAGAGCCAGCGCTAAGCGCTGAGCGGCGCACGACAGAGGAAAAGCGAGAATTCATGCGGGGCGGTTCCGGCTGCCCCGCAACTTGATCGAGCTTTAAGCCGTGCCGCAATTGGAAACACGTGGTCCGCAGACCAATTTTTTAACCGCTCGGAGCCCACAATGGCAGTTGCAATTCGAGACGAAGGCAAGAGGGTAAACTCCAACATCAACGTCACCCCCATGGTGGACGTGATGCTGGTGCTGCTGATCATCTTCATGGTGATTACGCCCATGCTGCAGAACAAGGTTCAGATCGACATGGCCAAGGTGGAGAACGCCACCAGCATGCCGGATGCCGACAAGGACGACGCCATCGTGGTCGCGGTGACGCGCGACGGCAGCGTGTTTCTTGGCCAGAACAAGGTCGATCCCAGCCAGCTTGGCAGCCTGGTGCAGGACAAGCTGGCCGATAAGACCGACAAGACGATTTATGTTCGCGCCGATGCGCGCGCGCAGTACCGCGCCGTCGAAGACGCCATCGACGACGTGCGCACGGCCGGCGTCGAGGAGATCGGCCTTCTGACGCAGAAGAAGGAAGGCAACCTGGCTGGCGGCGAATAGCGGCAGTTTTCGCGCATTCGAGTCCGCGCGCAAGGGAAATCCCGGGCTTCGGGCCCACCCTGAAAGTTCAAACGAGGAGTTTAAGTCATGGCAATGACAACGGGCGGCGGCGCCGGCAGCATGGCCGATATCAATGTGACGCCGATGATCGACATTCTGCTGGTGCTGTTGATCATCTTCATGGTTATCGTGCCGGTTACGCCCAAGGGCCTGGACGCCCTGGTGCCCCAGCCGCCGAAGAACCCGCAGCAGCAGCAGCCGAACGACCGCACCATCGTGGTGCAGGTGCTCTACCGGCCCGGAGCTGCGCCGACCTACAAGATCAACCAGGACGACGTGGCTTACTCCGATCTGCTTCCCAAGCTGACGGCGATTTACGCCAACCGCGCCGAGCGCGTGATGTTCGTCAAGGGCGACGACGATGTGAACTTCCAGTACATTGCCGACGTCATCGACATTGGCAAGGCCGCCAACGTGGATCACATCGGCCTGATGACGCCGAAGATCCAGCAGGGGCAGTAAGCAAGACCGGACTGCGGTCTGGAGCCGGCGCGTATTGCGCCCGGGAGCGGCTTTCGCGCCGCCAGCCTGCAGACAAGATTTTAGAACGTGTGCAGACGGCACGCGCCTAAAGGAGAAAATACGCAGATGAACGGACCCGCACGTATCACGGCGCTCGCCGCATTCCTGGCCGGCATGGCATTTTCGCTGAGCGGGTGCAACCAACTCGAAGCCCGCGACCAATTGAACAAGGGCGTGGACGCTTACAAGAGCGCACATTATGAAGAGGCCATCGGACATTTCCAGAGGGCCATGGAGCTCGACCCGAAACTGACCAATGCGAAGACCTACCTGGGAACGGCGCTGGCGCAGAACGTGGTTCCGGGGCTGGACACGCCGGAGA
>Ga0070737_10005268_pt1 | contig 12449 bp, 10 predicted proteins | sample Coa_R1_10_FD_66438 | JGI IMG/M metagenome (GOLD analysis project Ga0070737, IMG submission 66438) | Surface soil microbial communities from Centralia Pennsylvania, which are recovering from an underground coalmine fire - Coalmine... | ecosystem: Environmental > Terrestrial > Soil > Unclassified... | reverse complement strand
ATTAAATGCACATCAAGCGGAAGCTTTGTAATGGGACGAATGGCCGATACAATCAATGGGCCAATCGTGATATTGGGCACGAAATGGCCATCCATCACATCTACATGAATGTAATCGGCTCCTGCTTTTTCAACTGCTAAAATTTCTTCCCCTAATTTTGAAAAATCAGCGGAAAGAATGGATGGTGCTATTTTTACCATAGTTAATACCTCGGCTTTCGATCTTTAATTTCCTTTAGAAAATCCAGATAATGTTCATAACGATATGTTGGAATATACCCCGACTCTACTGCTTGCTTGACCCCGCATTTTGGTTCACTAAGGTGCAGGCAGCCGCGAAATTTACAATGTTCACTCGCCTGCTCGAGTTCGGGAAAACAAGAAGTTAACTCATCTGCTTCAATATCGGTGAAATCCAAAGAGCTGAACCCAGGTGTATCTGCAACAAGGCCATTGCCAATTCTGATTAATTCAACATGTCTCGTCGTATGCCTGCCCCGCCCTAAATGAGAGGAAATATCATTTGTTTTTAAGTCAAGATCCGGTCTTAATACATTTAATAATGAAGATTTTCCTACACCCGACTGGCCCGCAACGACTGATATTTTATCTTCAATATGGGGATACAATTGTTCAATCCCTTTTTCCGTTTCGGATGATGTCAAAATGACTTCATAACCTGCTGATTTGTAATCATGGACATATTTGGAAATCATCTGCTGCTTATTATCATCTGTTAAATCCATCTTGGTGATACAAATAAGTGGTTTAATATGATTGTATTCGACTAAGACAAGAAAACGATCCAATAATACGGGACTAAAATCAGGCTCGACCGCGGAAAAAACGAGAATAGCCTGATCTACATTCGCAATCGGCGGGCGGACTAATTCGTTTTTCCGCTGTTTCACTTCTAAAATATAACCTTCTGAATCATTTTCTGCTTGAAAAACAACTTCATCACCAACTAAAGGAGTGATTTTATTTTTTCGGAACACCCCTCTGCCACGGCACTGGATTAAATCATCATCGTGCAACACATAGTAAAAACCGCTTAACGCTTTCACAATTTTCCCTTCAGGCATAGCAGCACTCCTTGCTTTTGTTACTTACAGCACAGTTTTGAAATTAATTCCAAAACTTTATTGGGCATCGTTATAATTAATAACCTCATCGATAATAACCTTACTATCACGAATAACTTTATATCCGGCCTTCCCACCGTACGGGATACTTAATTCAATAGACACTGTTTTGTTTCCTGTAATCTCAAATGTTTGTGCAGGTTCTGTCATACTGTGATTCATATCTTCAATGTAAATCTGAACCTGCTGCTTCTGTCCCGGTTCACCAGGAACTGGCGGATCATAAGGAATCGTAATTTCTTTTGTTACATTTTTTGGCGGTTTTACCTCTTTCCCCTTGGATATGACTACGGTTACCTTGTCACCTTTATTCAATTGTGTACCCGGTGCCGGTTTTTGGGACAACACCATTCCAGCCGGAATATTATCATCATATTTTTCTTGCGAGGCATCTAATGTGAGACCTACTAACGAAGCATAGTCTTGGGCCCCTTTTAAATTGTATTGTGTTAAATCCTTTAAAGTAATTTTTTCAGGTCCTTTACTAACTTTAAACTCTAAAATAGTGTCTTCAGGGACCACTTTCTTTCCTCCGGGAGGATTTTGTCCGATAATTGTTCCTGGATCACTGTCATCATTTTCTTCAACTTTTTTGATTTCTTTAAAATTTTGATCGTCTAATAAGCGCAGGACATCATCATACTGGCGGCCAGTGTAGTCAGATAATTCATATTTTTCCTTCCCTGAACTGATATATAGATTTATTTTTGTATTCTCCTTAACGGTACTGCCCGCTTCTGGATCCGTTCTAATGACCTTGCCTTTTTTGATGACTTCATCAGGAAAAGCTATTTTCTTATTGACACCAATTCCATTTGCTTTCAGAATTGAAATTGCCTTATCCGCGTTCATACCCGTTACATCGGGAATTTTAATATCTTTGGCTGACATCATTCCCGGTAAAACCACAACGGCTAATACACCAAGTAGGACAAGAATAAGAAAGGTTGAGATTAGAAAGATCGGCCATTTTTTTCGCTTATTCTTGATTGGTTGATCTTTTGGTTCTAAATTCTTTTCATTGATTGATATTTTTTCCTGATGATGCACCAAGGTTTCATCGAAATTTTCCGATGTTTGATCATTTGTTATGACTGGTATTGCCTTTGTCACTTCGTCATCAACCGGAAGGACAAACTTGGGCTCATCCATTCTTTCCGGTTCAAGTGCTGTGCTTAAATCCTCCGCCATTTCTTCTACATTGTTATACCGATGAAACGGATCCTTTGCCGTTGCTTTTAATACGATATTTTCTACACTTTGCGGTATATTAGGATTCCATCGCTTTACAGATGGTGTTTCCGATTGAAGGTGTTTTAAGGCAATTGAAACAGCAGATTCACCAGAAAAAGGGAGTCTTCCGGTTAATAACTCAAACATCACAATTCCAAGGGAATAAATATCAGATTTTACATTTGCCATACCACCGCGCGCCTGCTCAGGTGACAGATAATGAACAGATCCTAAAACGGAATTTGTCTGGGTAATACTCGTTGCACTTAAAGCCATGGCAATTCCGAAGTCTGTTATTTTAACATTGCCATTTTGATCTACTAAAATATTTTGCGGCTTAATATCGCGATGAATAATATGATTTTGATGGGCATGGGATATCGCTGAAGCGAGCTGTGACATAATCCGAACAGCATCTTCTACCCTGAGTGGGGAATTTTGTTGTATGTATTGTTTTAATGTTTGCCCATCAACATATTCCATGACAATATAATATAGGTCATCTTCTTCTCCAACATCGTAAATTTCAACAATATTTGGATGAGCAAGACTTGTCGCTGATTGTGCTTCTCTATGAAATCTTCGGATAAATTCTTCATCATTTGCAAAATCAAGGCGTAGCATCTTTACGGCAACATCACGGTCAAGAATGATATCATGAGCCAGGTAGACATTTGCCATACCGCCGCCGCCAATAATATTGAGGATTTTATAGCGGCCGCTCAATCTTTTACCGATTATCATTTATTGATCACCCTTGCTGTTTCCAGAGAACTCGACAATAGCCAGTGTTATATTATCTTCTCCGCCATATTCGTTTGCTAGTTGTATAAGAGTGCTTGCTTTTTCGTTTAAATCCGTATCATTACCAAGAATATCAGCCATTTCTTTTTCACTGACCTTATTTGACAAGCCGTCTGAACACAATAGAAGAATATCTCCTTCTTCAAAAGTGATCGTTTTAATATCCATTTCTACTATTCTTTCCGTTCCTAAAGCCCTTAGTAATACATTCTTGCGTGGGTGATGCTCGGCATCCTCTTTTGAAATCTGCCCTGTTTTGACCAGTTCATTCACAAGTGAATGATCCTCGGTTATTTGCGTAAAACCGGATTCATTTAAAATATAACCACGGCTATCACCGATATGAGCCATCGTTAGAAAACTGTCAGTCGCAATAGCGGCAACAATGGTAGTTCCCATTCCATCGCATTCTAAATGATTTGCCGCATGATCAAACAGCATTCCATTCACCTTTGATATTTGTTCCATCAACCATTTCTCGGCGTCACCGGCAGTTGTAATTCCTTTGGAAGCTTCCCATTCCTGCTTTAATTGTGATAATGTCATTTCGCTGGCAACATCACCTGCACGATGTCCGCCCATGCCGTCGGCTACGACGGCAAGACGGTTTCCATCCAGATTAATAAAGACGCCGCCAGCATCCTCATTATGTGGACGCACTTTGCCTTGGTCTGTTTGAAAAACAGCCTTCATATCTTCACCTCGTCTCCTCTTTTCTTTCCTTTGCGCGAAGCTGGCCGCAGGCCGCAGCGATATCAGATCCTTGCTCTCGGCGAATGGTCACATTAATCCCGCGGTCTTTAAGGGTACGTTCAAATGCGAAAATCTTATCTCTTGGAGTACGTACATAGTCTCTTTCAGGTACATAATTAACGGGAATCAAGTTAACATGGCATTTCAGCCCTTTAATCAGTTTAGCCAATTCCTCGGCATGTTCGATAGAATCATTTACGCCGCCAAACAAACCATATTCAAAACTGACACGCCGTCCGGTTTTATCGATATAATACCTTACAGCTTTCATTAAGTCATCAAGTTTAAAAGCCTTATTAATAGGCATTAACTTTGATCTTAATTCAGTATTAGGTGCATGCAGTGAAATAGCGAAATTAATTTGCATATTCTCATCCGCGAACTTGTAGATCTTTGGAATAATCCCGCTTGTGGAAACAGTTATATGCCTGGCTCCAATATTAAGTCCCTTATCGTGATTGATAATTTTCAAAAATGAGAGCATATTATTATAGTTATCAAACGGCTCCCCAATCCCCATAATAACCACTGAACTGACACGCTCATTCGTTTCGTCAAGCACCTTTTGCACTTTTACAACCTGTGCAACAATCTCACCGGCTTCTAAATGTCTTTTCAAACCACCTAGTGTGGAAGCACAAAAGGTACAGCCTATTCTACAGCCAACCTGTGTCGTTACGCAAATGGAGTTGCCGTAATCATGGCGCATCAACACGGTTTCAATCGAGTAGCCATCATGCAGTTCAAATAGAAATTTAATCGTTCCATCTGCAGATGTTTGCTGCACTACTGTTTTTAACGTAGTAATTGTAAAATATTGTGCAAGCTTGTCACGCAGTGCTTTTGAAAGATTGCTCATATCTTCGAAAGAGATGACCCTCTTCTTATAAAGCCAATCATAAATTTGTTCGGCACGAAATGGCTTTTCCCCGTTCTCTTCAAGCCAATTCTTTAATTCTTGAAGTTCCAATGAATAAATTGATTTCTTATTTTCCAATTCTTCAGCTGTCTTTACCCGATTCGTCTGTTCCAACTACTCTACACCTTCTTCTTTCTTAAAACTGCAATATAGAACCCATCCGAGCCAAAATCCTGCGGGAAGATTTGCAAATCGCTGCTTGTAATCAATGGCTGTATGGCTTCCGGCATTCGCTTCTTAAAATCGACATCCCCTTCAAAATCCGGATGATTTTGCAAAAAAGCCTTAACTGTTTCCTCATTTTCTTGTTTATCCACGGTACATGTACTATAGACAAGGATACCGCCTTTTTTGACTAACGGAGCAACGGCTTGAAGCAGATTTTGCTGCACAATGCTTAATTGCTCAATATCATGCTCCTTCTTTGTGTATTTTATATCCGGTTTTCTTCTCATCACTCCAAGCCCTGAACAAGGGGCATCAAGCAACACTCTATCAAATGATTCCTCTTCAAAACGCTCACCCGCTTTTCTTGAATCTAAAACAAACGTTTGGATATTGTTTAATCCTAACCGGTTGGCATTGTCTTGAATTAATTTCACTTTGTGCTTATGAAGATCAAGAGATATCACTTGTCCATTTGCATATAATTTTTCAGCAATATGCGTACTTTTCCCTCCAGGGGCAGCACAGGCATCTAAAACCGTTTCATTGCCGGTAATCCCCAATGCATAGGCAACGAGCATCGAACTTTCATCTTGAATGGTAAGAAAGCCATTTTTGAACATTTGTGAAGAAGCCAAATTTCCTTTTAAAGAACGGATAGCTTCCGGTATAACGGGACTCTTTTCAATTTGAAATCCTTCTTCTTCTAGGAGAAGTATAATTTCTTCACTGGAAATTCTTGCCAAATTGACACGAGCTGTTTGAAGGGGAGCCGTTAAATTAACTTCACACATTGCTTTTGTCTTTTCAAAACCGAACTGTGCAGCCCATCTTGAAACAAGCCACTTCGGGTGGCTAGTTTCAGTCGCGAGTCGTTCGATTGGATCGGTGATCGTATCCAAAGAAGGCAGTCCCTCTCGCTGGATGGACCTTAGCACAGCGTTCACAAAGCCAGAGATGCCTTTATGGCCACGGTTTTTAGCTATTTCCACCGCTTCATGGATGGCCGCTCTGGCAGGTATTTTATCAAGGAAAATCATTTGATAAAGTGTTAGTCGAAGTAATTGCAAAACCCAATTTTCCATCTTCTTACTTTTGTTGATAAAAGGTTTTAAGTAGAAATCAAGAAGATTTCTTCTTTGCAGTGTTCCATAGGTTAATTCAGTTAATAGCGCAATATCTTTTTGTGATAGTAAGTTTTGGTTAATCTTATTATTAAGGAGCAAATTACTGTACGATTGATTTTTTTCAATGGCAGTAAGAATGTCCATTGCCGTTTCACGTACATTTTGTTTAAATGTCATATTAATCTCCCAATTTCATTCCTAATGTAAGTTTTGCACCGGCTCCTTGTAAAAATTGCCCGCTTGTCATTTTCTTTTTCCCGGAAGGCTGCAGTTCAGTCACTTTGATCGCTATATCATTGCCGGTAGAGACAGTAAATCCGTCTGTTTCGATTTTTATAATGGTTCCCGGATTCTCACCTATTAAGCCTTCCCTTTTCTCAGCCTTCCAAATTTTTAACACTTGCCCTTCCAGTGTTGTATAGGCGACAGGCCATGGATTTAAACCACGAATTTGATTATAGATTGTTTCCCCGGACATCGTCCAATTAATCTTTTCCTGTTCCCGCTTAATATTTGGAGCAAACGTTGCTTGCCTCTCATTTTGCGGAATGGGGGTCAACTTTCCTGCCAAAAGAAGCGGCAAGGTTTCCGAGAGCAGCTTCGCGCCGGCAGCGCTCAATTTATCATGAAGGGTTCCAACATTATCTTCCTCTGTAATCGGTACTTCAACTGTTGTTAAAATATCGCCGGCATCTAATTTTTCAGCCATATACATAATGGTCACACCGGTCTTTTGTTTTCCTTGGATAATAGCATAATGGATCGGGGCTCCTCCGCGAAGCTCCGGCAAGAGTGATGCATGGACGTTAATACAGCCGTATCGAGGGGCGTCCAGCAGTTCTTTTGGCAAAATTTGTCCAAAAGCCGCTGTGACGATTAAATCTGGCTTTAAAGCAAGAATTTTACTTAATTCTTTGTCCTCTCGGATTTTTTCCGGCTGAAAAACAGGAATGGCATGATTTAATGCTGCAGTCTTTACCGGAGGGGGAGTTAATACTTTCTTTCTACCTACTGGACGGTCCGGCTGGGTGACGACACCAATGACATCATACCCATCTGCAATAATTTGTTTTAAAATTGGGACAGAAAAATCCGGGGTCCCCATAAAAACAATTTTCGTCATTCACTTTCTTCTCCTTCTAATTCCTCTTCTTCAAGATAACGTGTTACTTTAGAAGTAAACAAGATTCCATCAAGATGATCAATCTCGTGTTGAATAGCCCGTGCGAGAAATCCTTCTGCTTCAAGCTGATATTTTCTGCCTTTCCGGTCAAATGCTTCAATTTTGACATACTCCGGTCTTGTCACTTCTCCGTACAACCCGGGAAAGCTTAAACAGCCTTCAGGCCCTGTCTGTTCCCCCTCTTGTTTTAAAATACGCGGGTTGATCATTTCGATTGTTCCCGAATCATCATCTATATCGACAACGGCGATTCTTGCATTCAGGCCGATTTGCGGTGCAGCAAGGCCGACGCCGTCAAATTCAATCATCGTATCGTACATATCATCAAGTATTCTTGCTAACTTTTTATCAAACTTTACTACTTCCTGGCACTTCCGTTCGAGAATTTCCGCCGGGTAGTAAACAATTTTCCTGATGGCCAATTCATTTCCTCCAATAAGCTTCTATTTAAGATGTTCTGATTCATTTTATACTTTACATTTTCACCCAGATTACATAAGGATAAACGGGTTGACGTCAATTGACACATGCAGTCCATTTTTCGCATGGTTTTGATGCTGGTCAAGAATTGTTTTTAACGTCTTTGTCAAGTTCGCTTCCCGCTTGTATTTTATCAGACATTGATAGCGATATCTATTATTAATCCTTGGAATAGGAGAGGCTGCCGGGCCCAGGACAACAGCTTGGCTGGACAGCTGGGAACGGACATATGTGACGATTTTTTCGGTTGCGGCAACTGCTGCCATCAACTCATCATGTGTAACCGTAATGATCGTCAAATAATAAAACGGCGGATAATGATGTATTTTTCGAACCATCATTTCCTGCTGATAAAACAAATCATAATTTTGTGTCTCAGCAAGCTTTATACTGTAATGATCCGGTGAATATGTCTGAATGATCACTTCGCCGGGCAACTGATGCCGTCCTGCTCTGCCGCTGACTTGTGTTAATAATTGAAAGGTTTTTTCCGATGAACGAAAATCGGGCAAATGCAACATCGTATCTGCTGATAGCACCCCAACAAGAGTAATGTTGGGAAAATCCAATCCCTTTGCAATCATTTGCGTACCAAGTAAAATATCAGCTTTTCCATCCTGAAAATCCTTTAACAGCCGCTCATGTGCTCCTTTCCGGCCAGTGGTATCGACATCCATACGGATTACTCTAGCCTCGGGCAATATTTTCCCCAATTCATCTTCAACCTTTTGGGTTCCGGTGCCAAAATATCGGATATATTCACTGGAGCATTCCGGGCACACTTTCGGAACATAGCTTTCGTACCCGCAATAATGACATTTCATTCTGCTGCCTGCCCGATGATAGGTTAAGGAAATATCACAATTTGGGCAAGTGACGACAAAACCGCAGTCACGGCACATCACAAACGATGAATGTCCCCTCTTATTTAAAAATAATACAGACTGCTGCTTCTTTTCCAACCGGTCCTTTAATAATTCAAACAGCTTCCGGGAAAACATGGAGCGATTTCCAGCTCGGAGCTCTTCACGCATATCAACAATTTCCACAGATGGCAACGGTTGGTTGTTCATTCTTACAGGCAGCGACAATAAGCGATACACCTTTTTTTGCGCTCGTGCAAATGACTCAAGCGATGGTGTCGCACTACCAAGAATAACCGGACAGTTATGGTTCCTTGCTCTTTCGATCGCAACATCTTTTGCATGATAACGCGGCATATCCTCTTGCTTATAGCTCGTTTCATGCTCTTCATCAATAATAATAATGCCGATATTCTCAAACGGGGCAAAAATTGCAGATCGGGCCCCTACCGCTACCTTCACTTCTTTGCGCTGAATCTTGCGCCATTCATCATATTTTTCCCCGGCTGATAAGCCGCTGTGTAAAACCGCGACCAAGTCTCCGAATCTTCCTTTAAAACGATTGACCATTTGCGGTGTTAACGAAATTTCCGGAACAAGGACAATGGCCTCTTTTCCTTTTTCAATGACCTTTTGAATGGTCTGAAGATAGATTTCCGTCTTGCCGCTTCCTGTCACGCCAAAAAGTAAAAAAACCTCATGATGATTAGTTTCAATTGAGTTTAAAATCGGCTTTATCGCGTTCTTTTGCGCTTCTGTTAACGGTAAAGGACTTGTCCGTTCAAATGTGCGGTTTTTATACGGATTGCGGTAAACTTCTATTTCCTCTTCCCTTAGAAGTTTTTTTTCTACCAGCGTTTTTAACGTTGTAGAAGATACGTTAAGCTCTGATATCAGCTGCTTTACTTCGATAGGCTCATTGCAATGAATAAAGTAGTTTAAAACTTGCTTTTGCTTTTCTGCATTAGCAGGGAGCTCTTTTGCGGCCATTTGTAATTGGTCGGTGCTTTGGTGGGGCCGGACAATTTTCACCAGTTTTTTCTTCACTTTTTCTTTTACTTGATAAAGAACTTCCAGATGCCCCTTTGCTACTTCCTTTTGCATGAGCGGCACCAGCCGGTTATTCAGCACTTCCGCCCAATCTAGGCAATCCTTTTTTAAAAAAAAAGGATGTAATACACTTGGCAGATCTGTGGATTTAACTCCGGAGGCAAGTTTTACTTTTTTTTCATATTTTGCTTTTAATGCCGGAGGCAACATTACCTGATAGGCAGAAATTTTATAACAGAGGGTTTCTTCTGTCAGCCAATCGCCAAGCGCTAACAATTCCTGATTTAGTACCGGCTCCAGGTCCATTGGCTCAATGATTTCCCGGAGCTTTTGAAATTCAGATTCCGCTTTGATGTCAATGACAAATCCCTGGACATTCCGGGGGCCAAACGGGACAACAACCCGCATACCCGGCTGTATGGAATCTTGCCATTCAGCAGGAATAAGATAATCAAAAGCTCTGTCTGTCTGTTTGGCTGGAACATCGACAATTACACTAGCGACCTTCATATTTTTCCGTATCCTTTATCAGCGAGCAGATTTCCGCCAAAATTTTATCCGCAACGGCCATTTTAGACATCATCGGCAACTCTGTTACAGTACCGTCCCTTTTATAGAGGGTTACAATATTTGTATCTGTACCAAATCCGGCACCTTCAGCTTTTAGATTATTTGCGACAATCATATCAGCGTTCTTTGCAGTGAGTTTCCTCCTGGCGTATTCTTCTACATGATCTGTTTCCGCCGCAAAGCCTACCAGTATCTGATGTTTCTTTCTTTGGCCAAGCTCTAATAAAATATCTTTTGTTCGTTCAAGTTCTAATACGGAATCACCGGTCTGTTTTTTCACTTTATGGTCATAGGATCTTTTCGGGCGATAATCGGCAACAGCAGCTGTTTTAATTACGATATCGGAATCTGGATAAAAACTTAACACGGCATTATACATTTCTTCCGCACTTTCAACCTTGATCATTTGGACTCCATAAGGCTCCTTTAGCTGTACCGGACCGGAAACCAAAATAACATGGGCCCCTTGCTTTTTTGCCGCTTCTGCCAAACTATAGCCCATTTTTCCTGTCGAATGATTAGAGATGAAACGGACCGGGTCAATCTTTTCCCTGGTAGGACCTGCAGTAATCAAAACGGTTTTACCTTTTAACGGTTGATGATCCTCCTTTAAAAAATAATCCTGTATTAATGTAACAATTTTATCTGGCTCTTCCAGCCGTCCTTTTCCAATATAACCACAAGCAAGATAGCCTTCACTTGGCTCAATAAATTGGTATCCGTACTCGGCTAATACTGCGATATTCCTTTTTACTGCAGGATGATCATACATATGTACATTCATAGCCGGAGCAATCCATACTGGCCGAGTAGTAGCCAGTAATGTCGTGGTAATCATATTATCGGCAATTCCTCCAGCAAGCTTACCGATCGTATTGGCCGTTGCCGGGGCAACAAGAATGAGATCGGCCCAATCAGCAAGGTCAATATGGGCAATTACTTGCGGATTTTTTTCAGCAAAGATGTCTGTATATACTTCATGGCGGGATAATGCCTGAAAAGTTAATGGGGTGACAAATTTCGCTGCAGATTCACTTAAAATCACTTTCACCTTGGCGCCCGCCTGCACTAGCTTGCTCGTTAAAGCAGCTGCTTTATAGACTGCAATTCCTCCGGTCACACATAAAAGGATTTTTTTATCATTTAACATTTATATTCCCCCGCTTCTAGTACTTTCCCCTATCTTTATTATGCTAGAACCGCTCCATTTTTTCACCATTTTTCGCACTGGGTGTAGTCAAACTTTTTCTAAATATGAAAAAAATAAAAAGGCTGACGCTAAAAGGAGTTTTCCTTCATCATCAGACCTTTTACAGTTTATTGATTTCCGGCAGGCGCATCTGCTTTTCTTACAACCCGATAAGTTAAATCTCCGCTATAAATCTCTTCCAATGCTTTTCCGACAAACTTATGAGAAACGTACTTTGGCAACCGTTCATCTTTATTTTGCTGCATCATACGTGCGCGTTTGGCAGCTACAGAAACAAGCGAATACTTTGAATCAATTCTCTCTAATAATGCATCAATAGAAGGGTATAACATTTTATTCATCCTCCAGTAATTTTTTATAGATATGTTCCACGCGTTCACGGCGGCAATGCTCCGCCATTACAATCGCTTTTATCCGCTCACAGGCATGTTCCACTTGATCATTTACAACGATATAATCATATAATTTCATCATTTCAATTTCTTCCCTTGCAGATAGCATGCGATTATGAATAATGTCCTCAGTTTCTGTCCCTCTTGTGACAATCCGATTCTTTAATTCCGTTAAGCTTGGCGGCATAAGGAAAATAAATAGTCCGTCTGGAAATTTTTCACGAACCTGCTTGGCACCTTTAACCTCAATTTCCAAAAAGACATCCTTTCCAGCTGCTAAAGTTTCACGGACATAATCGACCGGTGTACCATAATAGTTTCCGACAAACTCAGCATATTCTAACAGTTTCTCCTGCCTGATTAACTCTTCAAACTCTTCCTTTGTTTTAAAAAAATAGTCAACCCCGTCCACTTCACCAGCACGAGGTTTTCGGGTAGTCATGGAAATGGAGTATTCAAACGCCGTATCAGGCTGTGAAAAAATTTCTTTTCGTACCGTGCCCTTCCCAACACCTGACGGCCCTGAAAGAACAATTAACAAACCTTTTTCTTGCAT
>Ga0070737_10005263_pt1 | contig 12457 bp, 9 predicted proteins | sample Coa_R1_10_FD_66438 | JGI IMG/M metagenome (GOLD analysis project Ga0070737, IMG submission 66438) | Surface soil microbial communities from Centralia Pennsylvania, which are recovering from an underground coalmine fire - Coalmine... | ecosystem: Environmental > Terrestrial > Soil > Unclassified ... | reverse complement strand
GCTTCCAACCCGCGATGTGGTCGCGAGCGAAACAATACGTTTCCGAACTTTAAGGACTTTGTGTAGTGTGGAGCAGAATTCTCTTCAAGACAACCACTCAGAAGTTTGTGGAGTCCTGGACCTTATACCGGAAATTTCCGGTATAACGATGCTCAAGTGAGAGCACAAGCCCTACACAGGGCAGAGTGTACGTGCCGCCTACAACTGATCCCCTGCTGCAACGACAGGTGGCCGCTTCGGTTACTCAGAGCGATAAGTCTTGAATTTCATTGAGCATTTTGAACCTGCGCACGACTCATGGGCGCTCGATGCAGCGAAAAATGTAGCTAAAGTTTCCTCACGATTCAATCAGGCAATGGTTCATATGGCCGTCCCACAAGGAGTTCAAAAGAGGTCACCTGTCGAACGACAGGCGACCTACTCTAAGTAGCTGAAAATAAAGATGCGATCTCCTGTGCCCAAGGCAGCTGATACTGGTTTGCGTAAGTGCCCTGGACTCATATGCTTACGTTTCAAGCTGATGCGGGCCGCCGCATGGTTCCTTAAGGAAACGTGAGGAACGACGATGCTTCTAGCTACTACGATTTCGACTACATCTCGGAACCTCAATATCTTCACTCAGGTCGAGGTCCGACCCGATTACCTGCTTTTTAAACAGAAGACCGGCCGATAATTGACGTAGTAAACGGGCCAATGTGTTGGAACATCTCCGCGAAGCCCGTTAGGGCCAATCTCAACATCGCCGACTATACGTCAAAATGGATTGCGTGACTGCAGAGCTTTGGATGTTTTTCGTAGGACTGTCCTTCTGACTGGCCCTGTTCACGCAAGAAAACGGTGCCGCTGTAAGCTTACTCTGCCGAATCGTCGCTCGTTTTTATACTGTCAAGGTTAAATTTGCAAGAACTGAAGAGAATGTAGAGAATGGCCGACCCAACTAAACCGACCGCCCCGAGTATGTTTATCTCTTACTCATGGGAAGACGAGCCCCACAAGGATTGGGTTCTGGCGCTTGCAACCCGCCTTCGAGCAGACGGGATCGATGTCACATTGGATCGCTGGGGCTTGAAACTCGGGCAAGACCGCACGCTCTTCATGGAACACGCCATAACTGAGAGCCAATACGTTCTGCTCATCTGCACCCCCGACTATGCTCAAAAAGCCGGCAAGCGAGAGCGGGGCGTAGGCTGGGAGTCACTCATTATCACCGGCTCCCTCGCGCAGGTGATCGACCAGCATAAGTTCATTCCGGTGTTGCGGAAGGGCGACTGGGAATATGCGCTGCCCGTGTGGCTCCAGACGAGGCTGGGCATCGACTTTCGCGGCGACCCATACTCAGAGGATGCGTACCAGGATTTGGTCAGAGAACTTCATGGCCAGGCGCTCACCGCCCCTCCACTCGGCAAACGCCCAAATTTCTCGGGTAGTCGGACGCCGATCCCAGAAAGCGACTCGCGCACTCGACTGAGGTCGACCGGTAACAACGTCCAGCTCGAACCTGCACGCTTCCGGGCCGATAATGAACCGCTAGGTATCGAGTGGCACAATCTGCCACATGAAACCAGACAGCGCGACATCTTCCTCGCGCCTGGCGCTGCACTCTGGTTGCGCGTTCTTCCAACTGGACCTCCGGCACGAACTTGGTCTACTGTGCAGCTCAAACAAGTGGGCCTTCAAGACGGCTCCTGGCTGCTTCCGTTCTTCGGTAGCAATTTCTGGTCACTTCGAGCGGATGACGGAATGGGCCAGTACAGCACCTTCCATCCAGAAAGCGACCATGCCTTCTCTGTCGCATTTGCATTCGAATCGGGGGAAGTGTGGTCAATTGACACCTCTCTTCTCTCCGGTGAGGATATTTACTACGTGGAGATCGCGAAAGAGCTCGTCAGCAAGCTGCCTTCATATGCTCAGTTCCTCGAACGGCTAGGCATTCCTGGGCCTTACCGCTGGATCGCCGGAATTGAAGGGGTGGCTCAGAAGAAGTTAGTAATAAACGCGACCGGCGGTTTAGCCTTAGGGCCAGCATGCTTGACCAATCGCATCGTGGTCGATGGAAGCTTCACCCGCGGCCAGGACGCAAATGCGGCGCTTTACCCGTTCTTCTCGCGGATCTTCGAAAAGTGCGGCCTGCATCCGCCTGCAATTCCACAAATCGGACAGAGCGCACACATCAAGGGACAGCCGAAAGCGAACGCCATAGCTTACGCCTTCTACGAAAAGCCGGGTAGTCCTGATAGGGTGCAAATGTATGTGCGTCCAAGCGGTCAAGGGAACGCCCGTTTTATTCTGGAGATCCCCCAGGGTGAGCAGTTGGAGGGCAGCCAGCCGGAAATTGCCGCGGCTTTCATCGCAAAGGACATCGGCTTCCGAGCGGAGGGTTTCAAACGGATGCAGGCTATGAATGCAACCGGGAACATGCTGTTCACACTACCTGCGTGAATGAAAAACTTACACCATTTCCGACGGCGCAGAACATGACAAATGCACTTTGCCGTAAAACGCGACCATTCATATCAGCAACGCCGACTATACGGTCAAGTGAATTCGGGAATTGAAGCTGTTTACCGGGAGTAAGCAACGGATGAGCGGCGCTGACGAATCTCGCCGCGCCCCGCGTGAGTTTAATTACCCTCAGGCTGATCTTTCGTTTTTTGCGAAGTTTTCTTCGTCATTGTCGTTCGTGTTGAGGTCTTTTGTAGTGTGAAACGACCGTTCCTGGGTCATCGTCATCGATCAGATCGCCACTCGTAACGAGGACCGGTTCGTGCGTCATGGGTGGAAATCGCATCGTCTGACTTAGCACCTTCAGCCGGTCAAAGTTCGGATCGCTTGTACCGTCAGATCCGGCGGGCGGAGATACTCGGACCTCAACGACAAGACCACGCTCAACTTGGCCGAAAAGCCGAAACAGATCTTTTCGTATTAGCCCGTCGAGTTCATTTCTCCGACCTTGTTCTAGCTGCGACTGCGACATGATCAGGGTTGTCGACTCCTCCACCACTTCGTTAACAGTGGAAGTGATCTCTTCATTCAACGCGTTCAAATTTGTCTTGTCGCGGATACCCAGTTTAGCCAATTTTTGCCGTATATCGCGGATTTCTTCCACTTTCTTCCAGACATCGAGAAACTTATTTACAGCTTCCCCGATCAGCGTCATTGCACCGATCGCTGCTGCGAGCGTAACAGTCGGATCGGAGGAAGAAAGCCGCCCAAGTTCTACTGACTGTGCTTCCGCGTTTATCGCTTCACTCACATGCAGGGCGAGCCGATTGATGAAGGCAAGTTCTTTTGCGAATCCGCCCAGCTCATTGCTGAAGATGCCCCTCGGTATCATGAACGCCATCTCTGCCGAACCTACGGGAAGGTCTTCACCTTCGACGCCCAGCTTACGGATGCCCTGGTTTGTCGAGTTCAAGACGCTGAGGTACGCGTCGCGGTCGGTATACAAGCTCCGAACATAATCTCTCGCGACGGACGGCGTCATCGCATTCCCCACAACAGCTTCCTTCACCTTTGCCGACATGGCTGGATCGAAGAAGCGCTCCCCTTTAAGTTCTCTAATCAAAGCGTGAACTGCAGGGGAAATCTGCTCGGTCATTTTGGTGCCGCATCGTCGAATGCGGTCAGCGCGTTGGCAAGGTTCTGTTGGTGCGGCGGATGTGCGGGCTGTTGCACAATGGCGTCCAAACTCGACAGAACGGCTTGGAGTTTTGTCTGCACGCCCAAATTCCTGTCCAAATCTGTGAGAAACTGCAGCGTCGATGCTAACGTTTGTACGTTCATTTTTCAGCTGTGATTTCAGGGCGGTCGAGACCACAGCTATGTCTTGTTAAACCATCGCACGGCAATGGAAACGTGTGAGGATACTCCGAAAATAACCACGGAGAACGGCAGAAATGTTTTATCGCCATCCGGTTTTCAGCTTCATCAATGTCCTCAGAGGTCAGCGTTCAACCTAGTTCGCGAAAAGCCTGCGGCCGGCCGGTCCTTCTGTCATGCCATCCACTTGCCCCAAAACGCGCATCCCGCCATCTATCTCGGTTGGATAATGACGATGGGTCAAGATCAGCAACGCCGACTTTACGTCCAGGTGACTGAACGAGAACGGCTGCTCCGCTCTTGGGCCACTCCGTGAACTATCGAAGCCAAAGGAATGACAACAGTTTTCCGCACTGACCGTTCTTTGAACGCGAAAGGGATACAACATCGACATGATTCGCTTCGGTCGCTGCTTGCAGCAACTTCATCTGCATCTCTCCGATAACATAGACTCGACGGTGGGCGCCGGCGCAAGAGCATGCGCCCAGCACGTCACATAGGAGAAGGCGCAAGTGGTTTCACCTTATCTCAACGGGCTGACGAGCGACAGCGTAAGGATTTAGAGAAGCAGTTGCACGGATCGCAGAACGGCAATTGTTTCATTTGCGGTAAGCCAATAGACTTAACGCTCCACGCTAATGCAATTGATGTCGATCATGTCGAGCCTCTGAAGACGGGCGGGAAAGACGATCCAAAGAATTTTGCCCCGACGCACTCATCTTGCAATCGCTCTAAACAGGCAAGCAATCTCAGGATCGCTCGGGTCCTCGCGCAGTTTGAAACAAATCCGAAACGCGGCTTCGGCCGAAAACCGGGGTCCGAATCTAAGCGACGTCCTGACAAGGTTTGGAGGCGCAAGCACGAGCTATGCATGAAGGTGGAGCATACAACAGTCAAGTACTCTCTTCCGGAGATCGGCAGCAACGAAGTTCATTCGGTACCTCTGTATAAAGATCAGCTTAGCGGCTGAAGTATTTTTTTGCGAAGCTTCCGATTGCATATCTTTTTCACGATGACAAGATCAATCCCCGCTCAGTGGGAGGCAGCCTTATTGGCTTGGTGGAAGAATTCTTCAAGAAGCGTCCTCAACTCCATATTCCTTTGGCTTGGACCACGATTGCAGAAAACAGCGGTTCGGGACGGATTCAGGTTTTCGACGGGCAACAAAAAGCTTCAGCGCAAGTCTTGCTTGGCATCCGCGAACTGCCAGTCCGAGGCTTTCTCAATCCAGACCTTGATCTGCTGCTTACTAGGAACACAAATGCGGGTACAACCCTCCGTCAGATCGCGTTCCACAAGTCGGTTCAGCGCCATCTCGGGAGTGCCTTATTCCAGGATCGAATTGATCGCTATCGGAAGGATCGCGGCCTTCCGTCCGAAGATGAAGAGTTCTCCGAGAACGATCTAGTCAATCACTTCAAAGGCGAATGGCGCGAATGCGTCGCTATGTTCTGACGCCGTTCGTGACACGATAACTCACCACGCCGAAAACAAGCTGAAAGAATTCATAGATTTCGGGGGACGTGGCAAAGAACGCCCATTCTCCTACAGCACCATCGAGAAGACATTCTACTCATTCTTTATTTATGGGGACCTTCTCGACGTACCTCTTGATTACCGAGCGGACGAAGGCGAGAATCCTCGGGAGCTGGAAGAAGATCAGATCCTAAAACTCATGAACCTGATTGCGGATAATTTATACATAAGACGGTTTGACCAGCAAATCGGAACAGCGAGGGTTGAGAACAGGATCCAGAAGGGCGAGGACATCCCCGAAAACCATCTAACCGCATACCGGATGGCCAGAGAAGAAATCCTTTACGGCTGGTTGCGTTTGTGGATCAAATCGTTCAGAATTATTTTCTCAGGCGGAATGTGTTTTCGCGGACGCTGCTTGCGGGGCAATATAATCAACGGCTTCGGTGACCTCCGGTCTTCCTCCTTAGCACCAGGAACGTCAAGAAGCCATTTCAGGAAGATATCGTACTCGAAGCCTATGACAAAGGTCATGTGAGGAGACTCACTACAGCATTGTGAGCGCTGGTTCGGGCGAGGGCCGTCTCTTCGCTACTTACATGGGCAGAGGCAGTTCGACGCCGGTTGAAAGCTGCTTGCCCGCTAGGACGCCGATAGCTTGCCCCATCAGCTTGAAATCGTCTTGCGGGGTGACGGTTACCTGGAGGGGCAGGGGGCTGTTGGGACCAAGATCGACGACGGACGTGATCTGCACTCCTCCCGCTGTGACCGTGCCCCTCAGATCTCTAGGGCTGCCGCGACTGCTGAGAAAGCTTCCGTTGAAAGACCCACTAGTGAGGTCTACGGTCTTGATCAACATCGTGGATCCAATAAGCGCAGTCACCAGGCCGTCATCTGGGGTGGTTGCGGTTTGATCGAGAGGCTTGCTCCCGACCGTGTTCGAGAATTGCAAAGAGATGTTCTTGCCTTCCAGGCTTTTCAGTTCGCTGAGAATCGCTATGGAACGCAAGGTGGGATCCTTTGTGCGATAAATGGTTCTGAGGACTAACTGGCGGCCGGCTTCGTCCCTAGTTTTTGTGATTGCATCTTGAGCCGCGGCTTCGCGATTATCTGGATTCGTATCACTGAGGGATGCTCGCAGGTGGTCGAGAAGCTGTGTGTTTGGACCGGGCTGTGATGGTAGGGTTGAAGTGGTATCGGTGTGCGGCTTGTCCGATGAAGATTCTCGTATTTCGTCGCGAACTTTTATTACCGGCTGCGCAGGAGATACTACATGCGCAATGACGGTTACTCCGGTGACAAGGTTTTGAACGACGTTGGCGCCGCTGCCCTTGTTCACGGTTAGTCCCAAGGCCCAAGTTACAACTGCAACGAACAAAGAGAAAAGACCGGCGATGATGGTGTTTCTAAAGCTGCTCAGCCGATCTTTGCGCTTCTCGATTCGATCTTTTTCGTCGCCCTGTTCCTGCCATTTACGATCTTCGGTGTCGTTCATAATTGCTCCGCCTCAAACGATTGTTCCTACTGCGAGACTCTGTTCGATTACTGTCAGCGCTGATTGGAAGGGGAAAAGCGTCTGTAAGTGAAGATCGTCATATCGATGGACTTGGTTGGCCGGTCTGCGTCTACAAGACCGTTGACTATGCGCATTGCGTTGCCGGATACATCCACGATCTTGCTGCTGTCGCCCAAATCGGTGACGGAGCCGGCCATTTGGCGGCAGTCCCGGCCGGCTGTCTCGATCACACTCGTTTCGTGCAAGATAGTCAGACCGGCAACGCGTGAAACAGTAAAGCGAGACTTGATGGTTCCGCGACAACTGAATTGGTTTTGGCTACTCGTCCCGAAGAACATGGGTTCATCGACAAGAATGCCGCCACTGGTCTCGCCTGTGATGGTCATTCGAGTGTTGTTGATGTTTCGCTCGGCCATGGGCGGCGGAGCGGCGCCGCTGGCATAATACTGACCGGTGAGAACCCAGGTTCCCGAGAGGTGCTGCTGCCCGTCCTGTGCGTGAGAAGCTCCGGCTGCTACAAGAATTGCAAGTAGATACGTTCGCAGGGAGCGGTGCTGATGCCGCATGAGACACAAACCTCCATTCCAGATCGCTGGACTGAGTATCGCACGCACAATTTGTTGGCCAAGGCGGGTTTTGCATTGACGCGATGGGAGGCCGGGAGAGGATCATGCCGCCAGGACGAGGGCCATCATCGCCATCGACATACGGTAGTCTTTTCATCTGTCGGGGCAGCGGTACTTAAGGGTTTTCCGAATGGCTTGTGCCTCAAGTTGACGAAAAACGCGCATCCCGCGGATTGAGAACTCAAGATCGCAAAAAGCCCCAGCAACGATCATGATTGGGCGATTTAGCGCGACTTTGATTTACTTAAGCTCCATTCAGGCGAATTTCGGCATAGGCGACAAACCAGCCAAGTGGTTCATAGGCTAACAGGTTTGCTTTCTCAGCTTCTCAGCCCCCGCCATTCTTCTTCTCGGCTTCCTACTAAGGCTTGAAAAGACCAGTAAATAAACCGACGAACTGCGCTTGCGTATGCATCGACTGCCCCTGGGAATTTGACTTGTCATCCATTGTTGTTCGCATGTTATAGTTCACAGCTGTGTTAGTAGGATCGACGCTCATGGCATGATCGAGAGCGGCAGCTGTAGCCCAGTTGTAGCCCCTTGATGACTAGTTCTCACTGTAACCGCTGTTGATAAGCATGAAAGCAGCCGAGAATGATGGCTTTAGGATTTTGGCGTGCTCTCTCGATCATCTCTGCAATTTCCTCCTCGTAGCCGCCAGATTCGTCAACAACTGCAACGTCGTCTACTAACAGCAACTGCCAGTCGAAGGACTTCAAATATTGCGACAATTTCTCCTGGACGGAATGGGCGGAACTGGCCCAAGTGATTACGTTCATAAATCCCTTGGTGTAACCAGGCTCAAGGTTAAAATCACCCGGTTGTACTTCGATTTCCGCGATAACCTTCCAAAGCCTCTGCATATTACTTCTCCGGATATTGGTGATGGGTGCTGGTGGGCTTTTTTTGCCCGTGAGAATTGGCTGGGTGGAAATGTGGCTTACCCGCCTTTGAATTTGAGTGTTCGACCGATCGAGAGCCCTCGTTGAGCGCTTTGTTATTAGCCCGCTCGCGAGTGTTATTCTTCGTTGTATTCACCTGGGGCTTGCCACTCGGTCCCAGCTTATTTCCATGCTCGTCCGTCGCTTGTCCGCCTGCAGTCACGCCCGGCGCGTCAGCAGCTTTTACCGGCCCGGCTTTCGTGTCGGAATCTGCTGTCTGGCTCTGCTGATTCGCTGAGCCTTTTGAAAATGTTATGCCGTGATCAAACTCCCCTTGATAGTAAGCAGGATAAGCGTTGCCGCCTTCTCCTGCCGCAGCAGCGGCGGCTACGGCTCCGACGCCTGCCGCGATTTTGTCCACGTTACCCGATATCCAGTCAACCGTCTCTTGGCCCTCTGGACTGGACAGGAATTCCTCACCGGCAACTACACATATAGGACAGTGCCCATCAGGATCTATATACCGTAGCGGATTGTTGCGGACATAGACATACTTGTCGAGTGTCTGTGGGTCGCTGGTATCAGCGTACGGCAGAGCTTCCGTTGTAGTTTCGGCAGGGTGATCTGAGATGTCGCCAAAGCCTCCTTTAAGTTCGTCTGGCGAAAGGAACCTTCCGATGCCGGCACTGTAGTATCTGGACTCAAAGAAATCGAGCCCGGTCTCCGAATCCCGTTCTTTGCCGGTGAACTTCTGGTGTATGGTGTCGATTTGCGGGCCCCACAAGGCGTTGCGGCCCGCCGTGTTCGCCGGGATCTCTTCGCCAAACGGCAGATAATTGTGGCGTGCGACGACATCCGCGTTCTGGTCCGTCACCAGCCGCGGCGTCCCTAGATGGTCTGCAACCAGATAACACGTCGTGCAGGGCGACGTCGGCCCGTTCGTGCCGTATTCGGCCGCCAGACGCCCGAGCGCATCATAGACATACACCGTCGTGCCGTCCGGTCCACTCTTCTTCACGCGCTGACCATTGCCGTCGTAGAGATACGTCTCCGTCCCTCCGCCGAGTGACGGCGGTTCGGTCGCCGAGCTCTGCCGGTTCTCGGCATCGTAGGTTAACGAGTTGCCATTGGCACTCAGTTGGTTGCCCGCCGCATCGTAAGAGGTACCGGCAATCTGGTTTTTTCCATTGAACACGTTGGAGACCGGTGTGTTGCCCGCCAGCGGCACTCCCGAGTTACCCGTCACCCAGCCATTACCATAGGCGTCGTAGCCGAAGGTGCGCTGGTAGCCGGAATCGCTGATACCCGTCAACCGGTTCAGCGTATCGTAGGTATAGTTCTGGTTCAACAACCCCAAGGAACTCGCGGGCACGGCCGTGCCATAGCCCTCGATCGTGCTCTGGAGATTGCCATTGTTCTTGGCGGTTCCCCAGTTATAGCTCAGTGTCAGTAGATACGCGTTGCCGTTATTGCCGATGGTAGCGTAGAACTCGGAGGGCTGCAGCCGCGAGTTGTAACTGTAAACCGGAACCACATTGTTGCCGTAGCCAATGCCCCACTCGGCTCCCTGCGGCCAATAGGTGACCCAGCCTGCATAGGTTTTGGACTGCCCAGCCAGAGTCCCGCCCAAAGTATAGGCCCGGTTGGCGCCGTCATAGCTGGTGGACACCACCCGCCCGGTCGGGTACGTCTCGCTGGTAAGCGATCCGGCCAGATTGTAGCTGTAAGTGAAGCCGTATGTTTGTCCGCCGCTCTGCTGGTTGCTCGCCGTCACCCGCCCCAACGGATCGATGGAGGTGTAATTGGTCGTTGAGTTTCCATTCGATACCTGCGTCAGATGCCCCGACGAATAGCCCGCGCCCGCCGCATCGTACTGGTACTCGACCGCCGAGGTGCCGTCCGAATACGTCTTCTGCGTCACCCGGTTCAGCGCATCGTATGTATAACTGGTCTCGGTACCGCGCGCATCGGTCTTGGTCAGCACGTTGCCCGCCGCGTCGTAGGTGTAACTCGTCACGCCCGCTTCCGGCTGCGAGCTCTGCGTCAAGCGTCCTAGTCCGTCATACGTGAAGTTCCGCGTTTCGCTGCCCGCCAGACTCGAGGTGCAGGCCGCGCTGGTCTGCCCGCACTGCACCACCTGCGTCAGGTCATCCAGCGCGTCGTGCGTATAACTGGTCTGGTAATTCAATCCGCTTGGATCTTCCGCGACCGCCCTGATACGCCCCAGCGCATCGGTCCACAACTCCCGCGCATGCCCCGCCTGGTCCGTCTCCGTCGTTGCCGCGCCCGCATAACTGGTCGTCGCTACCGCGCCGTCGGCTGTGGTCACGCTGGTCTTGCGGTTCAGCGCATCGTATCCGTAGCTGGTCGCATAGTTCAACCCGTCTCCCGGCCGCGACGGATTCGTCACAGTCGACAAGCGCCCCAGCGGGTCATAAGTCTTGGTCGTCGCGATGTAATTCGTCGAGTTCTCATATACGTCGGTTTCCGCCTCCCGCCCGAAGCCGTCATAGGACACCACCGTCTTCAGCTCTCCTTTGCCAAACGTGATCTGGTCCTGGTTCGTCGTCACACTGAACGGCTGCGACGGGCCCGTGTACTGCTGATAAGCGTAGGCGGTCTGCGTCTGAAATCCACTCAACCCGGCCGCCCGCACCACCTGCGTCAAGCGGTCCAGCGGGTCGTTGTAGCTATAAGCCGTGTTCACCCCGTTGCTGTCGGTCGCTAGCGTCGGCTTGCCCGACTGGTAGTCCCACTGCCACTGCGCCTTCTGCCCCAGCGCATTCGTCTTTGATGTCACGTGCCCGTAGGTGTTGCGGCTTTTACCGTCGCTATAGTTGTCGCCGTAGCCATAGGTCGTCGTGTGCCCGTTGGCGTCGGTCACGCTCACCGGGTTCCCTGCGATGTCGTAGCTGAACGTGGTCGTCAGCCACCCGCAATTCCCCGGCGTTGCGCAGCAGCGCGCAATCGAGGTCACGTTCCCCCGCGCGCCCCCGCCCGCAAAGTTCACGTTGTCGTGCCCGATGATCCCTGGATCGTTGGTCGTCCCGTTCCCGTCGTAGCCATACTGGGTGTCGGCCTGCAGCGTGCCTGCCCCGTTATAAACTTTCACCTCCGTCGGCAAATCCAAAATGTTCCGCCCCAGGTAAGCTGAAGACGTGTTGTAAGTCGTCGCCGTATGCTTGAGCAGCGGCCCGACTCCGTTCTGTCCCCAATCGTACTCCCAATCGTCCGTGCGGTTATTGTTGCTGTCGTAAGCGTAGCTCGACTCCTTTTGCCAGCCGCTCTCCGTCGTGGTCTCTGAAATCAACTGCGGATCGTGCGGCGGCGCATTCGCTCCGTTGGCGGTGGTTGCATAATTCGCCATGCCGCTGTTCGACGATTGCAGGAACCAGCACGTCGCGTCCCCCGTGCAGCTCCTTTGCTGATAAACCCTCACCACGTCCCGCAGCACCGTCTTTCCGTCGGAGCCATAGTACGTCGTTTCTGTTTCTTTCCCGTCCGTCCATGGATTGTCCTGGGTGGGATCGAAGGATGCTTCAAAGGTAGCGTTTACGGCGTGCGTCTCGGCGCCGAGCAGGTTCCCGTTCCCGTCATAGTGCCCCACCGTACCCGCGAAATTCCCGTTATACGGCGCAAATTTGTCTACCCGGTACGGCGTTGTATCGCCCGCATGCAGATACTCGCGCCGCTGCGTAATGGTCAGAAACAAAGCGTAGACAGACGGCTGAGAGCAGCAGCTAGAGTAAGTTTGCGGAGCGTAATCGTACTCCACCCTTCCGCCGGTCGGCAGCACGATGGCTGCTACGTTCCCGTAACTGTCGTATTCAAACTGATACTTGCTGCTGTCCGGCAAGGTGATCGCGGTCGTCACATACGGATTGAAGTTAGACGCCGGACAAGCCGTAACCTGTCCATCCGCCTGGCAGCTCTGCACGTTCGGCCAAAGCTGGGCCAATGTTTCGAGCGATTGATCGGATCGCAGCCCGTTCGCCAGCGGAGCGGTGGTCGTCGTGATTGAGCGCGTTGCCGTACCCACGCCGGGATACGTAATTCCTCCCTCGTAGCCTTGCGCCGGTACCACGTCCGGCCCGTAGCTCCGGCCTAGTGAATCCGTTACCGAGATGTCCCCGCTCGAT
>Ga0070737_10005259_pt1 | contig 12463 bp, 10 predicted proteins | sample Coa_R1_10_FD_66438 | JGI IMG/M metagenome (GOLD analysis project Ga0070737, IMG submission 66438) | Surface soil microbial communities from Centralia Pennsylvania, which are recovering from an underground coalmine fire - Coalmine... | ecosystem: Environmental > Terrestrial > Soil > Unclassified... | reverse complement strand
ATTACAAATTATAGTGACACTATTTGCTGTAGCGGCGCTGTCCTCAGCGCCGAAAGACGCCGGTGGGGACACCGGCGCTACAGAAGAAGTCGTCACTATAATTTGTAATCCTCAATAGGAAAGGAACTTGAACAAGCAACTAACGTATAAGAGGATGACATAACGCAGACGATGGCGGCGCTGCCCCTTCATTTCGTTCGGGACAGGCTCACAGCAGGTTGCTGAAAAACAACTCTGAATGTTGTTATTCGGAAAAATGTCCGTGCAGGCATTCCATCCAAAGAGTAATCCCACTCCGGCTGGAGGTAGTTTTGACCATGACGAACTTTAAAAAATCGTTCTCGCTCTTGCCTCTCTTTGTCGCACTCTGCGCCTTCAGCGCAATAGCGCAAGCCCCAAGGCTATTCTTTACGGACCTGGACAGTGGCCCGAACGCCGGAGGCGAGAACGTCAATGGGTTCGCAGGAGCCTACGTCACGTTATACGGAAATTCCTTTGGAAGCTCCCAAGGCAGCTCGACCGTCACATGGAATGGGTTAAGTTGCCTGCGTGTCTTGCCCGCCACAGGATCGTATACCGGATGGGGCATGGCTCACTTCTGGTATCAGAAAATCATCGTGCAGCTCGGCTCAGGCTGCACGCCAGGAACGGGGAACTTCGTCGTAACGGTCAATGGGCAAGCCTCAAACGGCATACCTTTCACCGTGCGCAGCGGGCATATTTATTTTGTGGCGACGACGGGCAGCGATTCAAACGCCGGAACCGCCTCCTCGCCCTGGCGCACGATTACACATTGCCGTGACTCCATCAGCGCCGGCGATACGTGTTACATCGAAAATGGGGTTAGTCAAACAGCAACCGACAACTACGACGCAGCTTTAAATATTTACAACGGCGGCACGGCGGGTAATCCGATGGCGATGGTGGCCTACCCTGGGGCTTCGGTGAGCATTGGAAACAGCACGAATAGCTATGGGCTTCGAGTGCCAGAAATCGGCATAAGTCCAGCTTATTGGACGTTCGCAGAGATCAACTTCGGACCGAACGGCGAAGCGATGAACCCATTCCAGGCCAATAATTGGCGTATTGTCGGCGACAAGTTTCAGTGCCCAACCGCCAATGGACAGAGCGGATGTTACGAAACCAATGAAAGCAGCTATAACAAGTTTTTCGGAAATGAGGTCACCAACGTTTCGACTTCTTTAGGCTTCGTCGCCAATAAGCAACAGCACGCTGTCTATTGGAGTTCTGATTCCAATCACGTTGAAGCTGCCTGGAATTACATCCATGACAATACGGACTGCCGCGCCATCCAGGTTCACTCGTCCCCCCTGGGCGGCGGCGGATCAGGTGATCCTACCGGACACAATCAGTACGACATCTCCATTCATGACAACTTTATCTACGGCGACCCCTGTGACGGGATCGATCTTGCCACCGTTGATCCTTCACAGGGGAAGGTTGAAGTCTACAACAACGTCATCGCCCACACGGGCATGGGACCGTCGCCGCAGGGAGGAGATTCAGGCGACTATAGTGGCATCTACTTTGCTTACATCACCAATAACGGACCTGTGGGCGGTGGGACGATTGAAGTTTACAACAACACACTCTATGACACAGGTTCCTATGTAGGGTTTGGCGGCGAGAACGGCGCCTTCATGATTAATGGCGGCGAGAGCTCGCTCCTTGTAAGGCTCCGAAATAATCTGGTTTTGCAATTGTCGAACGAGCCTTACGTGAACGGTCAAGGAGCGAATTCCACTTATGTCAGCGGCTCAAATAATATCTGGTTCGGCGGCTCAGGATCGCTGCCAACTTTTACTACGGGCAATATCAGCAGTAACCCGCTGCTGACCAATCCGTCCCTGCACAACTTTCTGAGCTTTGAGCTCCAATCCGGAAGTCCCGCCATCGACGCAGGCGTTGCCATCAGCAGCAGCAATACCTATAAGAATTATCCCCCGTGGCAGGGAGGCACGCCGCTGGACCAGAACGGCATTACCCGCCCGCAAGGCTCAGCGTTTGATATCGGAGCTTACGAGTACTATACGGGTGGAAGCACGGCGCAGAAACCAAATCCTCCAACCAGTTTAAGTGCCGTGGCTCATTGATGAGTGATTCTCCCATGAGAGGTCGCCAGCCAACGAGCGACCTCTTGCAGGAGTCTTCCCTCTCGCATCATTTCCTCCTGCCTTCATACCCGAAGCCTATTGGGATCGCGAATATCGAGACACTTCTTGGTGCAGTCTCGTCGTCTTGGCGGCAGTAGATGAACCTAATTACTGAATTTCGCAAATTATAGTGACGATATTTCCTGTAGCGGCGCTGTCCTCAGCCGAAAAACGCCGGTGGAGACACCGGCGCTACAACACGACCCGTCACTATAATTTGCGGACTTCAGTAGCTCAATAGTCTGGAGCGCGCCGCGGCTTTGCCGACGGCAGGCAGCGCTCAATTTGGCAATCCGCGGCAATGCCTGCACACCGCTGGCTTGCTGGAGCTTGCAATTAGGAGGAATCAGGATCAGGAAGGCTGGAAAGTGAAGGCGAGGATGCGTCTCAGGCGGGAGTAAATCAACCCCGAGGTAGAGCTAAAATGTAAATTCGCTGGAACTCATCGGGCGGAGCAAACTGTGGAGGGAGTAATTTGATGTGCGACGAAACTATCCGGTCTGAGCATCGGGAGAGAACAAGCTATGCTTTCTCCCCGAATGCAAGTTGCTTATCACGCTGGGATGCGCGAGACTTCTTTCCACCCGCCCAAGTCCGATAATTAACCAGGCACAGGGCACGCGCAACTCCATAGGTCAGATGCAACAGGGTGAGGGGGAAAAAGTTGATCCATCGACCGCGGCTGAACGCCACGCGAAGGCTAAGGGCTGCCGGCATCAGCAGCAGGGCCAGCCATGAAACGAAGAGCATTTGGAATCGTCCCGAAGCCGCAAAAATGCCAAGCCCGCAAAATACACCGATTAGACAGATCAACGTGTAAAAGGCGAAAAAAACCGCTTTGGCATTGGGTAATTTCAGGGGATCGCGCAGGAAAACCCGGAAGACATGAGTCCCATGCCATCGCTGCTGCTGGTAGAAAGCCGAGAGGCTTTGCGGAGTGCCCAAATGCTCCACGCCAAGCTCTGGAAAAGCCTGTATCGGCAGGCCAGCCGCGCGCGCTCGCTGGCAAAACTCATAATCTTCATTGGTCTCAATCGTTTCATCAAATCCGCCGAGGCGCGCGAAGAGAGTCCGGCTTATGAAGAGATTTCCCGAGGCGAGGTATGACACGTCGCCTGACTCATAAGGTTTGCGGTATTCAAACCAAACCTCAGCCACCCAGGACGAGTTTCCGGGAATGTGATAAGGTCCTCCGACTATGCCTGCCTCTTTTCTTCTAAGCGCTGCAACCGCAGCGCACATCCAGTCTCTTGGCACAATCACATCCGCGTCCAGAAAAGCAAGATAATTGCCCCGTGATGCCGCCGCCCCCAGGTTCCGTAGGCTGGAAACGTAGACCTTCGGCCTTTGCAGAATTCTCAGATTCAAAGCGATGGCATATGACTTGGCGATCTCCAGCGTGCGGTCATGCGATCCATTATCCACGAGAATGACTTCAAAACTCTCCTTGGGAAAGTCCATTCTCTTCAGCGCATCCAGGCAGCGGCCAATCGATCCCTGCTCGTTGAGGGTGGGAATGATGACCGAAACCAGAATGCGGCTTGGGACGCGAGCCGCTTCCACTTCGTTGCCTTGCCTGCAAGAGACATTCAGCACATTCATAGCCTTGATCTCTCCCCCGCTGGCTGCGCTTTCTGAGGAACTGCCGTTGCGTGGGAAAGTGAATCGCGCCTATACTCCGCAGCAGTATCCTGATAGATTTCTGCGTACTTCCGCGCCATCGCTTCGGCTGAGAAGCGCCGCATGACCCATGCTTGTCCATCCGCCCCAAGTCTGCGACGAAGATCAAGGTCAGAGATCAATCGCCCGATCGCAGCCGCCAGATTTTCAGGGTCTCTCAGATTCACCCATAAGCCAGTTCGTTCGGGAATGACGAGCTTCGGAACGGCGCCTACGGGCGTCGCAACAACGGGCCTTGCCGCGGCCATCGCCTCGATCAGGGTCATGGGCAAACCCTCATTAATCGACGGGAGAACCAGGACATCCAGCGAAGAATAGACGCCCGGCATATCTTCCCGATGCCCTGCAAAAATCACTCGATCTCGGATATTCAATTCTTGCGCCAGCGCTTCAAGCTTCATCCGGTCAGGCCCTTCCCCAACCAGCACAAACAGAGCCTCCGGGAAATCAATCAGGACTCTTCGAGCGGCCCGCAGGAAATATTCACATCCTTTTTGTGGCGTAAGGCGACCTACCAGGCCAATCAGCATTTTGGGCCGTTGCGGCATTTCGTTTCGCAGGGTGGGTCGAGCCTGAGCGAAAGGAGAAAGATCAATCCCATTGTCAATTGTTGTAATCCTGGCAGAAGGCACTCCCGACCGCCGCAGCGATCTCGCGACCGCCTCTGAGACGGCCGCAATCCTGCCGAACCGCCTCACAACCAGCCGGTCGAGAAGATGGTATAGCCTCAGAGCGAGGCCACGATCAGGCCAGTCCAGATGATAGGTGGCGACAAGCGGCACGCCCTCGCCTCGGGCTGCCAGATATCCATAGAAATTGGCCTTGTATCCATGGGTATGAACCAAGTCAATGGAATGAATTCGCAGGGAATGACGGATCGCATCCACGGCGCTGCGATCGACCTTGCCATCACAAGAAATAATTTCAACTTTTAGACTTACAAGCTTTGCCGCCTCCGCAATCTCAGTATGCGGGCAGTGCGAGTTGCGGAATACCCCGATAACGCTCTCATGCCCTAACGAGGCGAGCGACCTCGCCAGGCACAGCAGCATGGTCTCGGCGCCGTATTTCCCTTCACTGCTGATCAGTTGAAGAATTTTCACATGGCACTCCAGCGCAGACGGAACGCGGGGAATCGCTGACACCGAATCCATTCATGGTTTCCTCTGGGCGCTCCCACCCCGCCAGCCGACACCAGAGCCGGTGATAGAGACGATCGCCCACAAGCCTTCGGAGAAGTTCCTTCGCGCAATACTGAGCCCTGGAGAAACCGAAACCTCTGCCATCCTCAGCCAACCATCGCGCGAATCCCTCGACGCTGAGATCACGCTGTATCGTAAGCCGGCCGCGCAGTTCAATCCCATCTTGCTTTCTCGACCGCAGCCATGGATTGGATATATAGAGGAACCGGTATCCAGCCTTCGCGCAGACTCTCAACACGCGCGCGTCCCACCTTCCGCCCGGCGCCGAAAGGGAATCCACCGAAATGCCCAGATGCTCTTCAAGAGCCTGCTTTGAGCGAAGCAACTCATTCTCAAGCTCGGATGGAGAGCAGTGAGTCAGGAACCGGTGCGACCAACCGTGCGACTGCACGCGATGACCTAATGCGACAATCTCTCTCACTTGAGACCACGTCATATAGTCACGACGGTTCTGCGTCCAACCCGCCAGAATAAAGAACACGCCTTTGAGACCGTGCTCTTCAAGCAGCGGAAGCGCGTGCTGATAGGCCGAGAGATGCCCATCATCAAAAGTGATCAGTGGCGCGGGCATGCCTCTTCCGGCCGCCCTTTGGAAACCTGCGACGTACTTCAGTTGCTCTCTCAATTTGAGCCGAGTAAGGCCATAGCGGTAGCCTGATTCTTCGGCCTCAATCTCGTGATAGGCAAGGATCATACTTTAGAGCATCCGGCTCCGGAGCAATCAGCGGCTTTCACGGGCCTCGCCCTTCCATGCGGCATCCCGTTACAGATAAAACGAACATCGGGCGTGACAATCATCCATCTCATGCCACCTGCGTGGCTGCAATGCGAGCCTCTCCAGAGGATTTGCTCTTCCAGGTGGCCGCCGCGATGTCTTCAAAAAGCGCCGACTCCGACTCATGGTCGAGATACAGCCGCTGCCAGAGCTCGATCATGAGCAAAGCCCAAATCTTCAACGTATTGTCGCGTGTGCCCTGCATGTGATCCTGAATCAATCGGCTTACGGCATCCGGGCGAAAAATGCCGCGACGCTCGACGACCTTTGAGGCTAGAAGGGTAGCCACCAACGGCCTCAATTCCCGATTGATCCACCGGGAGGCCGGAGGGTTAAAGCCCATCTTCTTTCTTTGCAGGATTTCCGCTGGAAGAATGCCCTTCATCGCCCGCTTGACGATCCACTTGGTCTCAAGCCCGCGAACTTTCATCGATCCAGGCAACTGAAACGCAAATTCAATCAGCCTCTGATCCGCAAACGGACAGCGGACTTCGAGCGAATGCGCCATCGACATCCGGTCAGAATATTCGAGGCAATTGCAGGCCAGGAACGAGGCAAGATCAACGTACCCCAGCCGGTTTGTCGGATCAAGTTCGGCGCCCCGACGAAAAAGGCTGCGCAAAAACGTGCCTGAATCGCAACCCGCCGTTTCTCGCGCGAAATACGGAGTATAAAGGGTTTGTTTTTCAGCCTCAGAAAAATAGCCGACCCAATGCAAATACATCTCCTCTTCGGGTTGCCATCCATATTCCGCAAACTCGCGGAGACGCCTGAAGCCGTGACGTCCGTTCGTGTCCTCCCGGATCAAAGCTGAGAGGCGCGGGGCCAGACTCCTAGTTACGAAGGATGGCAGCTTTCGGTAATGCCGGGCCAGCAGCGCGCCGGTGTAACGCACATAGCCTCCAAAGACTTCGTCCCCTCCGTCTCCGGACAAGGCAACCGTCACGTGCTGGCGCATCAGTTCCGCCAGGATCGATTCCAGGACAGCGGTGGGATTCCCAAAGGGTTCATCGAAATGGCGAACCACCTTAGTCAGATGCCTCACACAGTCGGCGTCCGCTTGAAGAACGTGGTGGCAGGTGTGAAACTTTTCGGCCACCAGCTTCGCAGCCGGCAATTCATCATAAAATTTACTATCGGGAAAGCTGATGCTGAACGTTTGAACCGGGCTCTGACTGCGTTGAGAGGCAAACGCCGTGATCGTGCTGGAATCGATTCCGCCGCTCAGGAATACGCCAATAGGGACATCGCTCACCAGACGGATTCGCACCGCCTCATCGATGAGCGAGCGCACACGGTCGATAGCTTCCGATTCCGAAAACCGCGCGGACGAACCGGGCGACTTGAGAGGATCCCAGAAAGTCGAAGCTCGCTGCTTCAGCGAACCATCCGGCAGCACCTGGATCGATAAGCTGGTGGCAGGCGGCAGCTTTGAGATTCCCCGAAATGCCGTCTTGGGCGGTGGAAAGTAAAGATAAGTTAAATAGTCATGAAGAGCGTCCGTATCCAAGCTGGCCTGAACTGTGCCAGTCTCGAGAATGGCCTTAATTTCAGAGGCAAAGATCAAACGACGTCCATCGCAAGAGTAGAAGAGTGGCTTTTTGCCGACGCCATCACGGGCAAGAAACAAGCGCTTATGGCGGCTGTCCCAGATGGCGAATGCGAACATGCCCCGAAGCCGCTTCACAACCTCTTCGCCCCACTCCTCGTAGCCATGAATAATCGCTTCGGTGTCCGTTTTCGAATGGAAAATGTGGCCGCTCGCTCTGAGATCGGAACGAAGCTCCTGAAAGTTGTATATCTCGCCGTTAAAGACGATCCAGACAGTCGAATCCTCGTTCGACATCGGCTGATGACCCGCCGGCGAGAGATCGATCACGGCCAGACGGCGGTGACTCAACGTCACATATTGAGGCGTTCCGGAAACGGCAAAAGTGCAGGAACCCGAGTCGTCCGGACCGCGATGACGAATCGCAGCGCTATGGTCTGCCGCCGGAGGCGAGAGACTAATTTGTCCGAAAATGCCGCACATGAGGTTTGGAACTAAAAGCGAATGCGTGGCTCGCAGCTAAAGATGGAAAGCATTCCGGCCTAACCTGAGATTTGTAATCCGATTGGCGCAATCCTCCTGTAGTGGCTTACTGCAAAGCAGCCGCAAAGGGCGGACAGAGTATCGCGTGATCGTTCTCCTGCTTTTCCTTCTGCTGCTTCTCGATCCGCAATAATTCGCAGAAGGGCAGAAACGAGCGACTTTGCAGCAGTAATGACAGGCGTGACTGCATAGAATCCAGATGCGTGTAATGACGCAGGCGAGACTTAAGCTTTTCACGGATGCGAGGTTGGCCGGGATCCAGCTCCCAGGGGTGGAAATAGACCACGAGAGGGTGTGGGCGCTTCTTCTCAGCCTGCCGGAACATCCATAAGGTATAGAAGACCGGAAACACGCGCAGATAGCCTCCCCCGGCTCCGGGAAGGTTCAAGCCGGCAATGCGAATCGTTGCCGGAGGAAATTCCCGAAGTTTTAAACCGCTTCGGGATACATAAATATATGGGAGTCGTTGGGCATCAGGATCGCCGTACAAGTCGTGCTTGATCGGGAAGATGCTTGAATCATAGACAAACCCCTCCTCAGCTAAAATATCGAGCGCCCACAGGCAATTCTTCGTAATCGACCAGGTGGGCGCTCGATAGCCGATGATGCGAACTCCCGCAGCCTGCTCGATCACGTCTTTCGCCTCCCGCGTATCCTCCCTGAACTGGCTGGGCGTCAAGCTGTAAACCGGCCTATGCCAATAGCTGTGGCAGGCCAGTTCGTGTCCGCGAGCTTCAACTTCACGCACCAGCGACGGGAAGCGCTGAGCGATCCACCCGACAAAGAAGAACGTAGCCTTGGTGGAATATCGGTCGAGCAGGTCTAAAGCCCGGTACGTATTGGCTACGACTCTGGAAGGCCAGTTATCCCATGACTTGCGGTCAATCGTATCCGAAAACGCCTCGACCTGATAATAGTCCTCCACATCAACGCTGATAACATGGGCCATGGGTTTAAGCGCCGCAGGCTCTGTCCCAACACAAAATCCATTCGGTTGATCTATAGAAAGATGCATGCTTGGTGTGCGTCTTAAATTTGAAAATTAAAGCCGCTTATTTCAGCTTCCTGCTGCCGATATCGTTGGGATTTGCGCCGCTTCCGTTACAGGTTGAAGAGCATTCGCGCTCAAAGGCGAATCCTGCTCCGCTCTTTTCACGCGGGCAAGCACCCGATCCGCCGCCTGACGGCCAATGCGAACCATTTCATTGTTATTCAGGGTTGAGTTGATAATTTGAGTGGTGTTGGCAAGCAAGACTCCCTTCACGCCGGTCTCCATGGAAGGGGCCAAGTATGAGTAATGGAGCACGGGCAAGGGTTGCACCCATCGCTCTCGAAAGACAAAGCGCCTTTCAATTTCGCAGTCTTTCAAGTCGGGAAACACCTTCCGAAGACCTGCGCGAAACAGGTTCCAGATATGTTCATCATCCGAGGCGAAAAGAGGATCATTCGGAGCCGTGTATTTGGGAAGGTAGACCAGGTGATAGCCACGAGTCTCATCGAGCGAAATTAAGTTGGTCATTTCAATGATGCCGGTAAACGGCAAGCTTTCATCCGTAAGATTCGTCACATAATAAGGCGATAGCCTGCGCTTAAGCACCAGGGCAAGACAGACAACTCCCAAATACTTTACCCTCCTGAGGTTTTCCCCGTATTCTTCCGGCAAGCCCGCAACGATGGACGAAAAAGGACCGCTGGGGATGGTGGAAATCACGCTGTCAAATCTGATTTTCTGGCTCGCCATTGCGCATTCCACTTCGCCGCCCGGCAGAGCGCAGACTTTCTCAACCGGAACTCCGGTCAGAATCTTGCCTCCCATCTCGACGATTCGTTCCGTCAAGACGGAAAGCGCCTTTTGATAGCCTCCCTGCACATAGCCCAGGCGTTCCTTGTTTCCAGCCTTGCGGTCGCGCGTTGAGAAGAGTCGAAAGATGGTAGCCCAGATAAAAGCCGCTGAGGCCTCTTCCCGGCAGGCGCCCAGCTTGGCCTTCAGCAAGGGTCCCCACATTTTCCGGTAATTATCCTCTCCAAAAACTCGAATCAACCATTCAGCGACCGGCATGCTTTCGAGCTTTCGCGCATTGCGGATGCGTGAGGCGTACAGAATCCCCAGGCCCAATCTAAACTTTTGCCACAACGATAGAGGCGGAAATCTCAAAAAGTCCCGGGTGCTGCTCATCGAATAAAGTCGATCATCCGCAAAGAAACCGACTTTCGTCTCCGTCCAACGGATTTCTTCGGAGAGGCCCAAATCCTCGAGAAGTGTGAGCAAACTCTTATCGGACGTCAGAATGCAATGATAGAATCGATCCCAACGGAAAGGGCCGAAATCATAGGAAGTCGAGAGCCCACCCGGCTGTTGCCGTCCTTCGATGACAGTGACCTGCACCCCAGCCTTAAGCAAATAAAAAGCCGCCGTCAGGCCCGTGATGCCCCCGCCCAGAATGCCTACGCGCAAATCGCACGAGTTGTGATGTCTTTCATTCATAAGCCGATGTTTTACGATCCCTTTTTCTCGTTCAGGCGACGGCAATCAGAATGACGCCGGCGCAAATCACCACCATCGCCAGCCAGCGAGAGGCTGACACCGATTCATTCAGAAGCCATTTTGAAAGCACGGCGACCAGAACGTAACTCGAACTGAGCAGAGGAAAAGCATATGAAATCTCAATGCGCGAGAGCGCAACCAGCCATAAACCGGTTGCAATGACAAACGATATTCCCCACGCCCAAAGCCAGCCAGACCGCAGCAATCCCGCCCACCATGCAAACGAGGGGAGCCTGGAAAAATAGATTCTTCCGCTGACTCCTCGCTTGAGTAAAATCTGCGCGATTCCGCCAATTGCAATGCTTGCCCATAAGGCCGCCATGGAATTCATTCCGTCCCCCCTTCTGACGACCGGTTCATCAAAACCACTCCGCAGACCACCACCAGAATGCCGGCCCAGCGCTTCAGCGGAATGGACTCGTCAAACAGCAGGCGACCACCCAGCGCCACGACAACATAGTTCAGCGCAGTCAACGGGAAGAGATAACTGATTTCGCGTTTCGACACCGCAAAGATCCAGGCCAGCGTGCCTATCCCGTACACACAAAGACCTAGAAACACGGACGGCTGGCCCAGATACGCCAGAAGCCGCAACCAGATTCCCTCGTGCATCGTGGCCGATGCAGCCACATTCAGACCCTCTTTGATCAGAAGATGGCCTGAGGCGGCAAAAACGATGGAGCCTAACAGAGCGACTTCCGCAAGACCAACCCTCAGACCTGCCCGTGGTTTCGAAGGAACCTTCGTTTCGAGCATCACCGGGGCTTCTTGTAACTTTGAAATCGATGGCATAGATGAACCTTGTTTTTGTTTTGCTAGCCTTTGCTCGCTCGTGATTGAGCTTCGTTTTGGAATTTACCGGGAGACGGCTTGGACCATGCCGGAGGAAGGAGGGGAAGCAGAGGTTCCAGCCGCTAAAGAGCCTTAGTGACTAAAACCACGCCTGCTTGGACTTCTCTCACGGCACGGTCCAAGCCGTCTCCGAATATTCCTGAGTAGGCATCGTCACATCGGGAAGCTCTACCACGAGACTTTGCGCAGCAGACAATGCCCTACGCTTGAGCGGAGGCTACCGACACGCGACTCGAATCAGTCATCAATATCCAGCCGATCGTTCCACATCAGAGCGCCCGCCATCCAACGGGGCTGGCGATGAAGGAAGCTCAATTTCCACCACCGAGCGATTTCGGAGCTCATAGCGCAGGCCGCAGGCGCCGCAGCGCACTTCCTGCTCCATATCAATCGAAACCTCCGAAAAGCGGAGCATCGGAAACCCGCAACGGCAAACAATTCCTACCGATTTCGCCGGATGCCCAATGGCCAGATGAAAATCCGGGATGCTCTTGGTGACCAACGATCCCATACCCACCATGGCAAAACGCCCGATGACCAGGTCATTGCCAATCGTTGCGCCCGCCCCGATTGTCGCGCCCTCGCGCACTAAAGTCGGAAGCGTGTGCTCGTCAGGCGCTGAAGATCGCAGCCGCTTCAGATCGCTGGTTGTCGCCCTGGGAAACCGGTCGTTCGTAAAGATCGTTCCAGCGCTGATCATCACCCCGTCTTCAATGGTGACCGCCGCGCAAATATAGACAAAGGCGTTGATCTTCACCCGGTTGCCGATCTTGACGTCATAGGCGATGTAACTTTTCTCGCCGATAATGCACTCCTCCCCAATCGAGGCTGAGCGCCGGATGTGGACATTGTCCCAAATGGAACTGCCTGCGCCAATTTTGACGTTTTCCTCGATCAGGGCGGTTGGATGGATTATCACGCTCATACGCTCGCTCCAACCAGTTGATAGGACTCCACGGCAGGATTCAGGCTGACCATTTCGTTGGCAACCGCTGTCCAATGGTTTTGATGAAGCTCAGCGTAAGCCGCTTCAATGGCCTCCACGGAAGCGAGCGCGTCCTCTGCCGTGATTCGGAGCATCTCTTCCCGCCGGATCGCTTTGGAGAAGTTCTCAATCTGGCTGCGGAAAGCCTGAACCTTGTT
>Ga0070737_10005258_pt1 | contig 12464 bp, 11 predicted proteins | sample Coa_R1_10_FD_66438 | JGI IMG/M metagenome (GOLD analysis project Ga0070737, IMG submission 66438) | Surface soil microbial communities from Centralia Pennsylvania, which are recovering from an underground coalmine fire - Coalmine... | ecosystem: Environmental > Terrestrial > Soil > Unclassified... | reverse complement strand
TATCCTCATAGCTACGAAGAGTTGCCGAGCGGACATAACTGGGCCACCTGGGAGCAAGGGCTGGAGCCAGGCCTCAAGTACCTGTTCGGTTTGCCTGATTAAGCCTTGGTCATACGAGTACTAGCATTCGCTCGCGACACCTAAAGGCGGCTTCCTGCCGAAATAACTTGACACTTTTTTGTTTCCAGTCCACAAATCAAAAGGCAAAATCGATCAAGTTATTTCGGTGAGCCTCCTTAGCAGCGGAAGCTCTTTAAAAACTGATAGATACTTTCATTCAATAAATATGCTTTTCCACGTATTTTTCTTATCTTTTCTATTATCAAAATATGTCTTGCTCTTTGCTTCGTTCTCTTGCTGCTCTTTTAATCGCTTATTCCCCTTGGGATTCACACCGGTAAGCTCATTAATATATGAGGCACCGCCAAGTTCGACCAGATCATAGACAAAGAACCCCACTGAAACCACACTTGCTGCTATGGGGAAGTAGAGAAATGCTTCTCCAAAAGGTTGAAGTTGGGAAACGAGTATTAATAATGATGTAGCAAAAACGACTGCCTGCATTTTCCTCATGTTAACAACGCTTCTATATATAAACTTTTTTTCTTCATAATAAGCACGTAGTCTGATTAAAAATAGGAATACTGCTATGAATACCAGACCACATATCCACGCGAAAAGGCTATACGGCAAGGGTAAAAGACTGCTATGTAGTAGATGAGAGAGGATTATTCCAGCGAGCAACCAATCAATTGTGAGGCTACAGAAGATAATAACTATCTTTGATATCTGTGTTTTTAGGTCATTTCCCGACAGTAACATTGTTAGATAAGTGGAACCACTTATCTTCAGGAGTTTTCTAGGAAATATCCACGGCGTCATGTATCCAATGGTTAGCCAATAAAGGATATAAACCAATGCACATACTAATAATCTCGTTCCACGTATCATGATTTTTATAGAACTAACATGCTGATACTTCTCTTTGTCCGCTGCTTCTTCTTTCTGGGTTAATTCACACTCCTTGCCTTCAGCCAGAGATGCCTGCTTCCTCGGAATGGAGGGGTTGGGAAAGAAAGGAATGTCAGCCACATCACCACCGTCTGTCTGATCAAGCGAGATCACAGCAGGAAAAGGGACATTTTCAACTCTCTTTTCTTCCTGGAGCATATGGAGTTCGTCTTGGATTAACAGGGTGAGATTGCGGAAGGATAGAGGGCGATTATGGTCATGATCTCCGTACCTGAGCGCCTCCACTAAGGCGTAAGAGAATGCGGTATTGCTTCCATCACGGAAGCGCAGGGAAGGGGTATCCTGATTAGAAGAATAGAGGAGCGCCGATCCGTGTGCGGGGAAACGGCGGAAGGCAGCCCTTGTCTTCCCCTTGGCGGTATCATCTGTCGCTCCCTGAAAATAACGATAAGCGGCTCCGGCAAAGCAACAGTCCAGCACGAGATACCTACGGGTAAAACTTACCTCCTTTTGCAGTACCTCGGCTAGCTCGTCAACGCGGAGGCCTGTTGTTTTTAGACTAGAGTCTACCGCCCGCCGAGGCAGAAGGCAAAACTCATAAGACGCATCATCGGCAAATCCACCATGTCCGACGAAGTAGATGAGGACATCGCGCACTGCTTGGCCTGTTGCGAGCAGTGCCTCTCTTCGCTCTTTGAGGAAAAATCTTAGTGCGTCCAATTGGTCAGCAGCGCTCATGTCCTTGTCGAAGAGATCCAAAATGTTCTCCTCTGGCAGGCCAAACCCCCTAGAATCGCGCAGATAGCTTTTGAACCCGTGCTTGGCAAACACATAGGCCCCTGACTCAACGAGATCAGGGGAATCAGGCCACGCACTGGCTCCAAGCAGAACCACCAGCGTTGTAGGAGCAGTGACAGTAAGCGAAAGAGCGGAGGTACTCATTCATCGATCTCCTTTTGTTCTGCGCTTTGGATCAGGAACAGTTCAAGCAGGTGTGCAGCCTCTTTGTGCGTAATACCCTCTGCCACTACCTTTTTCTCCCCTTTCTCGGAAGTCATGATGGACAATGAAGCATTGCGACGCTTTTGCAGCCAATTGCCAATAGCGTTCACTGCTGCCACAATAGCAGGTGTTCCCAGAATCAGCACGAGAGTCGAACCCAGATCTTGAGTGAACGAATTCTTTCGCTGCCGCTGCACAGAAATCTCTGTAAGAGGCTCTTTAGGGAGGGAGATACGTAGCAAAGCGTTCTGTAGTTCTGCTGCGTACTGATTCGCCTCAGCTTCTGAGATCCCCTCGAAGGAGAGGAGGTAAGTTCGTTTTTGTGTTTGTCTCTCTTCAAAATCTGATTGACTTTTTTCGGTGTCAGTCATCGCGGTTCATCCTCAAAAATCTATTCGTAATTGTTCCATAGCAGCCATACGATCTACGGAAGTAGGCGAAGCTTGGCGTACGGTCTTGAGCGTCCCTTGTTGGACCGGGCGCAGCCGCAGGCACAACGCGTAGAGCCGGGCCGAGTTGATCGGTGTGGAGGGCATTGTCATGCGTGTTATATCCTCTCTACTGCCAGCGCATAGCCAGATGGGTTACTTGAGGGGCGAGTCAATCATTTCCATTCGTCCATATCCACTGGAGGTTTTCGCACCGATGCCGAAGTGTTCCAGCGCTTCCGCGAGAATCTGAAACGTCATGTCGATCCAGCGTGTTTGACCCTGGAAAGCAGGGGCGGCCAGGGCGAGCAGATAGGTTCCGGTGGCGCTGAGAAACGACACCGGGTTCGGATCGTCGGTATCAGATGGTGCATCACCGCCCTGATAGTACTTCGGATGATGGACGGTGATGACATCCGGGTGGAGGGCCTTTCTACCAAATCCTGTGCCGGGCAGATACCATGCATCAAAGAAGGTGAGGTAGCCAGCATCATCTGTATCGCCAAACACGATGGTATGAAACTTCCCACCCTTTTGCCAGTCTTCGCTCAGCCTCTGGTGGGCATAGTTGGCAGCCAAGCCTTTGAGGGCACTTCCGGGGATATACGGAACCCCATAGGTGCGGTGCAGGCAGATGGACGTTTCGAGAACACTTTCGTTCCCCAGCCCGACAATCATGCGCCCTTTCACCCTTGCCTGGCGCGTTTGGGCTTGATAGTCATCCACCAGGAGCTTTTCCCAGCGAGCAAAGGCAGCACCGTAGACACCGGGTTCAGGAATATATTCCACCACCTCTTTCATCACCTCCAGGCGACTCCCGTCACGATCCTGATCCTGAAGATACTTATTTAACCATAAGCCCGCGTTTGCTTCCCGCCTGGGTGCTCCCGTGCCGAAAAGTATTCTTCGGATTTCACGCTGATCAATCATGATGCGTTACCTTCCCGTTTCCTTCTCGCTCGCCTCAACTTCCAGAACAGACTGCGCAAAGCGCTTATACCACAGCAACGCGGCCAACGTATGGCGCGATAGGAGCAGATAGGTTTTCAGGTTTGCGCCGCGCACTGCTTGCAGAAACGCCTCTCTATCCGGGTGGCCAAGCGTATGCGCCAGGTCTCGCAACAGACATCGATGGATGTCTTCACGCGTATTGACAAATTCCAGCGCCTGGAGCAGGCCCGCGGTGTGAATCAGGATAGGAAGTTTATGCGCCATTGCTCCGTATTTTTTATACTCAGACTCCTGCTCTTGTTTGACGGCAAGAACCTGTGTGAGAACAGAGTTGGCATACTGCTGGTCAAGCGTTTGCATCAGTCTCAGACTCCTTTCCTGGCTTCTGCGATACCTCGGTCCCTTTAACGAGCAGCAGCCGACAGAGACCGCGCCCGACCGTGGCTTTCCCCCCAAACTGGAGGGTTCTGCCCGTGGCCTGTGCCAGAATCTCAAACACGCGTTCAGCTTTGATGCCCGCCGCGGTGGTCGGCGTCGCAAGGGCGATCCCGGAGAGTATCGTTTCCGCAGGCAGCGCTTCTTCGTACCAGAGTCCACTCTCCTCGACCGTCTTAGCCTCCGTTTTGAGCTTAATCCGCGCGATGATTTCTGTCGCTGTCTCCAGCAAAAAGCTGAGCACGTCATCGTGAACGATACAGAAACGCTCTTTGAGCATCCCTTGCCAGTACCGATCGCCAGGAAAGACTTGCTCGGCAATCCACTCCGCCCAGGCTTCGGCAATGCCGCTCTCACCGGTCTGGATATGCTCCAGTTTGAGATCCTCCAGATAGACACTGGTGTCGACGACGACCTTGCTCGTTGCGCCTGTGACGACACTGCTTGTTTCCCCCTGCAGATGAGGAATCTCCTTTTGAGCCTCCAGTTTGGGGGGAAGGGCGAACCGCGCGTCTTTCATGTCGCGAGCAAAGCGTCCCAGAATATAGGGCGACGTCACCCAGGCGAACGTTCCGGCCAGACTGCGAACCGGAAGCAAGAGTAAACGTTGATCGGAGAACTGCACAGAACTGGCGTGATTATTGTCAGCCTGAACCTCTGTGGCTTCAGGACCGAAGACCTGCCTGCATTCCAGTGACCCTGGATCAAATTGCGCGCGCAGGGTTCCTTTGAGAGACGAACCAGGGAGGTATGGCAACCCGGTCGCTTTTTCCCGCGCGATCGGCAGATCGATCACCCCGGCTCCCTGGCCCGTGCCAGGATGCAATGGGGAGAGCGCATGAAGGAAGGTGAGTCGAGCAGTCATCGTTTTCTCTTTACCTCCGTAGATCATTCAAAAACGCCTGTAAGACGTCCGTTTCACCATCGAGACAATCATCGTCGAGTTCGGAGAGCAGGGCCAGATCGTTCTGGTCAAGTTGGGCATTGAGTCCCGTTTTCACAAGCTGTTCTCCTTCTTTGAGGACAAGTGGGGGGAGCCGAGAGCCTTTCAGCATGGCGGCCAATCCGGTGGAAGATCCATCGGCACAGGCAAGTGGTCGTAAGATGAGCGGGCTTGCCAGACGTTCGTTCCCTTGCTTTTCTCCCTGGAGGGTCATATCTGGCGGATCACCCCTTTCAGCATCTTTGAAGTGAAAGATAATCGGCAAGCCAAAAGCGGCCCGTGGAAATCGTTCCGGGTGACCGAGTTTATCATAGTATCCATAGCCCACAATATCCCTAATCGCTTCTGCCTCTGGCCAGTTGCTTCGCCCTCGATGGTTGGCTTTCGGTCTGGATTGGCGAAACGCAGCATAATGTTCGATCAGTCGGTACCAGGAAACAGCTATTTCTGCTTCAGCTTTGGTGGGAACATAGGAGAGGGCCTGCTCCAGATGGGGAACATCTTTAGGCCAAGGGCCAGCAGCCACATATGCCCGCAGGTTCCTGCCGAACCAGTTTTTCACCTCTGCGAGCTGATTGGATGTGGGAAGATTCTTGTTTTCTGTCTCTGTCTCGTTCTCTCCGACCTTCAGCAAGCGGAGCGCGCCAAAGCCTCGCCGCGTTCGTGCGCCTATGCCGCCAAAGGTTTCCCAGGCCCACAAAGCCGCCTCCACTTCCTGGCGAACATTCAGGCGCACTGTTCTGGCCGCTTGGCCTGTTTCTTCATCGCTGTCTTCCACTACGATCTCTTTCTCCTCAGCTGAAAAAGTCAGGGTGAGACGAAAAGAGACACCCTGGCGCACCGTATGCAGGTGAATGCCTGCCTTTTTTAATGCCTCTTCTAGATGGCCGGGCAAGGCCGTTCTATCACCTAATGCACTCCATTCAGGACCAAATCTCTGGCGGAGAAAGGTATTTCCCCTGTTTAAAACAGTTCTTTCCAGATTGAGCGGAAAAACGACGTACGGGTGCAAGCCTGTATGCTCATCAAAAACAGTCTCCAGCGTGACCTTTCCCCTATTGTTCACTTTTTTCTGAAAAAGAAATGGCTTCCTCTCTCTTCCTGGACTGAGCACCTCGATGGTGATCTGAATCGCTGCATGCTGGTTCGGCGCCTCTGATTGACCGGCGACGGTGGCTGCTCCCCAGAGAGCGCCTTCGGCCCGTCTCATCTTTTTGCTATCACCCTCAAACGCGGGGTTGCCACCACGGGTGGCGCGCCACCAGAAGCGCAGGAGACCGCGAATTTCCGAGCCTCGCACAGGTGTCAAGGGATCGAATTCGCCAGGAGTGACGCCGCCGCCGTAGAGGGGTGTGATCAGCTCGTATGTGCGAGTCTGCACAACCAGGTCAAGAGGCCGGTGTGTCAACGTCTCTGGCGACTCAAGATCAGGGCGTTTTCTCATTGCATTTCTCCTCTCTCCAGAGGAACAGCCTGGCCGGACCAGGTACCCAGTACTGCCAGGCCAAAGCCATCGGTTCGATCCTCTCCCCTGTCGCTGATGCAGTGCATCCAGGTGTCGCGTACCCACTGCCTGATGGCCGCCTCTTCGCCTTGCAGCGAAAGGAAGAGGACGGTTCCAGCAGCAGCCAGCCGCCGCGAGGGTTTGGGCCTGTTGAGAGCGAGGTCCCAGCCAGAGACAACCTGGGGACGTTGGAGAGCGATGGCTTTCAGTTCGAGCTGAACTCCCTTTTTTGCCGTGTCGTCTCGCAACCAGGTTGGAGCATAGCCGCGCGCAAAACAGGCAGGAGTGAGGAGGAGAAGCCGACAGTGTCCAGTGGCAACAATAGCATCCTCCAATTCCTGGGAGCAGGCAGGCAAGCGCGCCTGACTTTTGCGCCAGACAACCAGACGCCGCTCTCCACCAAAGCCGGCCAGCCCCTCTTTGATCTGGCGCTCCGTGGCAACCGCGATCGCCAGGCGCAGGCGCTGGTTGCCGGGATCGAGGGCTGTGAACGCTAAGCCAGCAGTTTCAAAAAGCATCCCATCTCTGGCAATGTCTTTCCCGGCCTCGATACTGACATGCATCCGGTGATCGTAGACAAGATGACGCAGTCCCAGTCTGGCCGGGGAAAGCTCGCGCTGCGCCAGTTGTCGCATCAGCAGAGAGGGATTCAGCAGCCAGGTGTGAAAGTGCTTCCAGTACCAGAAGCCGGGCGCCCCTTGCAGCGGTTTCTGTTGATCGGTCACATGTGGTAGCCCAACCAGCAGCGGCACATCCGTCTCCAAATCCGTCTGGGCTCCCGGGGGAAGCTGCAAGGGAACCAGTTGCTCCAGGCGGGGAGCTGTTCCGCCCGTTACCGCCGTCTCTGAGAGGAACAGCGCATCGTGCGGTGCTGCCAGCAGCCACTGGTCGTCATCGATCTCATTGCTCTCCTCCGCCAGTTGGACCAGGAGTGGACCGTAAATCTGGATGCTTTTTAAATCTTGAAGTTCTTGCGCATACCGGTCCTTCTCTGTAAAAGGAAACAGGCCATCGTCATCGACTCCCGCACGCGCACGCACGCCACCGGCGATTGTCGAGGGGAAGGGAAACGGCAGTGAGATGGCTCGCGCTCCCGGATCGGAGCCAAAGGGACGCCCATCGCGCACAAGCAGGGGATCGCGTGGTTCCATAAGCCAGACCGTCATCGTGCTGGTCATACGCGGCTCCTCTCCTTTTCTGGCTCGGCGATCCTTTGCGCTTTCGCCAGAAGCTGTGCAATAAGCAATTCGTGAATGAAATCGCCAATGGATACAGGCTGAATCTGCGCTACATCAGGATGGGGATCTTGCTCCAGACCGAGCCGTGCTTTGAACGTGCGCTCGATTTCCTGCGCCTGGCGCTGAGGAAACTTGCCAGGTGGAACATATAATTTGCGCTTGAGAATACGCAGCGCATCCCACTGGAGAACGTCCGCGAACTGCTGGCCAGCCTGACTCCGCGCCTCGTCCGCTTCTTCATCGAGCGGAATACCAAGACGCAGAGCCAGATCACGGAGTTCATAGGCTGTCCCGGTGGGAATACTGGCGTCCCGACAAAATGTGATCAGCCGCGGCATGCTTTGCTCCAGATCTTCCCAGTGGCCCACCATCTGGTAGTCCTCGCCGCTGCGTTTGCTCAGGGTCATGCCCAGCGCATTCTTCCCCCATTTCTTCGCACGCTGCTCGGCGGTATACGCGAGTTGCCTGACCCGGTGCAACGCTTCCAGGTGATGGGCAATGGCTACCCCGGCAGAGAGGGTGGGTTTACGCCCTCGGTGATCCTCGAAGTCTTGCATGATCGTCTTGAAGGCGCGGGCCAGTTCGCAGGCACATGCCAGGACCGTATCCAGCGGCAACAACGCCATCACATCGTCGCCTCCAGAGTACACAAGCACGCCTCGATGCTTCTTCTCCACGATCACCCGCGCCTGGGTCGCGAAGCCCGCCAGCTGGTGGGAAAGTGCGCGATGACGTGTCGGCCCCTGAGCTGCTTGCGCATTGATGATCTCCCCCATCCCATCGCCATCCGCTTGCAAAAAGGCATAATACGGATCAGGTCGTGCGGTGCCAATGCCTTGAGCACGGCACTGGGTATCGAGCACCTGATAAAACGTTTGTAATGCCTGCTTTACCTCCTGCAGGCGAAGGCTCTTGCTGGTGTCTTCGCCGGGAACATAGAGCACGTCCACCAGGCGGCTTTCCAGCAGCAGCGACCCGTCGTAGTTTTGCAGCACCGGGTGAACGAGAGGGGTCCGCTCCAGTTGAGGGGAAAAGGCTCGCCGCTGGACTTCCCCGATATAGTCAGCCCAGGCTTGCTGCACCCTGGAAAGATATGGAGGTTTGAGATGCCGCAACCGTTGCAGAAAAGGCAAAGTTGCAATATGAGAGGTACTCGGAAAATGCTCCCCATAGGCGGTTACTCCCCGGCGCTTGAGCAGATCGACAGCCGAGAGGCGTTCCGCGGGACCGGCGCCATAGTGTTCATAGAGGTCACGAATCTTCTGTGCCTTTCTCTCAGGCGAATCACGCCGATCGGGATACTCCGTCTCCGGAATAATGCTTTCCAATTGCCCCCCAATCGATGACTTGGGTACAGCATCGCCCCAGGTAACCTGGGAAAACGTGCGCGTGTTCTTACGGGCGGCCATGAGCGTTTCCAGCAGTGTGCGCGTCTGTTGATATTGCCCTTGCCGAAAAGGGAGCGCCGTCCAGGAGCATTCCAGGAGATTTTCGATCTGCTTATCGGCAGCATCTGGGCGCTTTCCATCAGGGAAAGCAATGGTTTCGAAAGCACGCTCTCGAATGCGACGGAGCCGGGTCATCACAGCTTCGCGTACGTCCTTGCCTAATGTTTGCGGGTCCTGTTGGATCAGCGCAATAAGCTTATTGGCAACGAGGAAATCCCGACGATAGGGGTCGAGCATGTCAATACTGGCGGGAGCAGGGAAGATCAGGCTCTCCAGCCCGTTCTGATCGACAATCGCGCGGGCTGCGGCCCTGGAGAGTTCACTCAAGAACCACGAGCCAAAGGCCAGGTCACGCGTCCTGCGAGCGCTGGCGATAAAGTCCTGAACCGGTCCGATACTCACCAGAAACAAATAGTCCATCGAGGCACTCCTCTCACACACATCAGAACGATCTGCCACCAGGACGTGTCCAGGGTTGCTTCAGCCTTTTCGTGTGCTTTTCTCGCCACTCTATCGAACGAAAAGTCTGTAAGTGTCGATACTATACCATAGAGCAAAAGAAAAAGATACAGTATAGCCAAAAATGTAGCGTATCTTTCTCTAAGGGTCGAGATTTCGTAGCACCTGCGAGGCTGTTCTGCAAAACCGACCTCTGACAAACCCATACTCTACCGCAAAAAAATGCTAGACGCCAGATGGAACACAGAAAAAATGCTTGGAACAGGTGAATCGCGTTCGCTGCTGCCTTCCTTGCATATTCTTTCGGAGGAAAAGAACTCCTCATTGAGGCAGATTTGCATTGATGATGGACAAACTCAGAAAATCAATGACGACCCATACTTGTCTTCTTCAGATCTTATGATATACTTGCATGCATTACGATCTCTCTTGAGCGGGGTATATCCCTGGCGCACGCTCTGAGCGGGCAAGCGTCCCATTTTCTCAATCGCGTCGAATATCTTATAGCAGGCTCCCGCGAAGCCATGAATCATTCGGAGAGGTTTTCTTATGATTGATTGGATTGATTGGATAAGTAGAGGTACGACCGTCCTTGTTATAGTGACCGCGATCTATGGTTTCTATGCCTGGGGGAAAGGGATACTTCCTGCGGTAATCAGGCTGGGAAACGGCCTGTCGAAAAGAAAAATTGCCATTTTTGCCAAAGGGGACGAGTTGAGAAGCCTGGAGGAGTTGTTGTTGAGTTCAAAGCTATTCAACAAAAAGAATATAACAGGTATTTCTTCCGTGAGAGATTTAGAGAGCACCGAACAGGCAACCCTGTTTTTGGTTTCCTGGCTTGATTGGCAAGACCACATGACAGAAGTCTGGCACGCGAAAAAAGGCTCGACTGTGCTTATCGTGTATGCCCCGCCGAGATCTATTCCGGAAGACAAAATGAAAGAACTTGATGGGAAACGAAATGTGATTGTCGTCAATTTCCGTGGGCGACTGCTCAACGATATCCTGGTCAGTTTGATGACGACGGGGTATCAATAGCTAACACGTCAGGATGTTTTCAGGAGGCGCTTCTCTATCTCTTCTGCTTTTTCAATCTTTCCTACCGTTCTTAGGAAGGTCGCATACTGCTCCACCGCAGAGCGAACTGCCGGATGATTTGGGCCAAGCGATTGCTCCAGACTGCTGAGGCTCCTCTCGTAATAGTCCTTGCCTTCTCGTGTCGTCTGAATCAATTTCCGGTACATACACAGGTTTGGTGAATCGTACAATGTTCAGCTTAGAATACTCCTGAAGAAATGGCAAACAAAGCAGGTACATATTTGTGAGTTCATTTGCTGATTAGCATCTTTCACCAAATCTGTGTATGTACCGGAAATTTTGTCCTAGTGTCCAAGATGGGGGCAATGTTTCATGTTTGCGGGCCTGACTTGCTCACTTCGTAGGGCATTTACCACCTAACTCACCGGCGTCGGATTTGCTTATCCAGAACTCACGATATTATAGATACGTGCTCAACGCTGATCGAAACATCTATGTATAGGCTCCCTCATCTGGTTAGGCAAGACTCGCAGCCGGGATGCACCGCTTCTGACAGGCCAGTTCTGTGATTTTGCGCAACATAGAGGAAGCAGGCATCTGCTGGCGAATATACTGCATGTTCGCGACAATAAAGAGCTTGTGCCTCGCGCGCGTGACGGCGACGTTCAGCAAGCGCATGGACTCGGATCCCCAGCCTTCCCTCAAAAACGGTGCGATAACCAGGCCTGGCGACTCCACGATGTCGAAGATCAGGACGTCGAACTCGAGCCCCTGGTAGGCATGCACGGTGCCAACCCGACAATACACTTCCAGGTCCGTCCCCTGGGTCTGCTCTTTGATAAAGTCGCACTGAGCCGTATAGGGTGTCACTATGCCGATATACTCAGGCTTGCGGCGCTCTTCAGGGAGGTCGGCGAGGACCTGTTTTGCCAGGGCGATAGCAATTCCGGCATGATACTCGTTATAGCGGGATCGGCCGGTTTTCTTCGGCTGCTGGGCCACAGCGAGTGGCTCGCCGCCCGTATTGTAGAGCACTACGGGGAACTCAGGCTCCTGTCTGAAGGCAGGCCTCCATGTTTTCAGGTCGCGATCCTTGAGGAGTCCTTTGTAGACGGATTGGCGCACCAGGTCACAGATGTCGGTATGCATGCGGCTCTGGTACGGCAAGAGCACGCTATGATGCGTGCCCGCGCCCGCCTCGTCGAGCGTGTAGTGGCCGTGCGTGTACACATCCACGCCTAGCCAGTGCCGAACCAGCTTCTCTTTACTAGAGAACTTACAGACGGGCGCAAGCTGCAGCGGATCCCCAATGACGACGAAGTGATGTTTGGCCCGGTTGCCCGCCACGATCACCGTCGGCGGGGGAGCCATCGATCCCTCGTCCACGATCACAACATCCCATTCCTGATTCAAAAGGTGCGGGTTGAGGTAGAGACTGGTCAGCGTGGCCGCGACGACCTGCGCCTCCTGGACCACCTTGCGGGCCGCCTCGCGTTTAGCGTCCGCGAGCTGCTGGTCGAGGTGGGCCAGGGCTTCTTCGAGCAAGGCCACTTCCCTCTCCGTAGCAGCAATCGCTTGTTCGATCTCGGCAATGTGTGGGTTGCCAACCTCCAACTGATGCGTGAGATCGGCAATCTGTCTGGTCAGCGCGATTTCCTGCTCCAGCGAGGAGGCCGGACGTGCGTCGCGTTGCTGCTCCCAAGACGCAATAGCCGGTGCCAGGTCGGCCCAGCGCCGCCTGGCCTGTTGATAGATGCTCAGAGCCCGGGACTGTCCTTGCCGCAGCGCATCGATCTGTTGAGCAAGTCGCTGGAGCGGAATTGCCAGCGTCTGGACGCTTTGCTTCAGATCCTTTTCCTGCTCACCTGTCCAGACCTGAATTACACCCCGCATAAACCAGCGTTGCTTGCGCAGGCGCTCAAGCTTCTGTCAACGGCTGCGTTCTTTTGCGCCGGAATAAAATTGACCCCCTCCTCTTTCATTGCTAAAATGACTCATCTCCAAGGTTTTCTGCTCCGTTTGTTCTGGCTCTCGCGTCGTGTGCAG
>Ga0070737_10005255_pt1 | contig 12466 bp, 10 predicted proteins | sample Coa_R1_10_FD_66438 | JGI IMG/M metagenome (GOLD analysis project Ga0070737, IMG submission 66438) | Surface soil microbial communities from Centralia Pennsylvania, which are recovering from an underground coalmine fire - Coalmine... | ecosystem: Environmental > Terrestrial > Soil > Unclassified... | reverse complement strand
CACCTTCGACGAGCTGGTCGGCTACTGCCGGCGGGTGGCGGGCACGGTCGGTCGCCTCTCCCTCGGCATCTACGGCTGCGACGACCCGGCCGTCGCCGCGCCGCTGGCCGACAGCTTGGGCGTCGCCCTGCAGATCACCAACATCCTCCGCGACATCGTCGAGGATCGTGACACGATGCAACGGGTATACCTGCCCAGCGATGACCTCGCCCGCTTCGGCTGCGCCCCCGACCTCACCGGGCCGACCGACGCGGTGGCCGCACTGGTGTCGTGGGAGGCGGCCCGAGCCGTCGACTGGTACCAACGGGGCCTGCCGCTGCTCCCGCTCCTCGACCGCCGGAGCCGGGCCTGCACTGCCGCCATGGCCGGCATCTACCGCCGGCTGCTGTCCATGATCCAGGCCGACCCGGCCGCCGTCCTGCAGGGCCGGCTGTCGCTGCCGGGCCGGGAAAAGGCCGCCGTCGCCGCCCGGGCCCTGGCGCGGGGCACGGTGTAGATGCGCAGCCACGTGCAGCGGACCGGTCACACCCCCCACGTCGTCGTGATCGGCGCCGGCCTGGCCGGGCTCACGGCCGCCCTCGACGCGGCCGACGGCGGCGCCCGGGTGACCCTGCTCGAACGCCGGCGCCGCCTGGGCGGCCTGACCTGGTCGTTCGAGCACGACGGGCGGGCCATCGACAACGGCCAGCACGTCTTCCTGCGCTGCTGCGACGCCTACCTCGGGTTCCTGCGCCGGATCGGCTCCGCCGGCGATGTCGCCCTGCAGCCGAAGCTGGACATCACCGTGCTCCGCTCCCCCGGCCCCGATGGCCGTCCCCGAAGGGGGCGGCTCCGGCGGGGGACGCTGCCCGCGCCGGCCCACCTGGCCCCCACCCTCGCCGGCTACCGGCACCTCGGGGCGGCCGACCGGCTGCGGGTGCCGCTGGCCGCCCTGCCCCTGCGGTCCCTCGACCTGACCGACCCCGCCCTCGACCGGGAGACCTTCGGCGCCTGGCTGGCCCGCCACGGGCAGCGGCCCGGCGCGGTCGAGGCCCTGTGGGACCTCATCACCCTGCCCACCGTCAACCTGCCGGCGGCCGAGGCGTCGGCCGCCATGGGCGCCAAGGTGTTCCAGACCGGGCTCCTGACCGACGCCGCGGCCGCCGATATCGGCTGGTCACGCATCCCGCTGGGAACACTCCACGGGGAAAGGGCGACTCGCGCGCTGGCCGCCTCCGGTGTGGAGGTGCACCTCGGCGCGCGGGCCCGGGCGCTGGCCGAGGAGGCGGCGGGCTGGGTGGTGCGGACCGACGCCGGCGACCTCGAGGCCGACGCGGTGATCGTGGCCGTCCCTCACACCGAGGCCGGCGGGCTGCTGCCGCCCGGGTCGGTGGCCGGCCAGGAGCGCCTGGCCGACCTCGGCACCTCGGCCGTGGTCGACGTCCACGTCCTCTACGACCGCCACGTGACCGACCTGCCGCTCTTCGCCGGTCTCGGCTCGATCGTGCAGTGGGTGTTCGACCGCACGGCCACCTCCGGCCTCGGTCGCTCCGGCCGGGGCGGCCAGTACCTGGCCGTGTCGGTGTCGGGCGCCGACGACCTGGTCGGCCGCCACCCCCAGCAGCTGGCCGACGAGGTCGTGGCCGAACTGGCCCGCCTCCTGCCGGCCGCCCGCCCCGGCCGGGTCACCGACACCCTTGTCACCAAGGAACGCACGGCCACCTTCCGGGCCTCGCCGGGGACGGCCGCCCTGCGCCCGCCGGCCCGCACGGCCCGGCCGGGGCTGGCCGTGGCCGGAGCGTGGACCGATACCGGCTGGCCGGCGACCATGGAAGGCGCGGTGCGCAGCGGCCACGCCGCCGCCCGCTGCGTGCTCGCCGGCCTGGCCAGCACCACCCATCACTCAGTCCTCCCGGAGGAAGTTGCATGACCCCGACCACCGGTGTGCCCGACGTTCTCGAACGCGCCCGGCAGGCCTGCACGCCGGCCATGCAGGCGGCCATCGAGCGCCTGGCCCCCCACGTGCGACGCCTCGCCACCTACCACCTCGGGTGGACCGACGCCGAAGGCCGCCCGAGATCGGCTCCCGGCGGCAAGGGCATCCGGCCGGCCCTCAGCGTGCTGTCGGCCGAGGCGTCGTGGGCGCCGGTCGAGGTGGGCGTGCCCGGCGGCGTGGCCGTCGAGCTGGTCCACAACTACTCGCTCATCCACGACGACATCATCGACGAGGACACCGAACGCCACCACCGGCCGACGGTGTGGTCGCAGTACGGCGTCGGGCCGGCCATCATCGTCGGCGACGCCCTCGAAAACCTGGCCCACCAGGTGCTGCTCGAAGCGTCCGCGGAGACGGGGGCGTCGGCCTCGGCCGCTCTCGCCGCGGCCACGGCCGAGATGATCACCGGCCAGGCCGACGACATCGCCTTCGAGAGCCGACGCAGCGTCGGCGTGGACGAGTGCATGGCCATGTCGGAGGCCAAGACCGGCGCCCTGCTCGGGGCGGCCTCGTCCATGGGCGCCATCCTGGCCGGGGCCCCGCCGGCCACCGTCGGCGCCCTGCGGGACTTCGGCCGCCACCTCGGCCTGGCCTTCCAGGCCGTCGACGACCTGCTCGGCATCTGGGGCGACCCGGCCCGCACCGGCAAGCCGGCCGGCAACGACCTCCGGCAGCGCAAGAAGTCGATGCCGGTCGTCTCCGCCCTGGCCGCCGGCGGCGACGAGGCCGACGAGCTGCGGGCGCTGCTGCTCGGCGACCCCGAGAGCGACGTGACCTCCCTGCCGCCGCTCACCCCCGAACAGGTCGCCCGCGCCACCTACCTGGTCGACGCCTGCGGGGGCCGGGAGTGGACGTCGGTGCGGGCCAAGGCCCACCTCGACACCGCCCTCGGTGCCCTCGAACGGGTCCGGCTGTCCGCTGTCCCCCACCGTGAGCTGGCCGACCTGGCCGTGTTCGTGGTCGAGCGCGAGGCCTGAGCATGAGCGCGCTCGCCGATTTCGACACCACCGCGGCCGAGCTGGCCCCGGTCGAGGCGGCCCGGGACCGGGCCGTGACCTGGCTGCTCGACGCCCAGGACAAGGGCGGGTGGTGGAAGGGCGAGCTCGAGACCAACGTCACCATCGACGCCGAGGACCTGCTCCTGCGGCACTTCCTCGGGATCCTCACCCCGGACCTGGCCGCCCGGTCGGCCCAGTGGATCCGGGCCAACCAGCGGGCCGACGGCACCTGGGGCGGCTTCTACGGCGCCCCCGCCGACCTGTCGGGCACCGTCGAGGCCTACACCGCCCTGCGCCTGGCCGGCGACGAGCCGGACGAGCCCCACATGGCCGCCGCGGCCCGCTGGGTGCGCAGCCACGGCGGCATCGAGGGCACCCGGGTGTTCACCCGGATCTGGCTGGCCATGGTCGGGCGCTGGTCCTGGGACGACCTGCCCATCCTGCCGGCCGAGATCATCTACCTGCCCAGCTGGGCGCCGTGCAACATCTACGACTGGGGCTGCTGGGCCCGCCAGACCATCGTCGCCCTCACCATCATCATGGCCCGCCGGCCGTCCCGGCCCCTGCCCTTCACGGTCGACGAGCTGCGGGCCGACCCGGACGCCGAGCCGGCGCCCGGTGACCCCGAGCCGTGGCCCAAGCCGCAGTCGTTCGACCCGGTCGTCCGCGAGGTGTTCGAGGTCGTCGACCGGCTCCTGCGCCGCTACCAGACGGCCCGCTTCGTCCCCGGCCGCAGCATCCTGCGCCGGGACGCCCTGCGCCGGGCCGAGCAGTGGATCATCAGCCGCCAGGAGGCGGACGGCTGCTGGGGCGGCATCCAGCCGCCGATCGTCTACTCGGTGATCGCCCTGCACCTGCAGGGCTACGCCCTCGACCACCCGGTGCTGGCCGCCGCCCTGCGGGGCATCGAGGGCTTCGTCCTCGAGGACGAGACCGGTCGGCGCATCGAGGCCTGCCAGTCCCCGGTGTGGGACACCGCCCTGGCCGTCATCGCCCTGCGCGACGCCGGCGTCCCGGCCGACCATCCGGCCGTCACCGCCGCCCGCGACTGGTTGCTCGAAGAGGAGATCACCGTCTCCGGCGACTGGAACGTCCGCCGCCCCAACCTGGCCCCCGGCGGCTGGGCCTTCGAGTTCGAAAACGACCTGTACCCCGACATCGACGACACCGCCGAGGTCATCCTCGCCCTGCGGCAAGCGGGCGGCGAAATCGAGGCGGCCTGCCGGCGGGGGGTGGCGTGGACCATCGGCATGCAGAGCCGGGGCGGCGGGTGGGGTGCCTTCGACGTCGACAACGACAGCGAGCTCATCCCCCAGATCCCCTTCTGCGACTTCGGCGAGGTCACCGACCCCCCGTCGGCCGATGTCACCGCCCACGTGGTCGAGATGCTGGCCGCCGAGCCGGGGGTGCCCGCCTCGGTGCTGTCCCGGGCCGTCACCTGGCTGTCGGACCAGCAGGAGGACGACGGGTCCTGGTTCGGGCGGTGGGGCGTCAACTACGTGTACGGCACGGGAGCGGCGGTACCGGCCCTGGTGGCGGCCGGCGTGGCGCCCGGCGACCCCCGGATCCGCCGGGCCGTCGAGTGGCTGCTCGACCGTCAAAACGCCGACGGCGGCTGGGGTGAGGACCTGCGGTCCTACGTGGACCGCTCCTGGCGGGGCCGGGGGGCGTCGACCGCCTCCCAGACCGGCTGGGCCCTGCTGGCCCTGCTGGCCGCCGGCGAGGTCGACCACCCGGCCACCGGCCGCGGCATCCAGTACCTGGTCGACACCATCGACCCGAGCGGCACGTGGGACGAGCCGTGGTTTACCGGCACCGGCTTCCCGTGGGACTTCACCCTCAACTACCACCTGTACCGGCACGTGTTCCCGCTGACCGCCATCGGCCGGTACCTGCGCCTCCGGACCGGCGACACCGGCTCATGACCCGCCTGCTCGCCCTCGCGCCGCTCGGCATGGAGGCCGCGGCCGTCCGCCGCGGCGCCCGCCAGGCCGAGGTGGCCCGGGTCGGCATGGGCCCGCAGCGGGCCGCGGCCGGGGCCGCCGCCCTGCTCCCGCCGCCCGCCGACGTGGCCGCGGTGGCCGTGACCGGGCTCGGCGGCGGCCTCCGCCCCGACCTCCCGGTCGGCCACCTGGTCGTCGCCGACCGGGTGCTGCGCCCCGACGGCCGGGTCACCGCCGAGCTCCCGGGCGCCTCGCTGCTGGCCGCCGAGCTGCGCCGGGCCGGGCTCCCCGCCACCGCCGGGCCGGTGGTCAGCACCGACCACGTCGTGCGGGGCGAGGCGGCCCGGGCCGCCCTGGCCAAGCAGGGGGCGCTGGTCGTGGACATGGAGTCCGCCGACCTGCTGGCCGCCGACTGGTCCCGACCGATGGCCGTGGTGCGGGCCGTCTCCGACGGGCCCGGCCACGAGCTCGTCTCCCCCCGGCTCCCGGTCAACCTGCGCCGGGCCCTGCGGTCGCTGCGCGAGGCCGTCCCGGTCCTCGAGGCGTGGGCCGCGGCCTGCCGCCGCCGGCGGGTGGTGCTGGCCGAGCCCCGTTCGTTTTGCGCCGGCGTCGAACGGGCCATCGCCACCGTCGAAGCGGCCCTCGACCGGTTCGGCACGCCCGTGTACGTCCGCCGCCAGATCGTCCACAACGACCACGTCGTCGCCGACCTCGAACAGCGCGGCGCGGTGTTCGTCCAGGAGCTGGACGAGGTGCCGGGCGGGGCCACGGTGGTCTTCTCCGCCCACGGCGTCGGGCGGGCGACGAGGGCCGAGGCCGGCGACCGGGACCTGCGGGTCGTCGACGCCACCTGCCCGCTCGTGGCCAAGGTCCACACCGAGGTCCGCCGGCTGGCCGAACAGGGCCGGGAGGTGGTGCTCATCGGCCACGACGGCCACGACGAGGTGGAGGGCACCCTCGGCGAGGTGGCCGGCGTCCACCTGATCGCCACCCCCGAGGAGGCGGCCGCCCTCGACCTGCCGGCCGGCGCCCGCGTCGGCTACGCCACCCAGACCACCCTGGCTCCCGACGAGGTGGCCTCGACCGTCGCCGTTCTCGCCGACCGCTTCTCGGACCTGGTCGGGCCCCGCGCCTCTGACATCTGCTACGCCACCCACAACCGCCAGGAGGCGGTTCGGGCCATCGCCACCGAGTGCGACCTCGTCGTCGTGGTGGGGTCCGCCTCCTCCTCCAACTCCCGTAGGCTCGTCGAAGTCGCCCGTCGCAGCGGCGGCCGGGCCGAGCTCATCGACGACGAAACCGGGCTGCGCCTCGACTGGCTGGCCGCCGCCTCCAGCGTCGGCGTCACCGCCGGGGCCTCCGCCCCCGACCTGCTCGTCCAGCGGGTGGTCGACACCGTCGAGAGCCTCGGCCCGGTAGAGCTGACCCATCACCGGGTTCGCCGCGAAACGGTCTCATTTCCCCTTCCCCCGGAGGTTCGCTAGATGCCCGTCCCCCTGCGCCAGTCCCTCAAGGTGGGAACGTACATGGCCGCCCAGAAGCTCAAGGGGCGGGACAAGTACCCGCTCATCGTCGAGCTGGAGCCGCTGTTCGCCTGCAACCTGAGCTGCAACGGGTGCGGCAAGATCCAGTACCCGACCGACATCCTCCGCCAGCGGCTCTCGGTGGAGCAGGCCGTGGCCGCCATCGAGGAGTGCGGCGCCCCCATGGTCTCCATCGCCGGCGGCGAGCCGCTCCTGCACCCGCAGATCGCGGAGATGACCCAGGCCCTGCTCGACCGGGGCCGCTACGTCTACCTCTGCACCAACGCCCTGCTGCTCGAGCGCAAGCTGGACAAGTTCACCCCCCATCCCCGCTTCAGCTGGGTGGTCCACATCGACGGGCTGCGGGAGCGCCACGACGAGTCGGTGAGCCGGGAGGGCACCTTCGACAAAGCGGTGGCCGCCATCCGCCGGGCCAAGGAGCTCGGCTTCAAGGTCAACACCAACACGACCTTCTTCACCACTGACTCCCCCAAGACGGTCCGCGAGGTCCTCGACTTCCTCAACGACGAGCTCGAGGTCGACCAGATGATGATCTCCCCCGGCTACGCCTACGAAAAGGCGCCGGACCAGGTCAGCTTCCTGTCCACCCGCTCCTCGACCCAGCTGTTCAAGGAGGCCTTCGCCGACGGCCGGCGCAAGAAGTGGAGGCTCAACCACAGCCCCCTCTTCCTCGACTTCCTCGAGGGCAAGGTCGACTTCCAGTGCACTCCGTGGGGCATCCCGAGCTACTCCGTGTTCGGCTGGCAGCGTCCCTGCTACCTGATGGCCGACGGCTACTGCGAGACCTACGCCGAGCTGATCGAGACCACCGACTGGGACAAGTACGGCCGGGGCAAGGATCCCCGCTGCGCCAACTGCATGGCCCACTGCGGCTACGAGCCGTCGGCCGTCATGGCCACCACCAAGTCGGTCCGCCAGTCCCTCCGGGCTGCCTTCTCCAACTAGGCCGCTCCAACTCGGCCGCTGCGACTCGGCCGCCCTCCTGGCCCGGTCAGGCGGCCGGTGCCGGATCAGGAGTGGCCGAGCACCGGATGCGGGACGTACGGGGCCTCGAGGCGGGCGATCTCGTCGTCGGTCAGCTTGAGCGACTCGGCGGCCACCGCGTCTTCCAGGTGGGAGAGCTTGGTAGCGCCCACGATCGGCGCCGTCACCCCCGGCTTGTGCCACAGCCAGGCCAGCGCCACCTGCGCCGGCGGCAGGCCCCGGTCGGCGGCGACGGCGGCGGTGGCGTCCACCACGTCGAAATCGGCCGGCTGGCCGTACAGGTTGTCGCCGAACGGATCGGAGCCGGCCCTGGTCGTGCGCCGCTCCCCCTCCCGGGTCCGGGTGCCGGCCAGCAGGCCGCGGGCCAGCGGGCTCCACGGCAGGACGGCGACGCCCTGGTCGATGCACTGCGGGATCATCTCCCGCTCCTCCTCCCGGTAGACCAGGTTGTAGTGGTCCTGCATGGACACGAACTCGGTCCAGCCGTGCTCGGCCGCCACCCGCTGGGCCTTGGCGAACTGCCAGGCGTACATGCTGCTGGCCCCGATGTAGCGGGCTTTGCCCGCCTTCACCACGTCGTGAAGGGCCTCCATGGTCTCCTCGATCGGGGTCCGGTAGTCCCAGCGGTGGATCTGGTACAGGTCGACGTAGTCCATCCCGAGCCGCCGCAGGGAGGCGTCGATGCCGTCCATGATGTGCTTGCGGGACAGGCCCCGGCCGTTTTCGCCCGGCGTCATCGGGTTGAACACCTTGGTCGCCACGACCAGCTCCTCGCGGCTCAGGTACTTGGGCAGGATCCGGCCGGTGGCCACCTCGCTGGCGCCGCGGGAGTACGTGTCGGCCGTGTCGAAAAAGGTGATGCCGGCCTCCACCGCCGCCCGCACGATCGGCTCGGTGGCCTCCTCGTCGATCACCCACGCCCGGTCGCTGTCGTTGCCGTAGCTCATCATTCCGAGGCACAGCCGGGAGACGTGCAGCCCGGTGCGGCCCAGCTTGACGTATTCCATCGATCTCCAACCTTCACGGGGGCTCGTTGGCCAAACACTACGGCGCGAGCGCTCGGCGCCGAACCCGTAGAGTTCGGGGCATGACCAGGGTCCTTGCCATCGTGTTGGCCGGCGGGGAAGGCAAACGGCTGATGCCGTTGACGCACGACCGAGCCAAACCGGCGGTCCCGTTCGGCGGGCAGTACCGGCTCATCGATTTTGCCCTCTCCAATTTGGCCAACGCCGGGCTGCTGCGGATCGTCGTGCTGACCCAGTACAAGAGCCACAGCCTCGACCTGCACGTGACCCGGACGTGGCGGATGTCGACGCTGCTCGGCAACTACGTGACGCCGGTGCCGGCCCAGATGCGGCGGGGACCGCAGTGGTTTGCCGGCTCGGCCGACGCCGTGTTTCAAAACCTCAATATCGTCGCCGACGAGCGACCCGACTACATCTGCGTGTTCGGCGCCGACCACATCTACCGGATGGACCCCCGGCAGATGATCGAGCAGCACATCGCCTCCGGGGCCGGGTTGACCCTCGCCGCCATCCGGGCGCCACGTGCCGAGGCGCACCAGTTCGGGGTGATCCAGACCAGCGACGGCCGGCGGATCGACGCCTTCGTCGAGAAGCCACCGGACGCGCCCGGGCTGCCCGACGCCCCCGATCAGGTCTTCGCCTCCATGGGCAACTACGTGTTCACCACCGCCGCCCTCGTCGACGCCCTTCACGCCGACGCCGACAACCCGGCGTCCCGCCACGACATGGGGGGCGACATCGTGCCCCACTTCGTGGCCAAGGAGGACGCCGAGGTCTACGACTTCAGCACCAATGTCGTCCCCGGGGCGACGGAGCGGGATCGGGGCTACTGGCGGGATGTCGGGACCCTCGACAGCTTCTACGAGGCCAGCATGGACCTCGTCTCGGTGCACCCGGTCTTCAATCTCTACAACACCGACTGGCCGATTTTCACCCTCGGCTCGGAGCTGCCGCCGGCCAAGTTTGTGTTCGACGACGAAAGTCGCCGGGGCCAGGCCTTCGACTCGCTCGTGTCCTCCGGGGTGATCGTGGCCGGCGGGACCGTTCGCGGCTCGGTTCTTTCCCCCGGCGTGCGGATCGAGCCGGGCGCCCTGGTCGAGCATTCGGTGCTCATGGACGGGGTCCGGGTCGGGTCCGGCGCGGTGGTGCGGGGCGCCATCATCGACAAGAACGTCGACGTCGCCCCGGGCGCCACCCTCGGGGTCGACCTCGAACGAGACCGCCGGGATTGGACCGTCTCCGGCCGCGGCGTGGTCGTGGTGGGCAAGGGAGCCAGGATCCCGGCGTGAGCGATCTTTCGAGCGAGGTCGCCGGCCGTGCCGCACCCGAGGGCCGTGCCGCCGGCCGTCTCGAGGGTGCGCCCGGCGGCCGCCCCGAGGGTGCGCCGGGCCGGCCCCGGGTGGCCCTGCTCACCCGCGAGTACCCGCCGGAGGTCTACGGCGGCGCCGGCGTGCACGTGGAGTACCTGGCCCGGGAGCTGGCCCGGCTGGACGCCTTCGACCTGTCCGTGGAGTGCTTCGGCGCTCCCCGCCCCGACCCCCTCGTGGCCGCCGCCCACCAGCCGTGGGACGTCCTGCCGGCCACGCCCGAGGGCCAAGCCCTGCGGGTGCTCTCGGTCGACCTGCGTTTCGCCGCCGACCTGGCCGGCGCCGACCTCGTGCACAGCCACACCTGGTACGCCGACATGGGGGGGCACTGGGCCAAGCTGCTGTGGGACATTCCCCACGTCCTCACCTGCCACAGCCTCGAACCGCTTCGCCCCTGGAAGGCCGAGCAGCTCCGCGGCGGCTACCGGGTGTCGTCGTGGGCCGAGCGCACCGGCGTGGAGGCGGCCGACGCCGTCATCGCGGTGTCGGCCGGCATGCGCGACGACATCCTCGAGGTGTACCCGGCGGTCGACCCGGCCCGGGTCCGGGTCATCCACAACGGGATCGATGCCACCGAGTACGCCCCCGATCCCGGCACCGACGTCCTCGAGCGCTTCAGCGTCGACCCCGGGCGCCCCTACGTCATGTGGGTCGGCCGGGTCACCCGGCAAAAGGGCATCCAGCACCTGCTCGACGCGGCCGCCCGCTTCGACCCTGACGCCGGCCTGGTCTGCTGCGCCGGCGCGGCCGACACGCCCGGGCTGGCCGCCCTCGTGGCCGAGCAGGTCGCCCACCTCCAGGCCGAGCGCGACGGCGTCCACTGGATCGACGCCATGGTCGACCGGCGGGAGGTCATCCAGCTGCTCAGCCACGCGGCGGTCTTCGTGTGCCCGTCGGTGTACGAGCCGTTCGGCCTCATCAACGTGGAGGCCATGGCCTGCGCCCGGCCGGTGGTGGCCACCGCGGTGGGCGGCATCCCCGACATCGTCGTCGACGGGGAGACCGGGATCCTGGTGCCGTTCGAGGCCAGCGGCGACGCCTACGGCACGCCGGCCGATCCGGCCGGTCTGGCCGCCGCCCTGGCCTCCGGCGTCAACCGGCTGCTGGCCGACCCGCCGGTGGCCCGGGCCATGGGGGCGGCCGGCCGCACCCGGGTCCTGGAGCACTTCACGTGGGAGGCCATCGCCCGCCAGACGGCCGCCCTCTACGACGAGCTGCTCACCGGCCGGTGACCGGCCGAGGACCGGGGCGACGCGCACGGCGAGGGCGGCGTTCGCGACTACCGTTCCCACCGTCGCTTCCAGGGAATCTCTGGGGCGTCAAAGCTGTTGAGCAGGGAAGTAAGGGGCAGGACAGGCGCGGCTCGCCGCAGCTGTCGTATCTGCCCAGGGCGTATACAGAGACAAACACGGAAGGAACCATCCTGCCCAAGGACAAGGAAGACGCAATCGTGCTCGAGGGCACGGTGAGCGAGGCGCTGAAAAACGCGACGTTCAAGGTGGCTCTGGCCAACGGCCACGAGGTACTGGCCCACAACTCCGGCAAGATGCGGATGAACCGCATCCGGGTGCTCCCTGGCGACAAGGTCCAGGTCGAGATCAGCCCGTACGATCTGACCCGGGGACGGATCACGTACCGCTACAAGTAAAGAGCGGGGGCCGCGTCGGTTTCACCCGCGCCGCCCCGAGCGGGAGGCGGCCGAGCGTCAGGCGGCTCGAAGCCGGCTGATCTCTCCCCATCACGTCGGCTGACGGCCAGGAGGCGGGTCTCTGCCCGCCTCCTTGTGCTGTCCGGGGGTCGGTGCGGGCCGGCGATGTGTGTCCCGCGCCCGCCGGCGACCCGCTCGCTGTGTCGGCAGTGCCCGCTGGTGGTTAAAAGCGCACAGCGAGGGTCCCCGACCCCGATCGGGGATGGACAGAAGCGCGCAGCGAGCGAGACCACGGGGGCACGCCGGCCCGACCAGCCCGACCGACGCCCGGCTCAGCCCGCCGATCCCAACCGGGAGCGGCTCAGTTGTCGTCGTCGCCGGACGCCAGCAGCCCGTTGGCGGCGGCCAGGGCGGTGGCGGTCCTGACCGCCTCCTCGTAGACGGCGGTCAGGTGGCGTTCGGCCACCGCGCCATCCACGGCCAGCGGCGGCGGCCCGAGGGAACGGACCAGCGCTCCCGGGTCGGGCGTCGGGCGGATCTGGACGATTTCCGCCGGCGTCCGCTGACCGCCGCCCGGAGTGGCCTGGTCCACCGCTTCGACGACCCCATCGGAGGCCGAGCCGCCCCCATCGGAGGCCGAACCGCCCCCATCGGAGACCGGGCCACTTCCGTCGGGCCCGGCTCCGCCGGCGGCCGCCCCGAGCGGCACGCCCCAAAACTTGGCCTCGGCGACCTTGCGATTGCCTCCACCACGGCGCCGCTTGCTCATGCCGCCTCCTCCTCACCGTTGACCGGTTCGTCCTCGATGATCTCGTCGGCGTTGAGGCCGAGGGCGACACGCAGCTGCTCGGCGTCGAGATCGCCCAACGAGCTGCGGGCCGGGAGGACCATGCCGGCGACCTGCCGCTTGCCGGCCACGATCTCCTCCACCCGCTCGTCGACGGTGCCCGGGCACACCAGGCGGTGCGACACCACGGTGTTG
>Ga0070737_10005254_pt1 | contig 12467 bp, 14 predicted proteins | sample Coa_R1_10_FD_66438 | JGI IMG/M metagenome (GOLD analysis project Ga0070737, IMG submission 66438) | Surface soil microbial communities from Centralia Pennsylvania, which are recovering from an underground coalmine fire - Coalmine... | ecosystem: Environmental > Terrestrial > Soil > Unclassified... | reverse complement strand
ACTCGGCGCCCAGCGGAATCGCGCGTATCCAATCGGCGACCTGACCTGTCGCCCCCAGCACACTCAGCGCATGGGGGCGCGCATTGCCCCACAGCGCGGCGATCCCCACGCGGGCAGCGATATAGGCAGGTTTGACGTTACGTGCGCCAAGCAGGCGCACGGTCTCGCGAATGGTAGCGGCGGTATCTTGCGCGGCGACTGCTTCGAGCAGCGGTGTCGTATCGGCATGCAGCATGGTGGCCATGACGTTATTCCAGCTCCTTATAGCATTGGATAGCACTGGCAAAATCGTGAGGTGTACCATACCAAAGCATACCATGCGCGGCCAATCCAGCCCAAGAGGGCGCCGAAACGGGCGAAACGGAGCCTTGCGTATGTTATGTCGCAATGTGATATAATTTTGAGTAGGGCCATATCCAACGCGCCGTCGCAGTATACATAATGGGAGAGATGGGATGGCGCGCCGCCTGGCCCTCGTGTTTGGGTTTGCCTGTTGGGAGGCGTCTGCAATGGAGCAGAGCGCCAGAACAAAGAGAGGGTAACTCTATGGGTATGCTGCGGGTTCTGTCACAGCGCGGTGATGATACCGTCACCTGGAACTCAGAGAAAGCCGAGCAGGGTGATCCTGAGGCGGTGGCCGCCGTGCGCGAGGCCGAGCGGATTTTTGCCGAGACGCGCGCGCGTGGGGGGACGGCGTATGTCGTTGGGAGGGAGCGTCCGCCCGTACAGATTGAGCAGTTCGATCCACAGGCCGATCAGATTGTCATGGTTCCACGGGTGATCGGGGGATAGCGAGTGGTAACCGGATCGGTCGCGTCCTGGATCGGGTTGTTGCTGGCGACCGCGCCTCCGGCGATCATCCTGACGGCTGCCTGGCTGCGCACATCGTTTGCCGAGCGGCGCTCATATCGCATGCTACGCGACGTGCTGAGCGAGCCTGAGTATCACCAGTTGGTGAAGCAGGACTATCTCGAAGTGCCCAGTCCCAGCCTGCCGGAGCGGGTCTATCGCATTCCACGTCAACCGGGTCGGGTCGCCGTGTATGAGCACGGTGAGCGTGTGATGGAGTTGTGCCTCCAACCCGTCAAGCCATTGCCACCGGGCGATCTGGTGGTGATGCACAAGCTGCTCATCCAGGCCAACGAAGAGGCGTACCTCAAGACCGCGAACCACTTTAGGCCAGGAATATATACCTTCCCGGCGCCTCCATTGATGCTTTGGTACTGATAGTTCATCATCGAGTCGTCCCCTCTCCAGATATGAGAGGGGACACGTTTTCTTCCCCCTTCCCATCTATGGGAAGGGGGCTAATGAAGGGACTATGGGGATAGGTTAGCGCAGGCGTCGCCCACAGTTTGAACAAAACGAGGCCGTAGAGGGAGCCAGTTGCTTGCAGTTGGGACAGGGCTGTAGCGCGATAGCCGTCCCCGCCGCGCTGGCGCCAGGGGTGACGGCGGGCGCGGGCGCAGTGGCCGCCGGATCAGCGTGATAGGCGCCTGACGCGCCAGGCGTATAGCTTTCCGAGCGGATCGCCTCGATCTCGGCGCGCGCGTGATCGATCTCATCCTGCACTTTGCGCACCTGCTCGGCGATCACTTTGAGCTGATTCTGGGTGATCTGGCCGTGCTTTTCCAGGTCGAGCACCGTGCTGACCATCTGCTCCACCGCCGAGGCGCGCTCACGCAACAGCAGGTCGAGTTCGCGCTGGTGAGCGTTCACCCGCTGCATCTTGTCCATCTCCCAGGCGGCGCGGCTCGCGACATTTCCCGCTACGCGCTTCGCGTTGTCGAACATATCTTGCATTGGTCTACCTCTTCTTTGGGTTATACGGGTTATACGCCGTTGTGCTGGCAGGGCGCAGAATAATTCACTCGTCGAGCGTGATGGCGTTGGGGTAGTGGCGTATCTCGTCAATTGCTCCCCTCGGCGTCAACTGGATCGCCACGACATCCAGACGATAGGCTGGTTCTGGCGTCTGCGCTCCCTGCCCCTGGCGCTCCATCCACCCCTGAACGAACAGTTGGAGCGTGGTGAGCAAGCGCCGCCGCTTGGCCGGTGTGATAGCCTCCTCCGGCGCGCCCATCGCCGTCCCCCGGCGCGTCTTCACCTCCACTCCGATCAGTGAACCGTCGGCGTCAGTAGCCACCAGATCGAGTTCGCCATAGTGGCAATGCCAGTTGCGCGCGATGATACGGTAGCCATGCGCCTCGAGCCAGTTTGCCGCCAGCGACTCTCCGCCGCGTCCCAGTCTGGTTCGCGGCGTCATCGACTTGGGCGCTGGCTTGGAGCTGGCCGGTATCGGCTTATCGGGTGGCATGCGCGCCTCGCTTTCACCTTTCAATACGTTATCGGGAGAAGCCGGGTGACGTATTCCAACAGCAGTATACAACGGCGTTCGGCGCGAAGAGTTGCGCATACGTATAATAGAAAGGAAGCGCGTATTGAGGGTGAGCAAGAGCCAGCGAGAGAAAAGAGAGCACGATGAGGCGCCAGAGGGAGCCGAAGCCACAGCAGCACGCCAAAAACACAGAACCCACGAGAGCACTGCCGGAACCGCCGGAGATCATTCTGAGCGACACCGACAGCCGGACGGAGACGTCCATTGGAGCGGAAGGGCTTGTCGTCGTGACGGGCGTCTTCGATCTGCTGCATATCGGACACCTCCGCTTTTTGGAGGCAGCGTGTCGCCTGGGCGACCGATTGATCGTTGGTGTGGAGTCGGCTGAGCGGGTGCGCCGCTGGAAAGGGCCGAACCGCCCGATTCAATCCGATGACGACCGCATGGCGCTGCTGATGGCGTTGCGTGTGGTAGATGGCGTCTTTCTGATCACCGGCGAACGTGTTGATCCCGAATACTACGCGGAACTCTTGCGCCCGATGAATGCGCGCTATCTGGCCGTCACGGCTGACGATCCGTTCCTGAAGGAGAAGCGCGAGGCGATGGCGGAGATGGGTGTGGAGCTACGGGTGGTGATCCCGCGCATCGAGAACTACTCCACCACGCGGCTTGTGCGCCTGTTGGGCTTGCCGTGAAGTGTCCGTATGGTTGACGACGCAATGCTCCTCATGATATATTCTTACAAATATCCTGCATAGTGAGACGACGTGCGAGACGCGCGTGGCCACCGCAAGCCATTCGTTAGCGAGGTGGAGCAGGCAACACGGGCGTCAGCAGAGCAAAAGGGAGACGCGCGCAATGGCGACCACGGCGGCCACCTCAGAAGAGTGGCAGTGGAAGTTTGGGAAAGAAGGCTTGACGTTCGACGACGTCTTATTGATTCCTGCGGAGTCTGCTATCCTCCCAGGTGATGTATCAACCGCCACGCGACTTACCGCCGAGATCGCACTCAACATCCCGATTCTTTCCGCCGCGATGGATACCGTGACCGAGGCGCGTCTGGCGATTGCGCTGGCCCGCGAGGGTGGCTTTGGCGTCATTCATCGCAACCTCTCCATCGCCGATCAGGCGGGTGAGGTGGACAAGGTCAAACGCTCTGAGTCAGGCATGATCACCGATCCGATTACCCTCAGCCCCGACGATACCCTGCAAAGCGCGCTCGACGTGATGAGCCGCTACCACATCTCCGGCATCCCCGTCACCGAGCAGGGCAAGCTGGTAGGCATCCTCACCAACCGCGATCTGCGCTTCACTCGCCCCGAAGACCTGGGTCGCCCCATTGGCGAACTGATGACGCGCGAACGGCTGATCACGGCACCCGTCGGCACGACTCTCGAAGAGGCGCGCGACATCCTGCACCGCTATAAAGTGGAGAAGCTGCCTGTTGTGGACGACCACGGCATGCTCAAAGGCTTGATCACCGTCAAAGACATTCAGAAGAAGAAACAGTATCCGCTGGCGGCGAAGGATAGCCAGGGGCGGCTGCGCGCTGGCGCAGGCGTGGGCGTCGGCCCGGATGCGCTTGAACGCTGCGAGGCGCTTGTTGCCGAGGAGGTGGACGCGCTGGTAGTGGATACGGCGCATGGCCACTCGCGTATGGTGATCGAGACGGTCAAGCGCATCGCCGAAGCCTTTGGCAAGCGCACGCAGATCATCGTTGGCAATGTGGCGACCGCCGAGGCAACCGAGGTGCTGATTGATGCGGGCGCGCATGCAATTAAGGTCGGCGTGGGACCGGGGTCTATATGTACGACGCGGGTCGTGGCCGGGACGGGCGTCCCACAGATCACGGCGGTCTACGACTGCGCCCAGGCGGCGGCCCCGCGTGGCATCCCGGTGATCGCCGATGGCGGCATTCAGTTCTCCGGCGACATCGCCAAGGCTATCGCGGCGGGGGCCGATACGGTCATGCTGGGCAGCCTGTTGGCAGGCGTGGACGAAAGCCCAGGCGAGTTGATCATCTCGCAGGGCGAACGCTACAAAGACTACCGTGGCATGGGATCAATCGGCGCGATGAAGGGGCGCAGCTATAGCAAAGACCGCTACTTCCAGGGCGGAGCCGCCGACGAGAGCAAGCTGATCGCCGAGGGCATTGAGGGGCGTGTACCCTACAAGGGGCCGCTCACGACGATGGTCTATCAGTTGGTGGGCGGACTGCGTCAGGCGATGGGCTACGTCGGCGCCGCAACGATTGACGACCTCAAACGGGCGCGTTTCATCCGCATGACGGGTGCGGGCCTGCGCGAGAGCCATCCCCACGACATCGTGATCACCAAAGAGGCGCCCAACTACGCCGTGGGGCGGCGGTAGCAAAGAGGCGGGGGATAGCAGCGAGGAAAGGCGGGCGGGAAAGGCGGGCGGGAAAGGCGGGCGGTTGAAACCGCGCCTAGGGGCTGGAGCCACGAAGTCCGCCTGCGCGGACTCGCATCATGCCAGACACAATCGCGCTGGGCAGGCGACGGCATATGTTGCGCGAGGGAGACAAAGCGAGTAGCGCCGCCACCTCTGGTGGCGCGTGCGGCTGGCGCAGCCGAATGGTAGCTGCTTGCCCTGCGACTCTTCCATTTCAAGCGCGAATATGCTATAGTGTAGCCGGAATGCGCGCCAGGCGTACCCGCTTACAACAGGTACGCCCATCTAACCCCACGGCGCTGTTGCCTCAGCGCGAGGGCTATAGTGGAACATATCACGGATGCGGCGGCTCTGGCTAGCCTGTAGACGGATCGTTCTACTTATTTTTATTTCCCCTCCTACCTGTTCGCTCAGCGCCTTTCTCCCAGAAAGGTGGCGCGTGATGCCCACAGATGACGAGCGTACCCAGCAAACCCCGCGTGATCCCGAAGCAGTTCCCACCCCTGAAGACATGACACTTGCGCTGATCGAAGAGCAGGCGGATCGCAGCATCCGACGGATCATGCACGATGGCCGATTGTTCTTCTCCGTGATCGATGTGATCGGTGTGCTTTCGGTGTGCTTACTGATTCGCTTGATGCGGGCGCTTATTGGCGTAAGTTAAAGCAACGTATGAAGGAAGAAGAAAACGCGCATGAAACCGTGACGAAATGTCACGCATTGCGCATGACGGCTGCCGATGGCAAACAACGGCTGACCGACGCCGCTGATGCCGAGACGCTGCTACGTATCATCCAATCTGTGCCATCGCCAAAGGCCGAGCCGATCAAGCAATGGCTGGCGCGGGTCGGCGCGCAACGCCTCGATACAATGACGCGCCCGATTGACGCCATCCAGGCGCACGCCGAGGCGCAGACCATGACATCGCCAGGGCCGAACGCGCCGTTGCAGGAGTGGTTGGGATATCACGAGCAGATGGCCGCGTTCTTGCGCCGCCAACTCGCCTATGAGACACAACTCGCCGATGCGCAGGCGCAACTCAATGAGCATGACGAGCGGCTCGATGACCACGATGCGCAGCTTGCCGTGCTGCATAGCTGGGGTCGGTCACCTCGAAAAGGAGCAACGGCGCTTGCCTGAACTCCTGGAACGCCTGGGGCCACAAACGCTGACCCCCGCACATCAAGCGAAGGTCAAAGCAGTAGCCGTGCGCTTGCCTGAACTCAGTGGGGACGCCTACAGCACGATTTACGGCAAGTTGAACGCAGACTTTCATGTGGGCAGATACAGCGACATCCCCGACGCGCAGTGGGAGCAGGTGGAGGCGTGGTTCAGATGTGAGCTTGACGACGCCGAACGTCGCCACCGCCATGGAGGCAGGTAGCCCTGCCCTCACATCCTGAAGACGCCGAAGCGCGTGTCAGGGATGGGCGCGTTGAGCGAGGCGGCGATGCCAAGCGCCAGCGTCATCCGCGTATCCAGCGGGTCGAGGATGCCGTCATCCCACAGGCGCGCCGTGCTGTAATACGGGCTGCCCTCCGTCTCGTATTTGGCGAGCGTTGGCGCCTTGAAGGCTTCCTGTTCTTCGGGCGTCATCGTCTTGCCGCGCGCCGCCAGACTCTCCATCCGCACGGTCAGCAGCGTGCTGGCGGCTTGCTCGCCGCCCATCACCGAGATGCGCGCATTGGGCCACATCCAGAGCTGGCGGGGACTGTATGCTCGCCCACACATGCCGTAGTTGCCTGCGCCAAACGAGCCGCCGATGATGACGGTGAACTTGGGAACCTGCGCATTGGCGACGGCCATCACCATTTTTGCGCCGTCTTTGGCGATGCCGCCGTTCTCGTACTGCTTACCTACCATGAAGCCAGTGATGTTTTGCAGAAAGATCAGCGGTGTCTTGCGCTGGCAGCATAGCTCGATGAAGTGCGTAGCTTTGAGCGCGCTCTGCGAGAAGAGGATGCCGTTGTTGGCGATGATCCCTATGGGATAGCCCATCAGCCGGGCAAAACCGCAGACCAACGTCTCGCCGTAGAGCGCCTTGAACTCGTGGAAGCGGCTGCCATCCACCAGCCGCGCAATAATCTCGCGCACGTCGAAGCTGCGACGCGGATCGCGTGGCACGATGCCATAGAGTTCCGCTGGATCGTAGCGCGGCTCCTCCGGCTCCGTGACCTCCCAGGGATATATCTTACTGCGGTTGAGGTTGCTGACGATGGAGCGGACGATGGCCAGCGCGTGCTCGTCGTTGAGCGCATAGTGATCGGTCACGCCGGAGATGCGACTATGCACATCGGCGCCGCCAAGCTCCTCAGCCGTCACCTCCTCGCCGGTCGCCGCCTTCACCAGCGGTGGCCCCGCCAGGAAGATGGTGCCATTGCCGCGCACGATCACCGTCTCGTCGCTCATCGCAGGAATATACGCGCCGCCCGCCGTGCATGATCCCATCACCGAGGCGATCTGGGGAATGCCCTTGGCTGACATCTGCGCCTGGTTGTAGAAGATGCGCCCGAAGTGGTCACGGTCGGGGAAAACGTCGGCCTGCAACGGCAAGAAGGCGCCGCCGGAATCCACCAGATAGACACAGGGTAAGTGATTTTGCTCGCCGATCTCCTGGGCGCGCAGGTGTTTCTTGACGGTCATGGGGAAGTACGTGCCGCCTTTGACGGTGGCGTCGTTGGCGACGATCACACATTCCTGGCCTTCGATCACGCCGATGCCTGTGACGATGCCAGCCGAGGGCGCGTCGCCGTCGTACATCTCCCACGCCGCCAGGGGATTGAACTCCAAGAAGGGCGTGTCGGGGTCGCACAGGCGCTCGATGCGTTCGCGCGCCAGCAGCTTGCCACGCGCCCGATGTTTGGCGATGGCCGACTCTCCGCCGCCTGCTCGCGCCTTCGCGATGCGCTCACGCAGTTCAGTGGTCAGCTCCGTGAAATAGGCGTAGTTTTCCTGGTAGTCCGCGCTGGAGCGATCCAGCCTGCTTTCGATGATGGCCATAAACTTCTAGCTACTCCCCTCGGCGTTGAGGCGTTTGTGTGGTGTCCGTTTTCTTTATCCCTGAGGGTATTGCGGCGGATAGGGCGCCTGCGGAGGATATTGTGGTGGCGGATATGCGCCTGACGCCTGGCCGCTTTCAGGCGAGTACGGCGCAGCCGGTGGGTATTGCTGAGGGTAGCCTCCTGATGGCTGGGCTGGGTAGCCTGGATAGCTGGGAGGGTACGCCGACGGAGGGCTATATGCGCCCTGCATAGGAGGCATAGGAGGCATGGGAGCCGCCATTGGGGCCATAAACGCCTGCGCCGGTTGAGGATGTGATGAATTGTAGATCGCTCGCCCGATCAGCCCGCCTATTGCGCCGATGCCTGCGCCTAGGCCAATTGCCAACCCCTCGAAGAGCACGAGCGCGATCAGCGCGCCTGCGGCTACCACACTGGTTCCCCCTGTCGTATCGCTGGTGATGACCTGATAGAATACCTTGACAAAAATGTCGAGGAACCCGATGGCTCCAGCGATCAGCCCGGCGATGACGCCTGTGCTGACTTTGCCCGTCTCGCGCGAGGCAAGCAGCCCGGCGACGCCCATCAGCAGCAGGTTGATAATGAGAACAAGCGGGCCGATGCCCAGACCCACGATATTGATGATGTTGAGCAGGAGCATCACGATACCCGCGATCAGCCCCCACTGGAGCGAGATGCCCCGTCGTGTCGCGGGTTGGGTTGGCGGAAAAGGCGCTGGGGCGGGAGGAAATGGTTGGTACAATGCACCTGTCCTTTCTCTGTCTGATCAGTGCCCTGATCACATCAACTTAGAACAGTGTAATGCGCTTTGGCGGTTCAAGCAAGAGTGGGGTTGTAGGTATTTCCCAGGTGGAGCGGAGAAGCCACCAGAGCGCATCCATGTAGCGCGCTATCAGGCTGCGTCAGCCGAGAAACGCCGGGCAGGCGGGCGAGGCTGGGGAGGGCGTATCGAGCCGTTGAGCGAACAGCCAGGGATAGAGCGGATTGGTGTAGGTGTGTGTCAATCCATAGACCTGGGGCCAGATGGTATGGCCGGGCGCATTGACCAGAGTAAAACAGGGATGTCCCCCCTTCGCGGTGATTGCCCGGAGCATATCATACGCCGATGAGAGAGGCACGTCATTGTCGTGTTTGCTGTGAAAATCCCATACAGGCACATGGATAATCACCCCTGCCTGCGTTGGGTCGCCAGCGCCAGCAAGAGGAACGCCCGCCGCGAAGTAGTGCGGCCACCGCTCAAGCGCATCCCACACACCATCGGCGCCCATCGAAATGCCGGTGATATAGCGCCTGGTGGGGTCTATGTTGGGATAGGTCTTTTGCAACAACTGCACGATGATCATCGCCATCGCCAGGGAAGGCGTCGGTTGTGGAAACAGCCGATAATCGCCTGTGCGCCCCAATACATTCACCCAGCGATCTGGTTCAATCAACTGGGGAACCACCACAAAACTCGGCCAGCGATCCTGTATACTTGGCCCTCCCGCTGGGTACCCAGGCCCCCAGACATCCACGTATTCCTGATTGAGCAGCTTGGCGGTATTTTGGCTGGGCGTCAGCTTTGCCTGGATGCGTTCGCCGACGCCGTGCAACAGCAGCACAAGGGGATAGGATTGGCTTGGAGAGTAGTTACGAGGGATGTACAGATAAAATTGCAACATGGACGATGTTGATGACGAATCCGGGCCACTGTAGAGGCACGGATGAAAACCGAGAACCGAAGAAGCTGCGGGAGCAGCAGGCGTGGGCGTCACTGAAGCCTTCGGTGTGGGTATTGGCGTCGTTGGCAGCATCGTCGTGGAGAGGCAGGTGAGCGACCCAACAGGCGCGGGGAGAACCTCAGGGAGGGGTGTCGAGAAAGGAATCGGTGTGTCAGTTCCTGTCGCGGTCGCCGTTGCCTTGGCGACCATTGAAGTTGGCTGCTTTGCGCTTGACCCCATAAAGGGGGAGAACCTGCGCAATGGGATGAGCGAAGCAAATTGTAGCGCGATGCAGAGCGCCAGCAGCAATGTGGCGCTTGCCGTCATATAGGGTAGTGTTCTCTTCAAGCGGCGTAACCGGCGCGCGCGTCTGGCCTCCATAGACCTGCATCCCTTCCTGATCTCGATGTGTTTGCTGTGCGACAGCGTTATGGCTGTTCCTGCTGAGAGCATGGCTTGCTCGAAGCTACCGCTTTTTGCGATTTAGCCAGCCGATCCCACAGGTGGCTTCCCCTGTCTCGTATCTCTGCCGCCAGGCGCGCAAGCCACCGGACGGTTCGGCTGTCTCGGCGAAGCGCGCAGGTGCGCCCGATCAGGCGGCTGACGCCGGGAATATAGAGCATGAGTGTACACAGAGCAACCGTCAGCGCCGCCGCGCTGCCCCAGACGGCGAGCACCCGAATGGGTTCCAGCCACCAGGCAGGAATGAGGGGCACGCCATACTCCATCACCTTCACGAGAATATAGGCGTGCAGCAGGTATATCCCAAAGGAAACATCTGACAGCAGTGACCAGAAGCGATAGCCGCCGGGCGGCTTTGGCGCGCGGCGAACTGACCAGCGATAGGCAAGCCAATAGAGGGCGGCGGCTGCCCCAAAGACGTATACAGCCATCGCCGGCTGGAAGACTGAGACGCCATACGCGATCCCTTGCCCTGAGCCATACACTTGATAGATCAGATTTCCCCACAGCAGCGCAACTCCAACCGCCAGCGCAAGGATCGTCCATTTGCCAAAGCGGAGCATGAAGGCGCGCACCTGAGGTAAGTACAACGCGGCCAGACCGCCGAACACCATGTAGAACTGGTAGACTGGCAGCCAGCGGCTCTCGTTTTGGCCGATGTACAACGCCCAGGGAGTGGAAGCGTAAGGCCCAGTCTGTATGACGCTGTAATCGAGGGCAAGCAGCGCGATCTGAATCGCAAAGCTGACACCAAACGTGAGCCAGGGGCGCTTGCCAGCCCAGACAATGAGACGCAAGAAGAGCGGCAATACCAGATAAAACTCCAATGAGAGCAGGATGAAATAAAGCTGGAATGATGCATTGCCTGTGAGCACATCGTCGAGCAAACGCGCGATCCATTGTCCGGGCGGCAGCGGCGGCTTGGATGTGACCTCGTAAAAAACGCTCCAGATGATGTAGGGAAGCAAGACGCCCAGCCCGCGCTTGCGCCAGAAGGCGCCGATGGAGAACGAGCTGTTGGCGTATCCGTACACCATCACAAACGCCGTGATGGAAAGGAAAATCTCGCGGGTAAAGTGGAGCGCGCTCACCACCGCGTTTTGCGCCAGTTGTCCCGCGCCGGGCGGTGTGAGAAACACGGTGAACGCCACCGCATGAACCCCAACCACGCAAACCGCCGTGACGGAGCGTACCACGTCTATTTCATACAGATGGGCGCGCGGGCGGCGTGGTTTGTTCCGCGTTGGAACCAGTCCACCAGAAGTAGCGCTTGTGGGTTCCACTCCGGTGGGAGCGCCGTCAACCGCGACTGACGGCGGAGGCGCTGTGTTGGTTATGCTGTCGCTCGTTCCAGGTAGATTGCTCATGAAGCGGTGTCTTTCCGAGCTCCATAGCGCGCGCTGTCGCCTGCGAGGCTTTTCGCCGCTGCGCTCCCGGCCATCTCTCGGATTGCCCGACGTGCGAGTTTGCCATTGGCGTTGCGTGGTAACACGGGCGTGATGTAAAACGCCTCTGGAACCTTGTGGGCGCTCAGACGCAAGGCGCAATAATCATGCAAGCGTTGTTCAAGTGCGCCGCGCTGAGAGGTTTCGGTGGTGATATAGGCGACAATGCGTTGCCCATAGATGGGATCGGGTTCGCCGACAACAGCCGCATCGCGCACGTCGGGATGCGACAGCAACACCTCTTCCACCTCGCGCGGGGCTACTGTCTCGCCACCCCGATTGATCGAATCACGCAGTCGGCCCGTGATGTAGACGTAGCCGTCAGTGTCCATCCGTCCCAGATCGCCAGTTCTAAACCAGCCATCCGTGAACGCTTCCGAGCCGGCCTCGCCTTCGTAAGCTGAAATAATCTGTGGCCCGCGCACGCAGATCTCGCCCTCCTGATCAGCGCCAAGGGGAGTGAGGGGTGAGCTTGCTGCATTGGAGCTATGTGGGGCATGAAGGGCAAGGGGAGCGCAGATGCACAGGTCAACACCCGTCGGGATTCCGACGGAGCCAGGTTTGCGTATGCCTGGTGGCAAGGGGTTGGCTGTGACTTGGCTTCCCGCTTCGGAGAGGCCATAGGTCTCGATGACGGGAATGCCAAAGCGTTGCTCGAAGGCGAGCTGGCGCGCCACTGGCAGCGGCGCCGAGGCAGTGCGCACGAAGCGAAGTTTCCCTGGCAAAAATGCAGGCGTTGGCTCTTCTGAAAAGAGGAGTAATGCCACGATGGTGGGAACGATGCTGGCCCAGGTGATGTGTTCGCGCTCGATCCACTGCCAGAAGTGGCTGAGGCTGAAGCGTGGGGCAATCACCACCGCTGCCCCGGCCAACAAAGACGCGCACAGGCTAACGACGGGCGCATTGATGTGGGAAAATGGAAGAACACACAGACCGCGATCCGCCTGAGTAAGTTGATGACTTCGCCGCACCTGATCGGCTGTGAGAGCGATCTGGCGGGCGGAGAGGATGATACCTTTGGGTTCGCCGGTTGTCCCTGATGTGGTGAGCCTGACGTATCCCTCGCATGCGGGGTATTGGGGATATGGTT
>Ga0070737_10005253_pt1 | contig 12467 bp, 10 predicted proteins | sample Coa_R1_10_FD_66438 | JGI IMG/M metagenome (GOLD analysis project Ga0070737, IMG submission 66438) | Surface soil microbial communities from Centralia Pennsylvania, which are recovering from an underground coalmine fire - Coalmine... | ecosystem: Environmental > Terrestrial > Soil > Unclassified... | reverse complement strand
GTGGTCGTCGTCGTCGTGGTCGTGGTGGTCGTAGTCGTCGTGGTCGGCTGGGTCGTGGTCGTCGGCGCCGCGCGGTATGTCGTCGTCACCGGCGGCGGCGGCGGTGGCGGTTCGGAAGACGGCGGAGGGGGCGGTGGCTCTTCAACGCTGCTCGGTGGCGGCACCGCGCTCGGCGGCGGGGGCGCGAGACTCGGTGACGGCGGCGGGGAGCTGAGTGCGGGCAGCGGCGCCACAGTCGTCGGGCTCGGCGACGCGGGAGGCACCTGTCGTTCGGTCGTGCTCGTCAACGACAACGCCACCCCGCCGATCGCGGTCATCGAGACCAGACCCGCGAGCCCGACGAGCAACTGCGGCAGGCGGTTTCGCCGCTGTCGCTCGACCGGCGGTTTAATGGTCGGCAGCAGCTGCGACGGCGTGGCGCGGCCATCGTCGTCGTAGAAGCTGTAAAACGAGCCGGTAAACGGCACCGGTTCGTTGCCGGTGTCGTCGGCCTCCGACCAGGCCAGCTGTCGCGGCGTGGCGTCGTCACCGGCAAGCACATCGCCGTTGATCGCGCCGAAACCACCGGTAGACAACCCGAATGTGTCCTCTAGCGTGCTGACCCCGCCCTCTACCGTGTTCAAATTGTCCGGAGGCGAGGTGAACCCGCCGGTCGACGAACGCATGCTGCCGGTGACCGCACCAGCCATTGCTGCGATCGCCGTCGGCGCTTCGAGCTTCTCATCGACCGCCTCGGCTCGGGGTTGCGCCGCGAGCATCATGGCTCCGACCGCAGCGGCGAGTTCGGGTTGCAAAGCGGTCACGACCGGAAGCTTCGTGTGAGACGAAAGGCGTTCTGCCACAATCGGTATTCTGGCTGAACCACCGGCCATCGCCACCGCGGCGAGGCCGGTGCGGCCGATCTTGGTGCGCGCCAGCATGTCGTCGAATGCGCAGAACACACCGTTGAGTCGATCGTGTATCAAACTCTCCAGATCGGATCGTCTGACCCGGATTCGACCGTTTTTGCCTGGAACGTCGACCGCTAGTTCGGTCGCCGGCTCTGTGGACAACCGCTCCTTGGCGCGGCGGCATTCCTCGAGGAGCCCAGTCAGGTCTGCGACCGCAGCGGTGCTGGCGGGATCGGCCTGAGCGCTATGGCCGATGCCGTCCAGTGCATGCATCAGCAGCGCCTGGTCAATGGTGTCGCCGGAGAATCCGGAATGGCGAAGCGTTTTGGCGATCGGCGTGAACCCGGACGCGGCGTCAGCCAACGTGATGCTGGTGCCGCCACCACCGAAATCGAACAAAGCGACCACACCGTCGGCCGGCAACCGCGCCTGCGAGTTCAACGCCGTCAACGCCGCCATCGCATCGGAGACAAGACGCGGGGCTACCCCAATTCGGACGAAACCCGCATGCGTGCTTAGTGCATCCTGCAGCGCTCGCAGCGCATCGATTTCCCAGTGCGCGGGTGCGGCAATCGCGATATCTGCGGCCGCGGGGTCGGCGCCTATCGTGCCAATCAGCGCGTCGAGTGCTTCGACCAGCAATAGGGCCGGGTCGTGTGTCGAGCCGGTGCCTGATGCCAGTGTCTTGGCCTCACCGACCCTTTCCACGAAACCGGCCATCAGGATCCCTGTTTCGGAGAAATTCGAATCCTCCACGGGGACACCGAGTTCAGGTGCGCGGTGCGGGTAGAGGGTCAACATGGCGCGACGCGTGACGGGTGGAGTGCCGTTACGCGCCGCGACTAGGTTGGTGGTCCCGATCGACAACCCCAGTGGGTCGTACATAAAGCGAATACTTTCGTCGATAGCGGTCCGTGGCCAGCGTCAACCATAGCCACGGTCCGTGCCGATGCGAATCTGCGGCAACCTCATTGGTATGCGCTCGATGCTGTTGTGTCACCGAAGCGAGACCTCAAGCATCTTGACAGGGTCGCCCAGGGCTCACACCACGGTGAGCGGCAAAGATCGCCTCGGCCGGAACCGAAATGTCGATCCGCGACTGAGCTTGGCCACCGACACCTCCGGCAATTCGGCGGCAGCGGTGTCGGTTTCGATGAACTCGGCCGCCCAGTCGCTGGTTGTTCCAGCGACACAAGGCTGAACATGCGGGTCTACCGCGGTGGCGATCGCCTGCAACGGCAGCGTGGAATCCGGTGCACACAACGCAATCCAGGCGCCGTCGTCGTGAGCCGGTGAGCGATGCACGATTAGCCGCTCGTCGGCGATGTCAGCAGCGACGTACCCGGCAGGGTTGAACAGCGGATGCAATTCCAGAACCCTCAAGACGCCCTCGACACCCCCCGGCAACGACAACGCCCGATGAATGCGTTGGGCGCCAAGCCCCGCGATGCCGGTGAGCTGCCGGGTGCACACAGAGGTGGCCAGTTCGCCATCAGCCCCGGCGCGTTTGCGAACCGCGATCGCGAATGACAAGTACAGCAAATGCATCTGCAAACACACCTCGTCGGCGATGCGCACCAGCGCCGAATGCGAGAACGCGCCGAAGTCGAGGTCAGAAACCAGCGGCCCGGAGTAGTCGGCCAGGCCCTCCTGAGATCGATCGATCGCACCAAGTTCCCAGCTGGCCGCTCGGGTCCGGCCGACCATGTCGAGCGCGGGGATGCCCTTGGCCGGCGGGTACGACTCGTCGATGATCACCGTCCAGGCGCAGTGCGGATGCCGATCGGATGGCACCCGGGGTGGCCGGTGGATGGGACGCATCCGCGCCCGCGGGTTGGTTGCCACCGCGGTGGCGTCGAACGTCGGGTCCTCGATGGTGTGACACATGCCGAAGACGTACTCGTCACCCATCGGCTCCACGTCGAGCAGCGCGCCGCAGTGGTCGAGGTGAAATTCACCATGCCAACGGTCGTGCACGGTGTAGCGGAAATCCATGAACTGCGGCGGTGCGCCGATATCAAGTTGAAGCCCCTTGAAGATGGTCGGCACGTCATCGCCCTCGTAATTCAGCGCCCGCTGCATGCGTTTGGTGTAAATCGGGCTCGCGCCCGCCCACTCCTCGATGGCGATCTGCAGCATCTCCTCGCGGCCGAAAGCCTCAATGCACCAAGCCATCCCGGAGCGATCAATCATGTGCCCGATCAGCAGCAGCTCGGGAACAAGATCGGCCAGCTGCTCGCGGGACAGCCGTGCATACCGGGATCGGGTCACGCACCAAAAATAGAGCCGTCTATGTTATAGAGTCAATAATGTCCGTCGCGTCAGGTCGCCCAGTGGTTCCCACCCGCCGTACCAGCGCGCCCCGCAAGCGCGGAGACGACACCCGCGCGAAGATCATCGACGAGACGGTGCGTTGCATCATCGAGGAGGGCTTCGAAGCCGCGACCGCCAAACACGTCGCCGAACGTGCCGGTGTGACGTGGGGAGTCATCCAGTACCACTTCGGTGACCGCAACGGCCTGCTGATGGCCGTCGTCGACGACGGGGTGGCCAAGCTGCTCGGCAGTCTGTCGTCGGCCGATGTCAGCGAGTTGCCGCTGCGCCGACGCATCGAGGTCGTCGTCGATACGGCGTGGGCGTGCTATAGCAGCCCCACCTCGATGGCGGCCTTCGAAATTCTGCGGGCCACCCGCGGCGGCCTCGGCCAGTCCTCGCGGCATCATTTGCGTGAGATGAATTCCGCGATCAACCGGCTCGGCATGCTGATCTCCGACGACCCGGCCAATGACGGTGTTGCCGAAGTGATTTGGGCCACGCTACGAGGCGTGGTGCTGGCACAGATGCTGACCGGAATGCCCATCGACTGGCGGCGCGAGCGGCGCGCACTGATCGATATGGTCACCCATTACCTGCACCGTTGTGCTCCAATGACGTGATGAGCCGTGACGACGCCACCGCCGACATAGCAGCGATCAAACAGGTCAAATACCGCTACCTGCGGGCACTGGACACCAAGCACTGGGACGAGTTCGCCGACACCCTCACCGAGGACGTCAAAGGCGACTACGGATCCTCGCTCGGAGAGGAGCTGCACTTCACCAACCGCGCCGATCTGGTGAACTACATGCGCTCGGCGCTGGCTTCCGGCATCATCACCGAGCATCGGGTGACTCATCCCGAGATCACGGTCAGCGGCGACGAGGCATCCGGTATCTGGTACCTGCAAGACCGGGTGATCGTTCCCGAACTCAATTTCATGCTGATCGGAGCCGCGTTCTACCGCGACCGCTACCGGCGCACCGACGGAAGCTGGAAGATCAGCGCCACCGGCTACGACCGGACCTACGAGGCTACAATGTCGTTGACCGGCATAGACTTTAAAGTGAAGCCTGGCCGAGCACTTGCGTAACTATTGGCCGATCGCCATCAGCGCGCCCGGCTGAAGCCAGCGGATGATCTGCACCAGGGTGTCGTCATCGATGGCCACACACCCCTCGGTGGGCCCGCCGTCAGTGGTGTGGAAGAAGAATGCCGCACCGTTCCCGGGAACGCGGGCGGTGTTGACACCCATCACCACCGCGTGTTTGTACTGTGGGATGTCGAGGTTTTCGCTTGCCGCCGTGTTGAACGGGCACTGATCTTTTCGGCAGACCTGCATCGTGTTGAAGGTGGGGCTACGCTCGTCGCCGCTCCACCAGTGGTCGGGCCCGACCTGAACGTATTTCAGACCGCCACCGGGATTCGGTGCGGTGCCGAAGGCATACGGCAACGTGAAGATGCCCATCGGGGTGGCTGGATATCCGCTCTTGGCCTGCGGTGCCAAGCCCGCCGATCCGACGTGTGTGGGAATGCCAGCCGCGATCGCCTGCCAGCCGGCTGCGCCGCGCTGATAGACATCCATCTTGGCGTTCGAACCCCCAATTCCGACAACAGAAATCACTTGCGTGGCGTTGCCGACAGAATGCGCGAACCACGGGTTTACCACCGCAGCGGTCAACGGCGCGAACGCCAGCGTGATGCCGACTGCGCACAGCACAGCAGACAGCACAGCCATCACTTGGCGCACCGCTTCATGATCGGCGGCTCAGGGTCCAAGGGTCAAGTAAAGGTTTCGACTCGATTCGGTCACCAAGCCGTCTCCAACCATCGGCTCCTTAGCGCATCGGCCTATATGATCGGCACCGATGTCTTTATCCAATCAGCGAAACCCATTGTCACGATTGAACTTTACCTGCGTCTTAGGAACGCCATGGTTGGTATTCCACTCAGCGGTGGACTTCCGCGCCGGTCATCCAGCGCATTGCGAAGGTAGTTGAGAGCGCCGATGACACCGACGAAGGGCGGCGGCCTACCGTTTCGGCAGAATTACGCTTCACCGCATGCGGTGGTGAGCCAGGCGAGCTCACCGCCGCTGACCGTCTGGCTCGGATCGGCGATGTATACCTTTCCCGTCGACCGCGACATCACCATCGGTCGCGACCGCGACTGTGATATCTGCCTGCACGATCGCGATCGTGCCGGGCTGGGGCTGATCTCGCGGATGCACGCGATATTGCGGTTCGACGGGGCGCAATGGGTTGCCGTGGACAAAAGCCAGAACGGTGTTTTCGTCGATGGTGTGCGGTCCTCGATGGTGGCCATCCGCGACCGTCAAAAGATCGCGCTGGGCAGCCCACACGGCCCGCAGCTGACCTTTCGGGTCGCGACTTCTCCCGAGGCTCGCGAGCTGCGCAACCCACCCACGCTGAATCGCTTGACGGGTACTGCGGCTCGGAGCGCTAGCGCCAACACGATGCGCGTGGCCCGGCCGCAGCCGCGTCATCGCGAACGACTCGGCGACACAATGCGTTTCTTGTTGCCTCCTCGCCCTGGCGCCGCACCGCCTGGATCCAAGACCATCGGCCGGGCCACCACCAACGACGTCGTCGTTAATGACGCGTTGGCATCGCGTAAGCACGCGGTGCTGCTATCCACCCCACACGGCGTCGAAATTCGCGACAACAACAGCAGCAACGGCACATTCGTCAACGGCACCCGCATCACTCGCGCATTGCTGCGCGACGGCGACGTCGTCACCATCGGCAACACCGACCTAGTGGCATCGGGCACCACTCTGCTGCCGCGCGGCGGCCCCGCGCGCGGCAGCGGGCTCAATGCGCGCGGGCTGGGGCTGAGCATCGACGGGCACACGCTGTTGACCAACGTGTCGTTCACCGCCCGGCCCGGCACCCTGACGGCGGTCATCGGACCATCCGGTGCCGGGAAATCGACGCTGGTCAAGCTGATTGGTGGCATCATGGCGCCCACCGCCGGTGTGGTCAGCTTCGACGGACATGACGTGCACACCGAATACGCCTCGATGCGCTCCCGGATCGGGATGGTGCCCCAAGACGACGTGGTGCACCGCCAACTGACCGTCGAGCAGGCATTAGGGTATGCCGCCGAACTGCGGTTGCCGCCGGACACCTCGCCTGCTGATCGCCGGGCGGTCGTCAGACGAGTCCTCGATGAGCTGGAGCTGACACCACACCGAAAGACGCGAGTGGACAAGCTTTCCGGCGGCCAGCGCAAGCGGGCCTCGGTGGCGATGGAGTTGTTGACCGGTCCGTCGCTGCTGATTCTCGACGAACCGACCTCAGGGCTGGATCCGGCATTGGACCGGCAGGTGATGACGATGCTGCGCCGGCTCGCCGACGCCGGCCGGGTGGTGATTGTGGTCACCCATTCGCTGAGCTACGTCACCATGTGCGACCAGCTCGTGCTACTGGCGCCCGGCGGCAAGACCGCGTTCGCCGAGCCGCCGGCACAGATCAGGCAGGTGATGGGAACCACCGATTGGGCCGACATCTTCGCCCGTGTCAGCACCGATCCGGACGGTGTGCACCGGGCATACCTGACGCGGCATCCCGCCCCACCGCGGGCACCGTCGACCACGTCCGGCACCGTTCCGCTTGGGGCTGCGCCGCATACCAGTCTGTGGCGCCAGATTTCGACGATCGCACGCCGCCAGATTAGGCTTATCGCCGCTGATCGCGGCTATTTCGCGTTCCTGGCCGCATTGCCCTTCGTGTTGGGCGCGCTGTTGCTGGCAGTTCCCGGCAATACGGGACTGGGTTTCGCCGATCCACGCGGATCGCAACCCGATGAGCCCAGCGAGATCCTGATTCTGCTCAACATTGCCGCGGTGTTCATGGGGACGGCCCTGACCATTCGCGATCTGGTTGGTGAACGCACCATCTTCAAACGCGAACAGGCCGTGGGTCTGTCGGCGTCGGCGTATCTGCTGGCCAAGGTGCTCGCCTACACCGTTGCGGCGGTGATCCAAACCGCTGTCGTGACAACGATTTTGATAGCTGGAAAAGGTGCGCCCACCCGCGGTGCGGTACTGTTGGGCAATGGGACGGCCGAGCTCTACCTGACGCTGGCGGCCACGGCAATCGCCTCCGCCATGGTGGGATTGGTGTTGTCGTCGCTGGCGCGCTCGACTGAACAGATCCTTCCGCTGCTGGTGGTGGCGATCATGGTGTCGATGGTGCTGGCGGGCGGGCTGATCCCGGTGACGGGTCGCATGGGGCTGTCTCAGGTCTCGTGGCTCGTGCCGGCGCGGTGGGGGTTCGCCGCCTCAGCCTCGACGGTGGATCTGCGTCACATCGAGATGGACCTGCCCGCTGACCGGTTGTGGCTGCACTCGCCGCGTTATTGGCTGCTGGACATGGGAATGCTGGTGGCGTTGGGCCTGGCAGCCACGGGTTTCGTCCGGTTTCGGCTGCGGCTGCCTGCGCGCGGTCACTCTCGGTAGGCCCTGGTTCCGCCCGAGGTGAATTGACGGCGCGGCGACCCGGAGTAGCGTTACCCGCAGCTTCGGAAGGGGTGATCCATGTTCGTCGACACGGGTTTGCTGTATTCGGGAGCTCATGATTCTCACCGGGCTGGCGGGCATGCCGGCGACGGCGCCGATCACCTGGCCGCAGCCTCCCCGGCGGCGGGGATGTTCGGTGACTTCGCGGCGGCGCACGAGTTTCACCAAGCGGTCAGCCAAGCCCATATCCACCACACCAGGAAACTGCGGGCCCACCAACAGGTCCTCAGCGACGTCGGTGACAAAGCGCGCACCGCTGCGACGGCGTTCACCGATATGGAGGAACGCAACACGGTGAAGTTGGATGCGGTGCGTTGCAACTCCGATACATAAGCGTCCCGCTGCTTGTCGCGGAGGCCGGTGGTGACCCGTGGGAAGTCAACGCCAGTCTCCAAAGTGGCTGTCCGGCAGTGATTTCGGATTTGGCGCAGGCATTTCATAACGCCGGTGTCTGTACGACGGAGTCGGAGAACGCTTTTCTGGACGCACGCCGCCGCTTCGAGGCGTCGTGGACTCGCGAGAACGGTGAGCATCCGATCAACGACTCGGCTGAAGTGCAGCGGGTTACCCAATCGCTGCGTGTACAGGCCGCGCAACTACCCAAGATCGCGGTCGACTTGGAGAACGTCGCTGCCACCCTCGCAGAGGCACAGCGCACTTCGGGTGTGTTGATTTCGACGCTGGAGTGCCAGTTGCAGCAGCTCGACAACGAGATCGGCCAGGCGCTTGATCTGGAGAAGAACCCCCACTTGTCTGGGGCCGAAAGACAGGAGCTCGATCAACTCATCACCGCGCTGGAAGACCAAGCCATCGGCGACACCAAATCGGCTCTGGCTCAACTGCAGTCGATCCGAGCCGGCTACTCGGACTATCTCCAGCGGGCATCGGCCAATCTGCGGTCCGACGGATATGGCCCGGCCGCCATCCAGGGGCTGGACGCGCCGGAGACGCCTCTAAAACCAGAAGAACCTACCCTTCCGCCTCCAAATACCAGCGCCGAAGATGTCAACAAGTGGTGGAACTCGCTCAGCGAGGAACAGCGAAAGCACCTAATTGATGAGCATCCGCCAGAACTAGGCAACCTCAATGGAATTCCAGTCGAGGCGCGCGACGCGGTCAACCAGGCAGTGATGAACGATGACATCAACCGCGTCGTGAATGCTGCGAGTCAGCATGGTGTACAGGTCGGCGACGTGGTGAGCAACCCCGACCGGTACGGGCTCACCGCTAACGACATCACCCGCTACAACAACGCCAACCACACAAAGGAAGGTCTTGCCAAGTCCGCAACGGCCGTGGACGAGTGGGGCAACCACCCGCCCGTGTACCTGTTGAAGTACCAGCCGGATGCATTCAACGGGGACGGGGCCGCTGCGATCGCGATGGGCAACCCCGACAAAGCTGCCAACACTGCCGTTCTGGTAAAGGGATTAGGATCCGGTGTCAAGCAGGGGACGCTGGCTAATCCCGACGGTGTGCGGCTCTACGAGGAGTCGACCCGTGCTGACTGGGGCAAGGACACTGCAGTGGTGATGTGGATCGGCTACGACGCCCCGAACGACGTGTTGGATCCTGGTCTGTACGAGCCCAATATGGCTCGTACAGGAGGCCAGGCGCTGGCCGCCGACGTCAACGCGTTGGCGGTCACCCACCAGGGAGCACCGTCACATGTGACGGTCGTCGGACACTCCTACGGATCCACCGCAGTGTCGGATGCAGCGGCCGCATACGGCATGCATGCCGACGATGTGGTGTTGGTCGGCTCTCCGGGCACAGACCTGGCGCATTCGGCAGCGGATTTCCACTTGAACCCTGGTGGGCACCTCTACGTCGGAGCCGCCTCAGACGACCCGGTTACGTGGTCTCCTGGTCATGTGACGATGGCGGGGACCGGTATCCCCTTGGGAGGGCTCGGGCCGGACCCTGCCGTGGATGGCTTCGGCTCAACGCGGTTCAAAGCTGAAGTACCCGGTTTCTCGGCCAATCCGCTCGAGGATCATTCCCACTACTTCGACAAAGGCTCCGAATCGCTGTTCAGCATCGCCGACGTGGTGTCCGGCCACGGCGACGCGCTCCAGCACGACGGCATGACCGCACATCACCGAGGCGAATACTTCTTGCCGGATTGGGTCGACCCCGAAGCCATCCGGCCAGGAACCAGCGGGCACCAGCACAGCGCGCCGACGGGCTAAACCGCAATCCGCCGGTGGGCATCAACGACGGGTGAAAGGAAGTGACGGGTGTGGATCCTGCCAGGCAGAGCTGCTGGCACCGCGGTGCTGATCGGCCTTGCACTCAGTGGGTGTGCTAACGCCGTGTCGAACCCCATTTCCCCGCAGCAGGCCCGCTCCCAAGTCGTCGACGCTGCGCGAGACATTGTCACTACACTCAGTGCCGAGGTGACTGAAGCGACGTTCAGCTATGAATCGTGCAACGATCAGGGAGACCCCCCCTTCCGGGGGGTAGCGAAAGTGTCATTTTGGGTACCCGGCGTACCGCATAATCAGTCAGCCGACCCACAGGCGGTGATCGGGCCGCTAGTCCGCAATGGCTGGAGTACCAACTCCGATTTCACATCTCATGCTCCAACATTGCGCAAAGGCAAAGTCAACGTCATCCTCACCGTGCTACCGGCGCACTTCCCTGCGGGAGTCGAACGCAAAAGCCACGCGTGGGTCGATGTCAACGGCGAATGCCGCGACATGTTCGACCACCGCACTGACGACTCGATACTCCCAGTCGATATCAAAGCCGAACTCCTCCAACCGCGGTAACGGATGACAGCCGCATGAGCGTCCCTAATAACCGTCGAAGCCGATCGTGGTCTTTAGTACTCGTTCTGGTGGCGTGTTGCCTGCCGCTGATGATAGGAGGATGTTCGGCGATGTTTGGCCACCGACATGACATCGACCACCCAGCCAATCCCCTGTCGGACCAACAAGCCACGGCTCAGGTGATCGATCCCGCCAAGCAGATTGTGAAAATAGCTGGGCTGCAGGATCCGACGGGACACTTCGACTGGGAATCATGCAATGACCAAGGAGATCCGCCTTACCGCGGACTTGTGACGATCGGATTCAAGTGGCCTATGGAAGATTCCAAGGGCTACCCGACCGAGGTCGACCCCACCACTTACTTCGACAAGCTGGCCACGACGATGGCCGCCCACGGGTGGAACAACGGTCCCCCGCCTGATTGGCATTCATACGGACGAGTGATCAACAAAGACGGCGTGGTGGCGGTCATGAACCAGGACGCAGCCAACGGTGAAGGCACCATCCAAGTCTCCGGTGAGTGCCGCAACATGACCAAGCATCGCGAGAACGGCACGGTGATGGGCTTCGAGATCACCGGCCAACTTCGTCAAGCCTGAACTCCCGGTCGGCATGCCTGCGAGGGATCTGGACATTGGATCGGTAGGTGCAGCTACAACATATAGATCTCGGAAAACTCATCGCGGCGGCTGGCGGTGATCCCTGGCAGGTCAATGCCAGCATTCAAAGTGGACGACCGGCCCAGATCGCCGAGCTGGGGCAAGCGTTTCATAGTGCCGGTCAGTGCACCGCCGAGGCCGACAACGCGTTTGTTGAGGCGTATCGCCGGTTCGAGGTGTCGTGGAACCGGGAGAACGGGGAGCACCCGATCAATGACTCCGCCGAAGTGCAGCGCACCATCCGATCACTGCGGGGCAAGTGGCCCAACTGCCCAAGATCGCCGTCGACCTGGAAAATATCGCCGCCACCCTCGCCGAAGCCCAACGTAGCTGCGCCACGCTGATCTCCACACTGGAGACGCAACTAACAGACATCGACCAAAAGATCGGCGCAGCGGAAGATCTCGAAACAACCAGCCACCTGTCCGCCGCGGATAAGGAGGCGGTTGATCAACTCATCGCGAGCCTCGAACACACCGCAATTGACGACACGAAATCCACACTGGCCCAACTGCAGTCGATCCGGGCCGGCTACTCGGACTATCTACAGAAGTCGCTGGCCAGCCTGCGCACCGATGGATACGACCCGGATGCGATCCACGGTGTGGATGCCGAACAGCCCAAAGATCCAGTCCCCGGAGATATTCCACCGTCTGGACTGGAGACCACCAAGCTGGCCGATATCAAACGGCTCACCAATCAGGCTGTGCTGGATCAGATGGCCAAAGTGCGCGCAGCGCAAAAGGCCATCGACGATGCCGCGGCCACGGCTTACACCACAGGCCAAGGCTCCCCGGAGGGACAAGCCGCGCTTGCGCGTCTGCCCCAACTCAAAAAGAACCTCGCCGACGCGCTCATCGATTTGGGCAAACTGCCCGACTACAGCAACATCGATCCCAGCACCCTGCGCAGCAGCCCCGATGGCCGTTTCATCTTTGGCTACACCGTCGACGGGCAACCCGTGCAGGTCACCGGTCAGCTTAAGAATGGCACCGGCGAGATTTTCGATCAGCGCACGCAGACGTACTACACGTTCACAAACGGCAAACTCACCGGCATTCGCACGCTCGATGAGGGCCGCGCCATCCCCGACGACCAACTACTGCAAAACGCCTTCGTCACCGCCGTAGGTGCTGGCCCCACCCTTGTGGCCGGCAAAGCCGGCGCCGAGGCCGCCTGGCAAGGCCTCAAGGCATTATTCACCCGTGAAGGTCTCGCCGCCGACGCAGCCGAGTCCCGCGCCCACGCCGTCGCCCAAAGTCTCACCACCGACCACCCGCTTCAC
>Ga0070737_10005252_pt1 | contig 12468 bp, 12 predicted proteins | sample Coa_R1_10_FD_66438 | JGI IMG/M metagenome (GOLD analysis project Ga0070737, IMG submission 66438) | Surface soil microbial communities from Centralia Pennsylvania, which are recovering from an underground coalmine fire - Coalmine... | ecosystem: Environmental > Terrestrial > Soil > Unclassified... | reverse complement strand
GATGATCACCACGATGTACGTGTAGGAGATGTAGTGGCCGGTGACAGCGACCAGGGTGAGCAGGCTCACCCGCAACAGCCGCCGGTTGCGGTGGTGGCGGGCCCGGGGGCCCACGGTAGCGAGTTGGTCGTCGGTGAGCGCCAGCGCGGGCAGTACCGCCCAGGCCGCCAGCGTGACGGCGGCCGCGGCGACGGTGATGCACGCGACCGCCAGCCGCCAGCCCCACAGCAAGCTCATCGCCGCGGTCAGCGGGCTGCCGACTACGACCGCGAGGCTGATGCCGACGTAGACCATCGTCGTGGCGCGTCCGGCATGGCTGGCCGGGACCAACCGGGTCGCGATCGGGGCCAGCACCGACAGCATCAGGCCGTGGGTGATCGCGCACAGCACCCGACCGACCGCCAGCATCGAAAAGGTGGGCGCCACCGCCGAGATGGCCTGTGAGGCGGTCAGACACAGCAAAGTCAGCAGCAGCGTCCGCCGCCGCGGCCAGTGCGCTGTCCAGCGGACCAGCGGAATCGTCGTCACCGCGGCAACCAGCGCATACCAGGCCAGCAGCGTGCCGACCAGGGGCACGCTGACGTGCAGATCACGCGCGATCGCGGGCAGCGCGCCGACCGGCAGGATCTCGGCGGTGACGTAAATGAAGGCCGCGGCCGCCAGCACCGTCAATTGCGCCGCGATCCGGGGCGTCCAGGGCCCGGCGCGGGCCGGCGCGTGGTCCGCGCCGCGCATGTGGGTTGCAGCATCGAGCCGGCGCTGGCGCAATCGCGCTGCTCGCCCGGTATGCGTTGCCCCCACGGCCACTACTCAACCATGGGTTTGCCCCGGGCGTTAACCCTCACGAACGAACGAGTCGGGCGATCGCGGCCGACGCTTCCGCGATTTTCGCGTCGGCTTCGTCATCACCGCCGGCGATCGCACGGCTGACGCAATGGCTGAGGTGTTCGTCAAGAAGGCTCAGCGCCACCGACCGCAGGGCGCTGTTGGCGGCGCTGATCTGGGTGAGGACGTCGATGCAGTACTTGTCCTCTTCGATCATCTTCGCGATCCCGCGCACCTGTCCTTCAATGCGGCGCAACCGTTTAGCGTAGTTGTCCTTTTGCGACGAATAGCCGCGGGTCGATGCCATCTAACCTCCCAGCATCGTGGTGTGAGCCTGTGGTGTGGTGACGCTGCGCCTGCAAGGAGCTGCCCTACGACCAACCTTACTCGATACCCCAGCGGGGTATGTGACCCGTTTGGGGCCCTGAGCCGTCTCCCGCATACTTGGACGATGGCACACACCACCGAGTCGGAGCCACCATCCATCGACATCAAACCTCGCAGCCGTGATGTCACCGACGGTCTGGAAAGAGCCGCCGCTCGTGGCATGTTACGGGCAGTGGGCATGGGCGACGACGACTTCGCCAAGCCGCAGATCGGCGTCGCGTCGTCGTGGAACGAGATCACGCCGTGCAACCTGTCACTGGACCGGCTGGCCAAGGCGGCCAAAGACGGGGTGTTCGCTGCCGGCGGTTATCCGCTTGAGTTTTGCACGATCTCGGTGTCCGACGGCATTTCGATGGGCCACGAGGGCATGCACTTCTCGTTGGTGTCCCGCGAGCTGATCGCCGACAGCGTCGAAACCGTGATGCAGGCGGAACGCTTCGACGGCGTGGCGCTGCTGGCCGGCTGCGACAAGTCGCTGCCCGGGATGCTGATGGCCGCCGCCCGCCTGGATTTGGCCGCGGTTTTCCTCTACGCGGGCACGATCTTGCCCGGGCGAACCAAACTCTCCGACGGCAGCGAGCGCGAGGTCACGATCATCGACGCGTTCGAAGCGGTCGGCGCGTGCGTTCGCGGCCTGATGCCGCGCGAAGACGTCGACGCCATCGAACGCGCCATCTGCCCGGGCGAAGGGGCATGCGCAGGCATGTACACCGCCAACACGATGGCCAGTGCCGCCGAGGCGCTGGGGATGTCGCTGCCGGGCAGCGCGGCGCCGCCGGCGACCGATCGCCGCCGCGACGGGTTCGCGCGCCGCAGCGGGGAGGCCGTTGTCGAATTGCTGCGGCGCGGTATCACCGCGCGCGACATCCTGACCAAGGAGGCGTTCGAGAACGCGATCGCGGTGGTGATGGCGTTCGGTGGCTCGACCAACGCCGTGCTACACCTGCTCGCGATCGCCAACGAGGCCAACGTCAAGCTGTCGCTGGACGATTTCAGCCGCATCGGGGCGCGGGTGCCGCACTTGGCCGATGTCAAGCCCTTCGGGCGACATGTGATGGCAGACGTCGACCGGATCGGCGGGGTGCCGGTGGTGATGAAAGCACTGCTGGATGCCGGCCTGCTGCACGGCGACTGCCTGACGGTGACCGGCCGGACGGTGGCGGAAAACCTCGCGCGCATCGTTCCGCCGGACCCGGACGGCAAGGTGCTGAGGGCACTGGACACGCCCATCCATCCGACCGGCGGAATCACGATCCTGTACGGATCGTTGGCGCCCGAGGGTGCGGTGGTCAAGACGGCAGGCTTCGACACCGAGGTATTCGAAGGTGCCGCAAGGGTTTTCGACGGTGAGCGGGCCGCATTGGATGCCCTGGAGGCCGGAACCATCAAGGCCGGCGACGCCGTGGTGATCCGCTACGAGGGGCCCAAAGGCGGTCCCGGGATGCGCGAAATGCTTGCTATCACCGGCGCCATCAAGGGCGCTGGCTTGGGTAAGGACGTGCTGTTGTTGACCGACGGCCGATTCTCCGGCGGCACCACGGGCCTGTGCGTCGGGCACATCGCCCCGGAAGCGGTCGACGGCGGGCCGATCGCTTTCCTTGCGGACGGCGATCGGATCCGGCTCGACGTCGCGCGGGCAACCCTGGACGTGTTGGTCAATGCCGATGAGTTTGCCTCGCGCCGTTCCGGTTTTACTCCACTACCGCCGCGCTACACCAGCGGGGTGCTAGCCAAGTACGTCAAACTGGTCGGCTCGGCGGCAACCGGGGCGGTCTGCGGTTAGGCCGCGCCGCGCCTTACCCGGCCGGCTGAACCCGGCCGGGTGGCGAATCGGCGCCTGACCTAGTTACGCGTGCTTTGCTTCGTAGCTGCGTGCGCGCATGCCGAAGTACACGGCGGTCAGGCCCAGGACGGTTATCACCGCACCGGCAACCACATTCGACCAGATCATGCCGGCCGTCGGCGACACACCGTGCAAAACCCACGGCGCGACGATCAGCCACACACCGAACACCGGCAGCGTCCAGGTCATGCCGTGGGTGCGGTCTAGCGCCGACGCAAAGCAAAAGGCCAGCACGGCGACGGCGATCCCGCAGATCAGGTCGTTGCGGGCCAGCGCTCTCGTCCCGGCGAACCCGACAACCCATGGCGACACGGCCGCGTAGATCCCGGTCAGCAGCGCCAAACCGAAGGTGAACTGCGCGGTCATTGACTCCGCGGCCCGCTCATAGTTGGCGCGCAGAGCCAACAGATCCGGGTGTTGTTCGATTGATGGATGCACCGTACTCATTTTGTGACCTTTCTGTTATGCGGCAAGCCTTTTGGGCTTACCGCAACCCATCCATCTGCCCCAAGATTACGCCCGTCGGTGTAACGCCAGCAACGAAAAGTGACCCGTGGTCACCACCCCCTCGACGTGCGCCGGCCCACCCCGTAGCGTCAAGGAGCAGCGAGGTGAGACATGGATGTCGCGGATCGGCTCAAGCTCGACGTTCCGGTGGGCCAAGCAGGGATGGGCGGTGGCCTGGCGGGCGCGCCGCTAGCGGCCGCGGTCGCCAAGGCCGGTGGCCTGGGAACACTGGGGCTTACGACACCCACCGAGTTGCGCAGGTCCATTGATCAGGTGCGCGACGAAGCCCCGGGACGCGCCGTCGCGGTAAACCTCTTGTGGCCCTTCACCCGTCGCCGCCATGTGCGCGTCTGCGTCGAAGCCCGCATCGATGTCGCGGTGCTGGCTTTCGGCGGCGACCGCAGCCTGGTCGAGCATCTACACGACACGGGGATCTTCGTCTTTGTCATGGTCGGCACCGAAAGCCAAGCGCGACAAGCCATCGCATGGGGCGCTGACGGTCTGATTGCCCAAGGACGCGAGGCCGGCGGCCACCTGGTCGGCACCCTGCCGGCGCTGGACTTCCTGCGGCAGGCGCTGTCGGTGGCCGGGCAGCGTCCGGTGTTCCTCGCCGGCGGGATCGCCACCGGCACCGACGCCCGCGCCGCGCTCGCGGGTGGCGCCAGCGGTGTCATCGCCGGAACCAGGTTTTTGCTGACGCACGAGTCCAACGCCCACCCGGAGTACCAGCGCCGAATCCTCGATGCGGACCGGACCGTCGAAACCACGCTGTTCGGCCTGAGCTGGCCGTTGCGGCACCGGGTCGTGCCCAATGCCGCCACCCGCCGGTGGTGCCGCAGCGACGGGACCGCCAAGGCGCTTCCAGCCGCCCTCAACACATGCAGTCGCGTGCTTGCAGTGCTGGGCTACCTCGACGCCGGCGCGTTGCTGCGATGGCAGTCAGCGCGGCGTCCGTGGTTCACGCCGCTGGCGCCGCTGGCGGGAATGCCCGATTCCTGGGTCGACCGGGCAGCGCTCTACGCCGGTGAGACGGCGCTGCGGATAACCAAAATAACCTCGGCAGCGCAGGCTCTGGCAGAGCTGACGCCGTGACGACTAGCTGACCAACGCCATCGCGAAGCCGTCCCAATCCTTGGCCCCGACCGTTTGCAGCGCCGCGGCATCCAGTTGTGGGTGCTTGCCCATCAGCTCAATGGTCTGGCGCACCGCCTGCATCTGACGGTCCCCTGGCGCTGGCGTCACGACCTGACCGGCGCGAATGACGTTGTCCACCACGATGAGTGAGCCGGGTCGGGTCAGTCTTACCGCCCATTCGAGGTATGCGACATTGTTTTCCTTGTCTGCGTCGATGAATACCAAATCGAACGGTCCGCCGGTCAGGGTGGGCAGAGTGTCCAGTGCGGCGCCGACGATCACCTCCACTCGATCTGCAACACCGGCGCGCTCTAGGTTGCTTCGGGCCACCTCGGCGTGCTTCGGCTCGTATTCCAGCGTTACCACCCGACCTTCCCGACCTGCGCCGCGCGCTAGCCAGATGGTGCTGAAGCCGCCCAGCGTGCCGATCTCGAGAATCCTGCGCGCCCGCATCGCGCTGGCCAGCAAGAACAAAAACTTGCCCTGCTGCGCCGATACCGCGATGGGCGGCAACCCGGCAGCATTGCTCGCTTCCAGGGCCGCCCACAGCGCCGGATCGTCACCGATCAGTGCGCCGTTCAAGAACTCGTCGACGTCGTGCGGACTCGGCTCTTGTCCCATGACCGCCAACATACTGGAGTCGCCCCACCCCACTCTTTACTATATACCCGTATGGGGTATATACTCCGCCCTAGCGGAACCACCGCTGGATTCTTGCCTTTCGCGGGAATCCCACGACGAATAGGGGTGATGCCAATGGCGAGCTATGAGGAAGGCACCGTACTGACCTGTGGCCACGAGGGCTGTGGGTGCCGCGTTCGCATCGAGGTCGCATGCCACTGCGCTGAGGCCGGCGAGGCGTACCGCTGCACATGCGGCGACGAACTGGTCGCCGTCGGATAGCGCCCGCTGCGGTGGGGGCCGGGGCTTTGGTCGATCAACGTCCGAACGTGCGCCCGGGAAGGCCGACGGTGGCCCTAAGCTCCGGCTCCGCCGCCGAAGCACCTACGGCCACGGCGTAGCTGCCCTCGTCGATGCGCCAGCTGCCGGCCCTGCCGTCGTAGCGGGCGAGGACTCGCGGATCGGCTTCGATGGTGACCCGGCGTGACTCGCCGGGCATGAGCTCGACACGCTCGAATCCCAGCAACCGCACCCGCTGCCCATCGGGCGCTGCGGTCAAGTAGAGCTGCGGGACGTCGGCGCCGGCGCGCCCGCCGGCGTTGACGACGGTGAAACTGGCCGTGACGGTGTCGCCGCCGGTCACTGCCAAGTCGCGGTGCTCGAATCTGGTGTAGGACAGGCCATGACCGAACGCGAACATCGGGCTATGACCCTGCTTCGCGTACCACCGGTACCCGACCTCGGCTCCCTCACTGTAGTGAATTGTGGTCGGTGTCCCCCACGGAGCGCCCAGGCCGGGCAACTGCGGGCGCGGCGTCTGGCTGAGATCACGCGGAAATGTGACGGGCAGCCGCCCGGACGGATTAGCGGCGCCGACCAGTATCTCGGCGATCGCCTGCCCCCCCGCCTGCCCCGGGTACCACGCTTGCAGAATCGCATTCACTTTCCCACGCCAGGGCATGGCCGTCGGGTTGCCGGTTTCGAGCACCACCACCGTGTTGGGCTGAGCCTCGGCGACGGCTTCAATCACTGCGTCCTGCCCCCACGGCAAGAAAAGATCGGCATTGTCGAAGCCTTCTCCCTCGACGCGCACCGCGAACACCACGGCGATGTCTGCCCGCCGGGCCGTCAGCACAGCTTCGGCTGGGCTGAGCCCCGGGTCAAACTCAATGATCGTGTGCGGCAGCAGTTTTCGTAGTTCAGTCAGCGGACTGGAGGGCAGCAGATAGAGATTGCGGGCGCTACCCATCAGCCCCGGGCCACCGATCGGGATGACGGCGGCGTAGCCGCCGGGCGGGACGACGGCGCTCGAACCACAGCCGGCCGGCACGCCGATCTGCGCGTAACCACCGATGACAGCGATACGTCCCGCCGACTCCGGTTCGATGGGGAGCAGGCCGCGGTTTTGCAGCAGCGCGATTCCTTGTCGAGCGATGTCAAGCGCAATCATATTGTGGGCGGCCATATCTGGTGGCGGCATAGCTGCCCATTGATCGGCGCCGACCGCAAATATCGAACGCAGAATCCGGCGCACCATATCGGAGAGGCGTTGTTTGGGCACTTTGCCTTCGGAATAGGCGGCTCTGAGCTGGCCGGTGAATGCCTCTGCGCCCCAGAGTAATCGGTCAATTTGTGCGCCTGATTCCTGGTCCAGGCCCTTGAGCGCAAACTCCCAGCTAGGGGTAGCACCCCAGTCCGACATCACCCAACCCCGGTAGCCCCAAGCGACTTTCAGTATGTCGTTGAGCAAAACGTCGTTTCCGCCCGCGTAGTCGCCGTTGACCTTGTTGTATGCGGCCATCACCGCGCCGGGTTGCGATCGCCCGATGGCGATCTCGAAGGCCAGCAGGTCGGATTCGCGGTGGGCGTCGGCGTCGATGACAGCGTCCAGCCAATGGCGGTTGGCCTCGTTACAGTTCAGCGAGTAATGCTTGATCGTCGAGACGACCCCCTGCTGCTGGATGCCGTTGATCGACTCGGCAGCGATCACGGCGCTCAGAAACGGGTCCTCAGAAAGGTATTCGAAGTTGCGGCCGTTGCGTGGGTCGCGGGCAAGATTGATGCCGCCCGCCAGGAGCACGTTGAATCCGCGACTGCGGGCCTCGCGGGCTATCGCCCCGCCTGAGGCGCGCGCCAGTGTGGGGTTGAAGCTGGCGGCCAATGCCAGGCCGGCCGGCAGCGCAGTCGCGGTGTCGCCCGGACGGTACCCGGGATTGGTGACGCCGAGGCTGGCATCGGTCATCAGCAGCGCTGGCACACCAAGTCGCGCGATGCCGGGTACGTATCCGGCGCTCATTGGAACGTCGGCCGGGATGCGCTCGTCGCGCACGGGCAGTAACTCGTTGGCGCCCATCACGCTTGCCAGCAACGAAAACCGCTCGTCGTCGGTCATTTCCGCCTCGATCTCGCGTGCGCGGGTGTCAGGGTCGGTCACCGCACACCTGCTTTCGCGTACACCACCCGCAGCACATGCCCAAGCTCCGGTCCCATCACCAGTTCGGACAGGGCGCACATGGTGTCGACGAAGTCCGGGCCATGAGGCGGCTGCGCCTGGCAGAGATGGTGTGCTATTTCATGCAAGACCACTAGCTCACGCATCGCCCAGTCGGCGGTGTCATGGCTGGGCACTGCGATAACGCCAGCGCCGTCATGGTTTTCATAGTGCGCGGCGGAAGCGGCACGCCGGGCCCGGACCTTCAGCGGCGGCAGCACTGGCCACCGGTGTTGCACGCCTGGCAGGGCCAGCACGTCATCGACGTAGCGCTGCACCGCCGCAACCGACCCGAACCGCCCTTCCGGCGGCAGCGTCAGCTGGGTGCCGAAGAACTCCACAACCCGCGATCCATGCTCGGCCGCCCGGTCGAACAACGTCCGGACGAAGTCCTCGGCGGCGTAGACCTTGGAGCGCTGCGTATCCCGCGTGGCGGCCTCCTTCCGGATCAGCGGTCCAACGCAGCCCGGGCCGCCGACAACTCCGGGGTGCTGCCGAGCCGCGCGCGCCGGCCAGCCCGGTCCCCCGCCCGCTGTGCGGCCGACGAATACCCCGCCGATGCCCGGTAGGCCTGCCAGGTGCCGCGCGCCCTCGATGCCCTGCGATAGTAGTCGCGTAGTTCAACCTCCTTGTCGCGCAGAGCGATCGCGGTACCGGGTAAACGCAAAGGGTCTTGTTCGGCTTCCTGGCGTGCCAGCCGACGGGCCTCAGCCAGCCGTTGACCCACCCGCGTGCCGAATGCGAGCTGGAAGTTGAGCCGAGCCGTGATGGTCGGCGTCGGACGGTGCGCACCGGAGGCGATATAGGCGTCCGAGGCCCGCACCATCTGGACCACCAGGCTGGCGTAGAGGGTGTGGGTGGCATCGATGTCCTCGGCGAACCCGTAAGCGTAGACAAACGTGGAGTTCGACGCGACGTCACAGCGCACGTCGTTGGCGTGGGCGATCACCACGAACAGGTGCACATATGTCCGCAGCCCCTTGGTACCCGCCGTTCCGATAGTGATCGTGCGTTGGATCGGTGTCTGCGCGCGGGTGCGCTTATCGGCATGCGAACGGGCCACCGCCAAGTCGATGGACGTCGCCGTGGCCAGACGTTGTGCTGCGGCCATGAACGCCTCGGCCTCATGCGGGTTGTCGGTGCCCTCGGCCTGTCGCAGCAGGGCGGCGATTCGCGCCAGCATCTTGTCGTCGGTCATATCCGCCGCTCCTTTCCATCGCGTCGCTTCGCATCGTCGTCGGCTCCGATGACTGGCGCCAAACTACGGGATGGCTCTGACATTCCGGCTCTGCGACTCACAGTCTGGCGTTGATCCACGAGACCACGTCGTCGAGGACCTGGTTCCGCTCCGGCTCGTTGAACACCTCGTGGTAAAGACCCGGATACACCTTCAGCTCGACGTCGGCGCTGCCCACGCACTCGACGAGCTGTCGACTGCCCCCGACGTCGATCAGCCGGTCCTCCGAGCCGTGCACGACCAGCAGCGGCGCAGTCAACGCCGCGGCGCGGTGCGGCATGGTTTCGCCGACCAGCAGCAGGGCGCGGGCTATGCCGGCCGGCACCTTGCCGTGGTGCACCAGCGGATCGCTGTTATAGGCACTCACCACAGCCGGGTCCCGCGAAATCGCGTTGACGTCGAGTTCCTGCACCGGCAGCCCCGGGACGATCGCGCCCAGAATCTTGGCGGCGCGTGCCAACACCGGCGACACCGCCGTATGCGCTGCCACGGCCGGACCCGACAGCACCATCAGGTCGTAGTTGTCGGGGCGCTCGACACCATAGGCAAACACGATGGCACCGCCCATGCTGTGTCCCACCACGATGCATTTACACCCGGGATGCGCCTTGGTGGCGATGCCCACCAGTCTGTCGAAGTCGCCGGTGTACTCGGAAATGTCCCTGAGCCGTACCCGTTTGCCGCCGGAACGGCCGTGTCCGCGGTGGTCGAGTGCGTAGGTCACGAGGCCGTCGTCAGCGAACCGCTCCGCTACGTGGTCGTAGCGACGAGCATGCTCGCCGAGTCCGTGCGAGAGGACCACCACCGCGCGCGGTGCGATGTCTGGCACCCAGACGTCGTAGACAATGCGGACACCGCCGACGCCGTCGAAGTTCCGTTCAGTGCGGGTGGTAGGCATCAGAGGCAGCGTAGCCAGCAGATGTCAGATCGTCTGCGTAAGCTTTATCCGCGTGAGCCTGCTCACCGAAAGCCGCGACGGCGATTTCTCCGCCCAGGCTGAGCCCTACCGGCGGGAACTGCTTGCTCATTGTTACCGGATGACGGGGTCGCTGCACGACGCCGAAGATCTGGTGCAGGAAACCTATCTGCGGGCCTGGCAGGCCTATGACCGCTTCGAAGGCAAGTCATCGGTGCGGACCTGGCTGCACCGCATCGCCACCAATACCTGTCTGACCGCGCTGGAGGGCCGGCAGCGCCGGCCGTTGCCGAGCGGGCTGGGCGCGCCCAGCTCCGATCCCACCGCCGAACTGGTGGAGCGGACCGAGATCGCGTGGCTGGAGCCGTTGCCGGAATCCGCCGCCGATCCGTCGGACATTGTGGGAGCACGCGAGTCGGTGCGGTTGGCGTTCATCGCGGCGCTGCAGCATCTGTCGCCCCGGCAGCGGGCGGTGCTGCTGCTGCGTGACGTGCTGCAGTGGAAGGCCGCCGAGGTGGCCGAGGCGATCGGCACCAGCACCGCCGCCGTCAACAGCCTGCTGCAGCGGGCCCGCGCCCAGTTGGAGACCGTCGGCCCCAGCCCCGACGATCGATTGGCAGCGCCGGACTCGGCGGACTCCCAGGATCGGTTGGCCCGCTACATTGCGGCGTTCGAGGCCTACGACGTGGACCGGTTGGTGGAGTTGTTCACCAGGGAGGCGGTCTGGGAGATGCCACCGTATGCCGGCTGGTACCAAGGTCCACAAGCGATCGCCACCCTGATCCGCCGGCGATGCCCCGCACAGGCGGCCGGGGACATGCGACTGATCCCGCTGCTGGCCAATGGGCAGCCGGCGGCCGCGATGTACATGCGCGACGGTGACCGTCATCAGCCGTTCCAGCTGCAGGTGCTCGACATCACCGCGGCCGGTGTCAGCCGTGTGGTCGCCTTCCTCGACACCACGCTGTTCACCAAATTCGGTCTACCCACCTGGCTCTAGGGCATCAAGTCCACACTCGGCGCGAATCCGGCGGCGGCCCGGTTACCGGCCGCACCAGACCGGTGCCGGTGATCAGCGGCAGGTCCTGCGCCGATAGCAGGCCGGGTTGCGCTGCGCACACCGCCGGGATGGCGTTGACCATCCGGGACGCGCCGGCGATGCGGGCACCCAGGTCGTGGTCATGGTCATCGGCCAACTCCAGCTCACAGCGCATGCTCGGCGAGCCCTCGATCTCCACGCGGTAGACCCCGCGGCCCGAGGCCGCACCGTAGCCGAGGTCGCGTGGCGGAATCCCGATCCGTGGCTGCGGCCAGTCCGGGGCGATGTCGTCGTGCATGCGGGTCACATGGTCGACGACGAAAGTCGGTCTGTCGCCGACGTATCCGGTCAGCGTCGAACGCATCGCCGCGATCGTCCCCGCGGCGATGTGGCCGGTGGGAGTGTCGAAGGAGTTCTCAGCGGCCACCCGCTCGACACTTTCCTCGACACGATCTATGCGCACGTCAAGACCGGCGGCAAGCTGGTGCAGCACCGGGCCCCAGCCGAACGTGAACACCCCCGGTGTGGCGGCAAGCGCGGTGGCCTCCGGCGGCTTGCCGAAGCCGAGGATCTCGTACACCGCCGATCTGTCGGGATAGGTGGCGTAGTTGAAGATCTCCGTCACCCGGACGCTTTCAATCACCCGTGAGATCCCCGAAAGTGCCAATGGCAACACATCATTGGCAAAGCCGGTGTCGATCCCGGTGGTGAAAAACGACGCTTCGCCGGCAAGCGCCGCCTCCCGCAGCGGGTCGGTGAACGCACGGTCGACGGCGTCGGGAAAGACGAGCGGCACCACCGAGCACGACACCACGTTTTTGCCGGCCCGCAAGATCGACGCCATATCCCTGACCGCCTCCAGCGGCCGCAGGTTGGCCGCAGCGGCATACACCACGGCGTCCGCGTCGCCGGCGAGCATGGGATCGGGATCCCGGGTCGCCACCACGCCCACTGGGTCGATCCCGCAAAGCCGCCCGGCGTCAACACCCGCCTTGGCATCGCTGTGGACGACGAGGTCGACCAATTCCAGCCGCGGATGGTCGATCACGGCGCGCAGGGCGATCAACCCCATCGAGCCCGGACCCCAGACGCCCACCTTCCACATCGACGTCTCCTAATATTAGGAATCAATTTGTTAGTATCTGGACGGATGTTAGGGGGCGGCGATGACTGCGTCAACAGCGACGTCGGGGCGCGCCAAATCCCCGCCCACCCGTCGCGTCATGGATCTCCTTGCCGCGCTGGCGGAATCCGGGGAGGGCAAGACGTCGGCCGAGCTCGCCAAACGCTGCGGCATGAGCAGCTCGACGTGTGCGCTGGTGCTCGCCGAGCTGGAACGGGCAGCCTGGGTGACGCGGCGCGAGGACCGCCGCTATGCGCTCGGCAGCGGCCTCTTCGGGATCGTGCATGGCTTACGGGCACAGTTCCCGTTGCTAGATCGGGGCCGTGCGGCGCTCACCTACCTGTC
>Ga0070737_10005250_pt1 | contig 12469 bp, 12 predicted proteins | sample Coa_R1_10_FD_66438 | JGI IMG/M metagenome (GOLD analysis project Ga0070737, IMG submission 66438) | Surface soil microbial communities from Centralia Pennsylvania, which are recovering from an underground coalmine fire - Coalmine... | ecosystem: Environmental > Terrestrial > Soil > Unclassified... | reverse complement strand
TCACCAACTGGACCGTCGCCCCGGCAGGACCTGGCTGCAGCGTCACCGTCAAGACCACCTGGACCGGGGCCGGCGGGGTGAAGGGCTTCTTCGAGAAGACGTTCGCACCGTTGGGCCTGAAGAAGATCCAGGCCGAGGTGCTCGCCAACCTGAAGAAGGAACTGGAAAGCTAGACCGTCGGCCAGTGGCGTTCAGTTCTCCGAAGCCTGCTGCTGAGCCAGCCTGTCACGCAGGCTCTTCGGCCGGATGTCGGGCCAGTTCGCTTCGATGTAGTCCAGGCACGAGGCACGGTCGGCTTCGCCGTACACCACGCGCCAGCCGTCCGGAACCTCGGCGAAGGTGGGCCACAGGCTGTGTTGCTCTTCGTCGTTGACCAAGACGAAGAAGCGGCCATTTTCGTCGTCGAACGGATTGATGCTCACTGGTCCTCCAGACCATCTAGTCGAGATGACTCCAACAGTCCTACCCCCGTACTGACAACCCGTACTGGAGGCCACTTAAACGCCGGGACAGAATAACTGACTCCTCGATCGACTGCGAGCGACATGACGGCTTCAAGTTTCCGGTCTCGGGGCAGTCAACCAGCTTGGGGCTGGCTGGCGAGGAAGCCCGCGATGCCCTTGACGACGGCGTCGGCGTACTTTTGCCGGCCCTCGGGGGACTCCATCAGCGCCGAGTCGGCCGGGTTTTTCATGTTGCCCAACTCGACGAGCACCGCCGGATACTGCGCCAGGTTGAGCCCGGCGAGATCCGCGCGCCCGTAGAGCCCGTTTTGGCCGATGTAGTTGGCCGGCGGAATCCCCGAGCTCTGCAGCTGGTCGCGCATGATCCGGGCGAACTGCACCGACGGGCCCGCCTGGGCCTGGTTGAGCGGCGGCGCCGAATAGTTGACGTGGAACCCGCGCCCGGTCGGCGGACCGCCGTCGGCGTGGATGCTGACGATGGCGTTGGGGTGTACCGCGTTGGCCATCTCGGCGCGCTGGTCCACACAGGGCCCCACCTCGGTGTCGTTGCCCCGCGACATCGCGGTCCGCGCCCCCAGCGCGTTGAGCGCGGCGCGGATCCGCAGCGTGGTGTCCCAGGTGAAGGTGTGCTCCGGGTAGCCGCTGTTGGTCGAGGTTCCACTGGCCTGGCAATCCTTGGTGCCGCCGCGGCCGTTGGATACCTGACGATTGATCGAGGCGTCGTTGGCCCCGTTGTGGCCGGGATCGAGGAACACGATCATGCCGGCGATGTTGGCCGGGATTGCGGGCGCCGTCGGGACAGCCGGCGTCAAGGCGGTGACGAGCACACCGGCGGCGATCGCGACCCCGACACGCGGGCAAACTCCTATGCGCACCGCGCCACGGTAGCTCGTGGCCGTCTAGGCTGAAAGTTTCGAACCGCGCGGCAGCGGCAGGCGAAACCAAGTCGAGATCAGAACGCAAGGGGACTGTCATGCAACCTGGAGGCCAGCCCGACATGTCGGCGTTGCTTGCCCAGGCGCAGCAGATGCAGCAACAGTTGATGGAAGCCCAGCAACAGCTCGCCAACTCCGAGGTGCGCGGTCAGGCCGGTGGCGGCCTGGTGCAGGTCACCGTGAAAGGCAGCGGCGAGGTGGTGGCCGTGACCATCGACCCCAAGGTCGTCGACCCGGACGACGTCGAGACCCTGCAAGACCTGATCGTCGGTGCGCTGGCCGATGCGTCGGCGCAGGTCACCACCATGGCGCAGCAAAAGCTGGGGCCGCTGGCCGGGGGGATGGGTAGCGCGCTCGGTCTACCGGAGACCTGACGTGTTCGAGGGGCCGGTCCAGGATCTGATCGACGAGCTGGGCAAATTGCCGGGCATCGGGCCCAAGAGCGCTCAGCGCATCGCCTTTCACCTGTTGTCGGTCGAGCCCGCCGACATCGACCGGCTCACCGCGGTGCTGGCGAAGGTCCGCGACGGGGTGCGGTTCTGCGCGGTGTGCGGCAACGTTTCCGATGACGAGCGGTGCCGGATCTGCGCGGACCCGCGCCGCGACGCGTCGTTGGTATGCGTGGTCGAGGAGCCCAAGGACGTCCAGGCCGTCGAGCGCACCCGCGAATTCCGCGGCCGCTACCACGTGTTGGGCGGGGCGCTCGATCCGTTGTCCGGCATCGGGCCTGACCAGCTGCGGATCCGCGAGCTGCTGAATCGGATCGGGGAACGGGTCGACGGGGTCGATGTCACCGAGGTGATCATCGCCACCGACCCGAACACCGAGGGCGAGGCCACCGCCACCTACCTGATGCGGGTCCTGCGCGACATTCCCGGGCTTAGCGTGACACGGATCGCCTCCGGCCTGCCGATGGGCGGCGACCTGGAGTTCGCCGACGAGCTGACCCTGGGCCGCGCTTTGCTCGGCCGACGCGCCATGGCGTGACCGTCGCCGTTGCGGCGAGCCGGTAACCAGCGAGCGGTCCACTGGCACTGTTCCGCGACGCCGGCTCGCCCACCCCGACCACCCAAGGACCCGTGCTCGGCGGCGACCGGCCGGTGGCAGCGTCGACAGGAGCTGGGCCAACTACAAGGTGGCGGTCGCGTACGACGGCGACCACCATCGACGTGGCCGCCGCCGCGACGTCAAGACGTCATACGGCGGGTGCGCAGCGCGGCGCTCGCCAGAGGCTGGCCGGCCTCAAACCCGGGCGGCCCGCAGCCGCTCGCGGCGCAGCAGGTCCACCTCGGACAGCTCCAGCGGCGGCAGCTCGCCGACGACTCGGCGCAGCAGCAGGTCGGCGAGTTCGGGATTGCGGGCCAGGCACGGCCCGTGCATGTAGGTGGCGATCACGCTGCCCTGGACCGCGCCGTCGAACCCGTCGCCGGCGCGGTTGCCCGCACCCTTTTTCACCGCGCCCAGCGGTGCCGCCGCGGCGCCGAGCACCGTGCCGCCGCGGTGGTTTTCAAAGCCGGTCAACGGCGCCGTCAACCCGTCCAGCAAAGGGGTGCTGACGAGCTCGCCGATGCTGCGTTTCGCCTGCGGCGAGGTGGTCACATCGAGCAGGCCCACCCCGTCGACGCGTTCACCCGCCGACGTCTCATACCAATGCCCGAGCACCTGGATGGCCGCGCAGATCGCCAACACCGGAGCGCCGCGAGCCGCCGCGCGCTGCAGCCCCGGATGCTTGACGAGATGGCGGGTCGCCAGCCGCTGCGCATAGTCTTCCGCCCCGCCCAGCGTGTAGATGTCCAGGCTCTCCGGCACCGCGTCGGCCAGTGTGATCTCGACGGTCTCCGCGTCGATACCGCGCATCCGCAGCCGCTGCCGCAGCACCGTCGCGTTACCGCCGTCGCCGTAGGTACCCATCACGTCGGGCAGCACCAGCCCGATCCGCACGCTCGAGTCAGCCACGGCGCCCCAGCTTCCGCTGCAGCTGCAGGAATGCGGTGTAGTTGGCGAGGACTTCGACATGGCCGGGCGGGCAGGACGCGATGGCCGCGGTGGTGTCGTGGACCAGCGTGTGCTCGACCCCCGCATACCCCAGCCGCACCGCCAGGTCGGTGGCCCGCTCGCCGGCGGCCACCACAGCGACGCCCTCGAGCTGCTCGAAGCGCACGTCCCACAGCCAGGACAGGTCCTCGCCGTCGGGCACCCGCCCGTTGACCGCGATGACCAGGCCGGCCGCGTTCCTATCCACCATCGACAGCGCTTCCTGCCAGCCGGCGGGGTTTTTGGCCAGCAGCATCCGCACGGTGTGGCTGCCGACGCGCACCGTGCGATAGCGCCCGGCGACCTCGTCGACCCCGCACACCGCTGCCGCCGCGGCCACCGGATCGGCGCCCAACGCAGCGGCGGCCGCGACGGCCTGGGCGGCGTTGCCGCGATTCACCGCACCCGGCAGGCTCAGCCGCATCGGTATAGCCAACCCGTCGGGCCCGTGGAGGGCGTCGTCGTCGTACCACCAGTGCGGGCTGGGCCGTTTGAAGTCGGTGCCGGTGGAATACCAGTGCGCCTTGTCGCGGACGATCACCTCGCCGCTGCGCGGGCAGCTGACCGAGTCGGCCGCCCAGGCGCCGCCCGCGGCCACCCACACCACGTGGGGGTTGTCGTAGGCGGCCGAGGTCATCAGCACGTCGTCGCAATTGGCGACCACCACCGTCTCCGGGTGGCGCGCCAGGCCGGCGCGCAGCGTGCGTTCGATGACGTTGATCTCGCCGACCCGGTCCAGCTGGTCGCGGGACAGGTTGAGCAGCACGACGACCGCGGCCTCTACCGCGTCCAGGACGTGCGGAACATGCATTTCGTCGACTTCCAGGGCGGCCAGCTGTGCGTCGCGGTCAGCGGCCAGCGCGGCGATGAGTCCGGCATCCATGTTGGCGCCCTCGGCGTTGGTGGCCACCCGGCCGCCAACCGTGCCCAGCGCTGCCGCGGTCATGCGGGTGGTGGTCGACTTGCCGTTGGTACCGGTGACGATGACCGTGCGCCGGCCCGCGCCCAGCTGACGCAGGATCGAGCGGTCCAGGGTCATGGCGACCAGACCGCCGATCATCGCGCCGGCCCCGCGGCCGGTCGCCCGCGACGCCCACCGCGCACCCGCGCCGGCGGCCAGTGCAAGACGTCCGCGGGTGGTGATCACATTCGGGAGTGTAGGGCGCAGCCGGTCCCCCCCACTTGAGGCGGCGACACGGAGCTCAGCGACCCGGCGATGTCGGTTCGGCGTGCCATCCTCCATTTATGGCGACAACCTGGGGCCGACCGGCCACCGAACCCGGTGCAGGCTGGGCCGTTATCGACGTCGAAACCTCGGGTTTTAGACCCGGCCCCGCCCGGATCATCAGCCTGGCTGTGCTGGCACTCGACGCCGATGGCCGCGTGGAACAGTCGGTGGTCAGCCTGCTCAACCCGGGGGTGGATCCGGGTCCCACCCACGTGCACGGTTTGACCGCGGCCATGCTCGAAGACCAGCCCCAGTTCGCTGACATTGTCGACGACGTGGTCAAACTGCTCGACGGCCGCACGCTGGTGGCGCATAACGTGGCGTTCGACTACGCGTTTCTTGCCGCCGAAGCCGAATTCGCCGACGCGGAGCTTCCCGTCGACACCGTCATGTGCACGGTCGAGTTGGCCCGCCGGCTTGACCTCGGGGTCGACAATCTGCGGCTGGAGACGCTCGCCGCGCACTGGGGTGTGGCACAGCAGCGGCCGCACGACGCGTTCGACGACGCGCTGGTGTTGAGCCGGGTGCTGCCCGCGGCGCTGGAGCGTGCCCGCCAACGTGATGTGTGGTTGCCCGTGCGTCCGGTCACCCGGCGCCGCTGGCCGAATGGCAGGGTCACCCACGACGAGCTGCGCCCGCTGAAGATGCTCGCCTCACGCATGCCCTGCCCTTACCTCAACCCAGGGCCGTATGTCCAGGGCCGGCCGCTGGTCCAGGGTATGCGAGTTGCCCTGGCCGCCGAATGCAGCCGCACCCACGAAGAACTGGTCGAGCGGATCCTGCACGCGGGATTGGCCTACAGCGATGCGGTGGACCGGGACACTTCGCTGGTGGTCTGCAATGATCCGCGCCCGGTCCACGGCAAGGGCTACCTGGCGCGCGAGCTGGGCGTGCCGGTGGTCTCCGATGCGGTATTCCTCGACTGTGTAAGCGAAGTCCGCGGCGGCACGGCCATCGAAGAATTCATCGACCCCGCCCGGGTGGACGAGCAGTTCGTGTTGTTTTGACGCCGTCAGTTCCGTGAAGCGCGGTTCACCGCCGAGACGACCGCACGCAGCGACGCGGTGGTGATTGACGACGCGATGCCCACGCCCCACACCGTTCGCTCGCCCACCGACGCTTCGACGTAGGCGGCGGCCTGCGCTTCCTCGCCGGCGGACATCGCGTGTTCGGAGTAGTCCAGGACGTGGACATGGAAGCCGATGTGGCTCAGCGCATCGACGAACGCGGCAACCGGGCCGTTGCCGGCACCGCTGATCTCCGTTTCGACCCCGTCGACCTTGACGACGGCCTCGATGCGGTCGGTGCCGCCGTCGACCTCCGAGGCGATCACCCGTTGGCGCATCCGCTCCAGCGGGCGCACCGGAGCCAGATACTCCTCGGCGAAGGCTTCCCACATCTCCTTTGGCGAGACCTCACCCCCTTCGCCGTCGGCGATCTTCTGGATCACCTGGCTGAATTCGATTTGCAGCCGACGCGGCAGGACGAGGCCGTGGTCGGTTTTCATGATGTAGGCGACCCCGCCCTTGCCAGACTGTGAGTTGACCCGGATGACGGCCTCGTAGGTGCGGCCCACGTCGCGCGGGTCAATCGGCAAGTACGGCACCTGCCATAACAGATCGTCCACATCCGTATCGGCGGCATCCGCATCCAGCTTCATCTGGTCCAGGCCCTTGTTGATGGCGTCCTGGTGGCTGCCGGAGAACGCGGTGTACACCAAATCGCCGCCGTAGGGGTGCCGTTCGTGCACCGGCAGCTGGTTGCAGTACTCGACGGTGCGCCGGATTTCGTCGATGTTGGAGAAGTCGATTTGTGGGTCAACGCCGCGGCTGAACAGGTTCAGCCCCAGCGTCACCAGGCACACGTTGCCGGTGCGTTCGCCGTTACCGAACAGGCAGCCTTCGATGCGGTCGGCACCCGCCTGATAGCCCAATTCGGCTGCGGCAACAGCAGTTCCGCGGTCATTGTGCGGGTGCAGACTCAGGATCACCGAGTCTCGCCGGGCCAAATGACGGCTCATCCACTCGATCGAGTCCGCGTAGACGTTGGGCGTTGCCATTTCGACGGTGGCCGGCAGGTTGAAGATGATCGGGTTGTCCGGCGTGGGCTGAATGACCTCGCCGACGGCGTCGCACACCTGCTTGGCGTATTCCAGTTCGGTGCCGGTGTAGGACTCCGGTGAGTATTCGAATCGCCATTGCGTGCCGGGGTATTTGGCGGCCTCGTCCAGGCATTTGCGAGCGCCTTGGACCGCGATCTGCTGCACGGCGGCCCGGTCGGCTTTGAAAACGACCCGGCGCTGCAGGATTGACGTCGAGTTGTAGAAGTGCACGATCGCCCGGGGCGCGCCCTCGCACGCCTGGAAAGTGCGCTCGATCAGCTCCGGTCGGCACTGGGTCAGCACCTGGATGGTGACGTCGTCCGGGATGGCGTCGTGTTCGATGATCTCGCGGATGAAGTCGAAGTCGGTCTGGCTGGCCGACGGGAACCCGACCTCGATCTCCTTGTAGCCCATGCGCACCAGCAGGTCGAACATGCGCCGTTTGCGGGCCGGGCTCATCGGGTCGATCAGCGCCTGGTTGCCGTCGCGCAGATCCACCGCACACCACATCGGTGCTTTGGTGATGACGCGGTCGGGCCAGGTGCGGTCGGGCAGGCTGATCTGCTCCACTTCCTCGGCGAACGGCCGGTACCGGTGGATCGGCATCGACGATCCGCGCTGGGTGTTCCATGCGGGCTGACCGGGATTGGGCGGGCCGGCGGGTTTGGTGATGGCACGTATCGACGAGAACACGTCAGGTGAGTCGGCCGAGGGCCGGGAAAAGCTTGTCACGGTGGCTGCTCCGGGTTTGGAAGAGGGATCTCAGACCGGCGCATCGCAAACGCCCGCGACGGGAAGCCGGTCTGGATCAGACCCCGTCGCGGCGTCCGAGAAGGAGCACCCGCTGCACGCAATGCACTGTACCTCGCAATACCCGCAGCCCAAAATGCGGGCGGCGCGACCCGCGTCGTCACCCGGGCGGCCACGTATTCTGTTCTGGACTCATACCAGGTGAATCTCGCGGGACCGGAAGGGCAACGGTGGCGCTCGTCGTCCAGAAGTACGGTGGATCCTCGGTGGCTGACGCCGAGCGGATCCGCCGTGTCGCCGAGCGCATCGTCGAAACCAAAAAGCAGGGCAACGACGTCGTGGTGGTCGTTTCCGCGATGGGCGACACCACCGACGGACTGCTGGAGCTGGCGCAGCAGGTGTGCCCGGCGCCGCCGCCTCGCGAGCTGGATATGCTGCTGACCGCCGGCGAGCGGATCTCCAACGCCCTGGTGGCGATGGCCATCGAATCGCTGGGCGCGGATGCGCGCTCGTTCACCGGCTCGCAGGCCGGTGTGATCACCACCGGCACACACGGCAACGCGAAGATCATCGACGTCACCCCGAGCCGACTGCAGGCGGCGCTCGACGAGGGCAAGATCGTGCTGGTCGCCGGGTTCCAGGGGGTCAGCCAGGACACCAAGGATGTCACCACGCTGGGCCGCGGCGGCTCGGACACCACCGCGGTGGCCTTGGCCGCAGCGCTGGGGGCCGACGTCTGCGAGATCTACACCGACGTGGACGGCATCTTTTCCGCCGACCCGCGGATCGTGCCGAACGCGCGGCGGCTGGACACGGTCACGTTCGAGGAGATGCTCGAAATGGCCGCGTGCGGCGCCAGGGTGCTGATGCTGCGCTGCGTGGAATATGCCCGCCGCTACAACATTCCCGTCCACGTCCGGTCGTCGTATTCGGACAAGCCGGGCACCGTGGTCACCGGATCAATCAAGGACAAGCCCATGGAAGACCCCATCCTGACCGGAGTCGCACACGACCGCAGCGAGGCCAAGGTGACCGTCGTCGGGATCCCCGACATCCCGGGTTACGCGGCCAAGGTGTTTCGGGCCGTCGCCGACGCCGACGTGAACATCGACATGGTGCTGCAGAACGTGTCCAAGGTCGAAAACGGCAAGACCGACATCACGTTCACCTGCTCCCGCGACAGCGGACCGACCGCGGTGGCCAAGCTGGATTCGCTCAAGGACGAGATCGGGTTTTCTCAGGTGCTCTACGACGACCACATCGGCAAGGTGTCGCTGATCGGCGCGGGCATGCGCAGCCATCCCGGGGTGACCGCCACGTTCTGCGAAGCGCTGGCCGCCGTCGGGGTCAACATCGACCTGATCTCCACCTCCGAGATCCGCATCTCGGTGCTGATCCGCGACACCGAACTGGACAAGGCCGTGCTCGCATTGCACGACGCCTTCGGGCTCGGCGGCGATGAACCGGCGACCGTCTACGCGGGGTCGGGTCGCTGATGGTCGCGCTGGGTATGGTCGGCGCCACCGGACAGGTGGGCCAGGTGATGCGCACGCTGCTGGAGCAACGCGACTTCCCGGTGACGTCGGTGCGGTTTTTCGCCTCGGCGCGCTCGCAAGGCCGCAAACTGGCGTTCCGCGGCCAGGAGATCGAGGTCGAGGACGCCGAGACCGCTGATCCCACCGGCTTGGACATCGCGCTGTTTTCCGCCGGCGCGACGATGTCGCGGGTGCACGCGCCACGGTTCGCCGCCGCCGGGGTGACGGTGATCGACAACTCCTCGGCGTGGCGCAAGGACCCGGACGTGCCGCTTGTGGTGTCCGAAGTGAACTTCGACAGGGATGTTCGCGGCGCCGGGCGCCTGCCCAAGGGCATCATCGCCAATCCCAACTGCACCACGATGGCGGCGATGCCGGTGCTCAAGGTGTTGCACGACGAAGCGCAGCTGGTGCGCCTGGTGGTCTCGACCTACCAAGCTGTCTCCGGCAGCGGCGTCGCCGGGGTCAAGGAGCTGGCCGGCCAGGTCCGCGCGGTCGTCGACGAGGCGGAGCAACTGGTGTACGACGGCGACGCGGTCGAATTCCCAAGGCCGCAAACCTATGTGGCGCCGATCGCGTTCAACGTGGTGCCGCTGGCCGGCACCCTGGCCGACGACGACTCCGGCGAAACCGACGAGGACCAGAAGTTGCGCGACGAAAGCCGCAAAATCCTTGGCATCCCAGAGCTTTCGGTCAGCGGGACGTGCGTGCGGGTTCCCGTGTTCACCGGGCATTCACTGTCGATCAATGCCGAGTTCGCCCACCCACTTTCGCCAAAGCGGGCTAGCGAGCTGCTCGACGGCGCGCCGGGCGTGAAGCTGGTCGACGTGCCCACCCCGCTGGCCGCCGCCGGGGTCGACGAATCGTTGGTCGGCCGGATCCGGCGCGACCCCGGGGTGCCCGACGGGCGCGGCCTGGCGCTGTTCGTCTCCAGCGACAATCTGCGCAAAGGGGCGGCGCTCAACACCATTCAGATCGCCGAGCTGCTGGCCGCCGAGCTGTGATCCGCGGGTGAGTTTGGCCCATGCCCGCCGGGTCACGCGGTGTTCGCTGACGGCCGCGTCTGTTGCGTGTTTTCTTGTGCCACAAGCATTTTCGTTTGCCAACGCCGATCCGCCCGCACCGATGCCGGAGCCGGTGCTGCAGCCGCTGGCGCCGGGTGAGGTAATACGGCTGGGCCCCACCGCCGGCACCGGCACACCCACCCGCGACTATGGCATCGGCGCCACAGACCTGTGCGCGTTCATGGAGTTTCCCAGCGGAGTGCTGCAGGTCTGCGGGGACAGCTTTGCCGGGCAGGGGGTGGGCTTCGGCCCGGGGTTCGCGCCGATCGCACTGCACGTCGACACCGCCTCGGTCGACGATCCGGCCGGCGTGCATTACTTCGGCGTGATGGGGGTGTGGGAGCCGCTGCTGGCCGATCCCACGCCGCCCGGGGCGTCGCAACTGCCGGCCGGGGTGGTGCAGATCAACCGGCAGAACTATCTGCTGGTCACCACTGCCGTCAACCTGATGCCGCAGTCCTCCCGACTGGTGAAAGCCGACCCGGCGCAAGGGAGTTGGCCGACCGTGCCGGGATCATTCAGGGACGCCGCCTACCAGGGTGGTCGGCAGTCGCAGATCAGCGGCTACTACGACCCGGTGCCAACGGCCGATTCACCGACCGGCTGGGTTTACATCGTGGCCGACAGCTTCGACCGCACCCAGCCGGTCGTGCTCTACCGTGCGACGCCGGAGGCATTCACCGACCGCTCGCGCTGGCAAGGCTGGGCCGGCGGGCCCGACGGCGGCTGGAACAAGCCACCCACCCCGTTGTGGGACGACCAGGTCGGCGAGATGAGCTTCCGGCAGATCGACGGCAAGGCGGTGCTGTCGTATTTCAACGCCAGCACCGGCAACATGGAGGTCCGGGTGGCCAACGATCCGACCTCGCTGGGCACCGCGCCGGTGACCACGGTGGTGCAGCACGACGAGTGGCCCGAGCCCGCGGAAAGCCTGCCGCCGCCGTATGACAACCGGCTCGCTCAGCCTTACGGCGGATACATCTCGCCGGGCTCGACGCTGGACGAGCTTCGGGTGTTCGTCAGCCAGTGGAACAACGCCGACCCGCGAGCCCGCGCCCCCTACCGGGTGATCCAGTTCGCGGTTAATCCGTTCAAGCCGGACGAATAGGCGACGCTAGGACGCCGCGTTCGGTCCGGGACGGGCCCCAGGGAGCGCCATCGGCTGGTTAGTGAACGAAAAATATGTTGGCGCAAGGCAAATATGTATCAGCGACGCCCGGGGGTTTGGGCCTGGTGAGAGGATGCCGGCGAAGCTGGCATCCGAGTAGTGATCGGGGTGCTCGCGCTGCCGCATACCGCGAGCCGGCCCGCCGGTACAGGCCGCTTGGTAAGCGCACCGCAGTGCCCAGCACCTACCGTTGAAGTGTCCAATGCTGCCAATACCGCTGAATGCACGTCGATTCACGTTTCTAAGCCCGTGCGGTATTGACCTTGCAAATTCAGATCGGGACGGTAGCGATACTTACCAGCACCAGTCGGTGACGCATTCTCCCTGCGCAACTCCATCAGCGAAAAAACCACAGAGCGAAGGGGATCGTCCCAATTAGAACGATCGCGGCTGAGCTGACGATGCTGACGCCAATGCCCCGAACAAACACTAGCCGCCCACCCGCGCCGCTGTCTCGTTGCTTACCTTCCCCGGCTCGGGTCGACGTCGCGGTCTGGTGGCCGAGGCTGGCGCACAACGGCTTTGATGGTCAGATTGGACCGATCGCGTGCGGCGCCGTTTACCTTCGTCTGCGGCGTTCCCCGGTGCTTCCTTGAGTGTTTTGTTGTCGAGGGGTCGGGCGTCGCCTGATTGCTCGAAGTCGAGGCTGCCCCAGTCCGCGCTGACGGTTTGGAGTTCGCCGGTGATGTGCTGGTCGTGGGCGACCAGGTGCCCGACGCGGTGGCGGATGAAATTGGCGTGGGCTTGGGCCTGGGCCTGGCGCTGCGCGAGCCGCTCGCGGGTGCCGGCCGAATGGGTGTCGGCCACGCTGTAGTCTTCGCCGACCCGAAAGCCGTCGCGCTCGGCGTCGTCGACGGCATCCAACACCAAACGCTGCGCGGCCGCCAGAATGGGTGACCCCGGCGCGCGATGGCTGCGGCCTCGGGCATGCTCCACAACAAGGGCCGCGACCTGACTACGTCCATCTCGGCCTGGGTGATCGCCGCCTGCCCGGCTTCGCCTTCCCAGTCCACGCCGCCGGGTGCACGCACGTCGCGCGCCAGCTGCTCCAAGGCCTTCTCGGCTTGGCCTAAGACGCGGTCGCACCAATCGGCAAAACGCCCCAGATGGTCGAATGTCGAGGCCTTCAGCTCCGAGAGGGTGGGCCAGCCCCCGGCACACCGGCCATCAGGGCACCAGCCCGCGAAACC
>Ga0070737_10005249_pt1 | contig 12470 bp, 11 predicted proteins | sample Coa_R1_10_FD_66438 | JGI IMG/M metagenome (GOLD analysis project Ga0070737, IMG submission 66438) | Surface soil microbial communities from Centralia Pennsylvania, which are recovering from an underground coalmine fire - Coalmine... | ecosystem: Environmental > Terrestrial > Soil > Unclassified... | reverse complement strand
CCTTCCGGCACGTTAGTATAGAGGCCAACCATAGTCACAAAAGGCGTATCGAGGGTCCAATAGACATTTGGCTGAGTCATTGCGTCGCGCGAGACATCGCCGGCCTCTTTGGTCAGGTGGGGTTCAGGCGCGCAGAAGTTCTCTACAAAAGCGGCCAGTGAAGGCACCGAGGTATTCTGTATATCCCCATCGTGGTTGCCTGGAATGGCCATAATCGGTGCAGGATACAGCTCATATGGTTCATAGAACTGAGAATAGTACTGGCTGGCCTCACCGTAGTAATAAACAACGTCGCCCAAATGATAGAAAAAGGACGGGCGACGAGTAGTATCCGGGTTATCGAAATCGTTCTCCATGTGTACTGCGACATCCTGCTGATCTTCCGGGGTTTTCACACCGCCAGTATCGCCAACAACGTGAAAGACCATGCACTGGGCAGTCTGGATCGCCTGCATCTGAGTGGGGGTGAGCACAGAAGCAAGAGAGAGGTGATAGGGCGACCGGCCCGTAGGAGCCGGTAATGGCTGTGGTGTCTGATTTGGCTGGCGCGGGTGCAGGATGTTGAGTTGCAGGGGATCGGGCGCGATAACGCGTACAGGAATACGCCGGGCGGGCGGATTTTGCATAGTAGAGCTTTTCCTCCTTACACTGGGTTGATGCTTGCAGACACTGTTATGTCTGAAGAGAGTTCCTGCGCAAGCATAACACACCAGGTAGCTGAAGAAAAGGCGACCAGGAAGACCATTTTGTTCGTCTATGTCGAACAAGATGCTTGTAAGGACGAACGGCACGCACTATACTAAATGTATATTCATGGTCGATGGGCGCCCTCATCTTGATAGAAAGGCCAACGCGATGCTGCACACTGTTCAGAAGGCCGCTGAGGTTCTCAACCTCTTTTCAACGGAGCAGCCCGAGTGGGGCATTAGCGAACTTTCAAAGCGGCTTTCTTTTCCTAAGTCTACTACTTCCGCACTTGTCTCCACCATGACTGAAGAGGGTTTGTTGCGCCGCACCAGTGCGGGAAGATACAAGCTAGGATGGCGAGTTATTGCTCTGAGTCAGGTGCTTTTATCCACCACAGATTTTCGTCTTGAGGCCCGGCCGGTCATGGAAGCGCTGATCGCGCGTTTTGGTGAAACTGTCCACCTGGCAACGTTAGAGAGCGGGCAGGTCATCTATGTGGACAAGCTACAAGGGACGCGCGCTGTCCAGGTTTCTGTAACCGGCGTGGGCTATCGTTTACCTGCCCATTGTAGCGGCGTGGGCAAAGTGATCCTGGCAGAGCGCCCCTGGGCCGAGGTTCAGCAAATTCTCGCCAGTCGTGGTATGCCTGCCGTTACATCGAAAACCATCACGACTTTGGAGGCATTCAAAGCGGAACTAGCTTGCGTAGCACGCCAGGGATATGCCTATGATATAGAAGAAGCGGTAGAGGAGTTGTGCTGTGTGGCAGCTCCCATTCGGGATCATAGCGGGGAAGTGGTGGCCGCGCTGAGTCTGTCAGTACCGGCCTATCGCTTCCAGCAAGCCAGAGAGCAATATCGCCTGGCAATCGTCGGGGCTACGAAGCAGATCTCCGAAAATCTGGGATATATTCCGGCCAGATGTGCCAGGAAGAAAAGTTCGTGATGATTCCCTACCGTTCAATTACGAAGTCTCGCGCTGTGTGCCGTCGTACCAGATCAAAGTGTAATGAGAAGTAATGAAAAACTTTACATAACACTAAAAACAGCAGGGAGGAGGATCTTCATGGATACTGTTCAAGAGCCAGTCCATGATATTGCGCACCTGGGCCATGTTGAGCTTTTCACGCCAAAGCCCGATGAGAGCCTGCACTTTTTCCAGGAGGTTCTGGGCATGGAGGTATCGGCGAAACAAGGCCAATCAGTCTATTTGCGCGCCTGGGGAGACTATGAGTGCCATACGCTTAAGCTCACCGAAGCGAAACAGGCCGGATTGGGCCATGTGGCCTGGCGCGCGCTCAGTCCTACGGCCTTGCAGCGGAGTGCGCAGGCGCTGGCGGCCAACGGAACGGGCAAAGGCTGGATCGAAGGCGATCGCGGTCATGGGCCAGCTTACCAGTTTACCGACCCCGATGGTCACTTGATGGAAGTCTATTATGAAGCAGAAAAGTATACGGCCTCCGAAGAGATGCGTTCCCGCTTATTTAATCAACAACAGAAGTATATCGCCCGTGGTGCGGCCGTGCGCCGGCTTGATCATGTCAACTTGATGTGCCACGAAGTCGTCTCGAACCGGCAGTTTCTGCAAAGCGTGCTGGGTTTTAAACTGCGTGAGCTTCTCCAGCCGGAAGTTGATGGTGTCGAAGAAGGGGCATGGCTGAGTGTGACACCGCTGGTGCATGATATCGCCTATACACGCGACTCAGCCAGAGCGCACGGACGCTTGCATCACGTCGCTTACTGGCTGGACTCACGTGAGGACATTCTGCGCACGGCCGATATTCTCACGGAGAACGATATTTTTATCGAGGCCGGGCCGGCCAAACATAATATTACTCAGGCATTCTTTCTCTATCTCTATGAGCCAGGAGGGAACCGTATTGAGGTCTATTCGGGTGGCTATCTGATTTTTGCTCCCGACTGGGAGCCTGTTATCTGGCGCAAAAAAGAGCGTGGGCGCGGTGTGTACTGGGGAGGCGCTTTGCCACCCAGCTTCAAGACGTATGGTACGCCAGTCGTCGAGTCGCCTGCCGAGGCAGACCAGCAGGCCAACGTCTTCACTCCGGCCTCGTAAGGTGGAAAACTAGCAATTCTATATATCAGGGGAGGATACTGTCTATGAGCACCGGGCAGAAGGTGCCAGAGATTGGAAAGTCTATTCGCGCGGGTGAGGTCATGACCAATTATCATGAAGTAGGAAGCGGCGAGCCGGTTATTCTCATTCATGGTTCGGGGCCGGGGGTCTCGGCATGGAGCAACTGGCGGCTGGCCCTGCCATACTTCGGCGAGCGCCTCCATGCCTTTGCCTACGATCAAATTGGCTTTGGCTACAGCGAATTGCCCTCTCAGCATGTCTATAGCCTTTCGCGCTGGACGGAGCATCTATTCAGCTTTATGGATGCTGTAGGTTTGGAGCAGGCTCATCTCATTGGCAATTCGATGGGCGCGGCTGTGGCCCTGGCGGCTGCGGTAACCCATCCAGAGCGCGTGAGGAGGCTCGTTCTGATGGGGCCAATGGGAGTGCGTTTCCCAATTACTGAAGGGCTTGATGCGGTCTGGGGATACACGCCAAGCGTGGAAAATATGAAGCATTTGATCGATATTTTTGCTTATGATCGCAGGCTGGTTACGGATCAACTGGCCGAGCAGCGTTATCGAGCGAGCATCCGGCCAGGGGTGCAGGAGGCGTTCTCCAGCATGTTCCCTACTCCCAGGCAAAACGGTGTAGATGCTCTGGCCGCCTACGAGGACCGTCTCTCAGAGATTCAAGCTTCCTCGCTAATCGTTCACGGGCGTGAAGATCGCGTCATCCCGTTGGGCACAAGCCAGAGGCTCTTGCAAGTCCTGCCGAATGCCCAGTTACATGTTTTCGGGCACTGTGGCCACTGGACACAGCTTGAACATGCAGCGATATTCAATCGCCTGGTGCGCGATTTTCTCACTGACGAAGGATAGGATGTGATATATGCAGCAGAGTATTGAAGGCATCGCGCTGGCTCTGGACAGAGCCGAGAAGCAGCGCCAGCCGTTCGCGCCATTGAGCGAAACCTATCCATCGCTTACGGTGGCGCAGGCGTATGCGATCCAGAGCGCGTGGCTGGATATCAAATGCCGGGGGCAGGTAGCTATGCTGATCGGGCACAAAATCGGGCTGACGAGCGCGGCTATGCAGCAGCTCCTGGGGATCGATCAGCCGGATTATGGCTTTCTGCTTGATAACATGGTGGTACTATCAGGAGGCATCCTGGCGCGTGGAGATTTTATCGCGCCGCGCATCGAGCCGGAGATTGCTTTCTGGCTTGCTCAGGATCTACAGGGTCCAGGTATCACAGTGGAGGCTGTGCTGGCGGCAACACGGGGCGTTTGCGCTGCCTTAGAACTGGTCGATAGCCGCATCAATGATTGGCGTATCAAGCTTGTGGATACCATTGCCGACAATGCCTCGTCCGCCCGTGTGATCGTGAGCGAATACGTAATCCCTCCTGGGGAGATCGATCTCGCCGCGGAGGGCGTGACCCTGTATTGTGATGGGACGGCGCTTGGCTCTGGTACGGGCGCGGCTGTCCTGGATCATCCTGCGAACGCGGTGGCCTGGCTGGCGAATAAGCTGGCAGAATTTGGTGTGGGCTTGCGGGCGGGGCAACTGGTGTTGCCGGGGGCGATGTGCGCTGCTGCCAATGTCAGCGCGGGCGAGATCTATCGGGCGAGCTTTACGCATCTGGGAGAAGTAGCAGTTCGTTTCGTGTAGAGCAAACTGTGCAGTTATCCAGAGAAGGACTGTAGATGGAAACAGGCATGTCACCAGAGCAGCGCGTTCCCGTAGCCATTCTTGGCTCAGGTAATATTGGCAGCGATCTCATGTACAAACTCCTTAAGCAGCCGGGGCATATGCAGCTTGTACTTCTGGCAGGCATTGAGCCGGAGTCTGAGGGGCTGGCACGCGCTCGTTCGCTGGGCGTCGAGGCAAGCTCTGCGGGCATCGATGCTGTTCTGGCCAATCCAGAGATCAAGCTGGTGTTTGACGCTACCAGCGCCAGAGCGCACGTGCGCCACGCCAGAGCCTTGCGCGAAGCCGGGCGTGTCGCTGTTGATCTCACACCGGCGGCTCGTGGTCCCTATGTGATTCCACCGGTTAATCTGAGCGATCTGGCCGATCAGATGAATATCAACATGGTCACCTGCGGCGGTCAGGCGACGGTGCCTATGGTCTATGCGGTGAGCCGAGTCGCACCGGTGAAGTACGCGGAAATGGTCAGCACGGTTGCCAGCCTCTCTGCCGGGCCGGGCACGCGCCAGAACATCGATGAGTTTACCAGAACTACCGCGCTGGCTCTGGAGAAGATCGGTGGGGCACAGCATGGCAAGGCAATCATCATCCTGAACCCGGCTGATCCCCCCATCCTGATGCGTAATACCATCTATATCTTACCCGAGGGAGGCTTCGACGAGACTGAGATGCGCGCCTCAATTGAGCAAATGGAAGCCGAGGTGCAGCAGTATGTGCCCGGCTATCGTCTCAAGAACCCACCCGTCTTCGATTTTGTGGAAACGCCCTGGGGCAAACGGTCAATAGTCACAATCCTCCTGGAGGTCGAAGGAGCCGGCGACTACCTGCCAAAATATTCGGGCAACCTGGATATTATGACGGCAGCAGCCCGGCGGGTAGGTGAAGTTCTCGCGCGGCGCCTGCTTGGCGTGGAGGAGGTGGCCGTGTGAGGAACTTCTCTGGCGTGAAAGCTCCACGTATCACCGATAGCAGCCTGCGCGATGGCTCGCACCCTATGCGCCATCAGTTCACACGCGAGCAGGTACGGTCTGTAGCCCAGGCGCTGGACGCAGCTGGCGTGCCGGTCATCGAGGTCACACATGGCGATGGTCTGGCCGGTTCATCCATCCAGTACGGCTTCTCGCGTATCTCTGAAATGGAACTGATCGCCGAGGCCCGCGAAGTCTGCCGCCAGGCCAGAATCGCCGCGCTGCTGCTGCCTGGAATTGGCACAGTTCATGAACTGAAGGAGGCAGTAGCCAATGGCATTCAGGTTGTGCGTATCGCTACCCAATGTACCGAAGCGGATATCTCAGCGGAGCATTTCGAGATCGCCAAAAATCTCGGACTGGAGGCTGTCGGCTTCCTGATGATGGCGCATATGCGCCCGCCCCAGGTGTTAGCCGAGCAGGCTCGCTTGATGGAAGCGTATGGCGCGGACTGTGTTTATATCGTTGATTCCGCCGGGGCCATGCTGCCAACAGACGCCTACGCCAGTGTCAAGGCACTCAAGGAAGCGCTACGTATTCAGGTGGGTTTTCACGCGCACAACAATCTGGGGCTGGCTATGGGCAACAGCCTGGCGGCGCTGGAGGCGGGCGCCGATCAGCTCGATGGCTGCTTGCGTGGCCTGGGAGCGGGCGCGGGCAATGCGCCAACCGAACTGCTGGCGGCAGTACTGGAGAAGCTTGGTCTCAATCCGGGATTGGATGTGTTCAAGCTCATGGATGCCGCCGAATTTATTATCGCGCCTATCATGCCTTATCAACCATTTCCCAATCGCGACGCTATCTCGTTGGGTTATGCTGGCGTCTATTCGACCTTTTTGTTGCATGCCCAGCACGCCGGCGAGCGCTATCAGATCGATCCGCGCGCGATCCTGGTAGAGCTGGGACGGCGCAAGGCGGTAGCAGGGCAGGAAGACTGGATACTGGATGTCGCGCTGGACCTTGCTCGGCAAAGAGATGAACAAGCTGATACAATAGGAGAGGTGTAAGGTCCCTATCTGGCCATGAAGTTCTTTGGTACGTGGTTTATAGAGATATTCGTCAATTTATTAATTGGAGGTGATACAACATGACCTATCACAGTGAAGTGGTGGGTAGCCTGCTCAGACCCACATATCTCACGGAAGCGCGCAAGCAGTTTGAGGAGGGTCAGCTCAATGCCAGGGATTTCAAGGCGATAGAGGATCGGGCGGTCAGCGAAGCAATCGCTTTGCAGGAAGCGGCCGGCCTTGATGTGATTACCGACGGAGAGCAACGCCGCTACGCCTTCTATGGGCATCTGGTTGAAGCGCTGGATGGCTTCGATAAACTTGGTGGCTGGGCCATCCCGTTCCACGACGAATCAGGCGAACAGCTTGTCTATAAACGCCCCGTCGTGGTAGAAAAGCTAAAGTGGCGCAGGAGCATGTGCGCGGAAGAATGGGTCTACTTGCGCTCGCATTCCTCTACGCCCGGCAAAGTGACCATGATCAGCGCGCAACAGGCCGCAGCCTATTACGATCCTGAGAAATCGAAGGGAGCCTATCCCAGCCGGGACGCCTACCTGGCGGATATCGTTGATTTCTCGCGCCACGAGGTTACAGAACTGATTCGCCTGGGCTGCACATACATTCAGATCGATGCGCCACAGTATGCCGCGCTGCTCGATCCGCAGATCCGTGAGGGCTATCGCCAGCGTGGCAGCGATCCCGACAAGTTGATTGATCTGTGTATTGAGATGGATAATGCCATCATCGATGGGCATCCTGGCATTACCTTTGGTATTCATATCTGTCGTGGCAATAACCAGAGCAAGTTCTATGCCGCAGGCGATTACGAGCCTATTTCGCGTATCTTTAGCCAGACACACTTCCAGCGCTTCCTGCTCGAATATGATGACGAGCGCTCAGGGGGATTTGAGCCGCTACGCCATATGCCCGATGATCGTTTCGTTGTGCTTGGTCTGGTGACCACCAAGAAGCCGCACCTGGAAGCTGCTGAAGAGTTGCGCGCGCGCATTGAGGATGCTGGCCGCTATGTTCCGCTGGAGCGTCTTGCGCTCAGTCCACAATGCGGCTTTGCCTCAACTATGGAGGGAAATCGTCTGACTGCTGACGACCAGCGTCGCAAGCTGGAACTTGTGGTAAGCGTTGCTCACGAGGTCTGGGGATGATAACTTAACCCTCTGACGAGTGTAGCAGCACTGCTTGCCCGCTTCGTAGATCCATGAAGCGGGCAAGCAGTGCTGCTACACTCGTCAAAAAAGAAAGAGAGGACAGGAGAGAAAAAAGCATGACCGATCCATCTTCTTCCGCACCTACCGTGCGGCCTTTTGTCAGTACCGAGCTTTTCCGGCCCTCGCTCCAGTATCCGACCTATCCCTATGCGGAGATGCTAGCGCGCACGGCTGAACGCTATCCGGAGCAGGTGGCGCTGGTCTTTCGCGAAGCCTATCTGACGTACCGGGAACTCGATGCGCTGGTTAATATCCTGGGGAATGCGTTGCTCAATCTAGGAATTCGCCGAGGCCAGCGGGTTTGCCTGTTCATGACAAATTGTCCAGAATATGTGATCAGCTGGTTTGCTATCACGCGCATTGGCGCCGTGGCCAGTCCACTTAATCCATCATATAAAGAACGCGAGGTTGCCTATCAACTTGTGAATAGCGGTGCCGTGGCGCTGATCGTCCAGAGCGAACTCCTGCCGCTGGTGGAGGCAGTGCGCACGCAAACGCCAGAGCTACGCCTGCTCCTGGTAGTGGGCACCGCGGAACACAATGCCGAAGCGCAGATCTATTCTGTCTCTCGCCTGTTAACCAGCTATCCAGCGACGCCGCCTGCCGTCAGCGAGCTAAACTGGGAGGATCTGGTTGCGCTGCCCTATAGCAGCGGCACGACCGGCTTGCCTAAAGGCGTGATGCTCAGTCACAAAAATCTGGTAGTCAATGCCTGCCAATCGATTGCAACAGCCCACATTACCTTTGCGGATCGGATGCTCAGTTTTATTCCACTGTATCATATTTATGGAATCATGCTTATGGGCTGCGCGGCCATGTCGGGGGCACGCCTGGTGCTGATGGAGCGCTTTGAGCCGGGTCTCTGGCTGCAATTGATCCAGGAGCAGCGCGCAACCATTGTGTACAGCGTTCCCACCGTGCTGGCGGCTGTGGCAGACTGGCCAAATGTAGAAGAATATGATCTGAGCAGTGTGCGTTTCAACCAATGCGGAGCAGCTCCTGTGCCTCCTCCCCTGGCGCGGCGTTTCGAGGAGCGCACGGGCATCACCGTTATGACCTCGTATGGTCTGACAGAGGCTGCACCCGGCACGCATTCAAATCCTGTGTATAATCCACAGCTCATCAAAGTTGAGACCATTGGCCTTCCCATTCACGATACCCAGCAAAGAATTGTCGATATCGAAACCGGGCGGCGCGAGCTGGCCGCGGGCGAAGAGGGTGAGTTAATTATTAAAGGACCGCAGGTCATGCTGGGCTACTGGAAGGCCCCAGAGGCGACCGCTGAGACGCTGCGTGATGGCTGGCTCTATACAGGAGATATTGGTTGGCGCGATGAGCTTGGCTATGTTACGATTACCGATCGCAAGAAGGAAATGATCAAGTATAAAGGATTTAGTGTGGCCCCGGCTCAGATTGAAGCAATTTTTCTTGAGCATCCTGCGGTGGCCGATGTGGCCGTTGTCGCCAAACCGAGCGACGAGGCTGGGGAGATCCCCAAAGCTTTTGTGGTTCTGCGGCCTGGTTATGAAGATCAGTCTGCTTACGAACTCATGGTCTGGGTCAATAATCAGCTCGCTTCTTACAAAAATGTGCGCTCTCTGGAATATATCGACGCTATTCCCAGAAATCCCTCTGGCAAGATCCTGCGCCGGATTCTCAGAGAACGGGAGCAACACCGTATGTAGATGCTTTGAGGGAGGCCGGAAAGGATGCGTAGAGAGCGGGAGAAAATTAGAAGCTATCCTCTGGGTAGGTAAAAACGATCTGGAGGGCTTCTTGTGGCGAGTGATCCAGCCATTTGAAAGTCTGAATAGCGTGGCTGAAAGGAAAACTATGTGTAATCAGCGGGAGGGTTTGTAGGGTTCCTTTCTTGAGTAAAGTAATGGCGTATTGGTCCAGCCGGCGTTTGTCCCAACATGGCGCTCGGCGAGAAAGGCATCCATTGGTGCTCATTGAGGACAATAAGGTGATCCGGTTACGCGACCATTCGCCGCCTAGATATAAGTTCCTTTCAGTCTCGCTGTATGTGCCAATGGTAACGACGCGCCCGCCAACGCGGCAGCACTGGATTGCTGTATAGAGACCCTCTGAGCTTCCTGATGCCTCGATGGCAACATCGACTCCGCCGTTCGATGCTTGTTTGATTGCCAGAGCAGCATGATCCTGAGCATTGACTGGGACACCGCCAAGCTGGGATACAAAGTTCAGGCGTTGTGGGATAAAATCAACGCCATAAACAACACTGGCTCCGCTTAGTTTGGCAAATTGCAAGGCCAGAAGTCCAATCACGCCGGTTCCGACAATTGCAACTTGGTCTCCGAGGGCAATTTGCCCATCATGGATACCGTTGAGTGCTGCGCGTGCTCGCACGACAAAAACAAAGCGTTTTAGCTTCTCGGAAAACTGATCTGCAAGCTCTTCGGGGCTAAGTAGCAAACCATACAGCGCTTCGGCTTCACTGACAATGTGAGTTTGCCGGTGTGGTCTGTCTACCCAAACAAGTGATCCCTGACGGATGCTCTCGACTCCAGGCCCGATGTTCTGTACTATCGATATAGTCTCATAGCCAATAACTCGTGGCCATGACTCCGGATTGAGCTGATTGCGATAGAGACGCCACTCATGATCCCATACCTTAGAAGAGGTGAGGCCACGATAATTGCGTAGCTCTGTTCCCGTGCTGATGCCGCTGTAAAGAGTTTTGAGGAGAACTTCTCCCTGTTGGACATCTCGCTCGGTGTAAGAGCGCAGGGAGAGGGTACGGGGTTTCTCGACAACAAGTTCTTTCATCACTCCTCCTGGTGAGTGAGTCAGCGAAGGTATCGCTTCGTCTCGGTGATCGAAACTAGTTACTGGAAATCGAACCTTTTGATAGTGTAGTCTTGAATGTGTCTTGCGCTGCATTTTTCGGCAAGGACAATAGCTTCTATACAAGTCACCGTTTCGGCCAGCTTGCCTTCGCGGTTCACGATAATGTAGTCAAAATACTTTGTGTGGGAGAGTTCAGATTTTGCTGTGGAAACCCGGCTTGCGATTTCATCTAAAGATTCGGTTCCCCGTGCTATCATATGTGCCGAGAGTTGGTTCAACGATTCTGGGACTAAGAGGATCAACACTGCTCGGGGAAAGACTTTCTGGATTCTAAGGGCTCCTTGAACGTCTGGCCTGATCACGACATCCTCGCCTCTGGCCAGGTACGGCTCAATCTGGCTTCGAGGTACCCCTCTGTAAGATTTATGAATGAATGTGTGCTCAAGAAAAAAGCCATCTTGAATCAAACTTTCAAATTTTGGCTGGTCGTAGAAGAAGTAATCAACTCCATCTTGTTCATGATCTCGTGCTTGCCTCGTTGTGGCTGTCACCACAAAATGAAATTTCACTCCGCGCCTGCGTAATTCCTTAATCACAGAATCTTTTCCTACGCCTGCCGGGCCGGTAATCACAATCACAAGGGGCGGCTTTTCAAGAGCGAATGGTATATGATATGTCAAGATTAACTCCTTAGATACTTTCAAGTACGATCTTATACTCAAGTACCTTGTACTTAGTATATTATACTGACACCTCCTCGCGTGATTTTTGGCGAGGAGCAGGCAACAACAAGTAAGGTAAATGCTAAATTTCTCTAGCATCTTTCTCAAGGCGCTTGCTGTCAAAATTTCTGCTCTCTTTATCAATACTCGCAGGCTCACCGCCTTTTAGTACGTTCTTGTGTTCGTCGATCTAGGTTTTAGCTTCTTGAGCAAATCTTCGTATATCTGAATGGCGTCATCAAATGGCCTTGAACTTTTATCTAATTGCTTAATCTCTTGCAGGGTCATCCATTTGGGGTGGTATTCTTTGACGCTCGCCAGAGATTTTGTTGTATTACCGGTAAAGATGCATATGTAGATAAAATCGTAGTGAAATTTGATGTCGCGGCGCTGCTTACGGTGCTCTATTTGGGTGAGATAAGGGGCTGGCACTCGTTCGACCACATTGTTTATCATCTTAGGAGCCTGGATCTTATGAAATCTGGCGTGGAATTCAAACTCAGAGATCCCTGCCTCCTCTAGCAAGCTTCTTGAAACTGCCTCATGTGGCTGTTCCCACTGGTTTAATCTGCCGCCAGGCGGTAATAAGCGCCTATGATAGGGATGCTTGATTAAAAGTAAATCGTTATTCTGATTGAGCAGAAAAACTTCTACAGAATACCTGCCGCTACGGAAATATTGTAAAGCGACACTGCTGAGACGGAATATTCCCCAAATACAAACGGCAATAACGAGAAGCGCAGTTAAATACAATCCCACCTGTGGGAACCGAGCATCCAGGAACGAGCTTGTCAGGTTGATCAAGAGACCTAATAAAACGGATAAAAGAATGAACCTGTCAATAGGCTTCATAGCGACCCTCGCGCATAAGCTTTCCTAGAGACATAGATTTAGATGTTTCGTGGAATTGTCAACATCTAGAAAGCTTACTATCAATATAACATATTATTTCATAATGTAGCAATATATCAAACATAGTTTTTAGGACGCTTTTTCTGCGCATAGGTTCGCAGGTGCGTAGATCGTTCAGAAAGGCTACTCTATTCCTAACTCGTTGCCTAGTTCATTTAGATACATGTGCATGAAAGCGGTGCGTTTCTGAGCTATCTGGCGGCCGGTTTCAGTTCCCATTGTATCGCTGAGTCTGAGCAATTTTGAAAAAAAGTGATCGAGCATGTATGTGCGGTCGTCGAGATTATGGTGTCTGCCAAAAGGATCATCAGAGTGATAGAACCTCGTCTGAGGGTTACTTAGCAGTACACC
>Ga0070737_10005244_pt1 | contig 12479 bp, 10 predicted proteins | sample Coa_R1_10_FD_66438 | JGI IMG/M metagenome (GOLD analysis project Ga0070737, IMG submission 66438) | Surface soil microbial communities from Centralia Pennsylvania, which are recovering from an underground coalmine fire - Coalmine... | ecosystem: Environmental > Terrestrial > Soil > Unclassified... | reverse complement strand
CCGCTTGTCCGCCGGGTCGGCCGCCAGCGCCTGGGCGACGTCCCTGGCCCGTTCGTCGGTGGGCATCCGGACCTCGAGCGTGGTGTGCTCCAGTGGTTCGAGCAGGTCGGTGAGCACCGCCTCGGCCCGGGACCTGGCCGCCCCGGCCAGGTCCGCCCGCTCCAGGTAGGTGACGAGTTCGCCCAGCAGGGGGGTGGCCGCCACCGGGACCGGCGTAGGCCAGTTCGCCGGGCACCGGTCCGGCCGCAAATAGGCGGAACGCATGGTGGCCGGCCCGTCGGCCCGGGTCTCGTGCCGCAGGCCGGCCGGGATCCACAGCGCCCGGGTCGGCGGCAGTACCCAGGTGGACTGCTCGGTGACGACGGTCAGCACGCCGTGCGGGGCCCAGGCGAGCTGGTGCTCATCGTGCGTGTGCCAGTGGAACGCGGCGCCCGCGGCCATCGCGAACGTGCAGACGAACACGGCGGGGTCATCGGGTCCGGCGGGTCCGCAGCGGCCGGGCTGTCCGTCCAGCGTCACAGGTTGGCAGGATACGCCGTAGCCCAGGCCAGGCGGCGAGGCCAGGCTGGAGGCATGAACGAAAACCACGCGAAACTGTGTCCCAGCCCGGAATGGGCCGCCTGGCTGCAGGGTGAGGTGCTGCCCGCGCTCACCGCGGGCGGCGTCGACCTGGGCCGGGAAATGCTGGAGGTCGGGCCGGGCCCGGGGGCAGCAACGGACTGGCTGCGGCACCGGGTGTCCCGGCTGGTCGCCCTGGAAGCCGACGAGGCCGCGGCTGCGACGCTGACCGGGAAGCTGGCCGGCACCAACGTCGAGGTGGTCAGCGGCGACGCCACCGCGATGGATTTCCCGGACGGTTCCTTCGACTCCGCCGGGTCGTTCACCATGCTGCACCACGTGCCCACCGCGGCTCTGCAGAACCAGCTGCTGGCCGAGGTCCTGCGGGTGCTGCGGCCGGGCGGCGTGCTGATCGGCTCGGACAGCCTGGGCAGCGACGGCCTGCATCACTTTCACGTGGACGACACCTACAACCCGGTCGAGCCGGCCACGCTGCTGACCCGGCTGCAGACCTTGGGGTTCGGCAAGATCACCGTCACCGTGGACCACGCCGTGCTGTTCGCCGCGTACAAGCCTGACCCGGACGCGAAGTGCGAGGACTGAGGCGGCGTCAGCCCTGGTGCGCCGGGCCGGCGTAGCAGCCGGCCACCGCGCGGAAGGCTTCCTTGGGCTCCCACGGCATCCCGGGATAGGTCGTCCCCTCCCCGCCGGGCAGGCTTTTGACCAGGCTCAGTGCCGACATGTCCAGGTCGTGCCGGGGATCCTCGCTGAACGGGGCCATCGGCTCGACGAACGAGCTGACGAACACGCCGTCTACCCCGGCCACATTGAGCTGGCCGAGGATGTCAGTCAGCTCGCGGGCCTGGAGCGCCTCGTCGCGTACGTACCGGCCGTTCAGCCGGGCCTTCACCAGATGGCCGGCCAGCGGCAGGTGGTGCAGCAGCAGGGACCGGTTGTCGATCACGCCGAAGCTCAGCGTGCCGGAGTCAGCGGCTCCCTGGTAGCCGCGCATGCCGGTCTCGGTCACCACGACCGGCTTGCCGGTGTTGAAGAACGGCCGCAGCATGTCGGCATAGTGGTCGCGGATCCGCGCGTCGCGGTAGTGGTCGATGCCGACGAAGTCGAACGGCCGCCAGTCCACCGGCTCACCGGCCAGCGAGGCGTAGCTGACCGGGCCGCCGAACGCCTCCCGGACGGCGGCGACGGCCCGGCCCAGGAAGGCGTTGAGCCGCTCGGTGTGCGCGTCGTCGCCCGCCTGGACCTGGCGCACCAGGCTGGCCAGCCGGGCCGGGACCGAGCGGCCCGGCACAATGCCCCGCATGAACAGGCTCAGCTCGCCGCCCAGGCAGAACACGACCGGGCTGGCCGGCGTCTGGCAGGCACCGGCAGCGGGGCAGAGCTGGCAGGCCGCACCACCGCCGGAGTGACACAGCGACCCGGCGGCCGGGGCGGTGGCGGCCGGGACTTTGCTGACCGGGGCGGTGAACCGGGTGCGGAGTTCCTCGGCCGCCCGGGCCGCGGCGAGGAAGTGCGCGAGCGTACGGTCCGGGCCCCGTTCGTGCAGCGTGGGCGACAGCCAGACCTCCAGGCCCAGCTCCAGCCCGGCCTGCGCCGCCGCGGCCAGCCGGGTGACGTCCTCGCCGGTGATGCGCACCGCGTTGCAGTGCAGCCCGTCCCGGATGATTTCCAGCTCCCGCCGGGCGATGGCGGGGCCGAACCGGGACCGGGTGCTGATCCGCCAGCCGGCTCCGCGGTGGATGGTGCCCACGTCATAGCACACGCCTCGTCGGTTCATGCGCTGGCTCCTTCCGTCCCGGCCGCCTCATCCTGGCACACCCCGTGCGAGGATGAGGCCGTGGCGGACGCGGTGGACACCGAGGTGGCCAGCCAGGTCAAGGCGGCGGCTGGGGGTGACAGCGCCGCCTGGAACGCGCTGGTCGGCCGGTTCGCCGGGCTGGTGTGGTCGGTCACCCGCTCCTGCCGGCTGAGCCACGCCGACGCGGCCGACGTTTCCCAGACCACCTGGCTGCGGCTGGCCGAGCACATCGGGAAGATCGACAATCCGGAGCGGGTCGGGGCCTGGCTGGCCACCGCCGCCCGGCGCGAATGCCTGCAGCACATCAGGGCCAGCAGCCGGGCCATCCCGGTGCAGGACATGACCTGGTTCGAGGGGGCCGCGGCCGGCTCGGAGGATCCCACCGGCGGTGCGGTGCTGACCGCCGAGAGCGAGCGGGAGGCGGCCCAGCGGATCCAGGCGCTGCGGCGGGCGTTCGGCCGGCTGGAGCCGCGCTGCCGGGAACTGCTGCACCTGCTGATGGCCACCCCGCCGCCTAGCTACACGGATGTGGCCACGGCGCTGGACCGGCCGGTCGGCAGCATCGGGCCCACCCGTGCCCGCTGCCTGCAACGGCTGCGCCGCGAGCTCGAAGCCACCGGTTAAGCGGGCCGTCGGCCGGGACAGCGCGGCCGTCAGCCGGGGAAGCCCACGAGGTCCGGGCCGCCGGCGCCGTCGCCGATGCCGGTCACGTCCCGCTGGGCCGCCGGGTCCGGCTCGGGCAGCGCCATGGCCCCGGCGGCCGGTGCGGGCCGGGGCCGCCGCGGCTGGCGGACCCCAGCCCCGCCGCCCCGGCCGCGGTAGATCAGCAGTCCGTTGACCGGATCGGGCACGGCGTCCAGGGCCGCCCTGACGACGGGCAGCGCCCGGAACAGCAGCCACTGCTCCTCGTCGTCGAAGCACACCTCGAACGCGACACCCCACCGGTCGGCGTGCCAGCGGCCGTCGAGCGCGCCGTTGGTCAGCGCGGCCTCGATCAGCTCAGAATCATGGGCATTTTGCCAGGAAAAGGCCGAGGATTCCCCGTGCAGAACCTCGATTGACCACCATTCAGCCATAATCGAGATAGTACGTGTCATTTTCGGATCCAGGTACCTCTCGAAGCGGAATACCAGGTCTCTGGAAGATGTTGCCGCCGGCGTGACTGACTCTCCTGAATTTCGTGAGAACGTGCAGTTCTGGTTCGATCCGCTGTGCCCCTGGGCCTGGATCACCTCCCGCTGGATGCTGGAGGTGGAGAAGGTGCGCCCGGTGCAGACCGAATGGCGGATCATGTCACTGGCCTACCTGAACCTCGTCCAGCACGAGGGCAAAGGCCTGACCGAGGAGTACCTGGAGCGGATGAGCAAGGCCTGGGGACCGATCCGGGTCGTGGCCGCCGCGGCCGCGCAGAAGGGCCCGGACATTCTCGGCCCGATCTATACGGCCATCGGCACCCGGCTGCACAACGAGGGCCGCCGCGAGGACCCCGCGGTACTGCTGGAGGCGCTGGCCGAGGTGGGTTTGCCGGAGTCGCTGGCGGACGCGGCCACCAGCACCGAATTCGACGACGAGATCAAGGCCTCGCACCACGAGGCGTTCGACGAGATCGGCATCGACGTGGGCACCCCGGTCGTCCGCGTCCGGGGCCGGGCGCTGTTCGGCCCGGTCATCACGCCCGCACCCAAGGGTGAGGCCGCCGGGCGGCTGTTCGACGGGCTCGCCCTGATGGCCGAAGCGGACGGCTTCTTCGAGCTCAAGCGGACCAGGGACCGCGGGCCCTCGTTCGAGTAAGCCGGCACTGTCCGCAGGAAGGCTGGCACTGGCGCCGCGGCCCGGGGCGCACGGTCGCGCGCCCCGGGCCACCGGCCGGCCGTTGGGTCAGGCTCCGGTGATCTCGGTGCTGATCGAGTCCCACAGGGCCTGCCGGGCCTCCAGCGCCTGCTGCACGGTCTTGGCGCACTCGGCCCACTTGGTGTCGTCGTCGCCGCACAGGTCGATCAGCATCTGCATGGCCATCGGGGTGTGCTGCTCGCCGTCCACCTCGATGTGCCGGGCCAGGTAGTCCTTGAACGTGGCCAGCTTGCCGCCGTTGTCGTCGATCGAGATGACCTGCTCGAACATCTCCGGGATGAGGTCTTCCCGGCCGAACGCGAACGCGGCGGCCGCACAGTGAATCGGAGCCTCGTCGATGATGCTCCAGGTCATGGCCACGAAGTCGGCCGCACCGCGGGGCACACCCGCGGCCACCAGCGCGTCCGGCACGGTGGTGCCGTCCCGCAGGGCCTGCAGGAACGCGGTGACCGGGCCCAGGTCGGCCCCGGCGTCGGCCATCCCCTGCAGGTAGAGCTCGAAGTGGCTGATGTAGCCGTCACCCAGCTCGTCGCTCTCCTCGACCAGTACGATCTCGTTGATCAGCCGCCGGCTGGCGGTTGGGCCCTCCGGCACCCAGGGCACGTCGATGCAGGTGAGCCGCCGCTGCAGGCTCTTGAGCAGGGACATGAAGTCCCAGACCGCAAAGACGTGCGACTGCATGAACACCACGACGTCGCCGAGGCTGTTCAGCGTCCGGTAAACGCGATGCCCCACGACTTTGTCACGCTCGGGCTGGATGGTGCGCTGCAGCTCGTTCAGCCCGGGGTGGCTGCGGTCCCAGTGGTAGCGGGAGGGTGTCATCTTCAATCTCCTCGGGAAGCGTGAGGTCCGGGTGGCGGGGGGCCCACCCGGCGGGGCGACGCGGAGAGGGCGGGGAGGCTGATGAACTCGCGTGCGGCCGCCGGTGGCCTGGGCCACACTTTCTTCGCGTATCGCGCTCTACATCTGGTGAGTTTCATGTCAAGTAGACCACCCCTGCCGCAGGCCAGGTACCTCTACATGTGAAAAATGAAGAGACGTTTGGTGACTAAAACACCTTTGCGTAGTTCGACCGGGTACGGGAGTTCATCGGCGCAAGTGTAACCCCGCCATCCGGGACCGCTGAAGGCCCCAGCCAGCCAGTATTTCCGCCGCTCAGCGGCCGGTTACGGGCCGGTACTCCCAGCCCGCCCGGGGAACGTTTGCCGTTACTGCGAGTCGGCAGCCGGCGGATCCTCCGGCGGCCGGACCTCCCGCCGCAGGATTTTCCCGGTGGGTCCCTTGGGCAGCTCGTCCACCAGCCAGACCCGGCGCGGGTACTTGTAGGCCGCGACCCGCTCCTTCACGAACGCGCGCAGATCGTCCCCGGTCGCCTCGGTCCCGGGCTTGAGCGCCACGGCCGCACCGACCTCCTCGCCCAGCGACTCGTGCGGCAGGCCGACCACCGCGGCCTCGGCCACCGCCGGGTGCTCGTGCAGCACTTCCTCGATCTCCCGCGGGTACACGTTGAACCCGCCGCGGATGATCATCTCCTTCTTGCGGTCGACGATGTAGAAGTACCCGTCGGAGTCCATCCGCCCCAGGTCGCCGGTGCGGAACCAGCCGTCCGGGATGGCCGCCGCGGTCTCTTCCGGCTTCCCCCAGTAGCCCTTCATCACGTTGTGGCCGCGGATGGCGATCTCCCCCACCTCACCCGGCGGCACGTCCGCACCGTCGTCACCGACCACCCGCATCTCCACCCCCTGGATCGGGGTGCCCACCGAACCGGGCTTGCGCTCCCTGTCCGGGTGGTTGAACGACGCGACCGGGGACGTCTCCGACAGCCCGTACCCCTCCAGGATCACGCAGCCGAACTTCTCCTCAAAGGCCCGCAGCACCTCGACCGGCAGCGCAGCGCCACCCGAAGTGCAAATCCGCAGCGACGTGGCGTCCGGCGCCGGGTCCGCCTGGTGGTGCAGCATCGCGGTGTACATGGTCGGCACACCCTGGAAGATCGTCACCCGGTCGCGGGCGATGATCTGCAAGGCCTGGCCCGGGTCGAACCGGGGCAGCAGGGTCAGCGTGCCGCCGGTCGCGATGGCCGCGTTCAGGCACGACGTCAGCCCGAACACGTGGAACAGCGGCAGGCAGCCCATCATCACGTCGCCGCGCTGGCTGCCGAGCAGCGACCGCGCCGCGATCGTCGCGTTCTGCAGCAGGTTGGCGTGGGTGAGCTGCGCGCCCTTCGGCTTGCCGGTGGTGCCGGAGGTGTACAGGATGACCGCGGTGTCCTCGTCGTCCGCCACCGCCCAGTCCGCCCGGGATTCGTGCCCGGTGGTGGCCGCCGCCAGCGACGCGTCCTCCACGGTGACGACTTCGGCCCCCGCGTCCGCTGCGCCCTTGGCCCCCTCGCCCGCGAACATGCTGAACACGATGAGCGCCTTCGCCCCGGAGTCCCCCAGGTAGTAGGCGACCTCCCGGCTCTTCAGCAGCGGATTCATCGGCACCGCCACCGCCCCGGCGGCGAGAATCCCGTAGAACGCGACCGGGAACGCGGGGAGGTTCGGCAGCATCAGCCCGACCCGGTCTCCCGGCTGTATCCCCAGCGATCCCAGCAGCGTCGCCACCCGCCCCGCCGCCTCCCGCAGCTCCGCGTAGGTCAGGGTGAAGTCATCCAGCCGGATCGCCACCTGGCCGGGGTTGCTGGCGGCCCCCTCCTCGAGGATGGAACTCAGGTTCGCCATGGCGCCCTCCCGGCTGCCGCATACGTCACGTATCCCCTCATCATGCTCCCCCGCCCGCCCGGGAAACCCCCGGGTCAGGCTCTCGAGCGGCTGGGGATCACCGGTATAGGTTGAGCCCAGTGCAGCGGGATACGCACAGGCTGGAGGCAGCATGTCACTACAGGAGCAGAGAGCCAGAACTGCACCTGGTGAAGCCGGGTTGACGATGCTAGGTCTCTCCACCCGGAACACATTCACAGAACTGCCGCCAGGCGCGGGTGAAATCGCGTGGTCGGCAGACGGTTCCTTGCTCGCAGCAGCGGGGACAGATGGAACAATCGCCATCTGGTCACTGGAAAACGGTTATCGGCAGTTAGTGCATAGGTACCATGCTAATGAGAGTGTCGTCGGCCTGGCCTGGCACCCAAACGAGCCCATTCTGGCAGCTGGCTCCGCAGAGGGGCGCGTACTTCTGTGGCAGGTAACCGGCCCAACGTCGTCCCCCAAGCTACAGAGATTCTGTAATGTACACCATGAGATAGCAGGTTTGGCCTGGTCATCCGAAGGCGCAACGCTGGCCATAGCTGGGGGCAGCGCCATGAGTATTTGGGATGTACCGACAAAAACAATTATCAAAAGCCAGAGACTAAGATTCGATACGGTAGCACCACCGTATTGGCTACACGCCGAGCGGGTAATTTTCGTACCCTGCATCGATGGATGCGTCTACATCCATAAAGACAACGACCTGGCCTTGCTGGCCAAACTATCGAAACACGACGACACAGTTCACTATGTTCATGCCACTAGCGATATCCAATTCGCCGCTACCGCATCCGTAGACCACACTGTCCGGATTTGGGATCTAGCCACCGGCAAGGAGGTCGCCACCCTCGAAGGGCATCAGACTTCACCGATCTGCGTAAAATTTTCTCAGCACAATGAATTGCTCGCCTCATTGTCCTCGGAAGAAGTACGTATTTGGCGGTGCCGAGACTGGGAGTGCGTCTCTATTGTCCCCATGACCGAGGCAAAAAGGATCGGCGGCCTAGCGTTTCATCCAGTACTTCCCCTGCTGGCAATGAAAGACAGCACCAAAAATCAGATCAAGTGCTTCAGCATCGACCACAAGCTTTTGGCCGAGGTGCCGGGCAGCCAGGTGTCCAGGCACTACGTGAACGCCAAGGTGGTGTTGCTTGGCGACACCGGGGTGGGGAAGTCCGGACTGGGCTTGGTGCTGAGCGGGCAGCCCTACGCACCCACGGACTCCACGCATGGACGGCGAGTGTGGATGTTCGACAGTCGGCAGGTCATGGTACCTGGGCGAGGCCGACAGACTCGGGAAGTGCTTCTTTGGGATTTGGCCGGCCAGCCTGGCTACCGCCTGGTGCACCAGCTCCACCTCAGCGAGGTGGCAGTGGCACTGTTGGTGTTTGACTCACGCAGCGAGACCGACCCATTTGCCGGAGTCAAGCATTGGGTACGGGCCCTGGCCCAGGCCCAGCGACTGGAAAGCGCCGCCATACCGCTATGCACCTATTTGGTTGCGGCCCGAGCCGACCGGGGCGGTGTGGCGGTGAGCCGGGAGCGAATCCGGGCTATGTTGGACGAGCTGGAGCTGGATGGATTTTTTGAAACCAGCGCTAAGGAAAACTGGCATATTACTGACTTGGCCACCTCGATCAGAGATAACGTTATCTGGGATCGTTTGCCCACAGTAACCTCAAATATCTTGTTCAACTCGATCAAAGAGTTCCTGCTAACCGAGAAGCAGGCAGGCCGGGTGCTGGCTACGGTTGACGACCTGTTCCGGGCGTTCTTGCGTACCCACCCCGACATCGAAAATCGGCCTAAACTACGGGCCGGATTCGAAGTCTGTATCGGCCGGGTGGAGAGCCGGGACCTGATCCGGCGCCTGCACTTTGGCGGCTTGGTCCTGCTTCAGCCAGAGTTGCTCGACGCCTACGCATCGGCCCTGGTGATGGCGGCCAAAGACGAGCCGGACGGCCTCGGCTTCATCCGGGAAGACGAAGCGCTGGCCGGGCGCATCCCACTCGCTGCCGAGGAGCGCCTCGGCGACCGGGAGCAGGAACGACTACTGCTCATCGCCACCGTAGGGGAACTGCTGCGACACGAGATCGCGCTGAAGGAAACTACAGACCAGGGGATAGAGCTGGTCTTCCCGGCTCAGTTCACTCGCGAGCGCCCCGGCGCCCCTGACGTTCCAGGTCGCCAGATCACCTTCACCTTCGAGGGGCCGCTGCACAGCATTTACGCCAGCCTGGCTGTGCGGCTGGCCCACTCCAGCCTGTTTCGCCGTCAGGCTATGTGGCAGAATGCTGCCGCCTACACCGCCACCGTCGGTGGAACCTGCGGCCTCCAGTTGCGCGAGATCGAGGAAGGCCGGGGCGAGCTGGCATTGTTCTATGACGGTCAGGCCGGGGCCGTGGTCCGCAGCCAGTTCGAGACCTACGTGGCCGAACATCTCCAGCAACGCGCACTGCCCGGGTCGCTCATCCGGCGGGCCCTCGTGTCCTGCCCAGCCTGTGGCTACCTGCTGCCAGACGAGCTGATAAGGGCCAAGCTGGACCGGGGTATGACCAGGGCCCGCTGCCCGCTGTGCGAGAAGCAGCTCATTCCCTTGCGATTCGAGAAAGCGCCACCCCTAGAGCAGGAGGTGATGACCAAGATGAACCGCAGCGCTGACAAGCAGCGCGACCGAAGCGTTGTAGCGACCCGACTAAAGGGTAAGGCCGAGACCAGCGACTTTGATGTGTTCCTGTCCTATAACACCAAGGACAGGGTGCAGGTCGTCGAGATAGCCGAGCGGCTCAAGGAGCGCGGCATCCTGCCCTGGCTGGACGTATGGGAGCTTCGCCCAGGAACGCGTTGGCAACAGGAGTTGGAGCGGAACATCGAGTCGATAAAGTCCGCTGCCGTATTCGTCGGCCCGTCCGGGCCGGGGCCATGGCAGGAGGTGGAAGCGGAGGCCATCCTTCAGTATTTTCTCCACCGCGGCCGGCCGGTCATCCCAGTCATACTGCGGGGTCGGCTTGCGAACCTTAAGCTACCTCCCTTCCTAAGCCTCTGGCATATGGTAGATATGCGCCAGTTCAATCCAGATCCACTCGATCAGCTCATCTGGGGTATTACCGGAAAGCGGTCGCCCCGTCCGTAGTCTTATCAATCTGGCACGGGCACGGCGGTCGCCAGGAAGTTGAGCATCAGCTGGCTGGCCTCGGTGGGGCGCTCCAGGGTGGGCAGGTGGGCGGCCCAGGGGAGTTCGGTGTGCTGGGCGCTGGGGACTGTGGCGGGGAGGTGCTCCGCGGCGTTCCGGAAATCAGTGAGGTCATGGGCGCCGGAGACCGCCAGGCAGGGGCAGCTGATGGTGGCCAGGCCGAAGTCGGCGGGAAACTGTCCGATGTCCTGCGGGCCCGCCAGCTGGACCTGGAAGGCGTGCTGCTGCATTTCGGCGACCTGGCGGCGGGTCTGGGCTGACGCCTCGGGGCCGAGCCAGGTGGTCACGTTGAGTTCGGTGGCGGCGGCGATGTCGTTCGCGCTGAGCAGTTCGTCCTCGCGGGCGTTGAAGGCACGCAGCTCCGGGCTGCGTTCCTCCCCCAGCAGGGCGGCGCTGAACAGCAGCAGGGCCGCCACCCGGTCCGGCCAGCGGGCGGCCAGCTCGGCCGCGACCGCGCCACCGTGCGAGGCGCCGACCAGCGCGACCCGGTCCAGGCTGAGGGTGTTCAGCACCTCCCGGACGTCGTCGGCGTCGCGGTAGGTCCCGGTGGGGGCCGGGGTGGTGCCGAAGCCGCGGAAGTCGCAGCGGACCACCCGGTACCCGGCCGCGAGCAGGGCTGCCCCCTGCGGCTCCCACATCCGCCGGTCGCACACCCCCGCGTGCAGCAGCACCACGGCGGGCCCGTCGCCCGCCACGTCATAAGCGATCGTCACCCGCGCGAGCGTAGGCGCCCGGCGAGGGTCTGGCCAGCGATTTTCCGGCCGCACCGGGCGCTGCTGTCAGACCCAGCCGCTAGGGTCAGCGCAGCGTTCCCTTCCCGTTCTCCCCGGGGTGGGCGGGGGTTCGGGATGGTAAAACTAACGCGGGGTGCCGTGGCGAGGGCCGGGGGCGGCGGGCGAGGGCGTAGCGGGCGAGCATGCCGAGGGCGGCGACGGCGGACAGGGCGGCGCACACCCAGAAGACGTTGCCGTAGCCGAGGGCCGACGCGGTCGCGCCGGTGACCGCCCCGGCGATCATCTGCGCCGAGCCGAAGGTCGCGCCGTACAGCGAGGACGAGACGCCCACGCCGCCCGGGGTTTCGTCCTGGATCATGACCATCGGGATGCTCAGCGCGACGCCCTGCCAGACGCCGTTCAGCGCGGCGAGCCCGAGCAGCGCCGCCGGGGAAACCGCCAGCGGCAGCAGGCAGAAGGACATGGTGGCCAGCACCGCGGACAGGCCGACCAGGCGTCCCCGGCCCACCCGCAGCCCGGCCCGGCCGGCCGCGATCATCACCGGGATCTCCAGGCCGGCCGCGAGGCCGAGCATCCAGCCGGCCAGTTGGGCGCTGTGCCCCAAATCCTTGGTCACGTGCAGCGAGATGTCGATGTTGAACATCTGGTTGACGGTGCCGAGGAGCAGCACGACGCCGAGCAGCAGCCAGGTGCGGACGGGCAGGAGCGAACCGTCCCGGAAGGCCCGCCACACCGCGCCGCGCTCCCGGCGGCCGCCCGCCGCGCCCGGGGAGACCTTCGGCGGGACCCGCCGCAGGCCCCACCGCCCGATGATCGCGGAGGCCAGCAGGAGGACGGTCATGGCCAGGTACAGCGTGCGGAACCCGGCTCTGGCCATGACGAACAGCCCGAGCGGCGCGCCGACGATGAACGCCGCGGAGAACAGGGACCGCATGACCGAGGTGAAGAAGGTGATGTCCCGCCCGCCCACGGTCGCCAGCTCGTTTGCGTAGGCGAACATCTGCCCGAACGCCCCGGACCCGATGCTGGCGAACACCGCCGTGGTGACGAGCAGCAGCGCGTAATCGCGCAGCAGGGCCAGGCACAGGGCACCGGCGGTCCCGGCCAGGCTGGTGAGGGCAATGATCACCCGCCGGTCCCGCATCCGGTCGGACAGCCAGCCGGCCGCCAGGCCCGCCACCATCCCCGACCCGGCGCGGACGGTGAAGAACAGGCCGACCAGATAGGGCGCCACGTGTACGGCGTTGACCAGGAAGAGGCTCAGCGTCGTGACCTGGCTCGCCGTCACCAGCCCGTAGGCCACGATGCCGGCGCCGAGCGGGACCGACCGCACCGCCAGGCCGCGGGCCGCCGGCCGCGCGGGCTGTTCCAGCGTGGCCCCGGGCCCAGCATCGTCAGCTCGCGACCCGGCCATTAGTCCTTTATATACACACCCGCCGCCCGGGCCGGCGGGGCCTGGGCGGCGGGTGCGGTGGGTGCGGTGGCCAGTCGCCCGGGACCGGATGGAGCCGGAGCGGCGGGTGCGGCGGGTTACTGAGCGCCGGGGACGGGCTCGGCCGGGACCGTGGTGTGGGCCGGGG
>Ga0070737_10005243_pt1 | contig 12482 bp, 8 predicted proteins | sample Coa_R1_10_FD_66438 | JGI IMG/M metagenome (GOLD analysis project Ga0070737, IMG submission 66438) | Surface soil microbial communities from Centralia Pennsylvania, which are recovering from an underground coalmine fire - Coalmine... | ecosystem: Environmental > Terrestrial > Soil > Unclassified ... | reverse complement strand
ACGGATCTGACCGCACGGATCTGACCGCACGGATCCCGGCCGCATGGGCGCCCACGCCGCGGTCCGTGGCGCTTCGTAGGGTTGGGGCATGCAGATTGGATTCGGTGCCCCCGTCTCGGGAGCGTGGGCCACCCCCGAGGACCTGGCCAGTTTCGCCGCGCGGGCCGAGGAGGCGGGCTACGCGTCGCTGTGGACGTTCCAGCGTCTGCTGGTGCCCGACGGCGCCGCCATGGACCCGGTGTACCAGAGCGTGCTCGATCCGATGGTGGCCCTCGGCTACGCGGCCGCCGTGACGTCGCGCATCCGGCTCGGCGTGGCCCTGATCAACATGCCGTTCGTCTCCCCCGGCTACCTGGCCAAGCAGGCCACGACCGTGGACGTGCTCTCCGGTGGCCGCCTGGACCTGGGTCTGGGCATCGGCTGGATGCCGGAGGAGTTCGCGCTGACCGGGGCGTCGATGGCCCGCCGCGGCGCCCGCGCCGAGGAGTACCTCCAGGTGCTGCGGACGCTGTGGGCCGAGGAGGTGAGCCGGTTCGAGGGCGGCTTCTACACCGTCCCGGCAGGGCGCCAGCGGCCGAGACCGGTGCAGCGGCCGGGCCCGCCGGTCATCCTGGGCGGCATGTCCGCCGCCGCCATGAAGCGGGCCGGCCGGGCCGCGGACGGCTGGATGACCTCCAGCCGCGCCGATCTGGCCCGGGTCGGCGAGGACATCAAGGTCGTCCGCGAGGCGGCCGCCGAGGCCGGGCGAGACCCGGCCACGATCCGGATCATCTGCCGCGGCGTGGTCCGCGCGGGCGAGGAGGAGCGGTCGCCGGAGACCGGCGAGCGGCGGCTGCTGTCGGGCAGCTACACGCAGATCCGGGCGGACACCCACTGGCTGGCCGAGCACGGCGTGACCGAACTCTTCTACGACCTCAACTGGGATCCGCTGGTCGGTTCCCCGGAGGTGGACCACGATCCGGCCGTGGCGCGGGCCGGCGAGATCATGGCGGCACTCGCGCCCGGTAACATCCAGTCCCGTGCCTGAGTCTGGAGTGGTCCGCCGGTTCAATGTCCCGGTTCCGCTGCGGGACGGCGTGGTCCTCTCGGCCGATCTGACGCTGCCCGGCACGGCACGGGCGCCCGCGGTCGTGATGCGCACGCCGTACGGCAGATCAGGCGAGCGTCAGTCCCGGATCGGCGCCATGTTCGCGAAGGCCGGATACGCGCTGGTGCTGGCCGACGTGCGGGGCCGGGGCGATTCCGGCGGCGAGTTCCAGCCGTACCGCAACGACGGCCGGGACGGCGCGGACGTCATCGCCTGGGCGGCGGCCCAGGACTGGTGCACCGGGGACGTGGCCACCTACGGGGCCAGCTATTCCGGCCGGATCCAGTGGCTGACCGCGCTGGAGCGGCCGCCGGCGCTGCGCGCCATGGTCTGCATCGTCACGCCCAGCGACCCGTTCGTGGAGGCGCCGACGGGACTGCCCACCCCGATGCACGTCAACTGGCAGCGGCTCACCGACGGCCGGATGCCCCAGTACGTGGACAACGTGGACTGGATGGCCGTGTACCGGCACCGCCCGCTGGCCACGATGGACGAGGCGGCCGGCTTCGTCTCGCCCAACTGGCGGGAGGAACTGCGCCACGCCACCCTGGACGACTGGTGGGAACCGGTCCGCTACCAGCACCGCATGGGCGAGATCGACGTGCCCGTCCTGCACATCTCGGGCTGGTACGACGACGAGGAGATCGGCACCCCGGCCAACTTCGCCCGGATGGTGGCGGCCGGCCGGTCCGGCCAGCGGCTGCTGATGGGTCCGTGGGGCCACGCCGTGAACACGGCCCGCGTGCTCGGCGGCGTCGATTTCGGCCCGCAGGCGCTGATCGACCTCGACGGGTACGTGGCCGGTTTCCTGGACGAGCACGTCAGGAAGGCCCCGGCCGAACCGCACGCAGCGGCGCGGATCTTCGTCATGGGCGCCAACGAGTGGCGGGACGCGGACGCCTGGCCGCCCCGCGACGCCCCCTCCACGGTCCTGCACCTGTCCAGCACCGGCCGGGCCAACAGCCGGTTCGGCGACGGCAGGCTGGTCCCGGCGCCGGTCACGGCCGAGGAACCCCCGGACGAGTGGACGCACGACCCCGACCGCCCGGTGCCGTTCATCACCGACGCGAGCAGCGCCCAGATCGGCGGCCCGGACGACTACCAGGGCGTGGAGACCCGCGGCGACGTGCTGGTCTTCACCGGCGATCCGCTGACGGAACCGCTGGAGCTCATCGGGGCGGTGCAGGTCACCGCGCACGTGGCCACGTCGGCCGCCGACACCGACATCACCGCCAAGCTGCTGGACGTGCACCCGGGCGGCTTCGCGCAGCGGCTTTGCGACGGGATGGTGCGGCTGCGCTACCGGGACGGGTTCGACCGCGCGCGGCCGGTCACCCCCGACGAGGTGTACGAGGTGACGATCCCGATGTGGGACACCTGCGTCAGGGTGCCGGCGGGACACCGGCTCCGCGTCGAGATCGCCTCCTCGGCCTTCCCCAAATACGACGTCAACCTGGGCACCGGTGGCGACATGGTCACCGAGACCGAGGGTGTGCTGGCCCGCAACCGCCTCTGGCACACCCCGGCCCGCCCGTCACGCCTCACCGTGAACGACGTGAACTAACCGCCGCCCGGAACCGAGGCCCTCGCGGAGGGCGATGGCCGCCGCCTCGGTGCGGCTGGCCACGCCGAGCTTGGCCAGGATGTTGGACACGTGCACGCTGGCCGTCTTCGGCGCGATGAACAGGGCCGTGCCGATCTCGCGGTTGCTGCGGCCCTCGGCGATCAGCCGGAGAACCTCGCGTTCGCGCGCGGTCAGCGCGCCCAGAACCTCCGCCGCCGGCGCACCCGGCCGCCGGGAGCCGGACTGCTCCGGACCGGGGCCGCGCTCGGCCTGGCCGGTCAGCCGGGCGCGGGCGGCGAGGTCTTCGAGCACGGCGCGGAGCGGGACGGCGCCGAGCCGCCGGGCGGCCTCCCAGGCCTGCCGCCACTCGTCCCGGGCCCGGTCGCGGTGACCGGTCTCGGCGAGCGCCTCAGCCAGCCGCCACCGGGTGCGGGCGTTCTCGTAGACGAAGTTCGGCCCGTACTCGGCGAGAGCCGTTTCCCAGGCCGACGGGTCGTTCTCGCCCTGGGCGCGGAGCCATTCCGCCTCGGCGCGGGCCAGCCAGCCGCGCCCCTCCAGCCCCACGACGTACTTCGGCCGGTGCGGGTACGCCGCCCCCTCCCTGGCGATCCGCAGTAGCTTCCTGGCCGCCTCGACCTCGGCCGCCGCGCGGCCCGCCTCCCCGGCCGCGCGAGCCTCGCGGGCCCGGTCGGCGCGGGCGCTGAGCCCGACGGCCGCCACCCGGATGACCGCCGGCGAGTACCCGGCACGATCCTCGGCGATGGCCGCGATGGCCGCTTCGGCCTCCGTCAGCGCGAGGCCGGTGTCGCCCTGCCACAGCGCCCGCTCGGCCAGCAGGCCGCGCGCGATGTAGGCGCAGAACGGATCGGTGGCCCAGAACGGCTCAAGCCACACCTGGCGCTCCGCCGCCGACGGCCGGCCCCTGGCCACGTCGATGAACAGGGCCATGGCCGAGAGCATGGCCTGCGGCACCACGGTGACCCGGACCTCGAAGCCATCGGCGAGCTCCTGGGCGTGATCCCAGCTGCCGTCCGCGAAGTGCACCTGGAAGTGCAGATGCCGGACGTCCATGCCGTAGGGCGCCAGGCTCAGGCCGGTCTCGTCGGCGCGGCGCACGCCCTGGTGGGCGACGTTGGCCGCGGCCGCCAGCTCGCCGCGCTCCAGGTGGGCCCGGGCCAGATGGAAGGCGGCCCGCAGCTCCACGCCCAGCACCCGGGCCTCGCGCGCCTGCGCGTGCGCGGCCGTGAACAGCTTGATCGCTTCCTCGCCCCGGCCGTCACGGTGGCCGAGCAGGCCGAGCGATACGAGGCTGTCCGCCTCCACCCACGGCGCGTTCGCGGCCCGGGCCTCGGCGCGGGCACGCTCGGCCCACTCCGCGGCCGCGTGGTCGTCGTCCCCGGCCAGCAGCGTGCTGGCGTAGGTGGCGATGGCCCGGGCGCGCTGCCAGGTCGGCGGGTCCGCGGGCAGCACGTCCACGTTCTCCCGGGCGACCGCGATGGCCTCGGCCATCGCTTCGTGGTCGTCGGTCTGGAGCAGGAAGTAGCTGAGCCGTTCGCCGACCCTGCTGGCCAGCACCGGGTCGGCGGCGAGGCCGGGGAACGAGCGCATCCGGCGGAGCTGGTGGATGGCCCGGGGCAGCTCGCCGCTGGCCGCGGCGTTGGTGGCCGAGTCCAGCGCGAGCTCGCCGCGGACCATCCCGGCCAGCCGTTCGGGCTCGCCAACCTTGTCCCACAGGGCCAGCGCCTGGTCGTAGTGCCGGTGGGCCTCGCTCGGCGCGCCGATCTTCTCCGCCTCGGCGCCGGCCCGCACCGACGCCGCGAACGCGCCGGGGATGTCGTGGCTGGCCAGGCAGTGGTAGGCCAGCTCGGCCGCGGTGCCGGGGATCGTGGCCAGCCGCTGCTCGTCGGCCAGCAGCGCGGCCAGCGCGCCGTGCAGCCGGGTCCGCTCGCCGGGAAGCAGGTCCGCGTAGACCACCTCGCGCAGCAGGGCGTGCCGGAACGCGTAGCCGTCGGTGCCGTCCGGGACCAGCAGCTGCTGGGCCACCGCCTCCCGCACCGCGTCCTCATAGTCGGGCTCCGGCAGCCCGGACACGGCGCGGACCAGGTCGTCGTCGGCGCGGCGGCCGGCCACCGCCGCCGCCCGCAGCACACGCTGGGCCGCGCCGGACAGCCGCTCCACCCGGCTCATCAGCAGCGCGGCCAGCCCGGCGGGCAGCGTCTGGTGGCCGGCCGGGTCGCCAGCCGACACGGCCAGCAGCTCCTCGGCGTAGTAGGCGTTGCCCTCGGCCCGTGCCACGATGCCGTTCATGGTGGCCGCGTCGAGATCGGTGTGCTCGCCGCGGGCCAGCGCGGCCAGGTGCTCGGCCAGCGCGGAGGACTCCAGCGGGCCCAGCGGCATCAGCGTCACCGTGGGCAGCCGCTGAAGCTCGGCCACGACCGGCCGGAGCGGGTGACGGCGGTGCAGGTCGTCGGTGCGGTAGGTGCCGACCAGCGCGACGCGCTCGGTGCGCAGCACCCGGCTGAGGAACGTGACCAGGTCCCTGGTCGAGGTGTCCGCCCAGTGCAGGTCTTCGAGCACGAGCAGGACGGGCCGGCTGCCCGCCAGCTCGGTCAGCAGGCCGAGAACCGCGCCGAACATCTGCTGGCGGGCCAGGCCGGCGCCTTCCCCGCCCGCCGGGAGGCCGGTCTCGCCCTCGGGCAGCAGGCGGCCGAGCACCGGCCGCGCGGCCAGGGCCGCCGCTACGCCGGGCGCGGCGCCGGGGGTCCGGGTGGCGTCGCGCAGCGCGTCGGCCAGCGGCAGGTAGGGCACGCTGTCGCCCAGTTCGGCGCAGTGCCCGGACAGCACGGTGAAGCCACGCTCGGCCGCGAGACCCGTGACCTCGGCCACCAGCCGGGTCTTGCCGACGCCCGCGTCGCCGCCGATGAGCGCGACCACGGCCCGGCCCGACCCCGCCTCGCCGAGCAGGCCGAGCAGACGGGCCAGCTCACCGTCCCGCCCGACCAGCCGTGCTCTCGGGGTCTGCCGCAGCATGAGCCGAGTATCCCATCAGCATGTGACGTTTCCGATCGATTAACCCGCCGGCTGGGTACGCTCTGGCTCATGGACAGGCTGCAGGTCATCCGGGGTGGCGAGCTGTCCGGCAGCACGGCGCAGACCAGCGGCATGCGCCGGTCGGCGGCCATCTCCGGCGAGATCGTCGGGGCCAGGGGCCTGTGGATGGGCCGCACCGTGGTCCCGCCCGGTGTCTCCTCCGGCGACCATCACCACGGGGAGTCAGAGACGGGCATCTACGTGGTGTCGGGCCACCCGGTGTTCGTCTTCCGCGACCCCGCCACCGGGGACCTGGCCCGGCTGGAAACCGGACCGGGCGACTACGTGTGGGTACCGCCGAACGTGCCGCACCGCGAGGAGAACCAGTCGCCGGACACCGACGCCGTGGTCGTCATCGCCCGGTCGACGCAGGAAGCCATCGTGGTCAACGTGCCCGCGCTCTGACGGTTCGTGCCCGGAGGGTTCATGCCCCGGCCGCCCGCGTTCCGGCCGCCCGCGCTCCGGCCGCCCGCGCTCCGGCGGCCTGCCCGGCCGGCGGCCGGGGATCCGGGTCAGCCACAGCCAGGCGCCGAGGCCGAGCGGGTACACGAAGTAGCCGTACCGGCTGTTCGGGGCCAGGGCGAACATCAGGGTCAGCGCCGTGGCCAGGTAACCGACGGCGGCGGGCACGCCGCGCGGCGGCCGCAGCGCCAGCGCGGCCGCGAGCACCATCGCCACCGCGATCAGCAGCGCGATCGCGACCGCGTGCCCGGCCGGGCCGATGTCCGCCAGCAGGTGGCCCGGCAGCGGGCTGGCCGCGGTGGAGACGGTTTTGGTCAGGCCGAGCGGGAACATGATCGTGTTCTGGACCAGCGCCACCGGCTCGGTGGCCAGTACCGGGCCGGCCGTGACGGCCAGCACGGCGGCGGCGGGCCAGGCGAACCGGGCCACCGCACGGCGGCCGTCCCGCATCGCGAACACGATGCCCACGACCAGCAGCGCGGGCCAGGCGATGGCCTTCATCGCGGCCGCCAGCCCCAGCGCCAGCCCCGCCGCGACCGGACGCGGCGCCGCGCCGGGACGTCCCGGCCCGGCGAAGGCCAGGCCCAGGCAGACGAGCCCGAGGACGGGAAGGTCGTTGCCGCTCACGGCCAGCGGGTAGGCGATCACCGGCCAGGCCACCAGCACCGCGGCCCACCGCACGAAGGATCTCGGCCGCGCCGTCAGGATCGCCGTCGTTCCCGCCACCCGCAGCGCGACGGTGACCGAGACGGCGAAGACGACCGCGTCCCAGACGCGCGGATCGGTCCACAGGGCCGGGCCGAACAGGGCGTGCGGCAGGCCGAACACCATCATGAGCGGCAGGTACGGGTCGTAGCCGTAGACCAGGTGCTCGCCCGCCAGCGCCCCCGAGGTCTGGTAGAGCCGGCCGTGCGCGATGAGCAGCGCCGCGGCCCGCTGCACCACCCCGACCTCCGGCATGTCGAGGCTCGCCGCCGCGAGCCAGGCCAGCGGGACCAGGACCGCCCCGGCCAGCGCGACGGCGAGCGTTATCTCCCGTGCCCGCGGCCGGCGGCGCAGGGTCAGGGCCGCCGCGGCGGCACAGCCGTAGCCGACGGCGGCGCAGCGGCCCCAGATCCGCTCCGGCTCGTAGCCGGCGAACACCGCGACCAGTGCCGCGAACACCGCGCAGGCCCCGTAGGCCCACGCCGGCCAGCGGATCAGGGCACCGGTCACCGCCCGGCCCGCCCGCTGAGCCCCGTACGTGAGGTCGGATCGGCTCATGGCGCGACGGTACGCGGACCGGTCACCGGGCCGCATCGGCCCGCGGGACCGGATTCTGGTGAGTCCCGGGGGACGATTTGTCAGCCACGAGGATGATGCCGACTCAGGCCGCCGGCTCATTCGGCGTCACCCGGGCCGGGACGGCGGGAGCGCTTGAGCGCGCCCCGGCGGCGTTTCTCGGTGATCCGGCGTTCCCTGGCGGCCCGGCCGGGCCGGGTCGGCACCCGCGGCCGCGGCGGCGGCGCGAGGGCCTCGCGGATCAGCCCCGCCAGCCGGGCTCGCGCCACCTGCCGGTTCTGAAGCTGGCTGCGCTGTTCCGACGCCACGACCGTCAGCACCCCGTCGGACATCCTGCCCCCCAGCCGCTCTCTGATCCGCTCCTTGGCGTAGGCCGGGAGCACCGCCGAGCGCGCGACGTCGAACGACAGCTCCACCCGGGTGTCGGCGGTGTTCACCGACTGGCCGCCCGGCCCGGAAGACCGCGAGAACCGCTCGCGCAGTTCGCCGGCCGGGATCAGCAGCCAGTTGTTCACCCGGAGATCGTCAGCCACGATCCCCAGCATGCCCGATGACCCGGCGGGCATGGTTCACTGGGCGATGGCCCCGGCCGGGGGCGGAACTCCCCATGGGGAACATTCTGGAGAATTTTTCTGATGGATGAGCGGAGACTACGGGAAACGGTGTCCGGGACCTGGACCGGTGAGGTCCTGCCGAGCCTGGCCCGGCTGGTGGAGATCCCGGCCCTGTCGCCGGCCTTCGACGCGTCGTGGGAGCGGACCGGGTACCTGGACGCCGCCGTCGAGCACGTCCTGGGCTGGCTCGCGGCCCGGCAGCCGGCCGGCGCGCGCTGCGAGGTCGTCCGGCTTCCCGGCCGGTCGCCGCTGCTGCTGGCGGACGTGCCCGCCACGCCGGGCGCCGAGGCGGCGGGCACGGCGCTGCTGTACGGGCACCTGGACAAGCAGCCGCCGTTCGAGGGCTGGTCCGAGGGGCTGGGCCCGTGGCGGCCGGTGTTCCGCGACGGGCGGCTGTACGGCCGGGGCGCGGCCGACGACGGCTACGCGGGCTATGCGGCGGCCACCGCGCTGGCGGCCGTGCGGGCGGCGGGCGGTGCGCACGCGCGGGCGGTGCTGCTGCTGGAGACCGGCGAGGAGTCGGGCAGCCCGGACCTGCCCGCCTATCTGGAGCACCTGGCCGGCCGGCTCGGCGACGTGACGTTCGTGGTGTGCCTGGACGGCGGCGGCGGCGACTACGAGCGGCTGTGGCTGACCAGCAGCCTGCGCGGCCTCGTCTCGGTCACCGTGACCGTGCGGGTGCTGGAAACGGCCCAGCATTCGGGTCTGGCCAGCGGCATCGTGCCGGACTCGTTCCGGATCCTGCGCCAGCTCCTGGACCGGGTGGAGGACGCGGCGACCGGCGAGATCCGGATTCCCGAGATGAATGTCACGATCCCGCCGGAACGCCGGGCCGAGGCCGAGGCGGCCGCGGCGACCGGTCCGGGTGCGGCGCGATCGAGGTTCCCGCTGGTCTCCGGCATGCATCCGGCCCACGACGACGAGGCCGAACTGATCCTGGCCAACACGTGGCGGCCCACGCTCTCGGTGACCGGCGCGGCCGGGCTGCCGGAGCCCGCGCAGGCGGGGAACGTGCTGCGGACCTCCACGTCGCTGACGCTGAGCTTCCGGCTGCCGCCGACGGCCGACGCCGCCGCGGCCCGGGCGGCGCTGGAGAAGGTCCTGACCACCGACGTTCCGTACGGGGCGCGGGTCGAGCTGACCGGCTGGCTGGAGGGCAACGGCTGGGACGCGCCGCCGGCCGCGCCCTGGCTCTCCGCCGCGCTGGCCGAGGTCGGCGACCGCGTGCTGAGCCAGCCGGCCCGCAGCATCGGCATCGGCGGCGGGATACCGTTCATGGACCTGCTCGCCCGGACCTACCCGCGGGCGCAGTTCGTGGTCACCGGGGCACTGGGGTCGGACTCGAACATGCACGTGCCCGACGAGTGGCTGAACATCCGTTTCGCCCAGCAGGTCACCGAGGCCGTGGCCTGCCTGCTCGACGCGCATGCCCGTCGTTGACGGCCCAGCGCGGCGTCTCCCCCGCGGCCCAGCGCTGGAGGTTGCCGGCGAATAGCTCCGCGGTCCGGCGGAACATCACGTCCGTGACGCCCCCCACGTGCGGCGTGGCCACCACCCGGGGGTGACGCGGCAACGGCGCGTCCGGGTCGGGCGGCTCGTGCGCGAACACGTCCAGCCCGGCCCCGCCCACCTGCCCCGATTCCAGGGCCGCCAGCAGCGCCGCCTCGTCGACGAGGCCGCCCCTGGCCACGTTGACGAACAGCGCGCCCGGCTTCATCGCCGCGAAGGCCGCGGCGTCGAACATGTCCGCGGTCTCCGGCCCGAACATCGCGCTGCAGACCACCGCGTCCGCCCGGCGCAGCAGGTCGTGCAGCCGCTCCGGCCCGGCCACCTCGGCGACCTCCTCGGGACCGCCGAGCGCGGGGTGGGCGCGGACCGCCAGCAGCCGCGCGCCGAACGCGGCCAGCCGGCGCGCCACGGCGGTGCCGATCGCGCCCAGTCCCACCAGGAGCACGGTCGCGCCGGCCAGCGACCGGCCGCCGGTCCGGTCGGCCCACCGCCCCTCGCGGAGCACGGCGCGCGTCTCGTCGAGGTTCCTGGCCAGCGCGAGTAGCTGGAGGAGGGCGATCTCGGCGACGCTGTCGGCGTTCCCGCTCAGCTCGCCCGGGATCCTGGCCACCCATACGCCGTGGTCGGTCGCGGCGGCCACGTCGACCCGGTCCAGGCCGACCCCGTACTGCTGGACCAGGCCGAACGTTCCCGCCTCGATGACACGGCGGTCGATCCGCGCCGCCAGCGGGCAGATCACGTCGGCACCGTCCACGGACGCGGCCAGGTCGGCCGGTGCGCAGGTTTCGACCTCCCAGCCCGGCAGCAGCGTCGCGAGGGCGTCCCAGGTCAGGTCCCGGGTGAATCTGGGGCGCGCGAAAACGACCCTCACCGTGGAAGGTCCCGGCACCGGTTCCATGTGCGGCCCCGGCCCCGTGTGCGGCCCCGGGCCCGGCGGAACTGACCGCGCGCCAGGCTCCGGCACCGCGTCACGGCAGCGCCGCGACGAGTTCCCGCACCGGCTTGCGGCGCCCGGTGTAGAACGGGATCTCCACCCGCGTGTGCCGCCGTGCCTCGGCCCCCCGCAGGTGCCGCATCAGGTCGACGATCCGGTGCAGTTCGTCCGCCTCGAAGGCCAGCATCCACTCGTAGTCGTTGAGCGAGAAACAGGCCACGGTGTTGGCCCGCACGTCCGGGTATTCGCGGGCCATCATGCCGTGCTGAGCCAGCAGCCGGCGGCGTTCGGCCGGGTCGAGCAGGTACCACTCGTAGGACCGGACGAACGGGTACACGCTGACGTAGTTGCGCGGCTCCTCCTCGGCCAGGAACGCCGGGATGTGGCCCCGGTTGAACTCCGCCGGGCGGTGCAGGGCCATGACCGACCAGACCGGATCGCTGGCCCGCCCCAGCCGGGTCCGGCGGAACCGGGCGTAGATCTCCTGGAGGTCGTCCGAGGACGGCGCGATCCACCAGAACATGTAGTCGGCGTCCGCCCGCAGGCCCTGCACGTCGTAGCAGCCACGGGTCACGGTGCCCTTGCCTGCCGCCTGGTCGAGCAGCTCGGATACCTCGTCGCTCACGACGTCGCGGCTGGTCGAGGTGACCGACGTGTCGTAGGGGGTCTGCGGGCCGCCCGCGCCGTCCAGCGCGGACCGGTCCCGCACCCGGAACACCGACCACATCGTGTACCGGATCAGGTCGTTCAGCTCGCGGGGCTTGGGCCGGCTCCCCCGCGCGCCTTCGGGCCGGCCTTCGGAGGGCTTCCCCGTCTGGTCCGGCGGGTCTTCCCGGTGCGCGGGCTGGTCCAGGCCGAGTTCCCGGCGCAGCGCCTCCAGGCCGGAGCCGTCGTCGGGCCCACCGGGGCCGCCGGTGCCGCCGGGGCCGCGGCTGCCGGGGCCACTGCTGCCGCCGGGGCCTCCGGTGCCGCCTGGCTGGCCCGGCCCGTGTGTGGCCTCGCTGCCCGCTGTCACGTCTTCATTCCCAGCCATGTCTTTATTGTCCGTCATCGTCCTCACCGACTCTGCGCGCACCCATTCATCTGCCGGACCGCTGCCGGGCCCGGAGGAAGCCGGCCACCTGGCCGACCGCGTCGCGGGCCGTGGCCACGCAGGCCGGGATGCCCACGCCGTCGAGGGCGGCGCCGCAGATGGCCAGGCCCGGCTGGGCCGCGACCGCTCCCCTGATCGCCGCCACCCGGTCCAGGTGCCCGACGGCATACTGGGGCAGCGCGCCGCCCCACCGGGTGACCCGTGACGCCACGATCCGGCCGGCCCCGGTCGCCTCGGCCAGGTCGGCCGCTGCCAGCGAGGCGAGTTCCGCGTCGTCCCGCTGGAGCAGGCTCTCCTCGCCGGTGCGGCCGATCGAGCAGCGCACGATGTCGACGGCCTCACCGGTCGCCCCGGAGCCACCGGTCTCGCCGGCTGCGGCGGGCCCGCCGAGCCCCCCTCCGGGGCGCAGCATGTGCGGCCACTTCACGGTGGAGAACGTGACCGCCTTGACCGGCCGCCCGTCCACCGCCGGGACCAGGTACCCGCTGCGCGGCCCGGAAGCGGGCGGGAATCCAGAACGGGGCGTGGCGAGGGTCACGATGGCCATGCTGGCGTATTCGATGGCGGAAAGCCCGGCCACGGCGGCCGTGGCGCCCGGTACCCGGCCGAGCAGCCGGGAAGCGGGCCGGGCGGGCAGGGCCAGGATGACCGCGTCCGCGAGGATCTCCTCCGGCGCCGCCGCCGGCCCCACGGTCAGCCGCCAGCCGGCCGGAGTCCGGGCCAGTTCGCGGACGGTGGCGCGGGTACGGATGGTCGCCCCGGACGCGTCCGCGACCGCGGCGGGCAGCCTGCCCAGGCCGCCCGCGAGCGTGGTGAACACGGGGCGCGGCGGGGGCGGCGTGGATCCC
>Ga0070737_10005241_pt1 | contig 12482 bp, 7 predicted proteins | sample Coa_R1_10_FD_66438 | JGI IMG/M metagenome (GOLD analysis project Ga0070737, IMG submission 66438) | Surface soil microbial communities from Centralia Pennsylvania, which are recovering from an underground coalmine fire - Coalmine... | ecosystem: Environmental > Terrestrial > Soil > Unclassified ... | reverse complement strand
GCTGTGGATATCGAAATGCACGGGCCTCGATGTGCGCAAGCGCCGCCGATCCGTTCAACTCGACTTACTTCGCCGCCAGCTCCCGCAGCACATACTGCAGAATCCCGCCGTGCTGGTAGTAGAGAATCTCCTGCGGCGTGTCGATGCGCACGCGCGCCTCGAAGGTTTTTTCCCTGCCGTCGGCGGCCGTAGCCACAACCGTCACCATGCGTCCATTTGCGAACTTGCCGCCAAGCTTCTCCCTGAAGCCGACGATATCGTAGGTCTCTTCGCCCGTCAGGCCCAGAGACTCGGCATTTTTGCCTGCCTCGAACTCGAGCGGCAGAATGCCCATCCCCACCAGATTCGACCGGTGAATGCGCTCGTAGCTTTCGGCAATCACCGCGCGCACGCCCAGGAGCTTCGGACCCTTGGCCGCCCAGTCGCGCGACGAGCCCGAGCCGTACTCCTTGCCCGCGATCACGATCAGCGGGACCTTGCGGTCGGCGTACTTTTGGGAGGCGTCAAAGATGCTCATGACCTCGCCCTCGGGCAAGAGGCGCGTCACGCCGCCCTCGGTGCCCGGCGCAAGCCTGTTGCGCAGCCGCACATTGGCGAAGGTGCCGCGGACCATGACTTCGTGATTGCCGCGCCGCGAGCCGTAGCTGTTGAAGTCGGCCGGCTTGACGCCGTGCTCGGCGAGATATTTCCCTGCCGGCCCATTGGCCTTGATCGAGCCGGCCGGAGAGATATGGTCGGTGGTCACCGAATCGCCCAGCAGCGCCAGCACGCGCGCGCCCACGATGTCCTCGACCGGCGCCGGCGTCCTGCTCATGCCGTCGAAGTACGGCGCCCGCCTGATGTAGGTCGAGTCCGGCTCCCACCGGTACACATCGCCCGTGGGGAAGCTCAGCCCCTGCCAGTTCGCGTCGCCCTGGGCCACGGTCGCGTACTCGCGGCGGAAGCCCTCGCTGTTGACGCTCTTCTCGATCGCCTCGGCAACCTCCTGCTGCGTCGGCCAGATATCGCGCAGGAATACCGGCCTGCCGTCCTTATCCCTGCCCAGCGGATCGGATTCGAAGTTGTGGCCGATCCTGCCGGCCAGGGCGTAAGCGACGACCAGCGGCGGGCTCATCAGGTAGTTGGCGCGCACGTCCACGTTGACCCGGCCTTCAAAGTTGCGGTTGCCGCTCAGCACGCTTACGGCCACCAGCCCGTGCTCGTCGATGCTCTTTGAAACATCGGCCGGCAGCGGACCGGAGTTGCCGATGCACGTCGTGCATCCGTAACCGACCACATTGAAGCGCAGCTTTTCGAGATACGGCAGCAGGCCCGATTTTTCGTAGTAATCCGTCACCACGCGCGAGCCCGGCGCGAGCGAGGTCTTCACCCACGGCGGGACGCTCAATCCGCGCTCTACTGCCTTCTTCGCCAGAATCCCCGCGGCGATCATCACCGAAGGATTCGAGGTATTGGTGCAGCTCGTAATCGCAGCAATCACCACCGAGCCATGATCGAGGTACGGATCGGGATCGACGTTGAAGCGCTCCTTGACCGTCGTGGTCACGGCGCCGGTCGTAAAGGTTTGTTCAGACTTCGCCAGGGGATTCGATGGGCCCTCGTTGTCCTCGGCAACGGCCGCGTCGACGACCGCTCTGCGCTCCCACGCAACTGCCGTGCGCGTACCGAGCGGCTTGGCCGTGGGCGCCAGCAGCGAAGGCAACTGCTGCGCGAAGTTGGCCGCCGCATCCTTCAGCAGCACGCGATCCTGAGGCCGCCTGGGCCCGGCCACGCTCGGCTCAACCGTGGAAAGATCCAGCTCCAGCGTCGCCGAATACTCGGCCTCGGCCGCGTCCGCCGTGTGGAACAGCCCCTGCTCCCTGTAATAAGCCTCGACCAGCGCAATCTGCTCTTCGCTGCGGCCGGTCAGCCGCAGGTAGCGCAGCGTCTCGGCGTCCACCGGGAAGATGCCGCAGGTCGCGCCATACTCGGGAGCCATGTTGGCGATGGTCGCGCGATCGGCCAGCGGCAGTTGCGCCAGGCCGCTGCCGTAAAATTCCACGAATTTACCGACGACGCCCAGCTTGCGCAGCGCCTGCGTCACCGTCAGCACCAGGTCGGTCGCCGTCGCGCCCTCGCGCAGCCTGCCGGTGAGCTTGTAACCGACGACCTGCGGGACCAGCATGGAAACCGGCTGGCCCAGCATCGCGGCCTCGGCCTCGATGCCGCCCACGCCCCAGCCCAGCACGCCCAGGCCATTGATCATCGTGGTGTGCGAGTCGGTGCCGACCAGCGTATCCGGATACGCAACCGTCTCGCCGTCGCTCTCCGCGGTGAACACCACGCGCGCCAGGTACTCGAGGTTGACCTGATGGCAGATGCCCATCCCCGGCGGCACGGCGGAAAAATTGCGGAACGCCGACTGGCCCCACTTGAGGAAGGCGTAGCGCTCGCGGTTGCGCTGAAACTCGAGCAGCGAATTGGCGTTATACGCCTGCGGCGTGCCGTATTCATCCACCTGCACCGAGTGGTCGATCACCAGCTCGGCCGGAACCAGCGGGTTCACGCGCTGCGGATCGCCGCCGAGCGTCCTGATGGCGTCACGCATCGCGGCCAGATCCACCACGGCGGGGACGCCGGTGAAATCCTGCATCAGCACGCGCGCCGGCATGTAGGCGATCTCGCGGCTGGGTTCGGCCTTCGGGTCCCACGCCGCCAGAAACTCGATATCTGCGGCCGTCACGTTGACGCCGTCTTCGCGGCGCAGCAGGTTTTCAAGAAGAATCTTCAGGCTGAAAGGCAGCCGGCTCAGATTAAAGCCGCGGCTGGCAAGCGCCGGCAGCCGGTAAATGGTGTATTTCTTGCTGCCGGAGGTCAACACGGCACGGCTTGCGAAGCTGTTCATCTTGGAGGTCCTCTCTCCGCCAGGCGGCGGATTTTTTCTTTTGGTCCTGGTCAATACCGGCGGCCGGGCGCGCAGGCCGGCGGAGCGCACCAGGCGCCCTGGTGCGAAACAGATGCTGTCGAGATCAGATTATTCGGAGAACGGGATCACCGTCCACGGTCGTGGCGGCCGCGCCGGAAGCGCTTGAGCAGGGGCGAAACGGATTGGAAAAAGGCTTCGCGCATAACTCCCTGTTCAGAATTTTATCGCTGCCCGACGCCGGAACAAAGCGCGAATTGCACCGCGCTCATTCCCCGCCAAAATCCCTGTACCGCTCCAGCACATCCCGCTGCGTGATCACGCCTTCCAGCTTGTGCAGCTCGGCGCGATTGACGACCGGCACCAGCGGCCAGCGGTCCACGTACCGGAGCGCCGTCTCCAGCGGCAGGTCGGGGTGCAGCGAGGGCACGGCATCGGAGCTGAGCACCGATTCGACCATCTGCGTACCGCGTCCCTCCGCCACCAGCTCCCTGATCTCGGCCTTCGAAATACTGCTCCAGCCCGAGGGCCTGAGCCGCACCAGCAGCACGTCGCGCCTGGCCTGCGCGCTCAGCCGCAGCGCCCGCTCCAGGTTGTCCTCGGCGTTCAGCACCGGGTCGGAGGGCGGCTGCATGGCGTCTTCCACCCGCAGGATGCTCTCTTCGCGCTGCTCCTCCATCGACGGCAGCTCCAGCCCTTCCTGGCGGCTCAGCGCGTCGAAGATGGCCGTGGGCTGCAGCGTGCGCGAGATGAAATAGGCGAAGGTATTGGCCACGATCACGGGTACGATGATCGAATAATTGCCGCTGACCTCGAGCACCATGAAGACCGAGGTCATCGGAACGCGCAGAAAGCCGGCAAAGAGCACGCCCATGCCCACCAGCGCGAAGGTTCCCGGCGACCAGCTCAGGTGCGGATAGAGCGCGTGCTCTGCGCCGCCGGCGGCCGCGCCCAGCATGGCGCCGATGAACAGCGTGGGGGCGAACATGCCGCCCGGCGTGCCGCTCACAAACGAAACCAGCGTGGCCACAATCTTCAGCAGCGCCAGGACGGCCAGAAACTGCCAGGTGAACTGGCCGTGCATGGCCTCGTCGATGCAGGTGTAGCCTGCGCCCATCACCTGCGGCGCGCCCAGCAGGGCGATCGTACCGATCAGCAGGCCCGCAGCAGCCGGCTGCAGGTACTGCGTCCACTGGCTCATCTGGCGGAAGCGCGGGCGCAACTGCTCGATGCCGGCCGCGAACGCCACCGAGGCGAACCCGCCGGCGATGCCCAGAATCGAGTACGCAATCAGCTCCGCCGGCTGTATCTGCTCAATGGGCGGAATGCGGAACATCGACTCCGAGCCGAGAAACCAGCGCATCACCACCACGCTCGAAACCGCCGACAACACCACCGAGCCGAGAATGCCCGCCGTCCAGCGGCCGATGACCTCCTCGATCACAAACAGCACAGCCGAAATCGGCGCATTGAACGCTGCCGCCAGCCCGGCAGCCGCGCCAACCGGCGCGATCAGGCGCATCCTGTCGCGCGAAAGCCGGAGCCGGCGTCCGATGGCCGAAGCCAGGCTGGCGCCGATCTGCAGCGACGGATCCTCGGGGCCAAGCGACTGGCCCGACCCGATGGCCAGAGCCGCAGTGATGAACTTGCCCACCGCGGTGCGCAGCGGAATGTAGCCGTTGTAGATGTACAGCGCGGCTTTGGTCTGGTTGACGCCGCTGCCGCGCGCCCTGGGGAAGAAATGAATGACCAGTACTGCGATCGCCAGGCCGGTGAGCGACGGAGCCAGCAGCAGCCGCAGCCTCGACGGCTCGGGATTCGAGCCGAGCAGCGCTATGCTGCACCAGTCGATGGCATACCGGAAGCAGACCACGGAAAGGCCGGCGAAGACGCCGATGAACACCGACAAAATGAGGAAGAAGCGGTCTTCGCGGAATACGGAGCGCCACACCACGCCGGGCGTGAAACCGTCGCGGGGGACTGCCTCCTCGACATGCGCTGCTTCCGCAAGCGCTACCTGCTGTAATTGCGGATCCGTGCTCAGCTCAGTCCTCCTCATGCAGGCTGGAGATCAGAAGGAGAGCGCGATCGGCCTCGGTCTGCGGGCCGCAATGGCTTGCCGTTTCCTTCTCAATCTCGAAAACCAGATTCATGGCGGCGTGGGCGAGGTCGGGATTGTCGCGCAGATCGCGCCCCCGCACCTGCGGCTCGAGCTTCGCCAGCTGCTGCGCATAGCCTTCTTCGAGCGCGTTGGGCGCTTTGCAGGCGTCCAGCCGGCTGCCTGCCGCCGCAAAGCCGGCGCGCACCAGCCGGTCGCGCTCCGACTCCTTGAGCTCGGGCCGGAAGGGATCCCAGTGCAGGACAAATTCCGTCATCCTGAGCCTGTCGTCGGCGTGCTCGTCCCCCGGCGCAATCGCCAGCGCTTCTCTGAGATACCGCTCCGCATCCTCATACCGTGCGAGCCGGAAGGCCGCCTCGCCAGCGCCGGCCAGGGCCGCAGCGTCATGCGGGTTGAGTTCGATGCTTTTGCGATAAGCGGCAAGCGCGCGCTGGTCGTCGCCCACGCGAACAAACATCTGCCCAAGCTGCAACTGTTCGCCGGCCTTGTCGCCCACGCTTGCGGCCAGGTCGATCAGCTCGGCTTCAGCCTGCGGACGGGCGTTAATGCTCATCAGGTACGAGATCAGCTCCCGCCGCACACTGCGCCGGGCATCGTCCGGATCGCCGCTCCATGTACCGTAAATTGCGTTGTGATAAAAGCGCAGCGCCTGCTCCGTTTGGCCCTGCGCCACGGCAATCCGCGCCAGCTCCAGGCTCACCTGCCCGTTGTCCGGCTCCCGCTCCCACAGGTTGATCAGGTAGGCCCGCGCCTCGTCGTAGCGCCGGAGCCCAAAGAGCGCCTCAGCCAGGCTCAGCTGGTAGGCGTCATCGCCGCGCCGGTACACGAGCGCGGTGCGAAAGTTATCGACCGCCGAACGATACCGTTGCGCCTGCAGGTCTGCTGCGCCCCGCTCGGCCAGTCCGCTCGCCAGACTCAGCCGCTGCGCCTCGTACAGGCGCGAAAGCACGCTCACGGCCAGAAAAAAGAGCACCGCCAGCCCCGTCAGCAAGGCCAGGATCACCGGCTCGCGGCTGAGATAAGGCAAAAAATTGAGCCGTTTCGGCTCCGTTGTCATTCCTGCTCCCAAAGAAAAGCAAACTGGACCGGCCGATGCGCTCCCGCGGCGTGAGGGCTGCAAGTATCCCGCTCCCACGCCACAGCGGCCGCTCTTCCATCATAAATTACATCGCAACACGACATCGCCGGGCATGGAATATCGCCAGATCTATATTCACCACAACGGTTCGATGCGCCGCCAGTCGCGGTCTGCCTGAACAGATGTTCAGCAAACCGCCGAGCACGCTACTGCGGCGGCTGCATGTTGTAAAGAAAGAGAGCGCGCAGTTCGAGATACGGTCCGTGGAAGTCCCTGGGCAGCGGCGGATAACTCGAACCTGTCAGCGCGCCCCACGCGGCGCGGTCCAGCGCCACATCGCCCGAGCGGCCTTCTAGAACCAGACTGCCGTCCATCAGCCGGCCATTGGGCAGGACTTTGAAGCGAATCATCACCTGCCCCTGCTTGGAGATCGGCGGATTCACCTCGTCGGGAATCAGCGGATCCCAGGTGCGCTCCGTGTCGAAGTACCAGGCTCTGAGCCACGCGCTGAAGTCCACGCCCTGGGTGTCGGAGAGAATCTGCACGCCGCCGCCGGCGGCGCCAGGATGCAGCGGCAGGCCCCCGATTGCGGGGGCGCCGGCGCTCTCACCGCCATGGCTGCGAGCTGCATCGCGCATGTCGCGCTGCAACTGGTCGACCGGGTTCTGTCCCATCATGCCGGCAAAATTAGGCCGCGCAGGCACGGGCGCAGGCCGCGGCGCCTCAATCTGCGACTGCGACTGCGGGCTCGGCGGAATCGGCTGCGTGGGCTGCGGCCTGGGCTGCTCGGCGGCCTGTTGCTGCGCGGGCGGCGGAGGCGGAGGCGGAGCAGGAGCAGGCGGATTCTCGCGCCGCAGATCCTCAAGGGTTTTGCGGTCAATCGTCGGCGGATGCAGCAATGGCTTTACCGGTTTGGGCCGCGGCAAAGTCGGCGTATCGAGATACGTGAAATCCTTGTGATCCTGGATATTGCTTGTCTCGATGGCCGGCGCCATCTTAAGAAGGTATTTGGGGATCAGGAAGATAGCGAAGAGCAGGACAATATGGATGAGTACGGCCCACAGAGCGCCTTCGCGCAGCCGCGCCCAGCGCCGCTCATCTTCGAGCTCGCTGATCATCTCCAGCAGCTCGTGGGTGTCGTAATCGATCCAGCGCGAGCCGCGCACCACGATGCCGGAGCCGCTGCCGGCCCAGCCGCGCTCCCGGCCCGCGTCATGGCTCTCTACGGAGCCGCTTTTCCGCTCGGGCTCCGCCGTCCCATTCTGCTCGTTTATATTGGCTGGCGCTTCGCTGGCTGGCATCTGCTGCTCGGAGCCGACCGGGGACATGCATACCTTCCCCCTACGCTCCGTTCTCCCTATTCTCTCATTCCATCGGTTTTTGCGCGAATACGCGGCATGCGCCGGAACAGGCGCTCCCGCTGCCGGGCATTCCGCCGGTCCGCAACGAGCATCCCCTTCCCAACCAGCCGGAAACGATCGTTTTGGTCCTGCCGTTGACCGTACAATGGTATCTGACCATTAAGACGGATTTCCAGGCGGGAAGGTCGCCCCGCCGCGGCGGCCGGCAACCGGTTTCTGCCGCAGAAGTCTCTCACACCCGTGATTTCGATCGATGCGCGGAACGCTCTCCGGGATGCGCTCAGAACACCCCGAACGATTCGGATTCGGATATAGACCGAAAAGGAAGATTGCGTGAAGACGCTTGTGGCCCGGATTGTCTCCGACTGGAAATATGTGGCATTGCCCGCGCTTGCCAAGCTCGGCGTCTGGGCCTCGTTCGTCGTCGCCGTTATCGATTCGTCCCTGATCCCTGTACCCATCGACGCAGTTCTGGCCGTCTACATCTGGGACCACAAAGGCCGTTTCTGGATCTACTGCGCGCTGGCTGCGGCAGGTTCGGCAATCGGCGGCCTTGTACCCTACTGGCTCGGCCGCGGCGGCGGCGAATTGTTTTTGCTCAGGCACATTGACCGCGCCCGCTTCGACGCGCTGCGAAGCCGCTTCGAGCGCCAGGAGTTTCTCGCAGTCATGATTCCCTCCATGCTGCCGCCGCCGACCCCATGGAAGATCTTCGTCTTCGCCGCCGGCGTGTTCGAGATGCGCGTCGAACCCTATCTGCTGGCCATCTTTGCCGGCCGCTTGATCCGCTGGACTGTACTCTCGATCCTGGTCATCAAGCTCGGCCCCGGCGCAGTCCAGATCATTGCCCACCATTCTCTGGCGGCGAGCCTCGTGGTCGGCTTGCTGGCCGTTGTCGGCTTTGTTCTGTGGTGGCGGCGAGCCAGGCGCGCAGGCAGGATGCAGGTCAGCTAAGAACGGCGATTCAATCAGTCGGCAATCCAGCACGACTCGCGCGGATGCCGGAAAAGAATCGGCACAGTAAGTTCCCGAACTTCGCTGATGGCGTAAGAGGCTGAAAACACCAGCGGCGCGGCTTTTGGCCGCGCCGCTGGTCCTGCCGACCGGCTCTCGATCGGAATAACCTGTTGAGAATCGGCAGCTAACCTGCCGGCTGACTGATGTGCCGGACTTCCGCAGCCCGCATCCGGCGCACCAGCGCCGGCAGTCCGAACGCGGCGCCAAGCACCACCGCCGTCGAAACCATGTCATTGCGATAAAACGGAATGGCCGCGACATAGCACGCCTCAAGCCCGGCCAGACTGTGCGGATACATCCCGCTGCCCGCCCACACGGCATAATTCGAGACCACGAAGAACGAGGCCGGCCCAAGCACGGCGGCAGCCCCAACGCGCAGCCAGCTGGCGCGCGCGCGCAGAAGAATCGCGCCCAGCACAATCGCCGCCGCATACCAGGCCCAGGTCGTCACATACGCCTCCCAGTGAAAGTCGAAGCGATAGACGAACGTGGTCAGGTAGAAATCGGTGGCCATCAGGGCGGCAACCGGGGCCAGCATCTCGCGCCACGGACGCCGCGCACCAAAGTAGAGCAGCGCGCCGGTGACTGCGGTAAAGTTCCACCACCCCGCGTGGGGAAGCACGCGGCTCAGTACGGCAACCAGAATCAACAGGTAAGCAACCATTGCGACCTCAATATTACCTCGAATTCCCGGAGCATCCCCGAAAGGCTCTTTTCATTCTGGGGTCGGCGGCTGTTTACGTCAATAAAATGCCCTTCACCTGATCAAAAATACTTTCAGAATCATGCCTCGGAGCCGCTTTCCCGCCTCCTGCTGCCTACTTCTGCTCCCGGCCGGACATCGCCATGCCCGCCTCCTCGCGGCCATCTACTATATATACCCATCCGGTCAGGGGTCTGGCGGCGCTGCGGCCGCTCCGGGTTCCCAGGAAAGGGTAATCGAAGCGCAGGTCGGTGAATTGGACCGTTGTCCAGGTCCGCCCCGGCGGCAGTTCGGGCGGAATCATGCCGGGCGCCGGCTCCTGACCCAGGTCGCGGACTACGGCCCAGCGTCCCCAGTCGAGATAAACGCGGCCCAGCAACGTCTGTTTCGCCGCTTCCACCGCCGGCGTCACTGCGGGTTTATAGATCACGTCTGCATGCGGATCGCTCACAATGGCATCGGCCGCAGACGGGTTCCAGGTATTCACTTCGGCCGTCTGGAAATCATCGCGCGTCTCGACAATCGCGTGCCAGCGGTAGGGGTTCACCGGATACGGCTCGAGAGTCATGCGCAGCGCCGGCTCGCCGGTCACCTGTGCATTGGCCATCATTGCAAGCCCCTGCTCGCGCTCGGCCCATCTCCAGCAGCCGATCGCCGTCATTCCGGCCAGCGCGAAGACCGCCCAGCCGCGCCCGCGGAATGGCTTTTTTCGCACGCCGATCTCGCGGTCGGCAAGTCCGAGCAACCAGGGCATCGCCAGGGCCAGAAACAAAAGCGCCCAGAACACCGGCTCGACAATGAACAAGATGCTGCCCGCATACCAGCGTGGATTGAACGGATAAAACGGCCGGACGCCGTAGTTGTTGGTCCAGTCGAGCAGGATGTGGCTGAGCGCGGCGGCCAGCGCCGTCAGATAAAGCCATCCGGCATGGAAAGACGCCGGTCCTGCTTTGTTTCGCCACCGCCGCCACAGCCAGACCGCGCCCACTACCACTCCGGCAATCACCGGCACGGCGAGAAACGTATGCGTAATGCCGCGATGGTGCTTCAGCTCTTCAACCGGGCCTGCGAGTCCCCACAGGATGTCGATGTCGGCGGCCTCTGCGGCCAGCACGGCGGCCAGCGTGGCATACGCTGTTTTGCGGTTGAACCCGGCGCGGCCAATGCATGCGCCGGTAAGAAAATGGGTGATTGGCTCCATGGGCGGCGTGCCGTCTCTTCGAGCATACCCGAGCAGCCGCGAATTCTCCGCCGCCACGGCATGGAACGCATCGATGTCCGCCGGACGATCTCGACAAGACTTTCCGACCGCTGGCCACGCCGCCCGAAGCGCCGGGGAGACCGAGCCCGGAAAGCAGCCGGCGCATTCCGCCGAGGCGAAAAGGGCTCCGGCAGCGATTGAAAACCTGCCGGAACGCCCCTGGTTGCCGATTGAACGTCCTTACTGTACCGAAACGTTGACATAGAACGGCAGCGATACCTGGTTCTCGCTGCCGTATACGCCGACGCCCTCTCCGCCGCCGGGCGTCGTGCAGTTGCTGCCCGGTCCCGACTGCGGCACGCACTGGTAGCCCACCTGCTGCGCGGTCACTGTTACTGCATATGTTCCCGACGAAGTCGATAATTGCGCCTGCGGGCTGAGGTTCGCAGTGCTGCAGGCGCTCAGGCTAACGGCCAGCGCGCAACCCACAATCATCAGCACGATCATCGGCAGCCAGCCCGCCTTTGCGAAGGCTCTGCGGCGGAAGAACAGGCCCAGCATGCCGGCTCCGAAGAGCGACGCCAGCGTCACCGACGCGGCGGCGGCATTGCGGCTGGTTGTCGTGCCCACGGCGACGTTGGTGTTGATCGTCATCGTCACCGTGCCCGGCAGGCAGTTGTCGGCAGCAGCCGTCGTGCCGGAACAGGGAATCTGCACCGAATTCGGCGCCGTCGGCTGGTTGGGGTTCACCGTCGAGGGATAAGTGAACGAGCACTCGGAGTGGGGCGGCAGGTTATCGCATGTCAGGGTCACCGGGAAGTTATAGTCGTTCAACTGCCCGTTTTTGCCAGCGAAGCCATATCCCAGCAGGGAAGTCAGGGTCAGCGTCGTGCTGGCCGAGGAGCCTTTGGGAACGCTCAGCGTCGATGGACTGGCCGTAATCGCCACCAGCGGGCTGCGCAGCGCCTGGTACAACTGTGGTTCGGTACCCGTGAAGCCCTGGAAATTGGCGTCTCCGCTGTACACCGGCGTGATGTAGTGCGTGGAAATCACCGGCGTATACGTGGTGTTCTGCGGCATAGGCAGACAGCCCGTGATGAACTGCGCCGACGCGCTGTTGGCATTGGCCCCGCTGTTGACGATGAACTGGATTCCATCGCCCGAGTTGGTTGAGACTGTCGTCTGCGCCGGACAGGCGACACCGGAGTAATTCGTCAGGGCACAAATCGCCGCCCCCTGCCCGTTTGCCGACGTTCCCGGCGGGCACGTCGACGAGTTATCCATAAAGGTGATGGTTCCGGTCGGCACGCCGGCCGCGGTGTTAATGGTTACCGGGAGGCTGTATTGCCAGTAAGCCTGAGAGCCGTCATAGGGGATAGACCCGGAAACCGAGCCCGATTCCAGGACAAACGGCAGATACGACGGCGGGTTCGGGTCGAGAGTAAGACTGGTAATCTGCGACTTTGCGATTGTGGCATTCACCGTCATCGTCGACCGGCCAAAAGTGCGATCTCCTATGTACTCCACCGTGATGGCCTGCGATCCGGCCATGATGGGCGAAAGATGGAAACTCGCAGCGCCCGAGCTATTCAATGTTCCTGTTACTGTCACCTGCACCGGCACAGGCACAGGCCCGCAGGTCTGGTTGGCCGGGCACGATCCGAGCTTTGCCACCCAGGAAGTGAACGTCACTGCAACTTGTCCGCTCGGCGCAGCGCCGCCGGTCTGCTGCGAAACATTCACCGTGACAGGCGCATCGATGGCCTGGGCTGAGCTGGCAACGGTAGCGTTAAGCCGGGGAACGGCAAGCGCGGCCCCTGTTCCGCTCGCATCGATTACCGGCGCATTGACCGCATTGCCCGCAAACGAGATCTGACTGCTCAACGGGCCTTGCTCGCCCGGACCGGGATTCAGCGTCACAGCTACTTCGCATGCGGCTCCCGGAGCCACCGGACTGCTGGCTACGCATGTCCCATCGGCAGCAGTAAAGTCAGTCACCGGAACCGTATCGACAACCGGGTGGGTCGCCGAGTAACCGGTCACGGTCAGTGGAGCATTTCCGGTATTCGTCACCATCGCCGTCAGCACCGCCGATTGGTTC
>Ga0070737_10005239_pt1 | contig 12486 bp, 11 predicted proteins | sample Coa_R1_10_FD_66438 | JGI IMG/M metagenome (GOLD analysis project Ga0070737, IMG submission 66438) | Surface soil microbial communities from Centralia Pennsylvania, which are recovering from an underground coalmine fire - Coalmine... | ecosystem: Environmental > Terrestrial > Soil > Unclassified... | reverse complement strand
TCACGGCCAAAGAAGCCGAGCAGGCCGGCCACCGGATCCGGGTCGTCGACGTCGACCCCGGCCGGAGTGTCATCGGGGCCAGCCTGTTTGCCGACGGCTACACCGGCCAGGCCCGCATGGTCGTCGACGAGGACCGGGGATACCTGCTCGGCGTCACCTTGGTCGGTCCCGGCGTCGAGGACCTCATCCACTCGGCGACCATCGCCGTCGCCGGTCAAGTGCCCATCGCCCGTCTCTGGCACGCGGTGCCCTGCTTCCCTTCGATCAGCGAAGTCTGGCTTCGGCTGCTGGAGGCCTACGAACAATCCAAATGAGAGGAGAGAAAAAGATGGTTGCTTGGGACAGGGTCGACCACGGCGACGTCGTCCGGGCCATCGACGAATATGACCGGCTGGGCCCGACGTCGTTTTTTGCTCGGCACGGATTTGCCCCGACCACGACCTACGACCTGGTCTGGAACGAGCGGCTCTACCCGCCCAAGGCCATCCTGGGCACCGCCTACGAGCTGGCCACCAACGAGCGGCTCGCCTCCGGTGACTTCGAGGGCGGCAAGAGTGGGGCGGTCCGGGTGCTCGGGGACCTCGGCTTCACCGTCCGACCGCGGCACGCCCCCAGCTGACCACGCCGTGTAACGGCTGATCTTCACTCCGGGGTCGGGCGGCGTTGACGCCTCGTCCATCCGGTCGCCACGTCGGGCTGGAAGGCTCCGCTCGCCACATCGAGAGGAGCTCGGCGGACCGCAGGGCCGGCGGTCAGTCCGCGCTCCGCCGCGAAAGGAACCCACCCCGTGCCCGACGAGTCCCCGATCCCGCCGTCGCCCCGCATCTCCCGCCGCCGGCTGCTGACCGGCGCGGCCGCCCTCGGCGGTGCCACCGCCGCCAGCGCCGCGCTGCCCCTCAATCTGCGCAAGGCCCTGGCCGCCCCCGCCCCGCGGTCGTTCAGCCCCAAGGAGATCAAGCATGTCGTGATGGTCATGCAGGAAAACCGCAGCTTCGACCACTATTTCGGCACCATGCCCGGCGTCCGGGGCTTCGCCGACCCGAGGGCCATCAAGCTCGGCACGACCAAGGAAAGCGTCTTCTACCAGCCGTACTCGGCCAACCCACTCGGGTACCTGCTCCCCTTCCACGTCGACACCCTCAACACCGGCGCCCAGGCCATCCCCGACACCGACCACAGCTGGGGCACCCAGCACCAGGCCTGGGACAGCGGCAAGATGGACCAGTGGCTGCCGGCCAAGGGCCCGTGGACCATGGCCTACTACGAGCGCCAGGACATCCCCTTCCACTGGGCGCTGGCCGAGCACTTCACCATTTTTGACAACTACCACTGCTCGATCCTCGGGCCCACCACCCCCAACCGGATGATGTGGCTGACCGGCAGCATCGACCCCAACGGCCAAGGCGGCGGCCCGGTCCTCGAGACCGTCACCAGCGGGGCGTACAACTGGCCGACCTACGCCGAGGCGCTCACCGACGCCGGGGTGAGCTGGAAGTGGTACAACGACGCCGGGAGCAACCTGTACATGAACACGCTCCCCTACTTCGTCAACTTCCAGAAGGCCGACCCGGGCTCGGTGCTCTACGACAGCGGCGTGGCCAAGGCCACCACCGGCCAGTTCGAGCACGACTGCCTGACCGGCAACCTGCCCACCGTCACCTGGCTGGGCGCCCCCGAGACCTACTGGGAGCATCCGAGCAACACGCCCGCCCTCGGCGCCCAGTGGCTGTCGGCCAAGATCGACGCCATCGCCTCCAACCGGGAGCTGTGGGAGTCGACCGTCTTCATCCTCAACTACGACGAAAACGACGGTCTGTTCGACCACGTCGTCCCGCCCACCCCGCCCGCCGGCACCCCCGACGAGTTCATCACCCTCAATTCGATCTACGGCACCCAAGGCGACGGCTACCCGAGCGGCATGGGCTTCCGGGTTCCCTGCATCATCGTCTCGCCGTGGACGCAGGGCGGCTTCGTCTGCTCCGACATCAGCGACCACACCTCGGTGCTGCAGTTCCTCGAGGTCGTCACCGGCGTCCCCTGCTCCCAGATCAGCGACTGGCGGCGCCAGACGGCCAGCGACCTGACCGGTGCCTTCTCCGGCCCCGGCTACAATCCGGCCCTTCCCGACCTGCCCGACACCAACGGCGCGGTGTGGCTGTCCGACTACACCACCACCCTGCCGCTGCCCTCCATCCCCACCACCAACCAGACCTTCCCCTACCAGCCCAGGGGCCACCGGCCTCACACGCGCTGAGGCTGTAGCTGTTTATGGTTGCGGGAACCCCGGCCCCGGCCGGGGTTCCCTCGCGCCTGGTACGGGTCAGCTCCGCTGCCAGAGCACTTTGCCGTCTGGGGCGACGATCGAAATGGTGCCGTGGAGGCCGAGAGCGAGATGGGCGCCAGGGTGGCCGGCGGTGCCCGATGACCACTGGGCCTTGGAGCCGTCGTAGACGACCAGGTTGCCGTCGCGCTGCATCACCATCGTGTTGTACGTCCCGGCCGGGACCGTGGTACCGGTGCTCCAGAGGGCTTTCGTCCCCTCGAGGAGCTTGTAGTTGCCGGTCTGGTCATTGGCGCCGAAGCCGTAGGTCCCGTTGGACATGTTCTCCATCGGCGCGTCGGTCAGTACCGTGCCGGCCGGCGCCGTCCACGGGTTGCACGAGCGGTTGACGGTGAGGGTCGTCGGAACCGTGTAGACGCGCTGGCCGGGCGGCACCGTCTGAGAGTGCGGGTCCCGAGAAACGTAGTAATGCAAGACATGACGCTCGGAGGGGTGAGCGCTGTCGAGGCCGGGCTGCGAGAATGGGTACTCGGCGAACAGGGCGGGCCCGGGCAGGTCGAGGTTCTTGGCGTGCAGGACGATCCGCCCTCGAGCGTTGGCTATGACCGCCGCCGGGGTTTCCGTGGTCGCCGTGCCCTGGTTGTCGTAGACGTAATAGGTCTTGCCGGGCGTAAACCCGGACAGGGTGCCGCTGGTGGTGACGTCCTGGTAGGACTGGCCCGACGTGTCGAACCAGTAGTCGAACGGGCAGATCCCCGTCGCCGTCCATGACCCGCTGTGCACGCTCCGGGCCACCGTGTCTGGACGCCCGGCCCCGTCGGCCACCGACCCGCCCGCGGCCAGCAGCATCGCCGCTCCTGTCACCACTGCTGCCGCGGCGGCACCCAGCCGCCGGCCCCGCCGCCCCTTCGGTCCTCGCACCCGTCTCTCCCTTTGTTGGCCGAACCCGAGATGAGGATACGTTCACGGGCGGGAGAGTCAACCGCAAAAGGAGAAAAGCCGTGCGAGCGTTGGTGCTGCGGGCGGACGCCGGCGAGGCAAAGCTGCAGGTCGAGGACGTCGGGGAGCCGTCGCCGGCCGACGGCGATGTCCTCGTCCAGAGCCTGGCCCTGGGGGTCTGCGGCACCGACCGCAAGCTGGCCCAGCGCCTCCCCCGCACGGCGGCCGGGCGGGAGTCACTGATCCTCGGGCACGAGTCGCTGGGCCGGGTGCTCGAGGCACCCGCCGGCAGCGGGCTGCGGGCCGGTGACCTGGTGGCCGGCATCGTTCGCCGTCCCGACCCGCAGCCGTGTGCCTACTGCGCGGCGGGGGAGTTCGACATGTGCGACAACGGCGGCTACGTCGAGCGGGGGATCTCAGGGCGGGACGGCTACGGCGCCGAGCGGTACCGGGTCGAGAGCGACTACGCGGTGCGGGTTGACCCCGCCCTCGGCCTGGCCGGGGTGTTGCTGGAGCCGGCCAGCATCGTGGCCAAGGCCTGGGAGCGGGTGGAGCGCCTGGCGCCCCGCCAGCCGGGCCGGGTGCTGATCGTCGGGGCGGGGCCGATCGGCCTGCTGGCCGCTCTGCTGGCCGTCCAGCGGGGCCACGAGATCCACGTCCTGGACCGGGTCGCCTCCGGGGTCAAGGTGCGGCGGGCTGAGGAGCTCGGTGCCGTCTACCACGCCGGCCCCGGCACTGTGCCGGGCGGCTTCGACGTCGTGCTCGAGTGCAGCGGCGCCCTTGAAGCCGAGGCGGTGGGCTGGGCCTCGCCGTCAGGGGTGGTCTGCCTCCTCCTGCCCCGTCTCCCGGCGGGCGGGGTCCCGCTCGGCAATCGGGCCGTGATCGGCACGGTCAACTCCAACCGGCGCCACTTCGAGCAGGCCGCGGCGGCGTTGCTGGCGGCCGACCGGCCGTGGCTCGACGGATTGCTCGGCCCGCTCGTCCCCCTGGAGGATTGGCGCCTGGCCTTCGATGTCGGCCCCGACGCCATCAAGGCGGTCATCGACCTCGGCGTCGACGACACCCTCTGAACCGAGGGCGTCAGCGACGGCGGGGTGCCTCCGCCGTCGACTCCCGCTCCACGAGCACCGGGGGCGGGTCGGTGATGACCACGTCCTCCGGCCGCTGGCCGGAGAGACGGGCGATCAGCTGGCGGACGCCCTCCCGGCCCATCTGGTACAGCGGCATGCGGACGGTGGTGAGCTCAGGGAAGGTCGTGGTGGCCAGCCAGGTGTCGTGGATGGCCACCACCGACAGCTCATCGGGCACGGAGACCTTGGATTCCCGGGCTCCCTTGAGGACGCCGAGGGCGGCGTTGATGTTGGCCACGACCATGGCGGTCGGACGGCGAGGCTTGGAGAGAAGATGGCGCGCCGCCTGACGGCCGGCCTCGGGCGAATACCCGGCCTTGACCGTCCAGGTCGGCCGCCGCCTGACGTGGGCTTCGCTCATGGCCCGGGCATATCCCTTCTCCCGCCGTGACGCCGTTTGCGCCGGGACGGGGCCGCTCACCATGGCGATATCGGTGTGCCCGAGGGCGAGGAGATGCTCGGTGGCCAGTTGGGCCGCTCCCTCGTCGTCAAGGATCACCGATCCCCGTCGCTGCCCGCGGGCGTGGATCAGCACGACGGGGACCCGGTCGGCAATGGCCTGCTCCGCCTCGTGGACCTCCTGGCGAGCGCTGACCTGGAGGACAAAACCGTCGACCCGCCCCTGGTCGACCAGGCGACGGAGGAGATTGCTGTCCGGGCGCAAATCCAGCGACTGGCCGAGCAGCACCTGGAGCCCGGCGATATCCGCTTCGTCCTCCACTCCGCGGAACATCTCGGAAAAAATAGGATTGGTCGCGTCCGGCACCACCAAGGAGACGGTTTCGGCGTGGGACAGGCGGAGGGCCCTGGCGGCGTGGTTGGGCATGTACCCCAACTGGGAGGCCACCGCTTTGACCCGGTCGCGCGTGTCTTCACGGGCGCGCAGCCTGGGGTCGTTGTTGAGGATGCGCGAGACCACTGACACTGACACCCCAGCGGCCCGGGCCACGTCAGCCAAGGTCGGCACGCCGGCATCGTAGCCCTCCCCGGTCGGCGGTCCTCTCTGAACAATCGTTTGAACCAGACGGGGGGTCCTGTGTACACTGCTCCGGAGTCACCACGCATGGGAGGGAACCATGAGGGTCACGGACGATCAGCTGGAGCACTGGCGCACCCACGGTTATGTGGTCGTGGAGAACTTCCTCAGTGCCGACGAGGTCGACGCCGCTCTCGAGGAGGTGGCCGCCTACTACCCCGATTGGGACGAGTACGCCGCTCACCGACCGCGTTACCGCCATCTCGGCGAGCGGGGCGGCGGCGGAGCGCGATTCCCCTACCAGGGTGGGGCGCTCAGCCTGATCAGCGTGCATCCCGACCTGATCGATTTCGCCGAGCGGGCCCTCGGGGTCCGTGACGTCTTCCTCACCCAGTCGGGCGTTTCGGCCAAATACGCCGGCACCCGGGACTTCGACCAGCCGTTGCACTTCGACTACGGCAACAATTCGCTGCTCGTACCACGGCCGGAGGGTCGCTGGCACCAGACCGGCACGATCATCTACCTCAACGGCGTCGATCTCGACCACGGCCCGACCTACGTCTCTCCCGGCAGCTGGCGGGGCGCGGACCTCCACTGGTCCCAGCAGCACCCGGAGTGGCCAACCAGCCGGACGCAAGAGGAAAAGCCCGAGTACTACGAGCGCCAGCTTCCCGTGTGCGCCGGTCCGGGGGCGGCGCTGCTGTATTCACAAAATACGCTGCACCGCGGGTCGAGGTTTTTGGCCGACCAGGGTGTCCGCTTTGCCCAGCACATCGTGTACCGGGCGGCCGGCAACGAGTGGATGGGATTTACCGCCTTTCCGCGGGACGGTCACGATCCGGCCATGGCGACGTTTATGGTCTCGGCCACGCCCCGCCAACGAGAGGCCATCGGGGTCCCCGGACCGGGGCATCCCTACTGGACCGAAGAGACGATCAGCGGGGTGGCGGCCCGTTACCCCGGGATCGACATGAAGCCGTACACGCTGGCGCTGGAGGAAGCAGCCGGCTAGCGATCGGCGTGTTCCTGCCGCTGTGCGTATTCCCGTTCGGGTCGTATTTCCTCTGGTCCTACGCCCGGTCGGTGATCCCGGTCGCCCTGGTCGACGGCGCCCGCATCGAGGGCGCCCGCATCGACGGCGCTTCCGAGCTTCCTGACCAGGCCGGGCAACCTCGGCGCTCTGGCGACGGGGCCGGCGGACGCGGGACAGTGGTGAGCAAACGAATGACGACACCCAACCAGTCATCGACCGCAGGGCGAAAGGAAAGAGGATGAGCAGCAACTACCGGGCAGTGATCGTGGGGTGCGGGGACATCGGGCACGCCCACGTGGAGGGCTACCGCCTCAACCCGCAGGTCGACGTGGTGGCCGTCGTCGACCCGCTCGAAGTGGCCCGCGAGCAATACCAAAAGGAGTACGGCATCCCGGCCGGCTACCCATCGCTCGAGGAGCTCCTGGCCGTCGAGACCCCTGATCTGGTGAGCGTCTGCGTGTGGCACCCCCTCCACGCGCCGATCACCATCGCGGCGGCCGAAGCCGGCGTCAAGGCGGTCATCTGCGAAAAGCCGATGGCCATCGGTATGGCCCAGGCCGACGCCATGGTCGACGCCTGCCGGCGCTCGGGGACCAAGCTCGCCATCAGCCACCAGCGGCGGTATACGCCGGGCTGGGAGCAGGCCAGGCAGCTGGTCACCGGTGGCGCCATCGGCGAGGTGCGCATGGCCCACGGGCGGAGCTCGGCCGGATTGTTGAACGTCGGCACCCACATCATCGACGGGATGCTCTGGATCCTCGGAGATCCGCCAGCCACCTGGGTGATGGGCGCCCTCGAGCGCACCACCAACCGTTACGAGCGGGACACCCGCATCGAGGACCGTTGCCTGGTGCTGGCCGAGCTGGACAACGGCAGCCAGCTCCTCGTGCAAAGCGAACTCCATGACCGCGCCGGCCGGCGCGGCGTCGGCATGCGGTTCGAAGGCGAAAACGGGCTCGTCGAATGCGCCGAAGGATGGACCCGGATCTTCGACGGATCCTCCGGCGGATGGCGCGACGTCCTGCGCCTCGACCACGTCGACTCCATCGGGGGCAAGGCCAACGGCGACGAGATCGCCGACATCCTGCGCTGGCTGGAGGGCGGAGAGGAGCCGCGGGTCTCGGCCCGGTACGGCCGGGCCACCACCGAGATCATGATGGCCTCCTACCAGTCGGCCCGCCTCCACCGGGTCGTGACGCTCCCGCTGGACGAGAAGCGGTACCCGATCGACGTGATGATCGACGAGGGAGCGCTCGGCCCCGACGAGCCCGAGGCGTACGACATCCGTGCCTACCTGCGCCGGGAAGGGGCGGACGAGGTCCGCTACGCCGAGCTGCGGGCCACCGGGATGGGCCACCGCGAGGTGATGTTCCACCTGGATGCCGAGCGCCGCGGCGTGCCCGACCTGCCCTTCCACTGAGGGCAGGGGCTGGCCGGCTCGACCCGACTCGCCCGACGGTCGAGTTGGAGGCCCTCACCTCATCGGATACCGTCCGCCCTCAGTTTGCCCGCAAAGGAGAATCACGTGACCGACGAGTCGACCGAGCCGAGCATCGCCGAGCTGTTTTCTCTCCGGGGCCGGGTCGCCCTCATCACCGGAGGCTCGGCCGGGCTCGGCCTCTCGATCGCACGTGGCCTGGCGGAAGCCGGCGCCACCACCGTGCTGGCCAGCCGCAACGCCGACCAGTGCGATGCCGCGGCCGCCGACCTGGCCGAGGCCACCGGTACCGAGAGCCGCGGGCAGCGGGTCGACGTGACCGACGAGGACGAGGTTGCGGCCGCCTTCAAATCGGTCACCGACCGCCACGGGCGCCTCGACATCGTCGTCAACTCGGCCGGCCTCAACCTCAGATACCCCATCGAGGACTGCCCGCTAAGCGAGTTCCAGCGTGTCCTCGACATCAATCTCACCGGGACCTGGCTGTGCTGCCGCGAGGCCGGGCGCGCCATGCGCCCCCAGGGACGGGGCACGGTGATCAACCTGGCCTCCGCCCTCAGCGCCATCGGCATCCCGGCCCGCACCCCGTACTGCTCCTCCAAAGCCGGCATCATCGGCCTCACCCAGACGGTCGCCCTCGAATGGGCCGACACCGGGCTCCGCTGCAACGCCCTGTGCCCCGGGCCGTTCCGCACCGGCATGAACGAGCCGCTCACCGCCGACCCGGCCCGGGCCCAGGCCCTTCTCGCCCGCACCGCCCTCAACCGCTGGGCCGAGATGCACGAGATCAAGGGCCCCGCCCTGTTTTTGGCCAGTGACGCCTCCAGCTACATGACCGGCGCCGCCCTCTACGTCGACGGAGGCTGGACCGCCCAGTAGGGCGGCTCCGGGTCACGCGCCGGCGCCGAACAGCCGGTCGAGGAAGTCTCCGAGGGCCCGCTCCCCGGCCGCCAGGGCCTCCGAGCGGTCCTCGGCATGGGCGATCATCAGGGACAGCTCGTTGACGGCCCCGAGCACGAGGTGGGCGAACGCCTCCACGTGCCCAGGGTCGAGCCGGCCGGCCTGAGCCGCCCCGCCGAGCAGGGTGCGCAGGATCCCGAGCGCTCCGTGCTCGTCGAGCTCCCGCCAGCGCTCGAAGCCGAGCACGGCCGGCGCGTCGATCAACATGACCTGGCGGAGGACGGGGTCGCAGGCCAGGCGGATCCCGGCCAGGGCGGCGATGCGCAGGGCGGCCAGCGGGTCCGGGGCGGCCTGCAGCGCCTCAACGGTGGGTTGGATGGCCCGCGTCCCCGCGTCCTCCATCACGGCCAGGAACAGCGCTTCCTTGCTCTTGAAGTGGTGGTAGAGCGAGCCCCGGCTGACGCCGGACTCGGCCAGGACGGCCTCGATCGACGTGCCGTCGTAGCCGCGGCTGGCGAACAGCCGGGTCGCCACCTCGACCAGTTGCGCCCTGGTCGTCCGGCCCCGGGACACGTTCTTGTTCTCGGCCACGCAGGCTCCTGCCACAAATTCGTTGACAGACCGACTGTCGGTCTGTCATAGATGGAGGGCACAGATAGACCGACAGTCGGTCTTCATCGGAGCGTAGCTCCGACGGGAACAGGAGCCGTGTGATGCCAGCCCCGACCCACCGCCTCGACCGCTTCCGCCGCCACCTCGACACTCCCTACGGTCCGGCCAGTTGCATCGACACGGGCGGCCCAGGCCGGACCATCGTGTTCGTCCACGGCCTCCTGACCAGCAGCTACCTGTGGCGCAACGTCGTCGAGCGGCTCGAGCAACGGTACCGGTGTGTCGCCCTCGATCTGCCTCTCCACGGCCAGACGCCAGGGGCCGCCGGCCAGGACTACTCGCTGCCCGGTTTGGCCCGCTTCGTGGCCGACTGCTGCGACAGCCTTCAACTGGGTCCGATCGACCTGGTCGCCAACGACAGCGGCGGGGCCATCGCCCAGGTCTTCACGGCCCGGCGTCCCGAGCGGCTGCGCACCCTGACCCTGACCAACTGCGAGGCCCACGACAACGTCCCGCCCCCCGGCCTGCGGGCCGCCCACCTCCTCGCCCGGGTCGAGCAGGCCACCGGCGTCGGGGTCCTGGCCCGGCTCGGGCCGCGGATGGGGAAGACCCCGGCCGCCCGCCGCCGCCTGTACCGGTTCGGCTACGAGGATCCGGCTCACCTGCCCGACGACATCGCCCGGGCCTGGGTCGAGCCGCTGTTTCACCGCCGGGAGGCGGCCCGCCAGTACGTGCGCATGTTTGCCTCCATCCGGTCCGCCGACCTCTTGGCCGTCGAACCGGCGCTGCGGCAATTGACCGTGCCGACCCTCATCGTCTGGGGCACGGGGGACAGATTTTTCCCTCGCCGCTGGGCGTACTGGCTCCGCAACACGATCCCGGGAGCCGACACGGTCGTCGAGCTCGACGGGGCCCGGCTGCTCTTCCCGGATGAGCGGGCCGGGGAGCTTGCCGAGGCCCTCGGCCACCATTGGGAGGCCCACAACGGGGCGACACCCATCCCGTCGTAATAGTCAATCGGGCGGCCCCACACTGCGGCCTCACTTCTCCGCCGCTTCAACCGAACGGCCACCATCGCCGTTTGGCCGACCCGCTTGGAAGCTCGAGCACCGGCTTGCCGTTGACGAACTCGGCCCGGGCGACGTGGAGCCGCCGGCGGCCCTGGCGGTTGCCGACCCGCCCCGGATCCCACCCGTGGTAGACCATCACCAGGCTGCCGTCGTCGTCGGTGGTCCATTCCTGGCCGCCCGGACCCCAGACGACGTCGTCGGTGGCCACCCACGGCCGGGACCGGGTCCGCTTTTTGTACGGACCCAAGGGCGACGAGGCGGTGGCATAACCGACGGCGTAGCGCTCGGTTGCCCAATTGTTGCCCGAATAGAAGAGGTAATAGATCCCGTCGATCAGGATGAGGCACGGCGCCTCGACCACCGTCCCTTCCCACGGCGCATCGGTGACGAGCACCGCGTGCTTTTCGTCGACCAGCCGCAGGCCGTCGTCGCTCAGACGCTGGATCCAGAGGGTGGAGGTGCCCCGCCCTAATTTGGCGTCCGCCTTCCACACCAGGTAGCGGGAGCCGTCGGTGTCGACAAAGGGGCTCGGGTCGATCGAGCCGATATCGTCACTGACAAAAATCAGCGGCTGGTCGGTGCGGTCGATATAAGGGCCTTCGGCCCGGTCCGACGTGGCGACGGAGATGGCCTGACGGGGCGAGTCCCGCTTGTGGATCGAGTACCACAGGACATAGCCGTCCCCGACCCGGTCGGCCACCGGCGACCAGATCCGGTTGGCAACGGCCCAGCTGGCCACCTGGGGCAGGGCGTCGGTCGGCCCCGTCCAGTCGACCAGGTTGGTCGACGTGAGGCACTGGACGTGGCAGCCGTTGTTGTCGGTGCCGTAAGCCAACCAGCGCCCGGGTCCGTCGTGGAGCACGTAGGGGTCCGGGAAGTCGAGGTCGAAGACCGGTTCCCTGGGGAGCGGTCGGCGGGCCGGCGCCGGGTCGGGCACGCCTCCATCATCCCGCCCAGGCCGCCGGCGCGGGGATCACCCCCCGTCGGCGCCGGCGCGGGCGGCGGTCAGGTTGCGGGCCGTGTTGACCAGCCCGACGTGGGTGAAGGCCTGCGGGAAGTTGCCGAGCATGCGCTTCGCCGCCCCGTCGTACTCCTCCGACAGCAGGCCGAGGTCGTTGGCCAGACCGGCCAACCGCTTGAATATCGTCTCGGCCTCGTCCAGACGCCCCATCAGCGCCAGGCAGTCGGCCAGCCAGAAGGTGCACGGTAGGAAGGCGCCCTCGGTGCCGGGCAGGCCGTCCACGCCCGAGGCGTTTTGGTAGCGGAGCACGAATCCGTCGACCAGCAGCTCCCGCTGGATGGCGTCGACCGTGCTCACAACCCGGGGATCGTCGGGCGGGAGGAAACCGACCAGTGGCAGCATCAGGACGCTGGCATCGAGCTCGCTCGAGCCGAAATACTGGGTGAACGCCTTTTTTTCGGCTGAATAGCCCTGCTGGCAGACGGCGTCGTGGACGGCGCCGCGGCTGGCTCGCCATTGGTCCACCGGGCCGTCGAGGCCGTAGCGCTCTACCGCCCGCACGGCTCGGTCGAAGGCGACCCACGCCATCACCTTGGAATGGGTGAAGTCACGGCGGGGCCCGCGGACCTCCCAGATTCCGTCGTCGGGATCCTGCCAATGTTCGGACACGAAGGCCATGATCGCCAACTGGAGATTCCACACCTCGTCGTCGAGCGGGATGCGGTGGTGGCGGGCCCGGTCGACGGCGTCCATCAGCTCGCCGTACACGTCGAGCTGGAACTGGCCGGAGGCGGCGTTGCCGATCCGCACCGGCGCCGATCCGGCATAGCCGGGCAGCCAGTCGACGTTGAACTCGGTCAGGCGCCGCTCGCCCGCCGGGCCGTACATGATCTGCAGCTGTTCGGGTGCCCCGGCGGCGGCCCGCACCAGCCACCGCATCCACGCCTCCGCCTCCTGCCTGCAGCCGGCCTCGATCAAGGCGTCCAAAGTCAGGGTGGCATCCCGCACCCAACAATAGCGGTAATCCCAATTGCGGACGCCGCCGAGCGCCTCGGGCAAAGAGGTTGTGGCCGCGGCGACGATGCCGCCGGTCGGCTGGTAGGTCAGCGCCTTCAAGGTGATGAGCGAGCGACGGACCAGGTCTTC
>Ga0070737_10005238_pt1 | contig 12488 bp, 8 predicted proteins | sample Coa_R1_10_FD_66438 | JGI IMG/M metagenome (GOLD analysis project Ga0070737, IMG submission 66438) | Surface soil microbial communities from Centralia Pennsylvania, which are recovering from an underground coalmine fire - Coalmine... | ecosystem: Environmental > Terrestrial > Soil > Unclassified ... | reverse complement strand
CGCCGCGGGCTTTGCCGCTGATGCCGAGCGCTGGCAGGAGATCCGTACCCGCCAACAGGTTGAATTCGCCGTGATCCAGGCCTATTACAGCGCGCTCCTGGCACAGGAACGCACAACGGTAGTGGAAAGCGCGCTGGCTGCCGCGCGCGCCCATCTGAAACAGGCGCAGGATTTCTTCGCCCACGGGACCGTCGTCAATTCCGACGTGCTCAGAACGCAAGTGTTGGTCGGAGGTCTGGAGCAGCAGGAAATCGAGGCTCACAGCCAGCTCAACATTTCCTGGGCCAGCCTGGCGCATACGCTGGGCGACGAGGATCAGCGCTTTGCGCCGTCGGCGACCGCCCGTTCGCTGCAGAGCGCGGCCTCGACGCCGGCGCTCGAGGTCCTCATCCCCGAGGCTATCGCCAATCGGCCGGAGTTGAAGATTGCCGATTACCGCGTCGAGCAGGCACGGCAGGCGCTGACGATCGCCCGCGCCGATTATCTGCCGACGGTGGAGGTCGCGGGGGTCTACGAAAACGACTCCCAGCAGCTCACGCGCGCCGGCAACAACGGCGCCCTGTTCGTAACCGGGCGGCTCAACCTGTTTAACGGCCTGGCCACCCAGGCGAAGGTCAACGCCGCGCAGGCCGATCTCTCCCGCGCCCGCACCCTGGCCGCCGACCTGCGCCATGCGATCGCGCTGGAGGTGGAGAGTGTCTATCGGACCCTGGCCGCCACACGCCAGAGCCTGAGCGTCGCCGAACGCGACAACGCTTATGCGCAGCGCGCGCTCGCCATTCTGCAGGATCGTTACGGTACGGGGCTTGCCACCAACGTCGCGGTCCTCGATGCGCAGACGGCGCGCGAAGAAGCGGCGATGCAACTGGCGCGCGCCCGCGTCAATTTCGCATTGGACCAGGCCGCCCTCAATCTGGCGATCGGCAGCGATCCGCAGTCGCAGTCGGGGCGCTAGAGATGGCAGCGAGCGCAACACATACTTCCGGCCCGCGTCCATGGCGGTACGCGGTCGCGCTGGTGGTTGGCCTGGTCGTGCTCTGGATCGCTATCAGTGCGTTGCGCGGGAGCCGGATCGCGCCGGGCCTGGTGGGTCAAAGCATCGAACCGATTCCCAATGTGGCTCGCGGCATCGTGCTCAGCCAGCAGGTGCCGCTTCGCCGCGAGCTCATCGGAGCGGTCCAGTCGAGCGTCACGGTGGACGCCGCCAGCCGCGTCGCGGCGCGTATCGCCGCCATTCCGGTCCACGCCGGCGATCGCGTCCAACGCGGCCAGGTACTGGCGGCATTGGACGCTTCCGATCTCAGGGCCGGCCTTGCCCAGGCCCGCGCGCAGCTCGAGGCCGCGCGCGGGCAGCTGCACCGCGCCGCCGCCGATGAGCAGCGCTTCGCCGCGCTGTTCGCCCGCGGTTCGGTTACCGCCAGCGAGCACGATGCTGCCGAGGCGGCTTATCGTGGCGCGCTGGGACAAGTCGGACAAGCCGAGGCCGGGGTGGCCGCGGCCCGCGCCAGCCTGGTCTATGCCACGGTCCGCTCCCCGGTCGACGGCGTCGTTGTCGAGCGCCTGGCCGAACCGGGCGACATGGCGATGCCCGGCCGCGCGCTGGTTCGCTTGTACGATACGCGCGCCTTGCGCGTGGAGCTGGAAGTGGCGGAAGACCTCGCCCGCAAGATCGAAATCGGCACGCCGTTGGTGGTGCGCGTGGACGCCATCGGCACCACCTATCGCACGCGGGTCAACGAGATCGTGCCCGCCTCCGACCCCTCCAATCGCAGTTTCCTGGTGCGCGCGTCGCTACCCAGCGGCGGCCATCTGCAACCCGGGATGTTCGCCCGCGCCGCGCTGACTATCGGCAGTGAGCAGGTGCTTACCGCACCCGCCGACGCAATCCAGCAGGTCGGTCAGCTTTATACCGTGCGCGTGGTAACCGACGGCAGAATCGAGACGCGGATGGTATCGCTGGGACGCAACTTTCACGACCGAGTGGAAATTCTGGCCGGTCTGCAGCCTGGGCAACGGGTCCTTCTCGACCGCGAGGCCGATAAGCGATGAGCGCGCAGGCGCCCGAAAACCTCGGCTTCACCGCCCGCATCGTCAACCTGTTCCTGGGCTCGAACCTCTCGATGTTGTTGCTGCTGGCTTCGCTGGGCGCCGGGGCCGTGGCCTTGCTGGTCACGCCCCGCGAAGAAGATCCTCAGATCTCGGTGCCGCTTGCCGACATCATCGTGCAGATGCCGGGAGCCAGCGCGGCTGAAGTTGAAAACCTCGTCACCATCAACCTCGAAAAGCGGCTCTGGGAAATGGAGGGGGTCGAACACATCTACTCCATCTCGCGGCCGGGAATGGCGATGGTCACCGTGCGCTTCCGCGTCGGCTACGATCAGATCAAGAGCCTGGTGCAGATATATAACAAGCTCGAGTCCAACCGCGACGCGGTGCCGCCCGGAGTCAGCGGATGGATCGTCAAGCCGGTGGGGATCGACGACGTCCCCGTTCTAGACGTCACGCTGTGGAGCAGAACCGAGGACGATGCCACGCTGCGCCGGGTCGCCGACGAAATCCTGCACCGGATGCAGGAAGTGCCCGACACCGGCCGCTCGTTCGTGGTCGGCGGCCGCCCGCGGCAGATTCGGGTGTTGCTCGACCCGCAGCGGCTGGCGGATCGCGCCCTTTCTCCCCTTGAGATCGCTCAGGCGCTGCGCGGCGCCGACGTCAATCTGCGCGCGGGCAGCTTCGCCCACAACAACCGCGAATACGTTCTGGATAGCGGCCCGTTCATTACCAGCGCGGCAGAAGCCGCCAGCCTGGTGGTCGCCGTGCGCGGCAGCCATCCGGTCTATCTGCACGATGTTGCCCGCGTGCTCGACGGCCCCGCCGAACCCCGCTCGTACAGCGCGATCGGCTTTGGTCCGGCCCGCCGCTACCTGTTCAGCGAACCCGGCCAGCTACGGCCGGTCACGGTCGGCGCCCGCGGTCAGCTTTATCCCGCCGTCACGGTGGCCTTCGCCAAACGCCATGGCACCAACGCGGTTGCCGTTGCCGAAGGCCTGCTCGCCAAGGTCGAAGCGCTCAAGGGCGTCGCCATTCCTTCTGATGTCAATGTCCTGGTAACGCGCAATTACGGCGAGACCGCCAACGAAAAAGTCAACGAACTGGTGCGCGAACTGCTGATCGCGGTCGGCATCATCGTGGTTCTGCTCGCCTTTTCGCTGGGCCTGCGCGAGGCTTTTATCGTCGCCATCGCGGTGCCGATCACGCTTGCCGTCACTCTCGCCGGCAACCTGATCGCCGGCTACACCATCAACCGCGTCACGCTGTTTGCCTTGATTCTTTCGCTCGGCCTGCTGGTGGACGATCCGATCGTGGACGTGGAAAATATCCATCGTCATTTCCAGCTCGGCACGCATCCCCCGCGCGAAGCGACGCTGATCGCCGTCGATGAAGTGCGGCCACCCACCATCCTGGCCACCTTCACCGTGATCGTTTCCTTCATTCCGATGCTCTTCGTCACTGGCATGATGGGCCCCTACATGCGGCCGATGCCCTTCAACGTGCCGCTGGCGATGCTGATGTCGCTGCTGGTGGCGTTCACGATCACGCCCTGGGCCGCCTTTCATCTGCTGCGCCGCGACGCGGCTCACGGCTCTGCCCCGCCTGACCGCTCCGCGAACATCCGGCGCTGGTACGCGCGGGCGCTGCGGCCGCTGCTGGAGAACCGCACCCTTGCGCGGCTGTTTTTGCTCGGCATGGTCGGCGCGCTGGCGATCTCGGTGCTGCTGGCGGCGCTGGGGCTGGTACCGGTGAAGATGCTGCCGTTCGACAACAAGAACGAGATGCAACTGGTGATTGATATGCCTGAAGGCACCCCGCTGGAAGCCACCGACGCCGTGGTCCGCGACTTCGACGCGCTGCTCTCCCGCGTGCCCGAAATCACCGATCTTGAATCGTACACCGGCACCGCCTCGCCCTTCGACTTCAACGGCATGGTGCGCCACTACTACATGCGCAGCTTTCCCTGGCAGGCCGACATCCGCATCAATCTCGCGCCCAAAAGCGCGCGCTCCCAGTCATCCCATCAGATTGCGCTGCGCATCAGGCCACTGGTCGAGGCAATTGCACGCGAACACGGCGCGAAGCTGAAAATCGTCGAGATGCCGCCGGGGCCACCCGTGCTGGACACCATCGTCGCCGAAGTCTATGGCCCGCCTACCGCCGAATACCAGCAACTGATCGCTCATAGCCATCGATTGGAGCGCTTCTTCAACCACACCGCGGGGCTGGTCGACACCGACGACTTCGCGGTCGCGCCGCAGCCGCGCCTGCAGTTTGTCCTCGACCGCGAGAAAGCCGCGCTGCATGGCGTCACCACGCAGCAGGCCGCCCAGGTCCTGGCCATGCTGGTGGGCGGCGACGCCGCGGCAACCGTCCACACCGACACTGAGCGCGACCCGCTGGTTATCGAGCTGCGTCTGCCGCGCGCGGCGCGCTCCGATATCAACGCTCTGATGGCGGTCAAGCTGCGCGCGGCCGACGGCAGCATGGTGCCGCTATCGGAACTGGGCAGCATCACGCGCACGGTGGAAGAACAGCCAATCTATCGCAAGGATCTGCGCCCGGTCGCGATGGTCATGGCAGACACCGCCGGTATCAGCCCGGTCAACGAAGTGCTCTGGCTGGAACGGCACACGCAAAGCCTGCTGCCGGCGGGCTATACCGTCGACTGGAGCGGCGAAGGTGAGTGGAACATCACAGTGACGGTGTTTCGCGACCTCGGCCTGGCCTTTGGCGCCGCGCTCTTCTTCATCTACGTGCTGCTGGTGGCGCAGACCGAATCGCTGGCGATGCCGCTGATCATCATGGCCGCCATCCCGCTTACCCTGATCGGCATCATGCCCGGTTTCTTCCTGCTCAACCTCCTCACCAATCATCCGGTGGCGGGCTATCCCGACCCGACCTTTTTTACCGCCACCGCGATGATCGGCATGATCGCGCTGGCCGGCATCGTCGTGCGCAATTCCATTATCCTCATCGACTTCATTCACCGCGGCCTGGCACGCGGTTTGGTCCTCGAAGAGGCTATTCTCGAAGCGGGCGCGGTACGCCTGCGGCCAATCGCGTTGACGGCGGGAGCGGCGATGTTGGGCTCCGCGGTGATTACTTTGGATCCGATCTTCTCGGGCCTGGCCTGGGCCTTCATTTTCGGCATTTTTGCCTCCACCGCCTTCACGCTGCTGGTCGTGCCGCTGATCTACTACCTCGTCTATCGCAATCGTGCGGGCGCAGGCGAACCCACGGAGAGGACTGGCACCATGGAACCCTGAACGCAGAATAGCTTTGTGCCCTGATTCGCATTGCACTGTCTTTAACGACGAAACCCACGACGAGGAGCGATCGAAATGAACATAACCAATCTCACCATGCTGAGCGCCACGCTCATTGCCCTGATCCTCGCAGCACCCCAGGCATCGACCGCCCGCGCCGCCGATCAGCCCGCACCTGCCAGCCAGGCAGAGCAGCCGGCCCCTGCTCCAGCGCAGGCCGCACCCGGCATGATGGGCCGCGGCATGATGGGTGGGCAGGGAATGATGGGCCGGCCGGGCATGATGGGCGGTCAAGGAATGATGGGCGGCGGCCAGGGCATGATGATGATGCGTGGCCCGAACATGCCCGCGATGATGGGTGGTTGTCCGGCGATGGCGATGATGGCGGCCGATCCCAAGACTCGCCGCCAGATGATGGCGATTCAGGGCAGGATGATGCAGGAGATGGGCGAACTCATGATCAAGCGCGGCAAGGAACTCGAGCAGACCGGCAAGTAATCGGCGCGCCGTCGGGGCCACGGGTTTGCAAGTTTGCCAGACGTATCGGATGATCGCGGCCGACTCCAGCCACGGAAAGGTGTGGCCCATGATCAAGCCGTGGATTTTCGAGTTCTTTGCCAATCCGGACGGCCCTGACGGTGATCCGGCTCCGCGCGCGGTGGCCGATTACTTCCGGCGCTACCTCGACCTGTGGGCCAGCGCCGAGGCCTTGGGCTTCGAAGGTATCTTCTTCAGCGAGCATCACTTCGGCGCCGCCTTCAGCCCCTCGCCCAACCTCCTGATCGCCAACATGGCTACGCGCACGCGCACCCTGCGCCTGGGCGTCATGGGCATGGTGTTGCCCTGCTACGAGCCATGGCGGGTATGCGAAGAGATCGCGATGCTGGACCATCTGACCGGCGGACGGCTCGAAATCGGCACCGCCACCGGTATTCCGCAGGAACTGGCCAAGGTGGGAATGCCTTTCGAGGAGGCCACCGCCCGCTCGCTGGAGGCCCTGCAGATTCTTGACGCGGCGCTGTCCCAGCCCGTCATCTCGCATCACGGACGCTTCTGGCATTTCGATGACCTGCACCTGGTGCCGCGTCCGCTGCAGCAGCCCGCTCCGCCCAAGTGGACCACCGTGATCAGCGAAGAGTCGGCGCGCCGCTCGGCCCGGCGCGGGGCCAAGATCTGCACCGGCTTCCATCCGCTCAGCCGCGTGCGCGCCATTTTTGACGCCTACCGCGACGAAGCAAGCCGCCTGGACCATCCCGCCGCTCCGGAGCAACTGGCGTTGCGGCGCAACGTCACCGTGGACACCGTCCAGGCGCGCGCGACTGCGAAATCCGAAGCCCGCGAGCGAGCCTTGCGCTCGGGCCTGGCCGCCGACCCCCGCGTGCGGCCGCTCGACCTACCCGAAACTTCGCATACCTTCTCCGTGGGCGATGAGGAATTCATCGCCGGCACCCCCGAGTCAGTCGCCGAACAGATCATCGAGCAATGCCGGTGCGTCGGCGCCGGCCATTTCCTGGCTATCTTCGACCGGCACGACGCGCCCGAGCAGGTCCTGCGTACTTACGAGATTTTCGGGCAACAGGTGATCCCGGCAATGCGTGCGTTTGCGATGTAATGGCCCTGCGGCAGCTTGGGTCAATCGGCCGGCGCCACCGAGCGATCGATCGCGAGCTCCGCCAGCAATTGCGTTGCGGGCTCCCGCGACGCGTGATGCCGGGACGTTCGCCACGCGGCAGCGGGAATCAGGTTGCCCACCGGTTTGAGATACGCGCCGACCATAGCATTGAGCCGCGGCCTGATTGTGCGCGCGGCATAGTGCTCACGCCCGAGTAGCGCGCAGGGTACGATCACATCGGCATCGACGGCGAGCAGCGGCACGGCCAGCTCCGCCGCGGCTCGCTCGCGCCATCGCGCCGAAGCGCGCAATGGGTTTTCATCGACCACCGCGACCGCGGCTTTGACTTCACGGCAAAAGGCCACGAACTCCTGCACCGCGCTCGCTGCCCGGACGATGCGCAGGACGAAGCCAATCCTGCGCTCTTTGAGCCGGCGCGCGGTCTCCGCCAAGCCCTCGAGCATGAAGGTGTAATGCCTCAAATTGGCGACGCGATGGGTTGCGAGCAGGGCGAAGAACACCACCACCGGCACGCCGATTTCATCCGCTGTGCGCACTGTCGTCTCCAGCGCCGGATTATCCAGCGCCCGCTGCGCGCGCTGCATCCAGTAGGCAACGCAGCGGCCGCCCGGCTCGGGCGCGCCGCCGCGCAGGACTCGGATGCGCGCATCTTCGCGCCACCACTTCATCGCGGAGCAGTCGCCCTGGAGCCCCGGTTACGCGCTGCCAGCGTCGTCGGCCGTGGATGGCAGGCGGCGCGGGATTCGCCTCGGTTGCGGCAGTCCCTAGCCGATGCGGATGACCACCTTGCCGAAGTGCGCACCGGCCTCGAGCAGACGAAAGGCTTCTCGCGCCTGCTCGAAGGGAAAGACGCGATCGACCACGGGCCGCATGTGATTGGAGCCGATCGCCCGGTTCATTGCTTCGAACATCTCGCGCGAGCCGACGTTGATACCGTTTACGTGCAGACGCTTGCGCAGAATCGGAGCCAGATCGATCTCTCCGCTGAGGCCGGTGATCACACCGACCAGCGAAATGATGCCGTCGGTGCGGGCCGCGGACACCGCTTTGACGAAAGTGCCGACCCCACCGATATCGACAATATGGTCGATACCGCGGCCGCCGGTTAATTCGCGCGCGCGCCGATCCCAATCCGCGTCGTTGCGATAGTTGATACCGGCGGCGGCGCCCAGCGCGATTGCCCGCTTGAGCTTGTCATCGCTGCTGGAAGTCGCGATTACGCGGGCGCCGTGCATGTGCGCGAACTGCAGTGCGAAGATCGAGACTCCGCCGGTCCCCTCCACCAGCACCGTATCGCCAGCCTTGAGCTTGCCCAGCGTAATCAGAGCGTGCCAGGCGGTGACTCCGGCGCACGGCAGGGTGGCAGCCTCCTCGAAGCTCAGATGCTCGGGAATCGGCACCACGCCATCTTCATCGAGCACGATAAATTCGGTCAGCATGCCGTCGAGCGCCCCGCCCAGCACGGCGCTGACCGCGGGCGCTTCGCCGCCAATCCAGTTCTGGTTGAAGATTCCCGCGACCCGCTCGCCCACTTTCACCCGCGAGACACCCGCACCCACGGCCGTGACTTCCCCGGCGCCATCGGAAAGCGGCACCATCGCTCCGCTGCGGCCGGGCATGCCGCGTTTTATCACGCCCAGATCGCGATAATTGAGCGAGGCGGCTTTGACCTTGATTAATACCTGGCGCGGGCCGGGCTGCGGCAACGGCCGCTCCACGAGCTGGAGATTGTCGATCGCACCCGGCGAAGAAATTTCAAATGCTTTCATGACAGTGGCGGTGAGCCTTGCGCGCGCCCACCGGATCTCCTTGTAAGATTTCCGGCCTTTGCCGGAGCACGCCCTATCCTTACTACACAACCCCGCTCGCTAAAGGGAACTCCCGGCTGCCTCGGCCGCGCTTTCGCCGACCGGGAGCCGGTCGCGGCCGGCGGCGGGACGCACCAACGAGATGAGCGTGCCTCCCGTCACCATCAGCAGCATCGCCAATTCAAATGGCAACGTGTAACTGCCGGTACGATCAAAAAGCCGCCCGGACACGATGGGCGCGAAGGAGCTGGCCATAGCGGTGCACAGTCCGATCACTCCCATCAGCGTTCCCAGGCGGCGGATGCCGAGCGTTTCGGTGATCAGCATTGGCATCAGGTTGCCGAAACCCGAAGCCATGCCCCAGAAAATGTCGAACATCACGATCCACACCAGCGTCAGGTGAGGACTGGCGGTAGCCAGCAGCGAGGCGACACCGACGGCATGCGAGAACATGGCCAGGGCCAGCATCGCGCGCGGCCCCACGCGATCCGCCAACGCACCCAGCACCAGCGCGCCAAGGCCACTGAAAGCGGTCTGCGAACTGAAGATCCAGGCCGCCTTCTCGGGTGAGTAGCCCGCTCCCACCAGGAACGTTATCTGATGGACGAAGACCGCGGCATTGCCCACCGAATAGACGAACTGACCCGCAAACAGCATCCAGAACGTCGCGGTAACCAGCGCTGCGGCAAGCTCCAAGCCGGGCAGGCGGGCGTTCTCGTCGGCGCGAAAGCGCGCGGTTGCGGCGCCGGGCTGGGCCGGAACCGGTTGCGCGTGCACGAACATCAGCACCACTGGAATGACGATAAAGAAGATGGGCAGGCTGAGCAGCCGCATCACGATGCGCCATCCCCAATGCGCGATCACCCAGGTGACCAGGGGTGGCGAGATGGTCATGCCGGTGGACAGGCCGGCGATGACGGTGCCGGTGGCGATGCCGCGCCGGGCCTTGAACCAGCTAATCGCCACCACCATCATCGGAATCAGCCCCGAGAGCGACGCACCCACGCCCACAACCGCAAACAGCACCGCCATCGCGTCGAGCGAATGGACGGTGCTGATAGCGAGATCGCTCAGGCCGATGAGCAGCAGCCCGGCCGCCATCAGCCAGCGCGCACCGATCCGATCAACCAGCCAGCCGGTGAGCGGACCGAGCACGCCGGTGGTAAAGGCGGCGGTGGCGGCGATGCGCGCAACCTGCGCGTGGGTCCAATGGAATTCGCGCAGCAACGGCGGAAACAGCACACCCGCGAGCGTCAAATTGGGTCCGCCGACCAGCACCAGGACCAGAAAGAGCGCAGAAATCACACCCCATCCGCGCCGCCCCTCGCTCGCTTCGGCTTGTTCCATCGCGCACTCGACTTTCAGTTTTAATGAATCCCGCCACGCATGCGGCCCGGCTGGCCCGCCGCAGCGTCAGGCCGCGCCGTTGAGAGCGCTGTCGGCCGGCAACGACGCGTCCGCGCTCCCCGGCATCGCGTCATGCCCCTTAGCCGGATAAACGGCGGTGATGAAGATCGCGCCGGCCACCATCAGCGCCATCGCCAACTCGAAGGGCAGCAGGTAGCTGCCGGTGCGGTCGAACAGGCGCCCGGAAAGCCACGGCGCCATGGAGCCCGCGAGCGCCGCACAAAAGCCGATTACGCCCATAAGTGTGCCCAGGCTGCGCATGCCCAACGCCTCCGTGATCAACATCGGCATCAGATTTCCGGTGCCCGATGACATTCCCCAAAACACATCGAAACTCAGGATCCATAGCGCGGTGAGATGCGGACTGGCGGTAGCCAGCAACGAGGCCACCCCGATTGCGTGCGCAACCATCGCGATCACCAGCATGCGCTTGGGTCCCATGCGATCGGCCAGCGCGCCCAGCACCAGCGCGCCAAGGCCACTGGCGGCGGTCTGCGAACTGAAAATCCAGGCGGCTTTTTGCGGCGTGTAGCCGACCCCTACCATGAAGGTGATCTGATGGACGTAAACGCCGCCAAACCCGATCGTGTAGAGCACCTGCCCCAGTAACAGGAACCAGAAAGTGGCGGTCAGTAACGCCGAGCCCACTTCCAGACCCGCCAGCGCCGCGCGCCGGCTAACGGCATTGGCCGAGGTGGCGGTTTCAAGCGGCCGCGTGCGCACCAGCGTCAGGATCAGCGGGATAACGATCAGGAAGATCGGCAGGGCCAGCAACCGCATCACCACGCGCCATCCCCACAGCGAGATGAGCCAGGTGATGAGCGGCGGCGAGAGCGTCATGCCGGTGGACAGACCGGCAATCACGACGCCGGTGGCAATTCCGCGCCGTTCCTTGAACCAACTGATCGCCACCACCATCATCGGGATGAGTCCGGCCAGCGCCGCACCGATACCGGCTACACCGAAGAGCAGCATCATCGAATTAAGCGAGTGCAGCCGGCTGATAGCGAGATCGCAGATTCCGGCAATAGTGAGTCCCGTCACCATCAGCCAGCGCGCGCTCACCCGGTCGACCAGCCATCCGGCCACCGGCCCGAGCAGGCCCATGGTCAGCGCGGCCGCCGATGCCATCCGCGACACCTGCGCGTGGGTCCAGTGGAATTCGCGTAGCCAGGGAGGAAACATGACACCCAGCAGCGTCAGGTTCGGCCCGCCCACGAAGACCAGGTCGATGAATAGCGCGAAGATTACCCACCATCCCTGACGCCGCAGCGCATCTTCGCTGGCCGGCGCAGCCGTCGGATTTGTATCGCTTCCCGCCATGAATTCCTTCGATCCGCGATTAGCGCCGAACGCGGCCCCCTGTTTGCCAGGCCTGGCGTGCCGGTTGGCCGTCGGCTCGCTCGCTGTAAGAGTTTGCTGTCAGCGCGTCACCGTCTCCGATAATAGGTGCTCACAATTGTCAGCGCTCGTCAAAGGCAGGCTGGCATCTCATACGTCTTGAACTGTCATCCACGGATTATGGATAAAGGGAGCAGGCAGCGTCCCCGCGTTCGGGTGTGCTCCTCGCTCACCCGGCACAATGGAGATGAGCCGGGCAGGCGCGAAAATTTTGAAGGGGAGAGCGCAAATATGGATAACAGCACAACGGGGGCAGCCTCGGCCGGAACGCTGGAACGCAAGCGCCCCGCCGACATCACCGACCTCAAGCAACGTGCGGAACGCTTGCGGCTCGAAGTCCTGCGGCTGATCGAGATTCCCCACCTCGGCCATTACTCCAGCACCCTGTCGTGCGTGGAGATCATGACCGTGCTCTATTACCACACCTTGCGGTTGCGGCCCCGCGAGCCCCACTGGCCCGATCGCGACCGCTTCCTGCTCGGCAAGGGCCACGTCGCGGTGGGGCTGTGGCCGATCCTGGCCGACCTCGGCTACTTCTCAGGGGAACTGCTCAATCGTTTCGGCAAGCTGGGCAGCCCGCTCACTGACCATCCTGACATGCGTCGAGCGGCCGGAATCGATTTCAGTTCCGGCTCGCTCGGACACAATCTATCGGTCGCGGTGGGAATGGGATTGGCGGCGCGCCTGCAACGGCGCGACTTTCGCACCTTCGTGCTCACCGGCGACGGCGAGTTGCACGAGGGGCAAGTCTGGGAGGCGGCGATGGCGGCCAGCCATTACCGCCTGGGCAACGTGATCGCCATCGTCGACGCCAACGGCTCCTGCGGTGACGGGCCTACGTCCGACGTCATGAACATCGAACCTATCGCCGGCCGTTTCAGCGCCTTTGGCTGGAACACCGTCGAGATCGACGGCAATGAC
>Ga0070737_10005237_pt1 | contig 12489 bp, 9 predicted proteins | sample Coa_R1_10_FD_66438 | JGI IMG/M metagenome (GOLD analysis project Ga0070737, IMG submission 66438) | Surface soil microbial communities from Centralia Pennsylvania, which are recovering from an underground coalmine fire - Coalmine... | ecosystem: Environmental > Terrestrial > Soil > Unclassified ... | reverse complement strand
CACCGACCAGTCGCCGTTTTGCCTGCGCACAACCACGGGCGCGAGGAACTCAAGATTAACCTGATGCACGATGCCCGTGGCAGGCGGCACCACTCGAAAATTCTTGAATGACCGCTGTCCCCATCGCAGAAACTCATAGCGCTCCCGGTTTCGCTTGAACTCAATCTCCGAGTTTTGCTGGAGCGCCGTCAGCGTGCCGAAAACGTCCACTTGCACCGAATGGTCGATCACCAGATCCACTGGAATCATGGGATTGACTTTGGAGGGATTCCCGCCTCGGCGCTTCACGGCGGAACGCATCGCGGCAAGATCTACAACCGCCGGCACGCCCGTGAAGTCCTGCAGGAGCACCCGCGCGGGCATGAGCGGAACTTCGCGCGGCGCTGACGGCTTGGGTTTCCATCCAGCCAGGGCCTGGACGTCCTCCTCAGTCACCAGCTCTCCATCGACGTTGCGCAGGACGGATTCCAGCAGAATTTTGATTGACATAGGCAAGTGCGAGACGGCTCCGAGGCCGGCTTTTTCCAAGCGGTCGAGCCGGTAGATCGCCGCGCGGCCTTCGCGGGTTTCAAAGGTTGCGAGCGCGCCGAATGCATCCTTCACCGTCTTATTCATGACTCTTCACCTCACCAGTAAGTTTCGTCAGGCGCGGGCAAATTGTCAGCCAGTCCTACTGCGCGCCGTTCTTCATAAATGCGACTGTCTATTATAGTCTTTTGAAGCGGGTTGCGGCGCGCCGCGCACAAGAAAATTTGGAGATGGAATGGTCGCGCGTGGTATCGAGCGCACCGCATACCCTATACTCATGTGCTGTGACTGATAGACAGCTTCCACAAATGACCCTCGGCGAACAAACAGCTATCTCAAGTGTAACGGGCGCGCCCGGCAGGCGGCAGTTGAGCCGCTTGCAACTGGTAGGAGTGATTTTTTTCGTGGTTTCAGGCGGCGCTTACGGCTTGGAATCGCTGGTCGGCGCGCTGAATCCCGGCTGGGCGATTCTCTTGCTGATTGCCACGCCGCTCTTGTGGGCCTTGCCAGTCGCGCTGATGGTGGCGGAGCTTGCAAGCGCTCTGCCTGAAGAAGGCGGCTATTACATCTGGGTGCGCAGGGCCATGGGCGATTTCTGGGGTTTTCAGGAAGGCTGGTGGACGATCTGTTACACCGCTGTCGACATGGCCATTTACCCGGTACTGTTTGTCGATTATCTCGGCTATTTTGCCCCCTCATTCGCGCTTGCCAACCACGCCGGGTGGCGCGTACTTGCAGCCCGTTGGCTGATCGCTCTGGCTGTCATCGCTATCGCATGCGCCCTCAATTGGCGAGGCGTGCGCCCGGTGGGAGATAGCGCCGTGCTGACTTTACTTTTCGTGCTTGCGCCGTTCGCGGCGCTCGCAGCCGCAGGACTTCATCATCACGGAGCGATGGGAGCGGCGCTAAGCGCCGTGCAGATCGGTCTGCACAAACCGCCAAGCGGAGCGTTGCTGGCGGTCGGCATGTCCACCGCGCTTTGGAACTACTGCGGGTGGGACAACGTTTCAACGTTTGCGGAAGAAGTCCGGCAGGCGCCGCGCAACTACCCGCCCGCGCTTGCTACGGCAATGGCGGTCATCATGCTCGCTTACGTTGCTCCGGTGCTTGCAGGTATTGCGCGCAGCCCGGGCCCAGCTTTGTGGAATGAGTCCGCCGGCTGGCCCGCACTCGCGCGAGCCGTGGGCGGCCCAACGCTGGGTCTATTAGTTGCAGCGATGGCGCTGGTTTCCGCATGGTCCATGTTCAATAATCAATTGCTCTACGCCTCGCGTCTACCATACGCCATGGCCCGCGATGGATGGCTGCCTCGCATACTGACGCGCCTTTCTCCGCGCACCGGAATGCCGGGCGTAGCGCTGGTCGCAGTTTGCCTGGTATCCACCATTTTTGCCGTCTTTTCCTTCACCCAACTCGTCGTGATTGATATTCTCATGTACTCCGTAGGTTTGCTGCTTGAATTCCTTGCTCTGATCGTCCTGCGGGCGCACCAGCCTCACCTCAAACGTCCTTACCGCGTGCCGGGCGGCAAGCTGGGCTTGCTGCTGGTCACGGTTTGCCCTATGTCCTTTGCCGCCGTGGTCTTGGTTTCGAGCATCACTGGCGGCCGCTCCGATTATTGGCAATTGGGCCTTGCGGCCTTCTTCGTCCTCGCGGGCATGGCCGTGTATTGGACCCGGCGCGGCCAAACCAAGCGCATTGTTTAACAGCCGGTGACTGGATTGCCATCGTGCTAGACTCAACGTGGATTGGCCCAAGGGGTGCCGCGAATCTAATATCCGCCGGAAGGACCTGTTATGAAGACTGCTGTTTCCTGGCTCGGAGTCCGGCTGGCATATGCCGCACTGCTGTGCCTTTTGCTGGCGCCACCCGGCGGGTGCGCGGCGAATGCGTCGAAGACTATGCATAACGCCATAAGTCATCGACGGCCATTTGCTGTAGCGGCGCTCTATGAGCGCCAAAGTTCGCCGGTCGCAGACCGGCGCTACAGCTTTCGAGCATCGCCGACTTATGTCGTTATGTACAATTCGCCGCAAGGCGAGCATTCCGCATCACAAACCCAACCCGAGCCGCTGGACGTCTATTCTCCGCCGCCTGCCATTCGCGCCAAGGCGATCCGCTATTCGCGCATTCAGGATGAACTGTATTTCGGCGGAGCCGCCCTTGGCCTTGCCATCTACGCGTTTCTGTGGCTCAGCGGATTTGGAGCGTGGCTGCGCCGCCTCGCGGAATGCGCCTCTTCTCATCTATTCATTCAGTCTCTCGTTTTTGCGCCCGTATTCTGGGTGACGGCAAGCGTTCTGGGTTTTCCGCTGGACTATTATGGGGATTATGTCGTCGAGCGGCGCTTCGGCCTTTCTACGGAAAGTCTTGGAGCATGGCTTGGCGACTGGGGCAAATCGCTGGGCCTGAGCGTTGTGGCGGCTGTGGTTGCCATCTGGATCTTCTACAGTATCGTGCGGCGAAGCCCGCGTCGCTGGTGGCTCTATTTCTGGCTCGCGACTCTGCCTCTTGCCGCGTTCTTAATGCTGATTCAGCCTTATGTCATCGACCCGCTTTTCCACAAATTCACTCCTCTCGCGCAGACTCATCCCGTTCTGGCGGAACGCGTGGAGACAATGCTGCATCGCGCCGGAGTCGCCATTCCCGAATCGCGCATCTTTGAGATGAACGCCAGCAGCAAGACCCGCGAGTTGGACGCTTACGTTTCAGGGTGGGGCGCAAGCAAGCGCGTAGTGATCTGGGATACCACGCTGCGCAAGCTCACCCCGGATGAAGTCCTTACAGTTGTCGGGCACGAGACCGGCCACTACGCGCTTCACCACGTCACCAAAATATTTGCGCTGGACGAACTCATTGGCCTGGGTGGAATTTTCCTGGGCTACCTCGCGGTAGGATTTTTTGTGCGACGCTGGGGCGAACGCACCGGAGTCAAGGGAATCGGAGACCTCGCCAGCCTGCCACTCTTGTTGCTGATCCTCAGTGCGGGAACGTTCCTGGCATCACCGCTGTTCTCCGGCATTTCGCGCCATTACGAGCACCAAGCGGACCAGTACGGGCTTGAGTTAACCTACGGTATTGTTCACGATCCGAATGCCGCCATGGTTGGCGCCTTCCGGGTTCTCGGTGAAATCGATCTGTCCAATCCTGACCCGAACCCCTTCATCAAGTTCTGGCTATACGATCACCCGCCGCTCGCCGACCGCATCCGCTTTGCCGCGCACTATAAACCCTGGGCGGAAGGCAAGCCCATGCAACTCTTGCATCCGGCAAGCAGCCCCGCCGAAGAAAAATAAGACCGGTGCACCTTTCGCAATGCGGCCAGAAGCCCGTCAACCCTGATGACGAAAAGGCGGGTTTCAATCCCGATGAAGGGAGCGGGACGCAAATTGCGCACAATTGGCGGCAAATCGTAAGCAAACCAAAGCGATTCGATCTATCTGGTTGATTCTATGCAAGATAAGTGGCTTTGCTTGCAAAATAGCCTTATCTAGCATAATTTTCAATAGCTTGATAATTCCACAGTGGGTTTGCTTAGTGGCTTCAAATGGCTTTGTTTTTCTAATGATTTTGATGAATCTCAAGTTTGATCCGGCGAACAAAAGGCGATATAATGCGAAGCGTGCATAAACGATCTAAGCGATTGAAAAGAAGGCGCATTCTTACGGTTCAGCAATTCCAGTCGCAGTTCAGCAGCGAAGAGCAATGCTTGCAATACTTGAGCGTCCATCGCTGGCCGCAAGGTTTTGTCTGCCCACGCTGCGGAGGAGGCAGCCGAGGGTACATGCGAGCCAAGCGCGTGCATGAGTGCCGCAGCTGTGGTTACCAAGGTTCGGTGACGGCCGGGACCCTATTCCACAAGACGCGGGTGAGGTTGCGGGGGTGGTTTTGGGCCCTGTACCGTATGAGCCAAGACAAGAAAGGGATTTCGGCATTGCAATTGAGCAAGGAGATCGGGGTGTCTTACCCGACCGCCTGGCTGATGCAGCAGAAAATTCGCAAGGCCATGGCGGACCGCGATCAGCGCTACCGGCTGGGAGGGCTGATCGAGAGGGAGGAAGGGTAGGTGGGGGGAATGGAAACCGGCAAAGCGCAGTCGGGGCGCGGGGCCAGCGCAAATCGGTGGTGGCCGTGGCGGTGGAACGTCGCGGCGGGGGGCAAGAAGGCGAGAAGCCGATACCCCGGTTTTGCCGGAGACAATACCAGGTTGCTGGCCGGTTTGCGAACGCGCTACAGTGCCTCTGGGAGAATAATCATGACACATCATCCACGCGGCTTGGCCGCATTGCTTTATGCCTATCTGGTAATAAGCCAGCTCACGGTCATTATGGTTTCGCTTTCGCCCTCCGTTCAGGCGGCGCAGAAATTGCCGCGCGCTCCCGGAACCAAGGTGATCAATCTCAACCGCACGCCTGGATATTTCACCGAACCCAGTGTGGCGATAAACCCCAAAAATCCCCGGCAAGTGGCCGTGGCATTTCAAGACACGGCGCACATTGCCTACTCGTTCGACGCGGGCCGCCATTGGCAGAAGGCCGTGGGCGTAGCGCCGCCCGATTATCGCGTCTCAGGCGATGTTTCCGTGACCTATGACAACAAGGGCCACGCCATCATCTGTTACATCGCGTTCGACAACCTGGGAACCAGCGAATACTGGGGGCACGGCGCCACGCGAAATGGCATTTACGTCCGCAGATCGCTCGATGGCGGCAAGACCTGGGAAGCGCAGGACGTCGCTGTGATTCAGCATCCGACAACGCCTGGCATTCCGTTTGAGGACAAATCCTATATTGTGGCGGACAATAGCCGCGGTCCATACGCCGGCAACCTTTACGTGGGTTGGACGCGATGGGAATTAAGTGATTCACGGCTTCTCTTTTCGCGCTCAACGGATGATGGCAAAACGTGGTCCAAACCCGTTGAGTTGGATGATCATCCAGGGCTACCGCGCGATGACAATGGTGGGCTTGAAGGCTTTGACGGCGCGGTAGGACCGCGCGGGACTTTGTACATCGTCTGGACCGACGGCAGCCGCATCGCCTTCACCGAGTCGCACGACGGAGGCAGCACGTTTTCGCCGCCTCGCGCTATCATCCATACTGCACCGGCTTTCTTTAAGGTCGATGATGTCTCCCGCTCGAACGGATTTCCTCAAATTGCGGCTGATTCTCGCAGCGGAACGCTTTACGTCACCTGGAGTGATTATCGCAATGGAGAGGTGGACGTTTTCTGCTCAACCTCGCACGACCATGGACGCACCTGGACGCCCGCGGCGCGAGTAAACTCCGACCCGGTCCATGATGGAAGCGATCACTTCTTTCAATGGCTGGCCGTGGACCCGGTCACAGGCGCGGCCAATGTGATTTTTTACGACCGCCGGGGAGACGCCGAAAATCAGAAGCAAATTGTAGTGTTAGCGCGCTCGACCGACGGAGGAAAATCGTTCACCAATTATGCGTGGACGACAAAACCATTTGACGCCTACGGGCTGTTCATTGGCGACTACACCGGCCTCGCTGCGTTCGGCGGGCGCGTCTACGGAGCCTGGACGGCGAAGCTGCCAGGAACGCCTGCACCTACTGGAAAGAACAAAGGATCGAGCGAGTTGCCACGGTCGAAGCATAAGGCCTACTGGAGAAGCCACGGAACCATCATCCAGGTAGGAATCGCTGATTTTTCGCGCCAGAATCGCGCTGCGCATAAAGATAAACCTGAGCGGTATGCCAGAAGAGGGGGTGCCAGCGAATGAAGCGGTTAACAGCGCGTGCTCGGTAACGTCATAAGCCAGGGCACATGCAAGCCATACCGAAGCAAGACCTTGGCAAAATGGTATAGTTGACTGAAACCAGGGCCTTGGACAGCGGCGCGATTGGAAATCAGCGGCCTCGGCGCTTGGCGGCCGCTGGAATTGCGGACCCGGTTTTCGCAAGCTCGATCTGGAGATTCAATGTTCCGGAAAATACTGGTCGCCAACCGCGGCGAAATCGCTCTGAGAATCATTGGCGCGTGCAAGGAGCTTGGAATCCGCACGGTGGCCGTATATTCGGAAGCGGACCGCTACTCGCTGCACGCTCGCTTTGCCGACGAAGCCATTTGCATCGGACCCGCGCGGAGCGCTGAGAGCTATTTGAACGTTGCCAGCATCATTTCTGCGGCGGAAATAACCGATGCCGAGGCCATCCATCCCGGTTATGGCTTTCTTTCCGAAAACGCCCACTTTGCCGAAGTGTGCGAAACTTCCAAGATCACGTTCATCGGCCCGCGCCCCGAAGCGATCCGCCTGATGGGCGACAAGGACAGAGCTCGAAAGACGATGGCGGAGATGGGTCTTCCAGTGCTTCCCGGCACCGGGGTTTTGAATTCCACCAAGGAGGCGGAGGCGGAAGCGAGACAGATAGGATTCCCGCTTATGATTAAAGCAGCCGCCGGGGGCGGCGGGCGCGGCATGCGTGAAGTGCACGACCCAGCCCAGTTCACCCAAACTTATGAAACAGCTCAGGCTGAAGCGGAAGCTGCTTTCGGATCGCCAGGCGTTTACCTCGAGAAATTCATTACCTCGCCGCGTCATATCGAATTCCAGGTGATGGGGGACACTCACGGTAAAGTGGTGCATCTTGGCGAACGTGAGTGCACTATTCAGCGCCGCCATCAAAAGCTGGTGGAAGAATCCCCCTCGCCCCGCGTCGACGCTGCAACACGCGAGCGGTTGGGCGGTCAAGTGGTGAAGGCTCTTGAAAAAATTGGCTACGCGAACGCCGGAACGGTGGAATTTTTGATGGATGAAGACGGCTCTCTTTATTTTCTGGAGATGAACACGCGTATCCAGGTGGAGCACCCTGTAACGGAAATGGTGACGGGGCTGGACCTTGTGAAGCAACAGATCAGGGTGGCGGCCGGAGAACAGCTCGGCGCGGAGTGGAACGGCATAGCGATGAACGGCCATGCCATCGAGTGCCGCATCTGCGCAGAAGATCCGGAAAACTTCGTGCCATCCGCGGGAAAGGTGACAGGGCTGCACCTGCCCGGAGGCCCAGGCGTGCGAGTGGACCATGCCATCTACACCGAATCCGTGATTCCGCCCTATTACGATTCTCTGATCGCCAAAATGATTTGCCACGGCCGGGACCGCAACGAGGCCATCCAGCGGATGAAGGGGGCGCTCGAAATGTCCGTGATCGAGGGCATTTCCACATTGATTCCGCTCCACCAAAAGATCATGGCAGACGCAGATTTCCGCGCGGGCCGGTTCGACACACGCTTCATCGAGCGCTACGCGCCGGGCGAGCCAAAGGAAGCGGTTTCCGCCGCTGCACGAGGAAGTTCTTGAGCAATATCACATTAAGCGGCGCAGCTCCCAGGATCGAGCTTCCTCGCGTTTACGCTATTCTGGACGCCGCGCGGATCGCGCCGGGGGCGCTGCCGGAAGCGGCCCGAGGACTCGTTGCCTCCGGAATCCGCATGATCCAATACCGCGACAAGCGCGCCACGTCGCGTGAAATGTATGAAGCAAGCCGGCTGATCGCGGAGATCGTTCAAGCCGCGGGCGGAATCTTTATCGTAAACGACCGGGCAGATGTAGCGTGGGTTGCCGGGGCTGACGGAGTCCACCTTGGCCAGGATGACCTGCCCGCCGCCGAAGCGCGCCGCCTGCTTCCCGCTGGGAAAGTTATCGGCCTTTCTACCCATTCGCTGGCGCAAGTTGCAGAAGCGGATCGCGCTCCGGTGGATTACGTGGCGTTTGGGCCAATTTTCGCGACGCGCAGTAAAGAGAGGCCCGATCCGGTGGTCGGATTAGCGGGACTGCGGGCGGCGCGCGAGGCCACGCGCAAGCCGCTCGTGGCCATCGGCGGCATTACTTTTGAAAACGCGCGAGAGGTGGTGGAAAGTGGCGCGGATTCAGTCGCCGTCATCGACGCCCTGCTCGGCGCGGCGGATTTAGCTGAGCGGGCGCGGCAGTTTTTGGCCATTTTGGAGAAGCGCTAGGCGCTTATCGCCTCGTAGCGCCAGCGTCTCGCTGGCATAAAGTCCTGACTCCGGGACGGCGGCGCTACGGTGCGACGTTTTTTACGGGCGAAGTCCTGCAAAAAGACTAACGCCTATATCGGAGGATAAGGAGAATTCGGATGGCCAACCTCCTGGCAAAAAAGCCGGTCGATGTCATCATTGCAGAAGCTGAAGAGACCGGCGAACACACGCTGAAGCGTACGCTGGGTCCCTTGAACCTGATCACGCTAGGCATCGGAGCGATCATCGGCACGGGCATATTCGTGCTTACGGGGCCTGTTGCCGCCACGGCGGCGGGGCCTGCTATCGTGCTCTCCTTCATCGTTGCCGGCAGCGCCTGTGCTTTCGCCGGGCTCTGTTATTCTGAATTCGCGGCTCTACTTCCGATCGCGGGCAGTTCATACAGTTACGCCTATACGACCCTCGGAGAGCTTGTGGCGTGGGTGATCGGCTGGGCGCTAGTGCTCGAGTACGCCTTCGGCGCCGCCACGGTCGCGGTGGGTTGGAGCGGTTACGTCGGCAGCTTTCTGCAAGATTTCGGATTGCACGTACCCCCTTCGGTTTCCTACGCGCCGGGAACGGATATGGTGCTCTACAAGGGGCGCTGGGAACCATCAACCACCGTGGCGGGCGTCCTCCACCATGGCATCGCCGCTCTGCCGCACGTGACCGCACGCTACGATCTTATGGCTCTGGTCGGCATCCTGCTCATGACGGCCGTGCTAGTGAAAGGCATCAAGGAATCGGCCAGCCTGAACACGGTGATCGTGATCGTGAAAGTTTCGGTGCTGCTGATTTTCATCGGCCTCGGGATCGTATTCCTGTTCGAGCACTGGTCGATGGCCAGCATCCACTGGCATCCTTTCATCCCGCCCAACACCGGCCGCTTCGGCAAATTCGGCTGGACCGGCGTATTGCGCGGCGCCGGAATTATTTTCTTCGCTTATATCGGTTTCGATGCAGTTTCGACCGCGGCCCAGGAGGCAAAAAATCCGGCGCGCGATATGCCTATCGGGATTCTCGGCTCGCTCGTCATTTGTACCGCCCTGTACATCCTCGTCGCCTTGGTTCTCACCGGTTTGGTCTCCTACACCCGTCTGAACGTCGCGGATCCCATCGCGCTAGGGATAGACGCCACCGGCGTCAGGTGGGGCAGCTTCCTTGTCAAGATGGGCGCCATCGGAGGCCTGACCTCGACTATGTTGGTAATGCTGTTGGGCCAAACTCGCGTTTTTTTTACTATGGCGCGCGACGGCCTGCTCTGGAATTGGGCGTGCAAAGTCCACCCACGGTTTCGCACGCCATATATCTCGACGATTGTCATCGGCGTCTGCGTCGCGCTCATGGCCGCCCTGCTGCCGATCTCAACCCTAGATGAGCTCACGAGCATTGGCACGCTGTTTGCCTTCACGATCGTCTGCGCGGGCATCTGGGTACTGCGCCGCGCAGAGCCTGAGCTGCACAGGCCGTTTCGAACTCCGTGGGTACCGTTTGTCCCGATCATGGGCATCGCCGTCTCGCTGATCATGATGCTCTCCCTGCACCGCCTCACTTGGGAAGTGTTTGTAATCTGGCTGGTGACCGGGATGTTTGTCTATTTCGGATACGGCCGGCGCCACAGCCGCGTCCAAAACCGCTTGGCAGCGGCCGTGGCTATTGGCGGCAAGAAAGCGAACTGACCCGCAATGGCAGCGTGCAAAATGCGGCAGATCACGCTATTCATAACAGCAGCGGAGAGATCACCCGTCGAAGCGGCGGCCGAGAATCATCTTCAGAATCATGCGATCCCGGTGATCGCCAACGCTCGACAGTTCCCAGCCAGGGCCGAAGTTGAAGTCCCGTCTGATCCCACTTCGGTGAAACAAACAGGTTGATTACTGTCACACTGTTTATGGCGGAAGGACAATGAGGGAAGCCTCACGAGACGGCACGGTGGGAAATCTGCGCTCAGGGCCGCCAGGGGTGTGAGTTAAGGTTGCGCGACACCATCAACTTGAGTGTTATTTTATCGGACCCTGGAGTTAAGCCGTATCCAATGCCGGCTTCGACATCAATGCCGAGGAACCTGCTGCTATAGTGATCCATAACGGCCCAGATTTCGTGAAACTGCTGGTCGTATGGGACGAAGTGGCGCAGCGGGCCGAAACCGTCGTACTCTTCAGCGGCGATGGCCCAGTTCTTATTCAGGTTGTAAGCGACTCGGCCCGCGGGGTTGTACTGGAGGTTACCGAACCCCCCCGTATAGTCCGTGTCGACAATCGGGTTGTAAATGAAATCCCACGGGTGCAAGTGCAGCCCTACGATGGGCCTGATCTCGGAGGTGATGGTTCTGTCCTCCCAATAGCCCTCGTTGACGCTAAACTCAAAATTGACTCCGTAGAAGAATTTATGATCGTGAGCGTGGGGCCGGACGAACAGCTCGCGAATTTTAAAGCCGTTGAGCGTCGTTCCGTGGTTCGTAGAGTAAAGACTGTACACAGGAAGATAAAGTCCCTGTTCAAGCCAGGGGGTCACGCCGTAGGCCCATTCGGCGGTTCCATTGAACGAGTCGTTGGCGACTATAGCTCCAGGAAAGACGGGGACCGTCCGCCCGATGGGCGTGAAGTTGCTGTGGACCATCAGATTGAATATTCCCGGTGGCTCGATCTCCGCATCATAGACCTGGATCTCGTCGGTTTGCGCTTTGAGCCGGGAACTACCCAATAAAATCAGGGCGAGCGGCAAAAGCGCGGCTTGCGCAACCAAAAGAAGCCGCCGGAGATCGATAACTCTACTGGATTTTCTTTCCATTACATCCACGTCTGAGCGGTGCACAATTTCTTGATTCTTCATGACGTTTAGGTGTCTCCCAATGCCAGGTGCTCCGGCGAAGTGAATTGACCGCGCAGCGCAGGCGCGGAGATTGGATCAAGGCTGGCCAAGCGGCCCGGCGTGTTCCAGGGCGGCATAGTCGGCCGTTAATCGGAATGAAACTTTTCGGTTTGCAGCCTGAACCTCGAGATATTGGAAGGGATCGGGCTGAGTGGGATTTGCGGTGTGCCAAGCCAGTTGCTGGACCAGCTTGAGACCTTCTAGCAACTGCCTTACTGAAGAAGCGGACTGAGGAGACGTACAGTTTAAAGTGACCGCAAGGTGAACGTTATCTCCGGCGCGCACATGGTAGAACAGTGAACTGACCCCGCTGAAGGCGCTCGCCCAATCCATTTGAAGATTTTTCTCCGCCGGCATCCAGGCTTTGAACCACTGGGAAACCGCTACGCCTAGGGCTACTCCCCAAATGGGATCGCCGGATTGCGCTGAATGGACCAAATGGGTAAACTGAGTGTTGGAAGCAAGACTTGGCCCAGCGCCGTCACGCGCTTTGAGCATCCCTTCTATTACATGCAAGGGTCCAAAAACACCCAGCGAAGCGCCGATAACGGCTACGCAGGTTGAGTTGGGATCCGAAGGAAGACAGTAGGCCTTGCGCCCGTCAATGAGCTTCGCGGTCAAGCCGGACGCTGCCGCCCGTTGGTCCAGCGTGGTAGCGTCAAAACGGCCTGCGGCAAGCCCTTCGTATTGCGTTTTACGCGTCGGCATGCTTCGCCACCCAAGCACCATGGCGTCAACATCATCTTCCTGGATGCCTAGTCTGGACAAAGAGGCCTCCAAAGTGCGAAGATTGCGTCCAAGGTAGCGCGTTCGCAAGTTTTGGTAATCGGGCAGCGCGCGAAGCGCAGACAGGTTTGAAAATTCAAACGCAGTAATCTGGGAAGGAAACCAGGAGATCGCTTCCCCAACAAGATCCTGAGCGCGAAGTGATCTGGGGGCCGCAAAAGCGCAAGCAAACGTCAGGATAAGGCCTGCTCGCCAGAAGGTAAGGGGTCTCAAGTTCATCGCAGCTCTGGTGCAGGTTCAACCATGAGAATTTGCCTCTCTGAACCGGGCCTGAGCGTTGTGCAGCGCGCAGGCCCTTTA
>Ga0070737_10005233_pt1 | contig 12494 bp, 12 predicted proteins | sample Coa_R1_10_FD_66438 | JGI IMG/M metagenome (GOLD analysis project Ga0070737, IMG submission 66438) | Surface soil microbial communities from Centralia Pennsylvania, which are recovering from an underground coalmine fire - Coalmine... | ecosystem: Environmental > Terrestrial > Soil > Unclassified... | reverse complement strand
CAGGTTGACCCGCAGCATCAGGTCGAACGCCTCGTCCGGCGTGCGCCACGCGGGATGCCCGGCGATCACGCCGGCCACCGCGACCGCCGCGGCCGGCGCCCGGCCGCCGAGCAGGTCCGCGATCCTGCCGCGGACCGCGCCGTCGCCCATGTCGGCGACCAGCGTGGCGGCGGCCGGCGCCCCGGCCTCCCGGCAATCGCGTGCCACCGCGTCCAGGTCGGCCGGGGACGGCATCGGGTAGTCCAGCGGCGGCTGCGGCGCGCACGCGTCGACGAGCACCAGCGACCAGCCGGCCGCGGCGAGCCGCCGCGCGACCGCCGCGCCCATGCCCCGCGCCGCGCCGGTCACCACGGCGAGCTGTTCAGTCATGCGCTCCCCTCGGCCATGCCCCCGCCGGCGGGCAGCTTGTCCATGTTCCCGCCGGCGAGCAGCTTATCCAGCGTCCCGGCCAGGCCGGCCACGAGGGCGGCCAGCAGCCTCGCCCCCTCTTCGGCGCAGGCGCCCGAGGGGTCGCCCAGCACGCCGTTCGGGCTGACCGCGCGGACGCCGCGGGCCCGCAGCTCTGGCATGATGGTGCCGATGGGCCGGGTATCGCCCGGCGCGGCGGCGGCCATCAGCACGTCCTCGGGGGCGAGCGCCAGCATGACCGAGGTCTCCGTCCGTCCCGCGTGCGCGTCACCGTCAGCGATGCCCGCGTGCCAGGCATGGCAGCGCCGGCCCTCGGCGCGCAGCAGCCGCACCGCGTCGCTGATCGCGGGGACGTTCCCGCCGTGCCCGTTGACCAGCAGCATCGCCGGCCAGTGCAGGCTGGCGTGGCGGCCGAGCTCGACCAGCAGCGTCGTCAGGGCGGCGGTGCCGACCGACAGCGTGCCGGGGAAGTCCGCGTGCTCGCCGCTCGCCCCGATGGCGATCGGCGGTGCTACCCCGACGCCGGGCCGCCGCGCGCAGGCCCGCGCGGCGACCGCGGCCGCGATCCGGGTGTCGGTGTCCAGCGGCAGGTGCGGCCCGTGCTGCTCGAGGGAGCCGAGCGGCACCACGAGCAGGCGCCGCGGCCCGGCCGCCACCTCGGGCCAGCGGGCGCGCGCCAGCCAGCCGGCTATTGCAGGCTCCCGGCGAACGCCGCGTCCAGCTGGCGCATCCCGTCGTCGAGCAGCGCGCCGATGTCCGCGGACCCGTCGTCGAGCCAGTGCTCGTACGCGGCGACGGCCACCCCGAGGACGGCGTGCGCGATCACCTGCGGCGCGAGCTCGTCGGGCCGGCGGCCGGTGCGCTCGGCGACGAACTCGGCGATGACCTGGCGCCAGGCGGTGAAGCGCAGGGTGGAGTGGGCGAACAGCGCGGGGACCCGCAGGATCAGCTCCATCCGCCGCCGGTGCAGCGGCACCTGGGCGGGCGGGACGCGGTTGAAGTCGATGAGCGCGGCCCTGATGGCGTCCATCAGCGGCACCTGCGGCGGGCATGCCTTCAGCCGGGCGCGCATGCGCTCGAGTTCGAGCTCGAACGCGCCCCACGGGATGTCGTTCTTGGACGGGAAGTACCGGAAGAAGGTGCGCCGCCCGATCCCGGCCGCCGCGGCGATGTCGTCCACCGTCGTGGCCTCGAACCCGTTCGCCGCGAACAGCGCGAACGCTGCCTGCTCAAGCTCCGCGCGCGATGTCACCCGCTTGCGGCCGGGATGGCCGGTCCGGGCCGCGGCCTGTGCCGGCACTGCTATCACCATCCCTAGATAACAAGCGACGCCGCTGTCCCAGTCTACGGCACGACCGCCGGCGTGTCCGGTCACCGTGCGTGACAACCTTGATTTCGGCACCTGGTGCCCTTACGCTCTTCACAGAAGACGTTCCTGGCACTTGGTGCCACTAATCTGGGAGGTGCGCATGGCCGAGCAGGCGGTAACGGCGCGGGCGGAGGAGACGGAAGCCCTCAGCAGCGACGAGCTCCTGGTCGAGGAGGTCTCGATCGACGGCATGTGCGGTGTCTACTGAGCGGCGGGTGACATTCGACCTCGACCGCCCCTGGCAGGTCGATCCGCGGGTGTCGATGCGCCCCGAGCCGTTCGGCGCGCTGCTGTACCACTTCGGCACCCGCCGGCTGTCGTTCCTGAAGAACCAGCGGGTGCTGGCGGTGGTGCGGTCGCTGGCCGACCACCCCAGCGCCCGGGCTGCCTGCGCGGCGGCCGGCGTCCCGGAGGCGGAGCTCCCCGCGTACGCCAGGGCGCTCGCCTCGCTGGCTGATTCGAAGATGATCTCCGAACGGACGGTGGTATGACGCTCACCCATGACGCCGCTGTGGCAGCGGGGAAGCCTGCCCCCGCGCCGGGGCGCCTGACCGACCTGTTCCAGCTTGGCCTGGACGCTCCCATCTGCCTGACCTGGGAGCTCACCTACGCCTGCAACCTGTCGTGCGTGCACTGCCTGTCCTCGTCCGGGCGCCGTGACCCCCGGGAGCTGACCACGGCCGAGTGCAGGCAGGTCATCGACACGCTGGAGCGGATGCAGGTCTTCTACGTCAACATCGGCGGCGGTGAGCCCACGGTCCGCCCGGACTTCTGGGAACTGGTGGATTACGCCACCGCGCACCACGTGGGCGTGAAGTTCTCCACCAACGGCGTGAAGATCACCTCCGAGGTGGCCGCGCGGCTGGCGGCGAGTGACTACGTGGACGTGCAGGTCTCGCTGGACGGCGCGACGGCTCCGGTCAACGACGCGGTGCGCGGGCCCGGCTCGTACGCCACCGCCATGCGGGCGATGGAGAACCTCGCTAGCGGCGGGTTCCGCAATTTCAAGCTCTCCGTCGTCATGACCAGGCATAACATCCCGCAGCTCGACGCGTTCAAGGCCATCGCGGACCGTTTCGGCGCGCAGCTCCGGCTGACCCGGCTGCGCCCGTCGGGGCGCGGCGCCGACGTGTGGCAGGACCTGCACCCGACGCCGGAGCAGCAGCGGGAACTGTATGACTGGCTGGTCGCGCACGGCGAGCAGGTGCTGACCGGCGACTCGTTCTTCCACCTGTCCGCGTACGGCTCGGCGCTGCCGGGGCTGAACCTGTGCGGCGCCGGACGGGTCGTCTGCCTGATCGACCCCGTGGGCGACGTCTACGCCTGCCCGTTCGCGATCCACGAGAACTTCCTCGCCGGCAACGTCCGCGATCCGGGCGGGTTCGAGGCGGTGTGGCGGTCCTCGGACCTGTTCGCTTCGCTCCGCGCCCCGGACACCGGGGGAGCGTGCCGCTCGTGCGGGCATTACGACTCCTGCCGGGGCGGGTGCATGGCGGCGAAGTTCTTCACCGGCCTGCCGCTCGACGGCCCGGACCCCGAGTGCGTGCAGGGGCACGGGCAGGCGGCGCTGGCCGCCGTGTCTTCCGGTGCCGCCCCGAAGCCGTCCGCGGACCACTCGCACCGCACGGTGCCGGTGACGATCGGGCGGCGGCCGCCACGGCGGGACTGCGACGAGAACCCGCTCGCGGGTTTCACCGCCTAGCGGCGTGGCCTGGCCCGCTAGGCGGCAGCGCCTTTTCGCTCCGGCGGCGGCGCGGGGGCTTGCGGTGTTCCGGCGCGCCGCGCCGCCGCCGCGGAACAGCGCCGGACAGCGCGCCGTCCCGCCGTCACGCCCCCGCTTCTCCCGGACGGCGCCGGCTGGCGGATCCCTCGCGTCGCGCGGTGAGCCCCTGGGGTCGCTGACCGGAAAAGCCCCCGCGGCGCCGCCCGGGGACGGGCTTGCGCCGGCCGGGTTCCGGCTGCGGGCGGATCCGGGGACGCGGCTCGTGGCGGGCGGGACGGTGCTTGCCGGCGGCTCGCCCGTGCGGGTGCTGCGGCTGACGGCCGCCGGGGCGCGGCAGGTCGCCGCCTGGTTCTCCGGCACGCCGGTGCCGGACAGCGCCGCGGCCCGTGCGCTGGCGCGGCGGCTGCTCGACGCCGGGATCGCGCATCCCGACCTCGGCCGCGCCCGTTCCTTTCCCGGGCCCGCCGACGTCACCGTCGTCATCCCGGTGCGCGATCGTCACTCCGAACTCAGCCGTTGCCTGGCCGGCCTGGCCGGCGCGGCCCGGGTGCCCGGCGGGGACATCGCCCAGGTCGTGGTGGTGGACGACTGTTCGGCCGATCCGGGGGCGATCGCGGCGATCGCCGCGGCCCGCGGGGCGCGGGTGGTGCGGCGGCCGGCGAACGGCGGCCCGGGGGCCGCGCGGAACACGGGGCTGGCCGTCGCGGCGACCGGGCTGGTGGCGTTCCTCGACTCCGACTGCGTGCCCGGCCCCGGCTGGCTGGACCGGCTGCTGCCGCACTTCGCCGACCCGGCGGTCGGCGCCGTCGCGCCGCGCATCCTCCCGCACGAACAGGGGACGAGCTGGCTGGCGCGCTACGAGGGAGCCAGCTCAACGCTCGACATGGGCGCCCGGCCGAGCATCGTCCGGCCGGGCGCGCGCGTGCCCTATGTCCCGGGCGCGGCGCTCGTCGTCCGGAAGGCGGCCGCCGGGCCGGGGTTCGCCGAGGACATGCTCGTGGGGGAGGACGTCGATTTCGTGTGGCGGATGTCCGCCGCGGGCTGGCGGGTCCGTTACGAGCCGGCGGCGGTCATGGGCCATCAGCACCGGGTCCGGCTGGGCGCCTGGTTCGCCCGCCGGGCCGACTACGGCACGTCGGCGGCCGCGCTCGAGCAGCGGCACCCCGGCGCCGTCCGCCCGCTGTACGCCTCCTGGTGGACCATCGGCGCCTGGACGGCGGCGCTGTCCGGCCGGCCGGGTACGGCCGTGGCGCTGGCCGGCACCGCGACCGCGCTGCTCGCCCGGCGGCTGTCCCGCGTCACCGGCGAGCGCTGGCCGCTGCCCGCGACCAGCCCCGCCCACCCCGCCCACCCCGCCGGAATCACCCGTCCCGCACGGCCCGGCGAAGCCGCCCATCCCGGCGAAGCCGCCCATCCCGGCGAAGCCGCCCATCCCATCCAGCCCGCCGGCGCCACCCGGCCTCCCGGCGCCACCCGGCCTCCCGGCGCCACCCGGCCTCCCGGCGCCACCCGGCCTCCCGGCGCCACCCGGCCCACTCGGTCTGATAACAGCAAGAAGCGGCCGGCCGCGTGGCCGCTTGCCGCGCGCCTGGCCGGCGGGGGGACCCTCGCCGCCGCCCGGCCGCTGGGCAGCGCCCTGTCCCGCACCTGGTGGCCGCTGGCCATCCCGGCGGCCATCGCCGTGCCCCGGCTGCGCGCGCCCCTGGCCGCACTGATCCTGGCCCCGCCGCTGCTCGACTGGGCGGACCGCCGGCCGCCGCTCGACCCCGCCCGCTACGCCGCGGCGCGGCTGCTCGACGACGCGGCCTACAGCCTGGGCGTCTGGCGCGGCTGCCTCGCGCGCCGCACGGCCGGCCCGCTGCTCCCGGTGCTGGGATCGGCGGGCAGGCCCTTCACGCCGGTCCCGTAGCCTGCGGCCAGCGCTCAGGCTGTGTGGCGGCCGGCCAGGGCCCGGGGCGCCGAAGTGACGGGCACACACCAGGCAAAGCCGGGCCCGCCAGGTCCCGGGCGCCCTTGCCCTCGATGGACAGGTACCAGCGGGACCTGGCGGCCACGAAGCCCGCGGCCGCGTCCCCGGTGCCCGCCGGATCGAGGGCCGGGGGGTAGCGAGTTCGAGGTAGCGGTACACGCCCGCCGGGGCAGGGCAGATGCCGGGCCTGGCGCGGCAGGCGAACGGCTCCGCGGGGCCGCCGGCGCCGGAACTTCCCGCAACGCGCGCGGCGCGCGGCGCGGGTGCGGGAAACTCCACTTGTGGTTTCGATCCGATTGACTGCGGCCGTTCTCGCCGCGGCCGGGGCACTCTGCGCCGGCTGCGGCGCCGGCTCAGATCTCCTGCCATCCCCCCTGTCGTCCGTCGCGCGGCCGGGATCGGGATACACGGTGCCGACCGGGCCGCCGGCGGCGATCGTGCCGCACGCGCGGGCGGTCCGCTTGCCCGGGACGAGCGTCACCTACTACGACGACCCCGCGGCCCCGGCTCAGCTTAGCTCCTACATCGCTCCCAACGGCTACGGCTACATCCGCCAGCCGGATGGCGCGTTCGCGCCGGTGCACCCGCTCGGTCAGGGCACCGTGTCCCCAGACGGGCGCTGGACCGCCGCCATCGTGCTGGTCCAGGAAGGGTTCGCGACCGGCACCAGGCTAACCGTCACCGACCGGCGGACGGGCCGGAGCCGCACCATCGCGACCCCTGGTTTCACGGTGGCGGCGGACTCGATCCTCACCTGGTCCGCCAGCGGGGCCCGGCTGTTCGTCACGGCCGTCAGCGCCGACCGGAACATCGGGTTCGCCTGGGGTGACGCGCCTGGCTTCGGCATGCACCTGGTCAGCGTCCCGGGTGACGGCTGGGTCTACGACGACTCGTTCTTCTACGCGGACCCCGCGGGCACCGGGGCGGTCTTCAATGTCCAGGTCGGCTCGACGAGGGTCAGCCGGGTCGCCGGGCCGCTGCGGTTCGTCACCCTCACCGGCGCGCAGACCAGTCAGGTTCCCGGCGCGGTGATTCCGAGTCCGCTGCCGACACCGTTCTCGCCCTCGGGGAAGCTGCTGCTTGTGCTGTGCTCGGTCGGCCAGTGCGTGCTGAACGCCGCGACCGGCGGCACCGTGGCCAAGATCCCCTTCCTCGGCTACGACGGGGGCCCGGAGTACCCGGCGCAGGACATCGGCTGGTACGACAACAGCCACTTCCTGAGCTGGATCGCCGTCGGCGCAGACCAGTACGAGCTTGTCACGGCCGACCTCAGCGGGCTGGTCACCGGCGTCCTGGCCATCGACCGCAGCCTCGACATCCCGCAGATGTACTTCAGGCCCCGCGGATCCGCGCCGTAGTGCTCGAAGCAGGCGGCGGCCTTGCCCTTCGTGCTGGCGCAGGCGGGCACCGTCACCCTGCCTTCGGGCCTCTGCGAGCTCGGCGCGATCAGGGCGCCGGGATCGCGTTCCCGTCTCGCTAGCGGCGGTTCATCCGATTCGGGTGAGGACCACTCGGTCTTCCCGGGGAATCCTGCTGTCGTACCTGCCTGGCGCGGCCACGGCCCTACCCGGAAGGCGGAGGAAATGGGACCCGAACGCTCGGGCGCGACACCGCAGCCTCACGGGAGCTGTGACAGGAGCCCATCGTGAGCGACCAGCGCGACCGTCCCCCTGCGCCAGGCGAGCGCCGGGAGCCGGGGAGGCCGCGGCGCCGCTGGTGGCCGTGGGCGCCCCTGGCGCTGGCCTTCGCCGTCGCCGGTGTCGTGGGAGGGCTGATCGGCGCGGCCATCGCGTCCCCGGCCTCGTCGTCGGCCGCGCCGGTGACCGGCAGCGCCGCCGCCGTGAGCAGCGCCGCGTCCTGCGCCGTGACCACGGTGGCCAACGACGTCCTCCCGTCGGTGGTGACGATCTCCGCGCGCGGGCCGGGCGGCAGCGGCACCGGTTCCGGCGAGATCATCAAGTCCGACGGCTACATCCTGACCAACAACCACGTGATCGCGGCCGCCGCCAGCGGCGGATCGGTCGAGGTCCTGTTCGCCGACGGGACCAGCGCCCCGGCGGCCATCGTCGGCAGGGACGTGCTGACCGACCTGGCCGTGCTCAAGGTGCAGCCCGTGAAGGGGATGAAGCCCATCGCGCTGGGCTCTTCCGGGTCGCTGCGGGTCGGTGAGCCGGTCGTCGCGCTCGGCGCGCCGCTCGGCCTGTCCGGCACGGTGACCTCGGGCATCGTAAGCGCGCTGGACAGGACCGTTGAGGTGCCCGCCGAAAACGACAGGTCCGCGCTGCTGGTGTCGGCGGTGCAGACCGACGCCGCGATCAACCCGGGGAACAGCGGAGGCGCGCTGGTCAACTGCGCGGGCCAGCTCGTCGGCATCCCGTCGGCCGGCGCGACCGTCCCGAACCCGAACGGCGGGTCGTCGGCCGGCAACATCGGCATCGGCTTCGCGATCCCGGTGGACCTCGCGAAGACGATCTCGGACGAGATCATCACCTCCGGCCACGTGACCCATGCGTTCTTCGGCCTGCAGACCGTGCCCATTCCGGCGGCGGCCGCCGCCCAGGCGGGCGTGAGCGGCGGCCTGTTCGTGACTGGCGTTGCCGCCGGCGGCCCGGCCGAGCGGGCGGGGCTGCGCCCGGATGATGTGATCACCACGATCGACGGGCAGCCGGCCACCAGCAACGCGCAACTGCAGGAGCTGACGATTACCAAGAAGCCGGGCGATACGGTGACGCTCGGCTACGTCAGGGGCGGAAGGCAAGGCAAGGCCACGGTCACCCTTGGCACGCAACCATGACACCCCGCACGAGGCCGGCCAGCGGCCGCCGCCGGAGGGCGTAGGCGTGGCGCGGCCGCTCCCGATCTCCCCCCCGGCCGCGGTGGCCGCGGTCATCATCATCCTCGCGGTCGTCAACGTGGTCGATGTCCGGGTGGCGCACGCGTCGCTCGCGGTGGGGCCGGCGTGCGCCGCGCTCCTGCTGGCGATCGCCCGGGGCGCCGGGCTCAGCTGGCGCGAGCTGGGCCTGGGGCCCGGAACGTGGCGCCGCGGGCTCACGTGGGCGGGCGCCGGGATAGGCGCCGTGGCGGTGGTGCTGGCCGTCGCCGCGGCGCTGCCGCTGACCAGGCACGCGTTCCGGGACACCCGTTACCGCCTCGGTTACGGAAGCGCGCTGCTGACCGCGCTGGTGCTCATCCCGGTCGGCACCGTGCTGCTGGAGGAGATCGCTTTCCGCGGGGTGCTGTGGGGCCTGCTGCGGCGCGTGCGCGGCACCGCTGCGGCGACCATCGTCTCATCGCTGCTGTTCGGCCTGTGGCACGTGCTCCCGTCGCTCGGCCTCGCCACGGACAACGAGGCGATCAGCGGCGCGGTGGGGCGGGGGAGATCGGCCCAGGTATTCACGGAGCTGGGGACGGTGCTGTTCACCGCGCTGTCCGGGGTGGTGTTCTGTGAGCTGCGGCGCCGCAGCGGCTCGGTGCTCGCCTCGGCCGGCCTGCACTGGGCCACGAACGCGCTGAGCGTGCTCGCCTCGGCGGCCGTGTGGGCCTGGGGTACCCCGTGACCGGCGGGGCCGGCGGCCAGCGGGCCGCGCCGTCACAGCCCGGTGCTCCGGAGCGGCCCGGCGTTCCCGCGCGGCCCGGCGTTCCGGCGCGGCCCGGCGTTCCCGCGCGGCCCGGTGCGCCGGTCCCGGCCCCGCAGGAGGGACAGCCGTCGAAGCCGCGCTGGTGGTCCTTTCCGCGGACGCGGCGGTACCTGTCCCGGTTCAGCCTGGCCGGCCTGACGGGCGCGCTCGCCTGCTACTGCCTGTCGCTGACGCCTTCGCTGCTGCCGCGCGTGTGGTACCTGCAGGCGGTCATGTCCGGTATCACGGTGGCCATCGGCTACGCCATAGGCCTGTTCATCGGATGGCTGCTCAGGTCGCTGATCCCGTGGCACCCCGCGCCGCCGGTCCGCCGCGCGGCCCGCTGGGCGCTGGGCGCGGCCGCGGCGGTGCTGATCCCGCTGTTCGGCGTGCTGGGGGCGATGTGGGAGCACCAGATCGAGGAACTGGCCGACGCGAGCCGGCCGAGTGAGGCCCTGTACATCCTCGTCGTCCTCGTGACGATCCTGATCGCGGCCGCCCTGATCGCGGTCGCACGGGGCATCCGGTGGCTCATCCGGCTGGTCGCGCGGCCGCTGGCCCGGGTCATCCCGCCCCGGGCCGCCACCGCGGCCGCGGTGCTCGTGGTGTGCCTGCTGCTGGGCTTCCTCGTGACCGGCGTGCTGTCCCGAGCCGCCCTCGGCGCGGCCAGCGCCGTTTTCGGCAGCGCGGACGACAGCACCGCCGCCGGCATCGCCGAGCCCGCGGAGCCGCAGCGATCGGGCAGCCCCGAGTCGCTCGTGCCATGGCCGACGCTCGGCAGACAGGGCCGGACGTTCGTCGCGAGCGGTCCGACGGCGGGGGAGATCAGCAAGTTCACCGGGACGCCGGCGATGGAGCCGATCCGGGTCTACGCCGGGCTGAAGTCAGCCCCCTCGATCGCCGCGGAAGCCGCGCTCGCGGTCAGGGAACTCGAGCGGACGGGCGCCTTCAGCCGGAAGGTCATCGCCGTCGCCACCACGACCGGCACCGGATGGGTGAACCCGGCCATGATCGACCCGCTTGAGTACATGTACGACGGCGACACGGCGGTGGCCGCCATCCAGTACTCCTACCTGCCGAGCTGGATCACGTTCCTCGCGGACAAGGCGCCCGCCCAGGAGGCCGGCCGCGACCTGTTCGACGCGGTGTACGACAAGTGGCGGCTGCTGCCCGCGGACCGGCGGCCCAGGCTCGTCGTCTTCGGCGAGAGCCTGGGATCGTTCGGCGGCGAGGACGCGTTCAGCGGCGTCGACGACATCCGGGACCGGACCTCGGGGGTGCTCTGGGCCGGACCGACCAACGGCAACGTCCTGTGGAGCAGGTTCACCGCCGGCCGCGATCCCGGAACGCCCGAATGGCAGCCGGTGTACGAGGGCGGCCGGACCGTGCGCTTCTCCACCGCGCCGGCCGACCTCCATCCGGCCAGCCCCGGCTGGGGCCAGCCCAGGGTCGTCTACCTGCAGAACACCTCCGACCCGATCGTGTGGTGGTCCCCCCAGCTCGCCTTCCACCAGCCGGACTGGCTGCGCGGGCCCGCGCCGCCCGGCGTGTCCCCCGCCATGCACTGGTACCCGCTCATCACGTTCTGGCAGGTCGCCGCCGACCTGGCGCTCGCTGCCGCGGTCCCGCCCGGGCACGGCCACACCTACGGGATGCTCCAGGGCGCCTCCGCCTGGGCGAGCATCATCCCGCCGCCGGGCTGGACCGCCGCGCGCACCGCCGCCCTGGGGACGATGACCGCCAGCTGACGCGACGGTGGACGCCGGCCTGCCGTATCTCGCCGGTGACGAAGCCGAAGGCTTCCCCGGCGGGGCCGTCCAGCCGAAGCCGCCGTCCGGGCCGGCGATGCGGCCGTCAGGTGAGACGCCCATCGGATAGGTCACGCTGCGCATCGGAAGTCCTCCCCGGTAACGGGTCCGGCAGTACGGCCGCCGGGCACCGCAGGACTCATCGCGGCCCGCGGGCACGCGCCAGGTCAAAGTGGGAAACCGTCACAGGGCCGGCGGCCGGCACAGTCGCAAGATCGACTGCGAGCTGACAACGGTCGCCGGCGGGCGTTCGATATACGTCAGCTGACCGATGTCTCCCGATGCAACTTGCAGCACCATTTGTCGTGCAAGTGGCACCAGATAGTTCCGTGCCCGTCCAGCCCCAGCGGCCGGCCGGACGGTTACCGCCCCTTTCGGCCAAGGCCGTCTACTTTCACGCTCGCGTTCCCGCCAGACCTCAAGGAGGCACCGTGACCGGCAACGCTCCTTCCCTGACAAGCACCAGGCTGCTGACCGTCTTCGAGGTGGCAGCGATCATGCGGTTGTCGAAGGCGACCGTGTACCGCCTCGTGCACGCCGGTGACCTGGAGGCGATCAGGGTCGGGAGAGCCTTCCGCATCCCCGAGCACGCGGTGCGGCCGCAGGCGTTCTCCCCCGCCCGTGAGGCATGACAAGGACGGCCGGATCCAGCCCGCCCGCGATGTCACATCCCCCCGCCACGACGTGTCGTATAGGTGACATCTCAAATCCATCCGGCGCGGCGAGGAGGCGATCATGCGGACGCCGTCAGGGCAAACGACCGCACCGGCGGTACGGGCTCTGCTGGAGGACGGGGCGCTGGCCGGGGAATGGGTCCTGGTTCCCCGCGCGTCAAGCATCCGGCTGAAAGCCAAGGCCATGGGCCTGGTGCCGGTGCGCGGTGTCTTCGGCGAGGTCGGCGGGAACGGCACCGTCTCTCCAGGCGGCGAGGTCAGCGGCACCGTCACGGTGGCCGCGGCGTCCGTCGGCACTAAGAACGCCCGGCGCGACGCGCACCTGCGCTCGGCCGGTTTCTCCGACAGCGCCGGCTGTCCGGACATCACCTTCACCGCGGACGGTACCTGGCCGTCTGGCCAGGGTGTCACGGTGACCGGCGTGCTGACCGTGCGCGGCCGTACCGGCCGCTGTCCTTCGATGCCGCGGCGTCCGCCCTGGGCAACGGCGAGATCTGGCCCGACGCCGGGGCTCGCGTCAACCGGGCCGGCTTCGGCCTCACCTGGAACCGGCTGGGCCTGATCTCGATGGACAGCACTCTCACCGTCCACGCCGTGTTCACCCGGCGGTAGGTGCGCGCTACCGAGGGAGGAAACCGATGAGCGACCTTCAGGCGATCGCCGACCGCGTCGAGATCGAGGCGCTGCGCGGCGAGTTCACCGACGCGGTGATGATGCGCGACTACGGCCGCGCGGCGTCGCTGTTCACATCCGACGGCGCGCTGCGGATGCCCAACGTCCCCGCCGAGCTCGTCGGCCGGGAGGAGATCCGCGCCTGGGGCGAGCGGGTGCCGGCCTTCGTGGACTACTTCGTGCAGACCACGCATCCGGGCACGATCCAGCTCGACGGCGACACCGCGGCCGGCCGTGCCTACATGTCGGAGCTC
>Ga0070737_10005230_pt1 | contig 12499 bp, 8 predicted proteins | sample Coa_R1_10_FD_66438 | JGI IMG/M metagenome (GOLD analysis project Ga0070737, IMG submission 66438) | Surface soil microbial communities from Centralia Pennsylvania, which are recovering from an underground coalmine fire - Coalmine... | ecosystem: Environmental > Terrestrial > Soil > Unclassified ... | reverse complement strand
TGCTCGTCCAGGCCGTGATCGCCCGCCACTGGGCCGTCCTGGTGGTTTCGGCCGTCGCCCTGGCCGCGATCGGCGGTGCGTTCTTCCAGGGCGCCAGCTTCGTCAGCCAGGGTCACGACGCCGCTTCCATGGGGATGGCCGCCCTCGCCGGGATAGCGCTGCTGTGCTACGGGATGGTCCTCTACCTGCTGCCCTCGCCGCGCCGGCCGTGACAACGCTCCGGCGGCGCACGGCCGGCCGCGGCGACGCTCCGGCGGCACCGCCGGTCAGGTGGCGTCGCCGCCCGCGGCCCGTGCGCCCGCGTGGCCGTGCGCCGGGGGCCTGGTGTGCAGGTAGAGGTCCTGCCGCCGGGGAGCGGCCTGGTGATCGGGCAGCGGAAGCTCATAGCGGACCGGGCGCTGGTGGTCGGCGAACTGGCGGTCCGGGTTGTAGACGCGCTTGAACTTCCACAGCATCCGGGGGAAGTTCGTCTGGCCGTGGAGGAGGTTGGACCCGATGATGCGGGCCGCGCCGAGCGCGGTGCGCAGCCCGAGGAACTTCCTGTTGATCACGGACTGCGTGTGGACGAGTTCGCGGTAGAACTCCTCCAGCGGCAGCGTCGTGGGGACGACGGCGTGCTGGATGTCGAACAGCCGGTAGTCGAGGGTGGTCAGGCGGCGCGACTCGGTGTGCCAGATCTCCGTGCCCGGGTACGGCGTCATGACGGTCAGGTGCACGATCTCGGGGACGGAGAGGGCGAACTCGCGGGTGAGGCGGAACTGCTCGTGATCCCAGGCGGGGTCGACGATGAGGTTGATCGCCACGTCGATGCCCAGCTTGCGCGCCGCCTCCAGCGCGTGGAAGTTCTGGTCCGGGCTGACCCGTTTGCGGAACAGCTCCAGCCCCCTGGCGTCGATGGCCTCCATGCCGAGGAACATGTAGCACAGGCCAAGGCGGGCCCATCGCTCGAACACGTCGGGGTTGCGCAGCAGCACGTCGGCGCGGGTCTCCAGGTAGTACCGCTTGCGGACGCGGCGCCGCTCGAGCTCGGCGGCGATGGCGTCGCCGTGCTCGGGGCGGATGAACGCCACGTCATCGACGATGAACACGTTCGGCTCCCTGATGGACGCCATCTCTTCCGCCGCCGCCTCCGGGGATGCCTTCCGGTAGCTGCGGCCGTAGAAGGTCCATGCGGAGCAGAAGGAGCAGTCCCACGGGCAGCCCCGGGTGAACTCGATCGACGCGCACGGGTCGAGTTCCCCGATGAAGTAACGGCGGCGGCGGCGCATCAGGTCCCGGGCTGGGCGCGGGCGGTCGATGTCGGGCAGCAGTTTCGGGGGTGCCCCGTGCCCGTCCGCGGTGACGATGCCGGGCACGTCCTGCAGGCCGCCGTCGTTGATGGCCGCCAGCAGCGGGCCGATGGCGGGCTCTCCCTCGCCGCGCAGGACCGCGTCCACAGCGCCGCCCGCCTGCTTGAGCACGTGGTCGGCGATGAACGACACGCTGTGCCCGCCGAAGAAGACGAAACAGCCGGGCACCGCCCGCTTGGCACGGTGGGCGATGTCGATCGCCTCGGGAATGTTGGCCAGGTAGTTCAGCGAGACACCCACCGCATCCGGGGTGAACGAGGACAGCTCGCGGTCCAGGTCCGCGGGCCGGAGCACCTGCAGGTCCACCAGCCGCACGTCGTGACCCGCATCCCGGGCGGCCCCGGCCACGCGTTCCATGCCGAGCGGCTCCAGCCGCAGGAAGATCTCCGAGTACATCAGGACACTCGGATGTACAAGCAGCAGGCGCATGGTCACCTCCGTTATCGGCGAGAACCCAATGCCCCGGGGATAGGCACTAAAAACATCGGTGCCGCACGGTTGGTGTCATCTTTATGACGGTTTCGTCATAGTGGCGGCCCGTGCCCGCCGTGCCCGGCGGCGTCCGGCCCGGAGAGTCACTGCCCGGGAGGACGCTGTGCCGTGCTGCCGTGCGCGGCACGCCGCCCCGGTCCTCATGCCCGCCATCTGGATGTCACGCGCGTCTCCCCGGGCATCTGCCCGCTCCCGTAAGGGCGGATGGCGGGCAGGCCCTCTGCCAGCTTCACGGATGCCAGGCTAACTCCGGGAGCGCCAGTCGTGAAGCGGGCGGCGCCAGTGACACGTTGTGATTGAGGTGACGATCCGTAACTGCCGCCCCGACCTGGATATCGCAACCGGTGATACGTGAGGTGCGGATCGTCATGGTGTGATACATATCACATCATGGCGGCTGGTCGTCGGCATGGCTTTTCCGGCAAACAGGTTGCAGGCCCTCCCCCCTCATCTGGCAACCTATAACGCCAGCGGCATATCACGTACAGCTCACGCGAATACAGCGAGGGCATGAGCGCGCAGCGTAATTGTCCCCGCGATACAGGTTTGTGAGGTTTGTCACCGGAGGACCGCTGCCGTCCAGGGAGCGGGGGCGTGTGCTGTCAGGGTGCCGGAGTGAGCGTTATCTGCCAGCCAGGCCGGCGCAGGTGACAGCGCCGGGAGACCGTCGCTGGATTCCGGGTAACGCGAAATTCTGAATAAGGCACAGTGCATGGCCGACGAAAGGACCGCCTTGTCGCGACACCGGACGGGGACCCGGAGTTCTCGGCGCAAGAAACGTTTCTTGCGCCGCGCGGGGATACTCCTTCCGGCAGCTGCCGTCGCGGCAGCCTCCGTCGGAGTAGTTGCCGTAACGGCATATGTACTGGATCCTGCCGCATCGGGCGCATCTGGCGCGGCAGCGGCCGTCGCTGCGGTCCCGCACAGTCATGCGGTCGCACTGCTCGAAGCCGAACGCCAGGAAATGATCGCCATGAGCGCTGCCGCGCGCACACTCAGCGTCGTGGCGAAGCCCCGGGTCGCCTCTCCCACGACAGCTCCCTCGCCGCCGGCGGTGAGCAGCTCGCCCGCGCCGAGCAGCTCACCGCAGCCCGTGCTCCCGGTGCCGGACCCGGGCGGTGCCAAATCCATCGCGATCAGCATGATGGCCAGCTTCGGCTTCAGCCCGTCATCGCAGTTCGGGTGCCTGGACGATCTGTGGACGAGGGAAAGCAACTGGATGGTCGACGCCGAGAACGCAAGCGGCGCGTACGGCATCCCCCAGGCGCTGCCCGGGTCGAAGATGGCGAGCGCGGGCCCGGACTGGCAGACGGACCCGGCCACCCAGATCAGGTGGGGCCTGGGATACATCAAGGACGTGTACGGGACACCGTGCGCGGCGTGGGCCTTTGAGCTGGCGAACGGCTACTACTGAGCCACCCTGGTGCGCCTACCGGGTCATCCTGGTGTGCGCCCCGATCGTGCGGCGAACCTCACAGGACTGCAGAGGCGGGAGCGGGCGGCCTGGAGCCCCTGGGTCCTCCTGTCCCCCGCCTCGCCTACCTCATCTGCCTCGCCCGCCTCCTTCGCCTCGCCCGCACCGGGTTTCCCGTACGCGTTTCGCGCAAACCAGTACTGCTGCCCTCCTGTGTGTGATTTATCCCGCATGGCGCACACCGGCAAGATCCCCGGCCGCCTGCCCGCGTTCCTTCGGGAAGCGTTTACGCAGGTCAGCGTGGTCTCTGGGTCGCCTGCGCGCCCGTGCCCACGCGGGCATGATTTATGTCACAGGCAATTTGGGCAATATCCGGCGCACTGATCAGGCATGGTTGGTGATCGTCAGCGTCCCGCTCACGTGACGGCCGCCTGATGCGGCCCGGCGCCCTGACCCGCGCCAAGTCCGTGAGCCGGCGCCCGTCCGCCCTGTTCATGGCGTACGGCCGCCAGGGGCGAGGAGAATCGCGTGGCGCGTGAGCTGACCCGTGCCGCGCGAACGATCGAAGGGTCATCTTGTCGCGGGACCGGATCATCAACCGGAAACGAAGCAAGCACACCATCATCGTGGCCGCAGGCGTCCTCGTCGTGACCACTGCGGCATCGGCCGTGGCCGCCGCGTCGGCGGCGGGTCCGGCCAGGCAGCCGGTACCGGGGCGGCCCGGAGCCTCTGCCTTGCAGCAGGTATCTCTCACCTCCCGGCAGGCCGCCTTCACCCCAGACCGCGAGGCCGCGGAACTGATGATGTACCGAGCCGAGCGGCGCGCCGCCGAGCAGCGCGCCGCAGCCGCCAGGATGGCGGCGGCGAGGGCAGCGGCCAAGGCGGCGCGGGAAAGGGCGGAGTCCCGGCTCGCCGCCAAGCGAGCGGCCGCCAGGAAAGCCGCGGAGCAGCGGGCCGCGGAGCAACGAGCTGCGGAGCAGCGGGCCGCCGCCGGGGAAGAGGTCCAGAAGGCCTCTGCTGTCCCCGCGGCCCCCGGATCGGCGCAGGAGATCGCCAGGTCCATGCTCGGTTCCTACGGGTGGTCACCCAGCCAGTTCTCCTGCCTGAACTCCCTGTGGGCCGGGGAGAGCGGGTGGAAGGTGACCGCGAGTAACCCGTCTACCGGCGCGTACGGCATCCCCCAGGCACTGCCAGGGTCGAAGATGGCGAGCGCCGGCCCGGACTGGCAGACGGACGCGGCCACCCAGATCAGGTGGGGCCTGGGATACATCAAGAACCTCTATGGTTCCCCGTGCGGTGCGTGGAGCCATGAGCAATCCGCCGGCTGGTACTAGTACTCCTGCCCGTACGCGCAGGTGTATAGCCGTCGGCGTGGCCGCTGACGCCACCGGCAGTGAACGGGGAGCATCCCTCATTCGCCTCGGTGCGGGCGACCACGCCCCACGTCGGCGTAACTCCGTGCAGGAGCACTAACCGGCACGCCCGGCCCGTCCCGCGTCACCGCGGGACGGGCCGGAACGTGCGGAGTTCGGTGTCGAAGGCAGCCAGGCTGCGCTGCCAGGCCGGTTCCGGGGCAGACAGGTAGAGAGCGTACGACTGCGGCCCCGCAGACGTGTGCGCGATGCACATCAGATCCAGGACGCGGACCCGGCCGACACCGGGTTCCCGCCAGGTGAACTGCCAGGCCGCAGCGTCCGCGCCGCGTACCCTGGCTGGCTTGATGCCGATAACCCGGTATCCCGGGAACTTGCCCTGCCGCCGGGTCTGCTGCGCGAGCCAGCGCGCTTCTGCCAGCATCACCGGGTAGGTGTGCGGGGTCAGGTCAACTTCCAGGTACTCGCTGCCGCCGGCTGCCGTGAGGTACGTTGCCGCCCCCCTCTGCGTTACCGTCCAGCCGTCCGGCACGGCGATGGTGAAGCCCGCGTCCGTGCCCGCGGCCGTTGCGGGCACCGTGTGCCAGTGAAAGCCCTGCGGAAGCGGGCCGGTACGCGCCGGCCCGGCCGCTGCGGCGACCGGCGAACCGTCAGCGGCGGGCACGCGGGCCGGGGTGCCGCTGGTCCCGGCGCGGTGGCTGCCGCGATGGGCGGCGGAGGCAGCGATGGCTCCCGCTACCGCGGCGATCAGGAGGGCGCACACCCCCAGCGCCAGGATGACACGGCGGCCTGGCCCCGGATGCTCCGGGCGGCCGGGCGGTCGCGTGCCTGCGTTTCCTCGCAGGGGTTTTGTGAGCCAGGAGCGCAGGACGGGCCTGGCCGCGGGAGATGTGGACCCCCCCAGGCCGGGGGCAGGCGCCTGGTGCGCCCGCTGGGCCTGCTCGGGCACGGTGGGCGGCGGGCTGCCGGAGATGGCCGGGGATTCCGTGCCCGCGGGCGCTGGGGGTTCCGCGGGCGCCGGGTGTCCCGTGGCTGCCGGGCGTCCTGTGGCCGCCGGGTATCCCGCGGGCGCCGCCGTGCCCGCCGCCTGGGCTGCCGGCGCGGGCCTGGCCGCCCCGGGCGCAGACTCCGCATCCGGTGCGGTTCCCTCCTGAACCGCGCCCGCATCGCCGGTCCTGCCGGCCCATGCCGCCTCCGCGCGTGTCGGCACCGGCACGCTGGCCGCCGGCGCCGCCGTGCCCGCTGACGGCGCGCCGCCAGCGGGCACGGCACCGAGCTGGCCGGCGCCCCCCGAGGCCCGCTGTGCGGCGGCGCGGGACGCGGCCGCCCGCCATCCCCGCCCGGGACCGCGGACCGGCAGTGCGAGAGCAGGCACGAAACGGCGGGCCAGGGACACCGGCGGCTCCCCTGGGCCAGGGAGCCGCGTGACCGCCCCGCCCCGGCCGGCCGCGGAGCCCGCGGGAGATCCACCCTCAGGTAGTCCGCCGGTGGCACAGGGACCGTTGGGCTCAGCGGGCACGGAGGGCCACGGCATGTAATACGCGGACGGGGCGGGAACGGCGGCGCCGAGCATCCTGGCCGCCGTTGCCGCGTCCGGCCTGTCCGCGGGGTTCCTGCGCAGCAGCGCGCTGATGACGGGCGCGAGCGCGCCCGCCGCCAGTGCCTGCGGCGGGTCTTCGTTGATCACCGCGGACATGATGGTGATCGGGCCGCCGCGGCGGTCGAAAGGCCCCTGTCCCTCGACAGCCGCGTACAGGGTCGCCCCGAGCGACCAGAGATCCGACGCCGGGGTGGCCGGATTTCCCTGGATGCGCTCCGGGGCCGTGAAACCGGGAGAGCCCATGACCATACCGGTCTGGGTCAGCGCCGGATCCCCCTCGAAGGTCGCGATGCCGAAATCCGTCAGCACGGTCCTGCCGTCCGCGGCGAGCAGCACGTTGCTCGGCTTCACGTCGCGGTGCAGCACGCCGGCGGCGTGCGCGGCGGCGAGCGCCCCGAGGAGCTGCCGGCCTGCCTCCGCGGCGCGCTGCGGGGACAGGGGGCCGTCGCTCTCGATGACCCGGTCGAGGGAGGATGCCTCGACAAGTTCCATCACGATCCAGGGACGCCCGTCCTCCTCGGCCACGTCGTAGATGGTGATGACACCGGGGTGGCTGAGCCGGGCGGCGGTCCTCGCCTCACGGAGCGTCCTCGCGCAGGCCCTCGAGCGCTCATCATCGGGGAGGCCGTCACGGATCCGCAGTTCCTTGACCGCCACCTCGCGGTCGAGCAGCTCGTCCCACGCACGCCACACGGTACCCATGGCGCCGCGGCCGATGGGATCGGTGAGACGGTAGCGCCCGGCGATGATGCGCCCCGTGCCCGTCGTAGCGTGCATAGCGGGACCCTACACGGGAGGTGCGTAAGGATTCCTGAATTGCGGGTGAGAAAATTCTACGTGTTGTGTGAACGCGAGGTGCCGCGCGATCCTGCGGGCCGCGCCATCGCGAGGACGTCGAGCGCCGCGTCCAGCTCCTCTTCGGTGATCTCGCCGCGTGAGACGTGGCCCCGCTCGATGACCACCTCGCGGATGGTCCGCCCGCTGGCCAGCGCCTCGTGGGCGACCTTGGCCGCGGCCTCGTAGCCGATGTAGGGGTTCAGGGCGGTGACGATCACCGGGGAGGATTCCGCGTAGCGGCGCATCCGTTCGGCATTCGCGGTGATCCCGGCGACACACCGGTCGGCGAGCAGCGTCGCGACGGCGGCCAGCAGCCGCGCGGACTGCAACAGGTTGCGGGCGATCACCGGCATCATCACGTTCAGCTCGAAGTTGCCGGCCGCCCCGCCGAACGCGACAGCAGCGTCGTTGCCGATCACCTGCGTGCACACCTGGCAGACAGCCTCGCAGATGACCGGGTTGACCTTGCCGGGCATGATCGACGAGCCCGGCTGCAGGTCGGGGATGGCGATCTCGGCCAGGCCCGCCCGCGGCCCCGAGCCCATCCAGCGCAGGTCGTTGCAGATCTTGTACAAGCTGACCGCGACCGTGCGCAGCGCCCCGCTGGCCTCGACGAGCGCGTCGCGGGCGCCTGCCGCCTCGAAATGGTCCCGCGCCTCCGACAGCGGCAGCCCCATGGTCTTCGCCAGCAGGGCGATGACCTTCGGCGCGAACCCCTCGGGCGCGTTGAGCCCCGTGCCGGTGGCGGTACCACCGAGGGGAAGCTCGCCGACGCGGGGGAGCGTCCCGCGGATCCGCTCGACGCCGTGCCGCACCGCGGCCGCGTACCCGCCGAACTCCTGGCCGAGCGTGACCGGCACCGCGTCCATCAGGTGAGTCCGCCCCGGTTTGACGACGTCGGCGAACTCGCCGGCCTTGGCCTCCAGCGCCCCGGCGAGGTGGCCGAGCGCGGGGATGACGTCCTCGGCAAGCAGCCGGGTCGCCGCGAGGTGGATGGCGGTGGGGAACACGTCGTTAGACGACTGGGAGGCGTTGACATGGTCGTTCGGGTGCACCGGGCGGCCGAGCCGCCGCGAGGCCAGCGTCGCGATGACCTCGTTGGCGTTCATGTTGCTGGAGGTGCCCGAGCCGGTCTGGAACACGTCGACGGGGAACTGGCCGTCGTGGTCGCCGCGGGTCACCTCCGCCGCCGCGTCACGGATCGCGGCTGCCATATCGGCGTCGAGCACGCCGAGTTCGGCGTTGACCGTGGCCGCCGTGCCCTTCACCGCCGCGAGCGCCCCGATCATGTCACGTCCGATCCGCTCACCGGAGACCGGGAAGTTCTCCACGGCCCGCTGGGTCTGGGCCTGCCACAGCGCATCGGCCGGGACCTTGACCTCCCCCATCGAGTCGTGCTCGATACGGAACCCGTCTGCAGTGCCGGTCACCAGCTCACCTCCGCGTCATCGCGAACAGCCCTCCGCTCCCCATTCATACCCGGCGCTGCTGCCCGGGGTGCCAGTGGCCAGCGGAGGGCCGGCCCCTGTCAGGGATGGCTGCTGATGGACAGCAGCGGGCCGGAGGGGTCGGCGAAGAAGTCGTTGCCCTTGTCGTCGATGACGATGAACGCGGGGAAGTCGCGGACCTCGATCTTCCAGACCGCCTCCATGCCCAGCTCGGGGTACTCCAGCACCTCCACGTGGGTGATGCAGTCCTGCGCCAGCCGCGCCGCCGCGCCGCCGATCGAGCCGAGGTAGAACCCGCCGTGCCTCTTGCACGCCTGCGTCACCGCCCGCGACCGGTTCCCCTTGGCGAGCATCACGTACGACCCGCCCGCGGCCTGGAACCGGTCCACGTAGGAGTCCATCCGGCCGGCCGTCGTCGGGCCGAATGACCCCGAGGCGTACCCGTCCGGGGTCTTGGCGGGGCCCGCGTAGTACACCGGATGGTCCCGCAGGTAGGCCGGCATCGGCTCGCCCGCCTCCAAGCGCTCGGCGATCTTGGCGTGCGCGATGTCACGGGCCACCACCAGCGGGCCGGTCAGTGACAGCCTGGTGCGGATCGGGTACCTCGACAGCTCGGCCCTGATCTCGTCCATCGGCCGGTTCAGGTCGATCCGGACCACCCCCGCCTCCGCGTCGGCGTCGGCCTCCGTCGGGTCGGGCAGGTACTGGGCAGGGTCGGTCTCGAGCTGTTCGAGAAACACCCCATCCGGCGTGATCTTGCCAAGCGCCTGCCGGTCGGCCGAGCAGGACACGGCGATCGCGACCGGGCAGGACGCGCCGTGCCTGGGCAGCCGGATCACCCGGACGTCGTGGCAGAAGTACGTGCCGCCGAACTGCGCGCCGATCCCGATCTTCCTCGTGATCCCCAGCACCTGCTGTTCCAGGTCGAGGTCACGGAACCCGTGCCCGGCAGGGGAGCCCGACGTGGGCATCGTGTCCAGGTACCGCGCCGAGGCGTACTTGGCGGCCTTCAGCGCGTACTCGGCGCTGGTGCCGCCCACCACGATCGCCAGGTGGTACGGCGGGCACGCGGCGGTGCCGATCGAGCGGATCTTCTCCTGCAGGAACGCGAGCATCCGCTGCGGGTTCAGCAGTGCCTTCGTCTCCTGGTACAGGAACGACTTGTTCGCCGAGCCGCCGCCCTTGGCCATGAACAGGAACGTGTACTCGTCCCCGCCGGTCGCATAGATCTCGATCTGGGCGGGCAGGTTGCTGCCGGTGTTCCGCTCCTCCCACATCGTCAGCGGCGCCATCTGCGAGTACCGCAGGTTCAGCGTGGTGTAGGCGTCGTAGATCCCGCGCGCGATGTGCTCTTCGTCGCGCCCGTCGGTGAGCACGTGCTGGCCGCGCTTGCCCATGACGATCGCGGTGCCGGTGTCCTGGCACATCGGCAGCACCCCGCCCGCCGCGATGCACGCGTTCTTCAGCAGGTCACGGGCCACGTACCGGTCGTTCGGGGACGCCTGCGGGTCCTCCAGGACGGCCCGGAGCTGGCGCAGGTGGCCGGGCCGCAGCAGGTGGGCGATGTCCCGCATCGCCTCCCGGCTGAGGCGGGTGAGCACGCGCGGGTCGACGTCGAGGAATTGCCTGCCGAACGAATGCCGCATGGTGACACCGTCCGCCGTCAGCAGCCGGTACGGGGTGTCATCGTGGCCGAGGGGCAGGAGTTCGGAGTAGGCGAAGTCAGGCATGCGGCGGCCCCTTGCATAGCTGCATCGGTATCTGTACCTGTATCCTTACCGTCCTACTGATTCACCGCGGTCATCGCGGCCAGGACCTGCCCGGCAGCGGCCCGGGCGCGTCCAGCATAGGGCGTGGCCCCTGGCGGCGGCCCGGAGGCGGATGCCCGCGGCGGCCGGAACTGCCGGGCCGGGAAGCTGCGGCGCCGGGGCCGTGACGGCGTGACAGGGGCCTGAAGGGTGTAGCGGGGGCGAGAAGGTTGTCGGGGGTTGAACGCTTATGCCAGGGCTTGTATCGTGACGCTATGCGGCGCCGCGCCGCGCGGTGCCCCCGTCCGTGCGAGGTTGGCTCGCCACGCGGTGCCCCCGTCCGCGTGTGGCAGAGCAGCGGCGCCGCCGCCATACCCCGGCGCGGCCACTCGTCGAGCGGCTGCGCCGGGGTGCCGCAGTGCTGGCCCGGGGGGACGATAAAGCTGGCCCGGGGGGCGGCCCCCGGAGCCCCCCGATGGCCCCCTCGCCGCTGACGGGTGGGCCGTTGGCCTGGGTCCCGGCGGGCGGAACGGGCACGGGCTGGCGTCCGTCAGCCGGCGGAGCCGAAGTCCACGGAGCTGTAGGCGCCCAGCTTCCAGAGCTGGTGCTCGCTCCTGATGCTGCGGATGGTGCCGGACCGGGAGCGCATCACCAGCGAGTGTGTGGTCGCACCGCCGCGCCGGTACCGCACGCCGGACAGCAGCTCGCCGTCGGTGATGCCGGTGGCAGCGAAGAACACGTCGTCGGAAGAGACGAGCTCGTCGGTGGTGAGCACCTGGTCGAGATCGTGGCCGGCGTCGAGGGCGCGGCGCCGCTCGGCGTCGTCACGGGGTGCCAGCTTGCCCTGGATGGTGCCGCCCAGGCACTTGAGGGCGCACGCCGCGATGATCCCCTCGGGGGTGCCCCCGATGCCGAGCATCAGGTCGATCCCCGTGCCCTCGCGGGCAGCCATGATCGCCCCGGCCACGTCGCCGTCCGTGATCAGCTTGATCCGGGCGCCGGCCGCGCGTACCTGCGAGATGAGCTCGGCATGGCGCGGCCTGTCCAGGATGATCACGGTGACGTCCTGGGGCGAGCCGCCCTTCGCCTTGGCCACGGCCGCGATGTTCGCCGCCGGCGGCGCGTCGATGTCCACGGCTCCCGCCGCCTCGGGTCCCGTGGCGAGCTTGGACATGTAGAAAACGGCTGACGGGTCGTACATGGAGCCTCGCTCGGCGACCGCGAGCACCGAGATCGCGTTCGGCATGCCGTTGGCGCACAGCCGTGTGCCGTCGATGGGGTCCACCGCCACGTCGCAGCCGGCCCCTGTGCCGTCTCCCACCTCCTCGCCGTTGTAGAGCATGGGCGCGCGGTCCTTCTCGCCTTCGCCTATGACGACGACCCCCCGCATCGACACCGAGTTGATGAGCATCCGCATGGCGTTGACCGCCGCCCCGTCCGCGCCGTTCTTGTCGCCGCGGCCGACCCACCGCGCGGCCGCCATCGAGGCGGCTTCCGTGACCCGTACCAGCTCCAGCGCAAGGTTGCGGTCGGGCGCCTGCCTGGCCGGCTCGGGGACCACGGCCGGGCTTCCCTGGGCGGGGGGCTCAGGTGCGGCATGCGGAGCCACGGTCGTCTCATCGGTCATGGCTGGTGTCCTTCCCTGACGGTCACGAAGAGATGCTATGCACATACCCGGGCGGCGTAGCCTGATCCCCTGAGCGGGAAGCCGAGGGCCGGGGAGGGCGCTGGACGGCGATGGCAGCAGGTCGGCTACAGCAGGAGCCGGGGCAGGCACGGCACCCGACGGCGGTCCCGGGGCCCGCCGTGGACCGCGGGGAGGGTGCGCCCGCGCCCGCCCTGGGCCGCCGCCACGACCCCGCGACGGGACGGCCGGGAGCACCGGCCGCCCGCCCGGTGGTGCGCGCGGCTGGCCCGGTGCTGCGCGGCAGCCGGCGGGCGCTCACGTGCCTGCTGATCACCGCCGCCCTCATCGTGGCCGTGCCGCCCCAGCACGCCGCCGTGCCCGTGATCGTCAGCTACCGTCACGACCTGGCGAAGCTCACCAGGCTGGCGCGTTACACGGTGGTCGCCCCCGAGGGCCTGCCGCGCTCCTGGCGCCCGGTCAGTTCCGGCCTCGCGTTCGGCGGCGCCAACGGGCCCGGCACTGCGACATGGCACCTCGGCTACTGGACGCCTTCCGGCCTGCTCGCCTCTCTTGAGGAGACCGATGCCAGCCCTGGCGAGTTCGTCCGCCGG